>SDBU01002289.1_pt1 | contig 25766 bp, 50 predicted proteins | sample 2277071 | NCBI WGS metagenome assembly SDBU01 (sample SAMN10397929, study PRJNA504765) | marine sediment metagenome | isolation source: marine sediment core GS08_GC12, 126 cmbsf | place: Arctic Ocean: Gakkel Ridge, Loki's castle | collected 2008
GGGCAATTCAGTTTGGTACAATGTCGATCTGCAATAAAACTCGTTTTCCTGTTGGTTTTGGTTGAGTATATGAAGATAGCCGCAGTCTGGTAATTCTCGTATTGAGCCGTTACTAATACGACTGCATACCGCAGCAGACGGATCATCTGGGTTGTCCGAGCTAACAAGGCACCAGTCTGGTTTCGCACAAATGGGGCAAACGACCCCTGCGTCTGCGATTCGCACCCAATGAAATTTTCCCGCTTCATATTTCTTATCTCCTATTGCATGGTCTGAATTGTAGGCGTAAACCAGTCCACGTTTAGATCCAGGTTCCATGAACTTCTTGTCACTGTGGTATCGTTTGAGTAAGCCAGTGATGTCACCCTTAGCGTCACGCTCAGCGAATACCCAAGCATACTCGCCAGGATAGTAGCCCACGCCGAGTGTTTCCAGAGACTCTACAGTGACACCGAGTTCCTCAGCGAAATGCTCAAGCATACCTCTGGTGACATTGTTTTTATAGACTTCGTGTTGTTCGGCGAAGGTTAGGGCCATAGTGCAAAATTGCAAAAAGCAAATTCTCCATGATATTTTTGGGTTGCCTTATCATATACCCGTGCTGCTTCAATATCAGTATTATATAAACCTAAACTAATACGTTTACCGTTAATTTGGATTCTGGCTTCATATTTTTTAGATCCTGTCATTTGTCTTACACCTTTATATTTCTGTTTTCCTCTTTTTATTTGGTTAAGGCGATTATCACTACCAGTACAAATTCTTAGATTAAATTTTTGATTGTCTAAACGATTATGGTCTTTATGATCTGTCTCCAATCCAAATGGGGTATTCATTATTTGCCGGTGCATAAGAACTGTTTTTTGGTTTGGACATTTACCAATAGCACGAGCTGCATAACCATTATTGTTGAGATACCATTTATATTGACTTAATTTATTGAAATCATCATCATCAACAAAGGCTACTTTGTCTTGCGTTAATAATATCTTTTTCATTTTATAATTCTTTGCTGGCGGACAAGTAGGGTGCGGTTCTCGGCTTACAGCCAACTCTTTTATGCCGCACCCTTTGCCCTCTCTCTCTTAACCTAACGTCTTAGGCGTGGATTCAAAACTTAGCCACACTATGAAGCACCAATTCTTTAACCTGATGCCATTGTTCATCAGTGATATTCTCTGATTCTACATCAGGACCAGCGATCTCAGCAATGCCATCGTGCCATACTTTTTCAATTACCTTATCAGCGATAGTAGGATCTTTTAGTTCTGTGATAGCATCCCAGGCTTCTTGCATAGTACATTCAGTCTCGTCTGGCGGTGCAGGTGGCACTACAGCATCCTCTGACGGTGGCTTTGTTGTTGGTGGTGTATTGTCTAATGGCTCAGTTTCTTGTAATGTATCTCCACGCCAATCCTTTGGATTTAGCGGCGGAGTAGTCTTAGCTTTCTTTGCCGCTGCCTTATTCTTAGCCGACTTTGCAGCAAGTGCAGCTTTCTTCTCTGCCGGTGTCGGCGGTGCACCATCGTCAGCAGGTACTCGTGCCGGGTGTGGAGCTTTGGCAGGAGCCTTGGCAGCAGTAGCTACTGGTTTCGCTGTTGCATTTTTAGCACCCATAGCAGCGAACTGTTTGTCCAGATCTTTAAGTTCCTTAGCATCGAGTTTACGAAGTTGGGCTACAGGATCAGCATCATACTCATTAATCCAGTTAACCTGGTATGGATATGTGGCCGCTTCGTAAGTATTCTCACCGATCCTGACCTGGAACTCAAGCTCACTATAATCGCCACCAGCAAGTTGAACCAGTGATCTACCATCCCACTTGAACACTTTCTTGACCTGATCCATGCTAAGCGTAGGTCCGATGTCTCCACCTTTGGCTTTAATGGCACCGTAAAGGCATAGATATGCAGAGATTTCAGCTTCGTATTCAGTGTAGTCAAACCATTTACCTTCTTTTTGATCGTAGATCTCTGTAAGCAAAACTCTTACATTGAACCAAGGTAGTTCTACATCAGTGCCCTTTTTCTTTTTACCATCGACACCCCATTCGAGTGCCTTACATCTGAATGTTCCGATACGATCGAGTCCCATGTTTTACCCTTTCTGATTAAGATTATTAATTTTTTCCATAATTGCTGAAATTACATTTACGGTGACAGCGTTTCCAAGACATTTATATTGTTGAGTGTTGGAGATTCCTTCTGTCCAACCGTCCGGGAATCCTTGGAGTCGCTCACATTCGGTTGGTGTGAGTCGGCGGATTCGCATATCATTGGAATATGTCGCCCTCCTGATGCGGTTGGAATTGTCGGACTTATCCCCTTTGGATTGTGTATCCTTTCTGTCTGTCTTGGGGGTGTATGTTGCAACATAAGTGCCGTTCCTTTGGCTCCCATATCCTCTTCTTGTAAGACAGACCGCTGGATGCGTTTTACCCATTCTGAGTCCATTGAGAGGAAATATTTGGGGGCGACTTGTTCCTCTAAGATGTCCGACAATGAACACTCGTTCCCGATTCTGGGGGACACCAAAGTTTTTAGAGTTAAGCACTTGCCATTGCAGGTCATACCCAAGTTCATCCAGCGTATTGAGGATAGTGCCGAAGGTTCTGCCTTTGTCGTGAGATAGAAGCCCCTTAACGTTTTCAAGAAATAGAAGGCGTGGTTGTTTTTTCTGTGTAGCTCGAGCGATTTCAAAAAAGAGTGTACCTCTTGTATCATTGAACCCATCTCGTTTTCCAGCGATGGAAAAGGATTGACAGGGGAATCCCCCACAAAGTAATTCAAAATCTGGAACATCTGACCATTTGATATTTGTGACATCGCCGTACTCCTTATGTGAGGGGAAGTGTTTTTTGTAGATTTGGGTGGCATACTTGTCAATTTCGGAGAAACCAACACAAGTGTAATCTTGCCGTGATTCTCTCTTACTGTTGGAGCTATCCCCATAGGATGATACACCCAACCTACTTCGTGTTTGCTTTTTAACACATTGAATAGCTTTTTCAATTCCAAGTTCAAATCCTCCTATCCCGCTGAATAACGAAAAGTAGTTCATCCCTTCCTCTCGCACTTAACACACACTTCACAATCATCCGGTATCACCACACCACACGTACACCGTGTCAGTCCGGTACTGGCCATCAGTTCATTCACGTCTCGTTCTGTAACTGGTTCTGGTACAAAATCAGATTTGTATCTTTCCATGAACATCTTGTATTGTTCATCTGATATAATTTTACGCTTATGCTGTTCTTTTATTATCAGCAGTGACATATGCTCAAAGGCAACACGGTCACAAGCTGCTTGTTTGCCACCATCTCCATGACAATGACGAAATTTAAGCCCAGACGTACAAGGGCATGGATCACCTCTGCCGGGTGCTGGTCCTCTTAGTTGGATGCCCATTAGTCACCGCCTTCCAGTTCCTTTTCAATCCACTTCATTATATCTGCCGAATAAATAGGGCGTTTTAACTGACTTAATATTTCTTCTAAAGCTGCTCGATAAAATTTTTCACAGGCTCGCTTACCGCAGATTCCACCACCTGCTTCTTCCCATAGTTCTTCAAACCCCCTCATCACTCACCACCCCCTTCCTCTGGAATATCACGCCATACCTCATCGAACAGAAACTTCCAGATTGAATTATCCGCGGGATCACTAAACGACACCACAGGGAACCGATACGGAATAGTCCGTGACTTAGCCTTGTAGTGTACCTCTGGGGCATGTACATGGATGATCCTATTGCCGGTCGATGTAGCCTTAGCAACCTTAGACTTCTCATCATCCTTAGCAGCTACTACGCCCTCATTACTAATCTTGAGCACATGGTCAGCCCACTCACACCATAGGCCCCAGATCGCAGGAGTGGCACCGTGCTTTGGCTGCAATTTAGGTACATCACAAAGGTAGTCTTCACCGCCAGCATTAGCTATGGAGATCTGATTCATCTGGCAAAGAATACACACATTTTTACCACGTCTGATTAGAGTATCGAAGTCTGCAAGAGGTAAACGCATAGTATCATATAAATGACGATAGCCTTTACCCCACCCATATTGCTCGATGTTTTTTACCTTAATGTTATTTTCTTTGCCACCTAATACATTCTCCAATATCCAGATAAGTGCCCAGTCTTCAAGTATATTGCCGGTGTCAACGACAAGTGTTTCATAATCGTTGAGGAGATCAGGTTGTTGCACAGCGGTTCTGAAATCATCGTATGTTTCTATGCCAGGAATGTTCTTTAGTTTCTCATCAGTGACAGGATGCCGGATTTCGCGACCACCATCGTCAAGGCCAGCAAACACAGGGTTAGGCAACATCGAAGCAAGTGTAGTTTTGCCCATACCTGAATCAGCAAACACGATAATCTTCTTACCCCCATTATCATCACCCCAAACAGCTACCTGGAATGTTTTATTGACCGTTTTCTGCTGTTGTGGTTTAGCTTTCGGTCGGACGGACACCGGGGCAGGGGGGGCTTTGGCGAGTTTCGTTGGACCCGGTGTTATGTTCGGTTTTTTTGATGTTGGCGGTGGATTCTTTGATAGTGTCATGTTTTTCATTCTCCAATTCAAGATATATCTCATTAACTTTACGACTCGCCGCGTAATCGGCCAAGTGGATTAGGTTGGCGAAGGCTTTATGGGTATAATCTAATGTTTCACAATTTGGTCTATATTCAGGATCAGTAGTCCAAATACCCATATGACAAGCAATCCCAGTAAGGATTCTATAACAAGAAGCCTCAATTTCTTCAGGAACAGTAAAACATTCATCACCTATCTTGTTAGCCAACGTCACCCCATGCGTCCCGGTCACACCTTTTTCAAGTGGACGACCTTGTGCATTCAAACCCTTGCCATTCTTAATCATATCATGTAGTAAGAGTGTTGCGATGATTTCATCTTGTAATTGAAAAGGAAGCATGTCCTCGAATCCGGGCGATGAACCTAATACTAATGCCCTCAATAACTCAATCCCCCACCACACAGCGAGCTTAGTATGTCGTACCAGGCCACCTACACCGAGTGACACTTGTGGATGATATTTGCCTGTTGTGCTGCAAGGGCAAGTCCAGAAGTAATCTGGGCAAAGTTTATCGAAGCAGTCGATAACGAACTGTTTGATGGAGTTGTCGTGGATTAGTGATAGTTCATATGCGAATATGGTTTCAGCTTTGGTCATTTTGATCTCCATAGTGTTGCCAATAATCTAATATTTTTGCAGAAAAGTTTACAAGAGTTTTATATGGAACATTAAGGAGCACATGTTTATCATCGTCTTTATTAAATAATTTAACTGAAACAAAATGTGCTTGTTCTGCTGTTAATTGTAAAATATTATCAAATGAAAATATATCCGCAAATATATTACAAGTTCCATCTTTCAGTTTTGTAAAAGATAATTCTATTTTATGTACTTCATTTTCTTGTTCTTGTTTTCTTTTAAGGACGCATAGAGGACACTCTTCACTATCATAAATAACAATACATCCTTTTCCATTAACTATACTGTGATCACAATGATTTTGCATTTCAGTTTTCCTTCCTAAAAATACACTTAAACCCATCAGGTACATGATCCTGGTCAATCTGCACACGATTATAACACTGCTCTATATAATCACACCTAAAAGTAGCCTCACATTGATGTTCATTAGTATAGAATCTGTTCGACCTGATCATGAACTGCATATTCTGAGCTATATCATAAAGCCCCTGTTCAAACGCTTTTAACTCAGCATCAGTTCTGGTAAGCTCGATACATCGGAAATAGAACTCAGGACGTTCAGTGATGTCTTTAAGCAACCGGGCACCGAACATATCAGGTGTCTCGCGGATGGTAAAGGTACCTTCTTTGGCACCGGGTTCACAGATGACCTCAGTATCACCCACAAACAAGAACCCAGCATCCCCAGCTTCTGTTCTAAAGGTTTTTGACCTCGAACATAACTCAAACTTCTGCCCACAATACACCCCATCAGCCACGAACTTCTTACTGTCACCTTGAGTCAGTTTCTTCGGTCTAATTGTCGGCTTGTGGTATACATCATACTTGACTGTGTTGATGAGTGGACCACCGGAACCTGCATCCCCGGATCTTACCCATTCATCCATCTGCATTCTCCTGGCAGCATAGATATACATAGTAGTCTGGACATCAAGGTTTAAGTGACCCCAATAAGTTGAATCAGGATCGATAGACTTGCTGGTTGACTTGTGTTCTTTGACAGCGATACCATTAGCAAGTTCAATCAATTTGTCTATTCGGCCTTTGATGAATACATCTGGTACAGGATGGCCGGTTTGGGGATTGAGTAATGGCAAGCTGAAGTATTGTTCAGTTGCAACAACTGATTCTTGTTGTTCACCATAATGCCAGCGATAACCGGCAAGTGCGTGAAGCAATGTCACTCGCTCAACTTCTTTAGCTTCGGGATTATTGAACTCTATGCCCTCATAAGCTCTGTTCAGTACACGAGTTACACACCCCATGATGTCATCGGGGACAAGACTTGATCCAGCACAGATTGGGCAATTAGAAGTATCATATGGCACATAAGGTAAAGTACCGACTGTAAGTATCTCTTTACTACATTCAGGACACTCACTTCCTGGTACCAAGCTGACTGTCTCTAAAAGTAGATGCCAGTTGGTCCCTACACGCTGTGATTCTTTATCTTCGATTGGTCTAATGCCTAATATATATGCGTTTCGGAATCGGATCGGGCAGCTTTTGAACGCTCCGATTGATGAAGCTGAAAGTATTAATTTTCTTGGCATGTGTCACCCCCTTCTTTCAGTGGCCACTCACAAGCCAGTCCTTCACAATCATCATCTTCCTCGTTATCAATCCATTGACGAGCGGCGAGTGCTGATTCTAATATATATTCTGAAAATCTGGTTCTATCATATATATCATAGATGTCGGCATCGCCTAAACCACCTTCAAGTACCGCAATCTGGGCATCGATGCCACCCAAATTATCATCACCAAACATACTTGTCGGACGCACGTTTGGTCTAACTGTTTTTAGTGCTTCGGTTTCTTTTTTGGTTTGTTCTGGTGTTTTCATATTTCTTTATCTCCCACATTTTGTAATACTGTGTGTGCCAAATCACACAACTCTTCATTACTTACTCCTGGTTTCTCCAACACGCTTTCAATTTTCTTACATCTACGGCAGATCCGCATCCAGTAATATGTGCGTCCGTCTGTGTATCTTTGGCCTGACCATTTGGACCAGTTGTGTTCCTGTGTCCACCAGCAGATTATCATGCCTATCATACCCATTCTCCCATGAAATGTTCAAGCTCCTGAACTCCGTGTACTACGAAATACAATCCCCCATGATCACGTACTCGTTTCATTCTTTTCTGCTGTCCTACATTTAATGTACCACCTGATCCACGTTTCGTTTCAATCTCGAAGTGTTTGCCGTTATGGTATTTGAGCATACCTATAATATCACCAGCACCTAACATCCCATAAGTACCATATTGCCCACGCTCATTCTGAAATGTACCTGCATCATGGCGTTGACAAAATATATGATGCCCATGTAACCATTCTAAACATTGTATGAGAACAATTCTTTCTAATTGGGGGTTAGCAATATGTACCACTGCATGTGTTCGTATGCTCCCGTCTTTGGCACCTATCCTCTTCACTTTCTCTCCTCTACGGATCTGGTGATAGGCGTTGGCGAGGTCATTGAATTTTTGGAGTTTGGTTTGTTGACATTTCATTCAGTACAGCACTCCATCTTTTTCCATTCTTTGGCCCAATCAGGATATTGATTATCACTATCCCCCCAAATCATTTGGGTAGGAGAATCTGAGTCTGGTTTTGTCCCAACAGCTTTTTGTCTGACATGTTCTCTGTTTTCTAAATCCTTTAACAATCCGTCATATAATTTATCTTCAATCATAGAATTAGCTTTGACATAATATTGATAGCAACATCGTATAAGAAATTGTTTAAGGCAATCGATCTTTTTCATTACTTGCAAAACCTTTCACTAATCTTTGCATCAATCCCCAATGGCAATCCTTCAGCCCAGGCCGGACCCTGCAACATTATATTACTCATTGTCTGCAAATCTCTCTCAGCACCATCTATCGGCACACATCCCACTAACTCATCATAGCTATGCAATACTATAGAAATACCAGCATCCTCACACTTCAATAACCAATACCCCAACAAACATCGACACATCGCCTGAATCAGATTCTCCGTGATAGACCCACCCCACAGATGTCCGTGTAGATATTTAATACTGTCATCCTTGGGTGACACTGTAGCAAAGCGATAGTCCATCACTCGTCCTGATGGTAACCACATTCGTGTAGTCGAACCTGATCGAGTAAATTCAAGTGCCGCATAATCAGATATTTTGTAGGCAGTTCGTTCTTTTGAATACTTAGTAGGCCATCGGAAACATTTTTCAATTTCGGTCCAGAAGGCAGGGATATTCGCGTATTTATTACGATAAATTTTGATAAGTCGATTAATGAAATCCCAATCATATTTTCCGCTATCAAATAAGGGACGAAGAGTATCGTTCTGTCTACATCGATCAAAGAAGGTATTAGCTCCCATTCCATATCCACATCCCAAAATAGCATCTTTCCCAAAGCCTCTTCTAATATCAGCCGTTTGGCCTTCAGGAGTTTTCTTTTCTTCCTCTGTTGACTTCCAAACTTTCGCTTGAAATAAATCCGAAGCGAACTCACTATAGATGTCTTCACCATCTGCAAACCCTTTCAAAAGATCATTCTGGTGTGCTACCCAGGCTAATTCACGGGCTTCAATTTGTGCACTGTCAACGATTATCAGTGTGTAACCATCTGGTGCTACGAGTGTTCCGCGTACCTGTGCTATCAATGGATGAATAAGTTTACCAGTAGCCCTATCTCTTTTACCACCTAAATTCAATGGATTCCATCCACCGCCACCGCTCCATCTTCCAGTATGACATCCATAAAAATTCAAAGGGATCCTAAGTAATCCATTTGAACATTTGCTTTGAACAATCATATGTCTGACTTTACTCTGGTGCAATGACCAACTCGAACACGCGGCTTTCGCTCGGCACAATAACCGCACTTTTTCGTTCTTGTGTGCTAAGAGTAACTGAAATGCCACATCATTTTTAGCAGTGGCCGGAATCATTTCTTTTTTACCCGGTTTCATGGGTACTTGTTCAGCTACCGTATTCTCACCCTCTATGGTGGCAGCATCTAAACAATCCTGAAGAATTTGTGGAAAGATTTTCTTAGCACGCATAATTTTTGAGATGTTAGGCTTAGCTTTGGTTCTGTATTTGAGGACCCAGGCCACTCTGGAAAGGTCTTTCGACAATGCAATATCCATTTCCATAGCAATTCGTTGAGCTTGTTTGATGTCCAAGTTAAGAATTGGCTTGAGATATAAGTTAAGAGTATGGCGGGCAAGATCAAGCTCGCTACCAGGATTGTCCACCATCGGCAACAGAATCCCAAGAAGTGATTTTTCATTTTTAATATCTCCTAAACAATATTCTTTCATAGCCTGACGTTGTTCTGATGTCATTGTCTCCCAATACAGTTCCTTGAACTGTTTAGTATCACCCTTCGCCGGGAGTTTGAATAACTTGCATAAGTCTTTGAGTCCTTGCTTCATGCGACTATCGTAGTATCGTGATAAGTCCTCAATGTCGATAGTATACGGCGGGTAAATACCGAATTTCTCAATCAGAATCAGACAATCGAACTTGTTATTCTTAGCGATCACAGTACAGTTGTGAAGTGCCTTGCCGAAGCGTTCTTTTAGTCGTGTAATCATATAAGGTACATGTGGACCAGGAATGAATCTTGGTTCGTTGTCATTGAACTGGACCCCAAGCCCAGTAAAACGGAACCGGGGATCAGTGACATATTCGACTATTGATAAGGCTTTCTTGCCTTTGCCCAGATGATAGTCAGCATCGAAGTACGTCTCAAAGTCCAGGAGCAGGACATCGGTTGGCCAGTTTATTTTGTCAAGGATTTGAGTTATCATATTCTGCAAAATCTATATTCTCTTAAATTTTGATTTTCATCAATAATTTCAGCTACTCCAAATTCTTTCGCCGACCGGCGAATAGTACCCTTAAAATCTGGGTGTTCTCTAAAATACCATTCTTTGAATTTCTTATATATCTTTGTCGATATTTCAAGATCACATATAAATCTCATCTATTCCTCCTCCCGCTCGCCAGGTCAGCTATCACGAACCACTCTCCCCGAACGTTTGATCTTGCCTTGTCTCATCAATTTCCTGTACACCGCTTCATATTCCCTAAATGTCATTCTGGTCGTAGCATACCTGTTTCGTAGGTCTTGTTCCTCGCGTGTCGTAGTATGTGGTCTGTATTTTGAGCCTTTACCCATCATTGTCTCCGATGTGTCCATGTAGTATGGACCAGCATCCAAAGTATTAACAGTATGATTATGTGTTTCATTTGAAATTACTCTTATGGTATAGCTCACCTTTGCCACACGGCATAATTTCATGGTATGGTATGCCGTCCAGAATCACAGCGGCACTCAAAATAGGACGTTCTTTAATGTGACGACCATAAGCAAACTGATAAGCATCTACATCAATACCACAGCCAACATCCACGCTGAAAATGCGGCGGAGGGGATTAGCTCGCCATTTGACACCAGCCCGACTGTGAAGATGGCCCATAACAACAGGCATAAGCATTTTCGCAGCCGCGTTCCAAGCAGGATGCACACCGCCCATAGCAGTACCGTGAAAATAGTACACATCATCAATAATGTGTTCATGTTCCCACTCCCAATTAGGTGTTTTCCAGATTTCTTTATAATCACGCAAGAACTTACTTGGTATGTTGACTGATTCAGCCAACCGGATCACACGCTCATCATGATTTCCAATACAGACTTTGGTATTTTTATTAGAAAACACTTTATACCATTTTTGTATTTCTTGTTTAGTAAGAAGAAATTCATCATCAGGCCCAGGACACATCGGGTTAGCAGCATGAAAGCTAATAGCCTGAAAATCAGCTACATCACCGATAAACACCACAGTGTCACAGTTCCACTCATAATATAAATCTTGGCAAAAAGTAAGGTAACCAGGGTGTGATACAGGATTATGTAAATCGCCTATGCAGAGTACCCTCATTTGTTTTTCCTTAAATAATTTATAGCTTCAATTAAAAAATTTGAATTATCATTAAACAACCCTATTCCAAGATTACATTTATTACATAACAAGCCTCTAAATTTATTAGTTTTGTGGTTGTGATCAAAATGTATTTTATCGTAAGAAACTGATTGTTTACAGATTGCACAACAGCCATTTTGGGATAAATATATTTGTTCGCCTTGTTTAGTTGTTAAATTGCACATTTCAAGCCGTTTCTTTTGGTGATGTTTTTTAACCGCCTTGCGGTTTTTTATTCTAAATTTTTCTGTCCGCCTATATTTCTTTTCTATCTTTTGCCCTTTTTCCGATTTTTTATATTTATTATTAGCTTTCAAGTGTGTTTTAATCCCCTGTTTAGATTGTCTATATTTTTTATTAATTTTATTATAACAATTTTTACATTCAGGTCGTAATTTATCTTTCTTTTGGTTGTCAGCATAGAAAAATTTTAACATTGCTGGATAAGAATTATTACATTTTGTACAAGTTTTATTTTTCATCCCAATCAGTTTCCCAAGAATGATTACAGTCAAAACATTGCCAAATCAATTTATGTTCTTTTCTTAATTCTTCGTCTGTATGAGAAATAACATTTTCGCTTTCACATTTTGGACATTTCATATTAGATTCTCCAATTCATTTTTGAAATCCTCAACTGTACGATTAGCTCTTTCATGCCCGGCATTCCATGGCCTGTGAATCAGGATAGCTTTACCACCAGCTTCACGGAACTCATCCACATATTTATCGCAATCATCAATAAGCAAAGCATCTGATCGAGCCAAAAAAGATTTTGGAACTTTGAGAGACATTAAAATCATTCGGTCAGAATATATAGGCAGGTTATCCCGAATCCACAGCATTTTACCAGAAGCAGCCTCAACATTGGGCATCATTTTAGTGAGGAAATATATCTTGTCAAGCCCAAGTGTGCCCATAATCATCCTTAAAATATCACGTCCATCATCCATCCATTCAAGATTTTGCCAAAACGACTCATCACAAAAATCATTAACTTGAGATCGAATTTTTGGGAAAAAATGATAGACTTGAGGGGGATAAGGTAGATCAAATTTTTCACAAACAGCTTTATTGAAGTTTGTAATTATTCCATCCATATCCAAAAATACTGTATTGATCATGTCTTCCCCCCTGCAAAAAACAACAACCCATTCACTACTGCCAGTAAGAACGCTGATATAGCTGTTGATATGCTATGATCTTTAAGATCAACGATACCAAGCATAACATATACCAGGATCAATCCTATAATTAGGGCGGTTCTCATTTTGTTTTCCCCAAATACGCAATTAGAGCCGCTTCTGCTTCCTGTTTCGTTGGCCAGTAGCCGGGGGCTTCGCCGAATTTATGACCAGTTCGCCAACCTGAATCAAGATGATAAAGTTTAAGGTTTTTATGCAAATGTTCTCTCTCGGTATTCATAACATACCATCCACAATTATGTTCGTAACCGCCATCGTGATAAGTTATTTCCCACCCTTCGGGGCAGATGAACTCGGTTGATTTTTCTTTTAACAGTTCATGCAGCCGTCCCATAGCATTGAAAATAATACCACATAGAGAATCTTCTAATGTTACCGGCCCATGATTATCTGATGCAGGAAATCCATGTTCTAATAACCACATAGCTACAAAATGCCTTCCTGAACCATCAAGATATGCTTCTTTCGGGATTCCTTGTTTCCAGTTATCAAATTCTCGCATAGAACCGTCTGATTGTTTTCTGTGAACATCCAAATATTGTACATATCTTTGTAACACGATCGGCGATAATGCTCTTACATAACTGAGTTTCCCTTCCACAGTATCACGCGTAGCACCTGAATTAAACTGACGAATTTCTTTGGTCATATCATTCTCCCGTAAAATAGTGACCAGCCCTACTACCTTTCAGTCCTACTCCGATTGTCTCAGTGGCCATAGGTGAGGATTCAAGCTGGTCAGATTAAAATTGCTGTTTTATATGGGCATCCATGCTTGGTTCATACTGCAAAATGCGACCTTTAGCTTCCGTGAAATACATACCTTTATCTTTCGCTCTTTGTAACGTCTTATATATCGCATTTGTTGATTGGTTCAGGTGTTCTGTTATCTCGTCCACACTCCACCCCTCGTTCATATATAGATGGTAGCACTTTGCTTCTAATTTAGTGAGTATAGGAAACATCTGCGGCATAATTTTCTCAATACATGTCAATGCGTCCGATATTGCTGATTGGCTGGTGTCCAGTTTCTTCGCCGCTTCCATTTGTGTCAGTCCATAAAAATCCTGATGACAACAACGCAAAATTTCTTCCTGCCGTTTTGTAATCAATCGCTTCATAAAAACATATACCTCTCTATACTTCTGCGGTATTAGCCTTAATTATCGCTTTTTCGCGGATAAATCTCAGAATTTTTCTGCAAAAATCTAAATTTTCAGTTATCGGACACCTCTGAACACTTTGGTTCGCCGACAATTTTGGCACGTAACATGGTTTTTGCGGTAGGTAGCTGCAACAGAATCTTTATAGATGCGGCTCATTGTAGTCGCATACTGTCCACATGCAGCACGAGTAAATGTACTGCAATCATAATCATATCTTTTTACATAATGTTTTTTATGCTTCTTCATACCATACCTCACTTTCAAAAGTAAGCAACAACCAGCCGGTAATGCCGGACCCAAGCTGGATATTGCGACTGATTGTTGCTCTGGTTTCGAGTTTACCACTCTAAACTAACTTAAATTTGCGATTATATGTCCATGACTGGAAGTACCTTAATATCCCCTTTATATATGCCCTGTGAATTGACAGGGACTTAATCTACAATATGCACTTCTACATTGACGGGAAATACATTTTCTCCACATAAACCATATTGATACTCACCGTCAATCAGACTTACTGCATCCTGCTCATAATCAGTTTTCATAAATATATCGGCACTATCTTTGTCAAACTTAAAACAAGTTCCTATTCTCACATCTTCATACTTTACTGATTTTTGTTCCGCTTTGGAGTTCACTATTTCCATTTGTTCACCTTACCTTTCTGTTAAAACTTTTGCCTTACCTGATGGTCGTGTGCTCGCGGCATATACAACACATGCCGCCGTCTATATGGCATAAACATACCTTTATTCTTAATACAATGAATCAGGACACCAACACAACTTTTACTTATCCCCAATATTCCCGCAATAACTTTCTGCTCCATACCCACATTCACAAACATGTGATATATGTCTGCCTGTCGCTTTGTCAATATCGGAAACAACTGCGGAGCTACCTTCTGCATCTCCCACATGTGACGGGCAACGCTGTGTGTTGTAATTCCGAGCATCGCCGCTACCTGCTTTGTGGTCAGTCCGGCGAAGTCATGATGTCGCATCCGGTATATCTGTTCTTGGCGGTGTGTTATGTGTCGTTGGGGGGTCACTTCTTAGCCTTTCGTATTCGGTTTAGGCGAAGAAGTTCTTTGTAAAACTCGACAGGTTTCACAACATAATGGTAGGACTCACGATGACAGCTAAAAGAAAAATCAACTAACCTTCCTGGACATCTCCTACAACTGTCTTCATGGTAAGTGTGCTCACAGAAGAAACAGTCTGAGTCCCCTTTTATCTTAATTCCGGCTTCGCGTAACCATTGGCGTTTAAGGGTACTAACAAATTTTCTGCTCTTTCCAGCCTTCGCTTTTGAAATACTTCGCCACATCCGAAGACATAATACCCAAGTTTGATTTAACGTTCTCTTTTTCATGTTACATTCCTCTCAATTTTAATTGTTACATTTTCAGTTGACTGATACGCATCGAGTGCTTGTTCAAACAGTTCACACCACTGAATATCACCCCAGTGCAAAGGGCTAACTTCATAAACTTCATCACGCATCATATATTCACTCAAAATACTGAGCCAGTGGCTTAGGTTCCGGTTCACGACCGTGTCGGGGGTCGGGGGGTGTGGCTTGGACTCGTGCTTCATTCCAAGGATTAACTGAAGGATTAGGCACGTTACCATTGTTTTGAATATCAGCCCAAGACCACGAAGCTGCTCCATCTACATGTAAAGAGAATTGTATTTCTCCTCTTGATAATTCAGGATGTCTGGTATCCCGTAAAATTTGCTGCACTTTGGCAGCTATACTTCTTTTCTGTCCTACTGAAAACATATCTCACCTCACTTTCTTTTTTAAGAGAAGTATTCTTAAATTCTTATTGCAGTTTGGACAACGTTTTCGCTCTGGTGTATATTCGTAGATTTTTACTGGTTTCCCTTTTCGCATTGCGTGCGAACATTTACATCTGATAAGTCCTGCTCTATAATCTTTCATTTACCATATCTCCTTTCCAACCCCTTCCTACTCGCTACCACCTTCTCATATACGAGCAGAGCGACACGCTCTGCATCAGCGATACTATAAGACGCGATAAATCGGTCAGCGAACAGTTGAGCTATCTCATGGATAGGTCGGTCGAGTTTATTCGAACGTTTGCGGGTGCGGGTCATTAATCATCCTCAGTAGCAAATTCAGCATCAGGATAGGCTTCTATAAACGCACTTAGACAAATACTTCTATCTGGTTCATGTTCAAAAGAAGCTATTCTCTTATGTTGGTTGCCAATTACAACCGTTATGTGATATTCCATTTCATCACCACCTTTCCCGCCCTGCTTATCAGGACGAATAATCTGAACAGCAGAGCGGGCTATGCAACAGCTTACAGATACCCGCTCGGCTGGTTCATTCGGTTAAACTCCTCCGCTAACGGCTGTTCACGGACGGACAGCCAGATGCGAATGAGTTTAACTTAATATTCTACTAAGTTTATCGCCTGATATGCGATAATGCTTACCAGCAAAATATTTAAGCTCATTATACCAGCTGTCAAATGCAGTGAGAACATTTACTATTCTCACATCATTAACTATTGCATAAAGGGCATCCACTTCTTCCTGATTTTCCAGTGTGATTGTCACTGGTTCAAACTTTGTTACTCGTTCTGCTTTCATTCAATATCCTTTCAATTAGTGTTCATTCGGTTAATCCGCACGCCTGCATAAATCGTTCACGGTCAAAACGTGGGTTTTGTGTGGCGAAGTAGCTGGCCAAGCTGCTTACAAGGTCATGGGTATATGTTGTTTGGCACTTCCAATGCACATCCGGTCCGGAACAATGATTGATAATCTCCGCGACCGCCGTAGAGTCTTTTTTCGTTAGCATATTACATATCCTCACTTTCGCTATTGTCTATCTTCTGTTCTGTCTGGGGTATAGATTATATACCAGCTATATCCACAATCAGGGCAATAAGCCGGCAAGTGTAGTTCAGTGAAATTTCCCCCGATTTCAGATTTATACTCTATTAAGACTACATCGTATTTTTTACAAGCTGGGCATTGTCTGACGTTCATATCATATCCTCTCATACTTTGAACCATATTCACGTGGTTGCTTGATAACATAATCACGCCGGGTAACATCGTCCCGCTTACCGCACATCGGGCAGCCGTAGTTGTGGTCGTCAAGCCAGATGTAGCCGCAGGTACATTCGTATTCGTTCATAGTGTGTCCTCTTAGTTTCTATAATTGAATATCCGATTCAACTTCATTACCCCACACGTCCCAACCTGGGGTTTTCTCACGAGCGAATAACTCTATGCGGGGTAAATCACCGAAAAGCTCTACTATTCTGTTTTTTATTTCATCTGGTTTCTGAGAGTGTTCCCTTATCCGTGCATCACAAATTTGCCTAACACTTCTTGAAATTCTCGGCAATCCTTTCCCGCGAGTTCCTAATAAAACTATTTCTGCATTTGCTCTGGTATAGTTTCCTAATCCAAAAAAATAGGAATCAGATTTTTTATTCTTTTTAACCCAAGTGAAAGCAACTGTTTTATATGTAAATCCCCAAGCCTCGAGGAGTTCCAATCCTTCTTTTAAGCAGGGGTATGTAACCCACATTAGACATACTGAATTCTCCGTAGAGGGAATACTATATTGTTTCAATTCCTTTGTTGGTGTAACTGTATAGTGATCAGCCGCATTTCTCTTGACTTTTTCAGATTTGTACCAACATCCATATTTCCACGGCGGATCTGCATAGATAATCTGATACCGTTTCTGTTTTCGCATTGGTGGTGGTGTTCTGCTTAATGTCATTCTACCATATCCGCAATAAAATGCAATATCTCAGCTAAATCACAATCAATGAACTTGATGTGTTTTTCATTATCATTCATTGTTTCATCTATCCATTGAATAGGCGGTAGATAGGGTAACATTACAGTTTCACCTTCGGGTAAATTATCTGCTATGCCCCTTATTGCATCTTCTATCATCAATATATATCCCATTGGTTTTTCTTTATTTTGTTCTGGTTGTTTCATATCCACATCCTCACTTTCAAAAAAGTATGCAGTACATTATCAGTAGAATTATCATTCCCACAATTATTGGTACTACACCGCGAAGAAGACAATGCGAGAACCAATATATTTTCCATGATATTGTTTTAAATATCCAGGCTATACCCAATAGCAGAATAAAAAGAAATACAAATTTCATTTTTGCTCCTCTCCTGGTTCATCACCACATAAGCCGCACCATATCCCACTAATAAATTCGTGAGTCGCCTTCGCAGGAACATATCCAATTTTCCAAATCCAACCTTTTTCATCAGGAGCAATCCAATCTGAAGTGTCGTTAATAATGATTGGTTTGATGATTGGTGTCTTCTGGTTCCCTGGCCAAAAATAAGGTTCGGGGACTGGTTCATCACGGTCACACCCCCCTGTACCGATTAGCATCCCTACCACAATCAACAAGATTGTTATTTGTTTTCTCATATCTCACCTCTACTTTCTCTTACCATACTTATGTTCCAACCCCTTCCTACTGTTTTTGTGTAAGACACTGTTTCATAATATCACAATCCAATCAGCCACTATCGGCCTGTTCGTTTGATTCTCTGTTCAATATAGTTATTACTTGATTCAATTATCTGGTCTGCCATCCAATCCCGCGTCCCGCCCATCTTAATTATTCGGCCAAATTCATCCGTCCCATACACAATATATGGATACTTCTTGTGCTTACGGCAACGTAGTTTAGCACCACGTCTATTAGCCAGCCAGAGTATATTTGACAGGTGGTCTTTTATCGGTTTCATTATTAGTATTGTATCATATCTGGTCTGTGATGTCAAGGGTAAAATCCGAGGTCCACATGTTAGCTGTGGTGGACGAACGGTGGGTGGTTGGGGTTAAACTACCCCACCACAATATGGACAGCGTGGGCGATTTTTCCCTTGCCGAGATTGATTATGTGCCGCCTTACCTTTAGCTGTTCGATAGTACTGTCTTGCCCAGGCTGCTTTGCATGACCGACACCACGATTGCAAACCGCTTTTATTCGTTTTGTCTGTGCCGAAAACGGATACTGGTTTTGTTTGTCGGCACTTTGCACATGCTTTCAGTTGGTTCATATTATCGTAATCGTCTGGCAAATAATCTCCATGCCAATCACAATTTGAACAACTGCAAACAATTTCGCATGTTGTGTTGTCCTGTTCTTTGCTGGCTTGTTCACCACATTTAGGACATTCAAACCAATCTATTGTACTGCTCATATCATATCCTTTTAGTTAAACTCTATTGACAGTTATTATCATATCATAATTGCCCGGCCATGTCAAGTATAATCTGCTTGACAATACTCCGTCTGCGTCTGGGATAATCAGATTGACATGGACGGTCAACCTGCGATTCAAGGCTGATACCGCCAATCGGTCTGGACATGGCTACATAATGTCACTCTACATAGACATGGCAGTACAGGACTTGTGGTGGTATTGTATTATAGTTATAGCCGTTTTACCTTACCTCTATGTCTATATACTCTCTAAAACTTATGTTAGAGAAATATAAGAATAGATATAGTCTATATCATATAGTATAGACAAATGGCAATGTAAAACTGTATAGAAAGTCTTTTAGTCGGTGTGTATAGACATGGAGAAGGGGTAAATGCTGTTATAGAGTCTGTGGCTGTACTGTGATGCAGTTATAGCCATGTCTATATAGGATTTTCAGGGGGACTGATGGCTGTTTTTAGGTCAGTCTTGCCGATTTTTATAGACGGGTATATGGACATATTTGGAGTTGAGGTGGACATCGTCCGATAACTGGATAATGGTATCTACTGATTCTAAGAAACCAACCCCGGCCGACTCTGATTAACCCGTTTGAACAACCGGAGATAATCACGCCACAACTGATTAGCCTGTTGTTGTGTGATGTATTCCCACAATACTAACTGGCGTAGTCTATTGCGTTTCATGGTCTTCATGGTAAGGCCTCTCACGTCTTGCGTAGTGGACGAATGGCATTAGTCCTGTATAAAGTCCGCTACGATTGCGTTAAGTTCATTAACTGGGCAGTCTTTGCACCTGCCATCAATAGCCATATCAATCAAGTCATTATCTTTGTCAAATTCTGCATAGAGTCTATGTCCTGATAGTGCCGAACAAGGCCAAGACGCACCTGGTTTATGTGCCCAATTATAAGTATCATTAGCAGATAGCCATAATTGAGTACCCTGGTCTGATTTTTTGATTCTCATAATCAATCCCCCTATGCTAAAGCAATAAGCCATGCTATTATCAATATCAGCATGTATCTGTTAGTGTACTGTTCACTGTTCTGGTAGTTGTTGAATAGTGTTCTCATATACATAGTATAACCTATGTTTGTCTGGTTTGCAAGGATAATCTGGTCAATCGGTGAAGATTCTGTTATCGGACGATACCAGGTCGAGAAGTCGATACCCCCCGTATGTACCCTTTGGATGCTGTGGGGGGAGTCCCGACCTCCCCTTCCTACAAGACCCAGCCACCCCATTTTCCCTGTTAGATAATTACTTAACAATATAACCCCAACCCCCATAGGTAGTTAGCACGTTAATCTGGGTGTCAGAGGTTAACATACTGCGTAAAGGAACCCCTCTCAAGAACAATATAATAAAAAAATTGAGAATTATTCCCGGAAAAGCGATAATTAAGGCTAATCTCACGGAAGTACAGAGGAGTGTATGTTTTATGGGGAATTTCTACCTAAAACCTAAAAAGAATCGCAGAGGAGATAGTAAAACTTGTTTGAATAGTCTGTTTCATACTTATAGACATCAAGCAAAAAGGCGTGAATTTATATTTGAGCTTACTAAGGAACAATTCGCAGAACTTACTAAACAAAATTGTTGGTATTGTGGCCAGGAACCAGCACAAATTACACGCATTACCCCGCATCAACGTAAATGTGGTGCAAAATACGCCTATTACCTCTACAATGGAATCGACAGAGTAAACAATGAGGCAGGATACACTGAAGCAAACTGCGTTCCGTGTTGCGGGCGATGCAACCATATGAAGCATGTGCTCCACGCTGAGAATTTCATAATCCATATTAGGAAAATTGCCCGTAATCTGAATATATTTTGATACTGGTAAGCAGCCCAGTACAGCCCAGTAACAAAGCTGAGTCAGCAACGGCATCCTGGGCCATGCTTACCCCAGATGTTCAACCCCACGTTAGGAGACTGATATGGCACATTCAGAGACATGCCCAGTATGTCATGGGATAGGCAGAACAGAGTATGTAGAGCAGGATAGTACTACTGTGCGTAAATCACAACCTTGTCACGGCTGTGACGGCAAAGGGTGGGTTGAAGTGGGTGATACGATCCCGCCGTTTCCTGTGCGACCCCTTCCGGAACCAGAGACACATTCCTGGTGTCCTTGTAGATCAACTATAACTGTTGGTCCTTGGGTGTATGAGCCAGGAATTTATAGTGCTAATGTAGAAATGCTTATAACCCCACGTTAGAGAGGAGAACACATGATCGAACCACTAAAAGACAATGTGATAATCGAACCTATAGATGAATCCGTTTTGCCGCCGAGTCATATCATTTTGCCTAATCGTTCCAGAGATGATGTACGGTTTGGATGGGTGCGATTTATTGGTCCTGATGTACAGGTCCTCAAGCCGGGTAACATCGTAGTATTGCCAACCTGGAACGATGATGAGTTGGAAGTCGATAGTAAGAAGTACGTTGTACTCGCAGAGAAGAACATCAGTGTGAGGATCTCTGAATGAATCGAACCCAACTTGCAACCATATATGATGAGTTTCCAGAGAACCAACGTGACATGCCCAAGGAGCAGTTTATACGCAAAGCTCTGGGCACCCTGGATCCAACCAAAAACGCGAAGATCCTTGATGCGATGGTCGACAGGAAGCGACAGATCACGCAAGGTCAGATAGAACAGGCCCGGATTGATGCTGCGGTTAAAAGGTCGAGATGAAACTCAAACTGAATCAGATTATTGAGGTTGAATGGGATGATACATTCAGTACATGTAATTGGCACACCAATGCGTCTGCCAATAATTTTCCTATAGTTAAGTGTAAATCAGTTGGATATTTTTTGAATCAAAACAAAAGAATATTACGATTGTCTCATACGATTCAGACAGGTGATTTTACTGATAGAGATGTGAGTGCAATTCCACAAGGTTGTATTACTAAAATAAGAAAATTATAAGGAGAATAAAAATGCCAGTAGGTGAAATGTTCCTTAGTGATAATTCGGGCAACCGCGTCCCCCCACATCCACACTTAGGTGATCCCGTAGCAGGAACAGGTCAATTACTTGATGCTGATACTGGTGCCGCCAAAAGCATCGCTGTTGTTGGTGGACAACAGTATTTAGCAACAGTTCGGTCATCGAATAAAACAGCATTCTTTGGAGTAGCTGACTGTAATGTTGATGCAAATAAGTTGTGGGTGTGTACACCTTACAATACAATTCTCATTACAATACCGGTGGGGGTTGCTCTTTTGTATTACAATGGAGATAATGATAATACGCCGGTTCATATAAGAAGAATATAAGATGAAGCGATGGATAGCGACACTGTTGATATTGGTACTGTGTTTTTCATTTCTGGTAGGTTTCTCAAATAAGAAAACCGATCTATATGAGAATATGGTAAATGCTTCAGTGAAACTTATTGGGCATGGTTCTGGGGTATTTATTGAAGATGATATTATTTTAACTGCCGCTCATTGTCTCGAAGGTGTAAAGACTATTACTATAAAGTTGAGTGATGGTACTATATTGAAATCAAGTGATTTTTATATAGATGAAGAAGAAGACATTGGTTTCATATTTGTAATGGCAGATGAACTTTGTATTGCCAAGGTAATCTTATCCGGGATTGATGTTGGGGACACTGTATATCTCGTAGGCAGACCTTTTGACGATTTATTTGAGTTTTCTTTAACAAAAGGAATAGTATCTCATCTTGATAGGGATATTCCGGAATGGAATTGGAACGATTTATTGCAGACGGATGTTACAGGGGGGCCGGGCAGTAGCGGCGGTCCACTTTATAACTCCAATGGTAATCTGGTAGGTATGTATATTGGGCATTCCAACGGAGGAGGTCAAGGTATTAGCTTGTGCGAGAGTGCCAAGAGTATTCTGGAAGCGTATGAGAGGTGTATGGAGTCGAGAAATGCCGCTAACTGAAAAAGGCAAAAAGATAAAAGCCGCCATGAAGAAACAATATGGTGCTAAAAAAGGTGAGCAAGTGTTCTACGCGAGCCAACAGAAGGGTATTATAACTGGGACTGATATTAAGAGTTATGGAAAAAGACACAGAAAAAAGTGAACACGGCAAAAAGATAGTAGCTGGTAAATTGTTATCGAAGTTCATCAAAGAGATCGCCAGTGAGGTTCACGATGATCCTGTGATCAAAGCTAAGGGCGAAGAAGCTGTGATGCTTACTAAAGTCGAAGCCATCGCAAGATATATATTCAAATTAGCTCTTGGCTATGAAGAAGAAGTAGATGTTCTTGATAAGGCCGGCAAGAAAATAGGTATTAAACCGATTAAATATAGACCTGATAAATGGGCTATTAACATAATTTGGGATAGATTAGAAGGCCGCGTTGGTGCCGCAGATCTTAAAGCAGGTAGTGACAAGGCATCGTTGGCTGATAAAGTATCTGAGCAAGGCAAGAAACGTTTAAGCCAGATAGCGAAAAGTTCTTTGAAAAATTAATAATGATTGATATAGCAGAAAAGTTGAAGCCTGAACTCGCGACACCTTTTCCAAACATTCCCGAAACGTGGGCGTGTAATAGGACTGGATTGATCGTTCCCAAACACGAGATAGAAAACATTGAATATCGATCTCAAGTTCTACGTGATGCTGAATACGATAAGGGTTTTCAAAATGATCTAATGGCCGCAAGTGCGGAGTCCCTTTTGTTCTGGATCAATGCTTTTGTCTGGACGTTCCATCAATTCGATGTAGCTGGTGACACTGGTGAGCGGTATGAAGCGAAAGCAGTACATTGCCCATTCATCTCGTGGGAGATCCAAGATATTTTATTCGAGCGTTTGATTTGGCACCTCGCCAATGCTAAAGACATTCTGATTAATAAGTCGCGTGATATGGGTGCCTCATGGATATGCACCATCTTTATGCACTGGCTTTGGTTGTTTAGACCCGATTCACAACTTCTTGAGTTGTCTCGTACAGAACCTTATGTAGACCAAGCTGGTAACATGAAGGCGTTATTTCAGAAGCATGATTATATCAATAATTGGTTGCCTGAATGGATGTTGCCACCGATGGTTAGTGTCGGGCAGAAGTATCGCACCAAGATGCACTTGTTCAATATATTAAACGGTGCTTGTATAGATGGGGAATCAACGACCGAACACGCCGCTTCCGGTGACAGGCGACTGGTTGCTCTCTTAGATGAGTTTGCTAAAGTAAAACATGGTCGGTTGATGCGTAGTGCAACAAGAGATGCAGCACTGATGCGAATCGTAAATTCGACCGTGAGTGGTCCGGGCACTGAGTACAGCAAGTGGAAGAATGATGGAACAATTGTGGTGTTCCCGTTGATGTGGTGGGATCACCCAGATAAAGGCAAGGGTCGTCATGTTGTTCAGGATTCAGTGACAAACGCTTATAAGATTAGATCACCCTGGTATGATGCAGAATCAGAAGTCAGATCACCACAGGAGATGGCAAGGGAAATTGATGCCAATGATCTCGAAGCTGGTTCGACATTCTTCACTGTCACGAATATCGAGAAACACATAGCGATATTTGGTCGCCCGCCCAAGACACAATGGGATGTGGATTTTGTAAGAGGAGTAGCAAACGACAGCATTCCGATGATTCTGAAGAAAAAGGATCTGAAGAAGATGGTATGTAAGAGGGCGGTTAAAGGCAAACTCAAGATTTGGGTTAATCTTATAAATAGTAGGCCGGATCAGAATCTTGATTATATTATAGGTTTCGATTTATCTAAAGGCCAGGGTGCCTCTAATTCAGTTGGATCGATTAAATGCCGACAAACCGGCGAAAAAGTAGGCGAATGGTGTGACGCAAACACGCCGCCATATGAAATGGCTCGCGTCGCTATGGCGTTGGCAGTATGGGTTGGTGGTCGGAAGAAACTTCCGTTCTTGAAATGGGAGATGAACGGTGATCCTGGTTTTGATTTTGGCAAGATAGTTGTTAAACAGTTTCATTATGCTTATTACTACCGCGATGTCAAGGTTGGTAATATTAGGGATAAGAAAACTAAGAAGTATGGTTGGCATAATAATGCGAAGTCCAAAGGTGAATTACTTAATGCGTATGATCGAGCGTTGGCTCACGGTGGTTATATTAATCATTCTATACCAGCACTTGAAGAGGCTAAGACTTATATTTATAATGATGATGGGAGTATTGGTCCCGCATGTCTGGTTGAAGAGAGTAGTGCTGCTAAGAAGACACATGGTGACAGAACGATGGCTGACGCACTGACGATTGAGGACAAATATTATAAATTAAGGGCAGGAAAAGAATCCAGAGAATCTATAAATGATATGAGGACACCGGCAGGACGTAAGGCAGCATTGAAAAATAAGCGTAACAAGCCGATAGGATGGCGGTCGAAATTTGATTTTAGAGGGTAGGATGAATAGGATTAGAAGATTGATGGGTTTTCATTTTAAGAGAGTACCTATTCGTTGGCTTTTAAGAATAACACCTAATTGGAATTATTATTTTATAGGTATTTCATTTGGTAAAAGCCAAACATCATTGGGTTTTTTCTATAGGCGAAGGAAACAAGATGCCTGAGTATTTTACACCAAACAAGTTTGCCCTCGCAGTTAAGCAGGGATTTGAGAGAAACCGAAGACATCGCCGAGCAAGAGCGATGTTCATCAAGGAATACGTGGGAAAATATTATGCCTCGGAATATGGCCTAACTGGTGACGAACCTGTAAATTTGATATTCAACGTAATCCGGGCGACAGTGCCCAATCTCATAATGAAATCTGGTATCAATAAAGTATCCACAGAGATAGTTGAATACAGACAATATGCCTATTTACTTGGACTTGCATTAGACAAACTTGACAAAAACATAAAACTTAAAGATACATTAAGGGCTGGTATTGTTG
>SDBU01002290.1_pt1 | contig 25754 bp, 22 predicted proteins | sample 2277071 | NCBI WGS metagenome assembly SDBU01 (sample SAMN10397929, study PRJNA504765) | marine sediment metagenome | isolation source: marine sediment core GS08_GC12, 126 cmbsf | place: Arctic Ocean: Gakkel Ridge, Loki's castle | collected 2008
CAGCAGATTATCGATGCTGGTGCGCCCTTCCAAGTCCACAGCCACCCCGCCGCAGCTATAGTGCGCCGCCGGCACCACCGGGATAGGGTCGCTGGCGATATCCAGACCAATGGACCGGCAGCGGGCATAGATTCCCGGGAAGCGCTCCTCTACCCAGCCGGCGGACTTGCCGGTTATATCCAGGTAGACACAAGGAATCTTCTGCTCGATCATGGTCTGATGGATTCCCCGGGCCACCACGTCGCGCGGGGCCAGGTTACCATCGGGATGGTACCTTTCCATGAACTGCCGGCCGCCCGCGTCCACCAGCACCGCCCCCTCACCGCGCAACGCTTCGGATATCAGGAACCGCCCACTTTCGTGGTACAGGGCCGTGGGATGGAACTGGATGTAATGCAGATTGGTGCATCGAGCCCCGGCCCGCCAGGCCATGGCGATGCCGTCCCCCCGAGCCTCCAACGGGTTGGTGGTGTGCAGATACAGCTGCCCCAGTCCCCCCGTGGCCAGGATCGTGCGCCGGGCGAATACCGGTTCCACCGTTCCGGTATCCACGTTATAAAGGTAGGCCCCAAAGCAGGCCGGGGTGCCGTATGTGTCCTGTAAATCGGTGCTGTGGTGAGTGCTGGTGAGCAGCTCGATTGCGCTGCGGGCCGTCAGTGTTTTGATTTTTCGCTGCCGCTCCACCGCGGCCACCAGGGCGGTCTCGATAGCCTTGCCGGTCTGGTCCTTGGCGTGCAGAATACGGGGCACTGAGTGGGCCGCCTCAGCCGTGCGGTGGTACTCGTTCCCCGTATCATCGGAGGAGAAGGCTACCTGGCAGCGCTCTATCAGCAGTTCCTGCACCAGCTGTGCTCCCCTTTGGCAGAGCTGCTCCACCGCCGGGCGGTAGCAGTGCCCGGCCCCGGCCTCTATAATGTCGGCCATCAGCCGCTGGGGCGAGTCGTCCTCACCCTTGAATACGATCCCTCCCTGAGCATGGTCGGTATTGCCCCCGGCTAGCTGCCCGGTCTTGGTAACCACCAACACATCACAGCCGCTGTCAGCCGCGGACAGTGCGGCGACCAGTCCGGCCAGGCCGCTGCCTATAACCAGTACGTCGGTGTTCAATTCATCAGCTCCAGTCGAATGTCCATACTGCGCACACTGTGAGTCAGGGCGCCCACCGAGATGCCATCCACACCGGTGCGGGCATAAGCCGCAAAGTTGCCTAGATTAATGCCCCCCGAGGCCTCTAAAAATATGTCCTCACCCCGGGGTTGTGCACGCACCAGGGCCACCAGTTCCTCGACCTGGGCAGGGGCCATATTGTCCAGCAGGAAAGCATCGGCGCCGGCTTTGAGTCCCTCCAGCAGTTGCTCCCGGTCCTCCACTTCCACTTCCACCGGCAAACCGGCATCCGTCCCCCGCGCCGCCGCCACGGCGCTGGTGATGCCGTCCGCCAGCCGCAGATGGTTGTCCTTGATAAGTATTCCCGACGACAGATCGAGGCGGTGGTTGTGCCCCCCGCCCACAGTGACAGCGTACTTCTCAAACAGCCGCAGTCCCGGCGTGGTCTTGCGGGTATCCAGCACCAGCACACCCTGGGGCTCGGCCAACTCCACGAACCGGCGGGTCATCGTGGCGATCCCGGACAGCCGCTGCAACAGGTTCAGGGTTACCCGCTCCCGGGCCAGGATTTGCCGCGCGGGGCCTTCGACTATGGCGATTACATCTTCCGCCGCCACGGTGGCGCCATCCGCCACCTTCAGTTCCACCCGGCATTGGTCGCCCAAACAGGCCGGCAACACCTGGGCCCCGGCAAACACCATCGATTCCACTGCCTGGATTTGGGCCGTTAAATCCTGCTGGTTGCTGATAATAGCCTCAGAAGTGATGTCCCCGGCCGGCAGGTCCTCGCGCAGAAACTCCTCCACCCGGGCCGCTACCCATTCCGGTGGCAAAGAGGTGATTTGCTGGGGATAAAATCGCACCTTGGTTCCAGGAAAAGTGCCGGATGCGGCTACCCCAGGGCCAGCATCCGCTCCAGCGGGCGCAGGGCCTTCAGGCGCAGATCCTCTTCCAGGGTGATTTCGGGTTGCAGGTCCCGCAGGGCCAGATAAACTTTCTCCAGGGTGATTTTTCGCATGTAGGGGCATTGGTTGCAGGCGCAGCCGTCGTCGGTGGGCGCCGGGATGTACAGGTTATCGGGGGCCAGCTTCTTCATCTGGTGTATCACCCCCTCCTCCGTGGCCACGATGAATTGACCATAATTCCCCGTCGTGGCGAATTTGATGATGGAGGTGGTCGAGCCGATATGGTCGGCGTGGCGCAGGATCGCTTCCTGGCATTCCGGATGCGCCAATAGCAAAGCCTGCGGATATTCAACCTTCAGGCGCAGGATTTCCTGCTCGGAGAAGATCTCGTGCACGATGCAGGTACCCTCCCACAGCTGCATCTTCCGGCCGGTCCGGCGCTCAAGATAGCGGCCCAGGTGTTGGTCCGGGGCGAACAGGATGGGCTGGTCCTCCGGTATGTTGGCGATTACCCGCTCTGCGTTGGAGGAGGTACAGATGATGTCGGAGATAGCCTTTACCGCCGCCGAGGTGTTGATGTAGGAAACCACCGTACAGTCCGGGTAGCGGGCGATGTACTCCGCGAACAGGTCCGGCGGACAGCCCTCGGCCAGGGAACAGCCGGCTTCTAAGTCCGGCAGCAGTACGGTCAGGTCGGGGTTGATGATCTTGGCGGTCTCCGCCATGAAGTGCACGCCACACAGCACGATCACCTCTGCCTCGGTCTGGGAAGCGATCTGGGCCAGCTTCAGGCTGTCGCCTAAGTAATCGGCGATGTCTTGGATGTCGGGGTCCTGGTAGTAATGGGCCAGGATCAAGGCGTTACGTTCCACTTTGAGCACCTCGATCTCTTCGTACAGATCAATGGCCGGCGCAATAGCCTGGTCTTCAATATACATGACGTGAATGGTTGCCTATCGGTCCGCTTATCCTGTTAATGTCTTACTGCTACCCCGGTTCCAAAGCTGCAAAATCCCATTAAATTTACGACTTTCGGGCCAATATTACCCATTGGTTCCGGCACAACGCCGCCCTAGCCCGCTCCCGGTGCGCCGCGCAACTCCCGCACCACCCGCACTACCAGGGCGATAGCGGTATCGATTTCCTCATCGGTAGTGCCCCGCCCCAATCCGAAACGGATGGAGGCCGCCGCCAGGTCGTCCGGAACTCCCAGGGCTCGCAGCACATGGGACGGCTGGGCCTCTTCGGTGGTGCAGGCCGAACCGCTACTGACGGCAATACTTGAGAGCCGGGTGAGCAGGGCGGCCCCGTCCAGGCCGGCGAAACTCAGGTTGGCATTGCCCGGCAGCCGCTGTACGGGGTGACCGTTCAACCGCACACCGTCCAGGCGGGAAGTGATCCCATCCACCAGCCGCTCCCGCAAAGCCATCAGCCGTTCCCCTTCCCCGGCCATCACTTCTCCCGCCAGGCGGCAGGCCTCACCCAGTCCCACGATCAGCGGGGTGGGCAGGGTACCCGAGCGCCGGCCACGCTCGTGCCCCCCGCCGTGTAGCTGGGCCTTTAGGCGCACCTGCGGGCTACGCCGCCGCACATACAAAGCGCCAATCCCCTTGGGACCGTAGATTTTATGACCTGAAATCGCCAGCAGGTCGATCTGCTGGGCGTTGACGTCCACCGGCACCTTCCCCACTGATTGCGCCCCATCCACCATCAGGAACACCCGCCGCTCGCGGCAGACTGCTCCAATGGCGGCAATATCCTGGATGACCCCGTTCTCATTGTTGGCCTGCATGACACAGACCAGGATGGTGTCGTCTCTGAAGGCCGCCCGCAATTCATCCAGCGAAAGCAGGCCATCAGTGCTCACGCCCAGGCGGGTGATCCGCCACGCGGCCAGCTCCAGGGCCCGGCAGGTATCCAGCACGGCCCGGTGCTCGGTGGCCACGGTGACGATCTGCCGACCCCGCTGGGCATACATCTCCGCCACCCCCTTGATCGCCAGGTTCACCGCTTCGGTGGCCCCACTGGTGAAGACGATCTCCGCCGGCTCGGCCCCAATCAAGGCGGCCACCTGCTCCCGGGCGCGCTCCACCGCCTCGGCGGCTTCCCAGCCGAACGGATGGGACTTACTGGCCGGATTGCCGAATTTCTCCGTGAAATACGGCCGCATGGCCTCGAAAACCCGGGGATCCAGGGGCGTGGTGGCCTGGTGGTCTAAATATATCCGCTGGGCGTTCATGCCGGTTTGGCGCTATCGGTAGGAATTTACTACGGCGCGGTGACGAGGGAAATTGTGTGGCGCAGCCGGGGCGGTCAGCCCGGGCATTACTTCAAATCAGCCAGTGTTTGGACGGCCTCGTCCCGGATCAGTGGATACAGACCGGTGTCCTGGTTCCAGTGCGCCACTTTATCCAACAGCTTGCGGGCCTCATCGATTTGACCGAGCTGCTTGTACGCCAGCGCCCGGTAGTATAACAGATAGGCGCTGTCCGGGTCGCCCTTCTGTGCATGCTCAATCGCCGCCTGGTAGTCTCCCTGATAATATAGCACAACGAACATCGCGCTGTGGTAGGTCTCTTGTTCTTCCTGATCGTCGTCGGCCAAATCGGCCTGGAAATCCTCGATAATCTGGTGAGCGGCGGCCGGGTCGTCGTGGGAAATTGCCATCAAGGTCTTAACTACGACCAGCGCATTGGTTACATCGTTCAAAAAGGCGGGAGTATAGTCGTAAGTCTCAAGGTCTACTTTGAGGGTCGCCCGCATTTCCTCGGCTTTCTCCAGGTCGTCCAAGTGCCAATGGATCATCCATTTCATATAATGCATCTGCAGTATACGCTGGGGCAGGTTTGCTTTCTTGGCCATTGCCAGCGCTTCATCGAACGGCTCCAAGGCTTCGGCGAACCGGCCTTCGTACATATAGGATCGTCCGAGGAGGAGTATGTCTGCTATGCGGTCGTTGTTGGTCTGTTCGAGATCCAATGCCCGGCGCAGATTATCCCGCGCCTGGCTATATCGGCGCATTAAGACTTGGTTAAGGGCTATTTTCCGGAGAGAGAAAGTGAATTGAGGGTTACGCTCGAAAGCCTGGGCATAGAACTCGTTGGCCTTTTCTAACTGACCCATCTTGGTATACAAGTCGGCCATGGAGTCGTAGGGGTTAGGCTCATCCGGGATCAGCTTAATGTACTTGCTGAAGGCCTTCTCTGATTTTTTATACTCCTCCAGATTGAAATACAGATAGCCCAGGTTATTATAGGCCGGCGCGAAATTCTGGTCCAATCTGACGGCCTTTTTCATTTCCCTCAGACTCTCATCGCTGCGGTCCTCACCATAGGTCAATCCCAGTAGCCAGCGGGCCCGCTTGTCTTTGGGATATTTCTCGACCAGCTGCTCCATAAGCCCAATCCGCCTCTCCCGATCATCATTCAGGCCCGCCTGGTTGGCTAAGATCATAAACCGCTCACCCTCGCTGACCTGGGGCGCCAGCTCCACCGCCCAGCGCAAGAATCGCTGGCTTTCCGCAGCGGAGGTAGCGGTTTGGGCGGCATATAAAAACGCCAGGGCGAACCGGGGGTCCTTCTCAGTGGCCTGGATAAAGTACTCGTGGGCTTCCAGGTGACGTAGATTTTCCGCCAGGGCCCGCCCGGTGATTAAATCAGCCCGGGCCTCCTCGGAGGAGGTAGTGATGGGAATGATAGCCTCGGCCCCACCGCAACCTGCCAACAGGAGAGCCGCCCCTAGAGCAAAAGGCAGGGTTTCCTTTATGAGCTTTCGTGCTCGAGGCAAGACTTCCATGAAAACTTTACCCCTTAATTCTGTTTTGGCCAGTAGGACCCACGATCAGTCTGATTTCATCGCGGATAGAAGAATACCTCTGCGCCCCAGCGCGCGGTACCAAGTTAATCCGTGCCCGCCGCTGGATCAAGCGGCGTTGGGACCGCGGCAGCAATGATCCACCGGCTAGCGGGACGGTTACCGGGCCGTCAACGGGCGCCGCCAGAACAGCTCTGCCCCCCGCCAGCGCGGTGCTGCTATACCAACAGGCGGCTTTCCTCCCGGCTCCTCACAGCCGTAGATTCCACCTGAGCTGTAAACCTACCACTATACCAAAGTGAGCCGATGGACCTTACCCAAGCCTATAACTACGATTCCTTCGTCGCGGAAAAAGTCGGGCGCTGGCTGAATTTCGCTGCCAGTCCGCTGCTGGGCGTGCCGGCCCCTGATTTCGAGCTTCAAGCCCTGGAGGCCGGAGAAACCCGGCTCTCCGCTGTCTGGCGGTCAGCCACCTACACCATAATTGAGTTCGGTAGCCTGACTTGACCCTACTGCGGGATGGCGGCGCCATCCCTCGACGGCCTGGCAGCCGAGTTGCGGGATCAGAAGGTGGCTGCGGTGTTCGTCTACACTCACGAGGCCCACCCCGGTGAGCATTTCCCGCACCATACCTCATTCGAGCAGAAACTGGCCCATGCCCGGGAGTTCCAGCGGCGCTTTAAGGTCCGGCGGCCGATCCTGGTTGACAGCCTGGACGGGATTTGCCACCGGGCCTACGGTTCCATGCCCAACATGTGCTGGATCGTGGACCGGGCCGGGCGGCCGGTTTATAAGGCCGATTGGACCGACTCTGCCAGCGTTGAGCGAGCGGTGCGGGACCTCTTCGCCATGGCCGGCCGTCGCCGTGAAACTCGATTGCCCAGTGCACCCTTTAAAGTGGAGCGACTGGAACATCGCTCCCGGGACCACCGGGCTTTCCTAAAGGGCCTGGAGGTCGCTGGTCCCAAGGCAGTGGCTGAATATAGCGCCTGGAAAAGCAGGTAGACATAATGGCACCCCGCAATTAATGAATAGCCACCCCAGGCACCCCAGACTGGTCAGTACGGGGGCTCCCCGAGGCGGATACGCCCAGGGCCGGCCCGTCTCGCGGTTGGCGCCGGCCCTGGGCATCATGGCGGCCCTTTGCCTGGCCTCCGATACCACAGGTGTCAGACCCACCCTGGATTCCGGCGGTCCCCTCTCACCGGCGCAGGCGGCCTACGATGTGCATTATTATGCGCTGGACCTGGCGATTGATCCGGCGGATTCCTCGATCGCCGGCTCCCTGCGCCTGGAGGCCACGGCCGTCCACCCCCTGGACCGGCTGGTGCTCGACCTGGATGACCGCTTCGAAGTCACGGCAGTCATAGGCCGGAATTCCAGTGACTCGCTGGCTTTCGAACATCGCCAGGGGCGACTGGTGGTGAGCTTCAGGCAAACGCTTCAGCCGGGGGAGCAGGTGGCGGCTACTGTATATTACCACGGTTATCCTATGGTGGCAGTCAACCCGCCCTGGGACGGAGGCTTCTCCTGGGACACCACCGCCGCCGGTCAGCCCTGGATCGCCGTCCAATGTGAGGGTGAAGGGGCCGACATCTGGTGGCCCTGCAAGGACCACCCCTCCGACGAGCCCGATTCCATGGACTTGAGTTTCACGGTGCCCGAGCCTTTACTGGCTATCTCCAACGGCCGGTTCCGTAGCATGTCCACCAATGACGACGGCACCCGCACCTTCCGTTGGCACGTTTCCACCAGCATCAACAATTATGGCGTCACCCTGTGCGCCGCCCCCTACCGCGCCATCGAGCGGGATTGCGTTAGTGTGGCCGGCGATACCATCCCCTTCACTTATTGGGTACTACCGGAGAATTACGATAAAGGCCTCGAAGTAGTGCCGGAATTCCTGGATCACCTGGGCTTCCTGGAGCGGACCCTGGGGCCCTATCCGTTCAGGGCGGACAAGTACGGTGTGGCTGAAACTCCCTACCTGGGTATGGAGCACCAGACCCTGATTGCCTACGGCAATAAATACCGGAAGGACAAATTCGGGATCGACGACCTGCACCTGCATGAACTGGCCCACGAGTGGTGGGGCAACCAGGTCACCGCCGCCGATTTCAACGACTTATGGCTCCACGAAGGTTTTGCCATCTATATGGAGGCCCTATACGTGGAACAGCAGCAGGGGGACTCGGCCCTTCACGCCCGGATGGCCGGTCTGCGTCCCTACCTGAACAATCGCAAGGCCGTCGCCCCGCGCGACTCCCGCACCATGGCCCGGATCTATAATCTCCCGCCCGATTATACCGCGTCCGATAGGGATATTTACAGCAAGGGCGGCTGGATCCTGCACACCTTGCGCTACCTGATCGGCGATCAGGCCTTCTTTGAAGCCTTGCGACGGATGGCGTATCCCGATTCGGCCCTCGAGCAGGTCACCGATGGTCGCCAGACCCGCTTGGCCACCAGCGATGATTTTCAGCGTATCACCGAGGCCGCCGCCGGCCGGGACCTGGGTTGGTTCTTTGACCTGTACCTGCGACAGCCCGAATTGCCGGTGCTCAATGTCAAGCAACGAGGCAACAAGCTTACCCTGAAGTGGAAGACCCCCGGCCGGCGGCCTTTCCCGATGCCGGTGGAAGTGGCAGTGAAAGACACAGTCTGGCGGGTGGAAATGCCCAAGGGCCGCGCCAGGGTGAAGCTGCCGCCGGGGGTAACTCCGGTGGCGGACCCGCGCAGCTGGATCCTGAGGGCCGCGCAGTAGACTTTCACCGGGCCCATCCTACCCCGAATTATATTGTCCCAGATACGAAGAACCCCAGGCTTGGCGACCGGGGGTCATTCGGTTCACAGGTGAGATCGGAGACTGTTACTTCAGCATAACCCCCGCATTCTGCGGGACTATGCAGATGCTTATTTTAATAGCAGCATCTTGATGGTGCGGCTGTAGTCGGGCGTCACCACTCGGGCGAAGTAGACCCCGGCCGCCACCGCCGCACCTGAGGTGGTGCGACCATCCCAGACCACATCGAAATAGCCCGGCTGCATCTCGCGGTCGAGCAGGCGTACAACCTCCTGGCCCAGCAGATCGTAGACGATCATTTGTACCTGCCTCACCTGCGGCACCTCCAGCCGTAAGGTGGTGCTGGGGTTGAAGGGATTGGGATAGTTCTGGCGCAGGGCGAACTGGACCGGCAGCAGGTCATCGGGATCATTGGCCAGGGTGCTCGCGTCGAGCGTAAGGGTGAAGGGGTCGGCGGCGAAAGTGGAATCGGTCCCGTCCTTGGCCAGGATGGTCCAGGTGCCGGTGAGGCTGCTGTTTGCCGAGCTCGACATGACGGCCGCCACATCGCTGTAGGCCATCTTCAACGGCGAGTTGCCGGTGCCTGCAAAGGGCAATAGACTCAGGTCCCCCGTGAGCCGCAGATGATAGGTGATGGCGTCACCCTCCACGTCGCTGCTGGCGTTCCAGGAAAGGGTCAGGGTATCGGTCACTACATTGGTATTGGTCAGGTCGAGGGTACTCTGGTGGGCCGGGGTAACCAGCGCGAAGGCTGCCGGGGCATCGTTCACCGGGGTCACGGTGATGCTCACCCCCGCCGTATCCAGCCCGCCTCTCCCGTCGCTCACCACGTAGGTCACCGTATCGGGACCGTAATAATTCGACTCCGGCAAGTAGAAAATGTTGGTTGTGCCCTCGATCAACGCATCGCCGTGGGCACCACCCCAGATATCGCTCACAGCGAGCAGGTCCCCGTTGGCATCCTGATCGTTGCTCAGGACGTTATGGATCACCTCCACATCTTCCTCAGTGGTGACGATATCGGCCACGGCCTCCGGCCGGGTATTGGGGTCCAGTATGGCCGAAAACACCCCCCGACCGTGCGTGCCCGCCGCCACCAAACCGTCGGTGGTGCGGCTGACAACCATGTCGACCACCACGTTGCCGATTTCGCTCTGCCCTTCCTGCACCCATGTGGTTGAGGCGCCATTGAGGATGGTGGTGGCATAGACACCGGTGCTGGTGCCGATAAAGTAGTGGGTGCCGCCGGTAAGGGGCAGAATGGTGGCCGAGCGCACCGAAGGGCCGTCGGTTCCCGCCAGGTTGCCCTCCACCTCGACCCAGGTGGTTCCGGCGTCGGCGGCGTGCCACAGGCTGGAGACGCCATAGTTGGACAGGGCCACCAGGATTTCGGCGCCGTCAGCCGGGTTCACGGCGATGGAACTGATCCAGCCCCCGGTGGGCCAATTTCCGGATGATGGACTGATATCGGTCGGGGCGGCGGTCGAAGTATGGGCGTTTTCCAGGTAAAGAATTTTGGGGACAGCGCCAAATTTGTAGGCCCCGAAGTACAGCCGGTGGGCCGGGACCGCTGTGGTGACCCCCAGGGCCCCGATGGTATACCCGGCCTGTTGGGCGTTGGTCAGTTCCGTCCAGCCCTCCGTGGTGCTCGATTGGAAGTCGGGAATGCCGCTGAGACTGTCATTTCGCCAGAGGCTTCCTCCTGCCGGGTAGTACATGACGTCGGCGTCAACCGGGTCCAGGGCAAAGGGGTTGATGAACAGCATGCCGGAGGCCCCGGTGGGGGTGAGCTTCGACCAGTTCCCTCCGCCCCCTGCATCGGTCACATTCTTCCTGCGTCCTAAAGCGCCGTTCTGGGTGGAAACGTAGACGGTGCCGCCGATACCGCTGCCGCTGAAACCGGGGGCAAAGGCCGTATAGGCCCCGTCACCGCCGAACCAGGGGTCGAACCAGCCGCCCAGGCCGCCGGCCGTCAGCATCAGATTGCCGTTGTCCTGGGTGCCCCCCAGCAGGTAGTCACTGGTCGTGGCGTAATCGATGGCGATGGTATAGAACTGGGTCACGTTGTAGCTGGTATTCATGTCGGCCCATACCACGGGATTGGCGGTGATGCTGTCGGTCCGGCTGATGCCCCCGTCGTGGCCCGAGTAAACTGTATCCGGCATGCCGGGGAAGAAGACCAGGGCGTGCTGGTCCGCGTGGTGGTTAACGAACTGGCTGTAGTCATTGATATTGTCGTAACCGCCGATGCGGGTGGTGTTGCCGCTGGTGGCAAAGCCGTCGGTAGAGGTGTACAGCACCGTGCCCCCGATGATCACGAAGTCCTCGTCGTCGGGCTTGACCTTGACGATCAGGTCGTAGCTCCCCTGGGAGTCGAAATCACCGGTGTAGCCGCCATCGCTGGGCAGGTTGGCGCTGCGGTCCACCCAGCTACCCCCGCCACCTGAGCCATCGCCGGAAACAAAGGTATACTTCCACAGGTCGTGGTCCACCGTGCTGCCGGTGCCCGCGGCCAGGAAGTAGACCACGTCCTCGTTGGAGGGGGCGATGGCCAGGGTCACCCGGCTGTAGTTATTGGGCCAACCGCCCGGGGTGATGTCGGTCCAGTTCATGCCGTCGGAGGACCGCCAGATACCCGCAGAGTCCCCTGCGGAGCTCATGGTGGCGTACACCACGCCGGTCGAGGTGATGGCCACATCGGTGTAAGAGCTGTAGGACGACAGCCACCCCCCCAAGACAATCGTCCAGTTGGCACCTCCATCAATGGAGCGATAAATAGTCGAATAGGTGGCAGCGTAGACCTCGTCTTGGGTGGTGTTGGAGGTATCGACGACCACGTTCCACACGTAGTCCCAGAGATTATCAAAGGCGGTGAGACTAGTGCCAACGGTGGAGGCCAGCTGGGTCCAGCTGTTGCCGCCATCGGTGGATTTGAACAGCCCGTTGCCATAGTAGAAGGCGCTCCCCTTGTTGGCATCCGCTGAATTGCCGCGGTACTCCCCGGTGCCGTAGAACCAGGTGTCGGTCTTACCGGGACGCGTATCCTGCACTACGGCGGTGACGCTGTGGAGTTGGGATGCGCCGGTGGTCTTGGACCAGGAGCTGCCGCCGTCGGTGGATAACCACATGCCGCCGGAGACCCCGCCCGCCAGTAGCCGCGTGGGGTCCGCTGCGTCGATGGCCAGGGCCCGGGTCCGGCCCCCGATATTGTTGGGGCCCCGTTCGGTCCAGGTCACGGCGGTCGTTTCTCCGGGGATGGCTTTACCCAGGGCCCGGTTCCGCTGGTTCAGGCGTTTGGCAAAGGCAATTTCCTGGGCCCGGATGTTGGGCGGTATCCGGCCCAGGGCCGGGTCCTGGAGTCTGAGCCGGTCATATTCATAGCGGGCCACCAGGTCTTCCCCCCGGCCCTTGGGTGAGGACGAGGCCTTCACATAGGGCGGGGCCGGAGTCTCGGCCCGGTCACTGAGGAATGGTTTCAACAGGAGGAAGCCGCCTCCAAGTGCCAGAACTATAGCTGCTGAAATGGTGTAGACCTTGATTCGCATCAATTTCTCCCTTCGATGATGTGAAACTGGTACATCCTCAGGCTCACGGTGGGACCGCCGCCAGGGGTGTTGCCCATGGTAGCCCGGGACTGAATTTCCGCCTGAATGACAGTTCCTGCCGTGATGCCCGTCGCATGGCGGGCTGGGGCGGCGGCTATTTCGGCCGGGAAGGTCCGCGGCTGACGCCACTGCACCGTGAGCGAATCACCCTGGCCGACGGCTCCCGCAAACCCCTGCGAATAGCCCAGGACTGATCGAATCCGCAGCAGGACCAGGCACGGCGTAACGACACATTGCGATTCGTCTTGTGCGCCACTTGCCCTTGGTGCGCGAACCACCTCCGCCACGACCAGTACGCTGTTGGTCTTCCGGGGCTGAGGGACCTTTTGAGGGACCGGCAGCTGACCTGGACTGAGGACCGGCTGCACATCGTGACAAGACGTGCCCAGCGCGCAACACCACAGCAGTGGCATCAGCCCCAGGGTGGCTATGAGAAGGACAATGGAGTCCCCACTCGGCAGTGCCAGTCGTGTGCGTCGATGATTGTGCATAGGAAGCCCCTTGGTCCCTAATTATTGGGAACCATACACATAAGCAATTCGCTCATTCCCAAGTGATGATGATCACGTCCTAAAAGTTCTGTAAACAGGGGTTCATGCCGCTGCCACTCCCCTGCCGTATTCTGCGGGTTGGGGAACCCCGCCGCGGCGGGGCTGGTTTGTCTCTTGATCCCCCTTATTGCCTTAACCCCCCAGAGATGGTCATACGGGGGGATGTCAAGCTGTATATAAGTTACCCACACCACCAATGCAATTGGCAATCCGGCTAACGGTGATTAACCTCAGGACAACATTTACCGACGGCAATTTAAATGCGCAGGAGGGAGCTGTCTGTGACAATAGTCACAAGGCAGGCGGGAAGCCGGATATAATAAAAACGTGTGGCCTGGGCCGGATTTTGGAGTTAATATTAATGAGACTCATTTGCAATAATATAGGCAACCCGGATTTTAAAACTCGATACCCGTATGGATATTTCCATTAAGGAGCTTAAAATGAATTCACAGCGCGTAGGCCTGATCCTAGCCAGCGTCGGCCTGGCATTTTGCACAGTGTCATACGCCGATAATCGGGCCTATGTATGGACCTACGAGTATAAGACCATGAAAGCTGGGGAGGCTGAGGTGGAATATTACACCACCTTCCACTCCCCGTTTCCGGATTCTCTAAGTGGCACCGTCACCGCCGAACACAACCTGGAACTTGAAGTGGGTATGAACGATCACTTTGATATGGGCTTTTACCAGGTATTTGAGCAACTGCCGGGAGAGGCCCTGACTTATAAGGGCTTCAAGGTCCGGGCTCGCTACCGGTTCGGGGAACCGGGGCAATACCCTATAGATCCCCTGCTATATGTTGAATACAAGGGCCGGCCCGATTTCTCCAGTCACGAATGGGAAGTGAAGTTGATCCTGGCTAAGGATTTTGACCGTTTCAATATTGTGGTGAATCCGGTGCTCGAGTTCGAGTCGGATGACGATGGCTGGGAGCGGGAGTTCAAATACAATCTGGGGATCAGCTATCGCCTGCACTACCTACTGGGGCTCGGCCTGGAGGTTCGGGGCAGCGAGTATGGTCACTACCTGGGTCCGGTGATCTCCCATGGCAAGGATGACCTATGGGTGGCATTGGGCTCCGGCTTCGCGATAACCTCTGTTTCCGGCGACAAACCCAAATTCATGCTGCGCCTGATCGTCGGTGTTGGACTGCGCCCATGAGAGGCCTATCCAGAGCGGATTAAGTCCGCCCAGGGGGGTTACAACCTGGAATCGGAAGACTGGTGGGTTCAGCCCGGACTGGACTGGGATATCGCTGACGGTGTCCAGCTGCGGGTAGGGATCGATCTGCTGGGCGGTGCCAGGGACACGTTCTTCGGCGGTTTCGAGGATAACCGACGATTGAAAGCACGGCTGAAGTATGCTTTCTAAGCCCGCTCCGGACCAATACTGCCGGGCCCGGCCGAGTATCAACCATATATTTACGCCCGCCATTTGACTTTCCCGCCATAATTGCTTAGGTTTACTCAAGTTATCTTCCCACCTGGCGCCGGTTATGTCAATCGATCGATCGGTCTGACAAGAGGCCTTTTCAGACTGGACTCGACAGGCCGGCTTAAAAAGGAGCCTGAGCCATGAACCTGAAAAACCTGTTTACGATTAATGCCATCATAGCCCTGCTGTTTGGCCTGGTCTTTGTGCTGATACCGGCCACCGCCCTGGGCTGGTACGGCATTACGTTACTGCCCGCTGCCGGAATCCTCTTGGCCCGCCTGTTCGGCGCGACATTGCTCAGCCATGCCGTAATTACCTGGCTGGCCCGGCCGCTGGGGGCCTCCGAGGCCCGCTCGGCAATTGTCCTGGGCCTGCTCGTGACCGATGCTTGTGCATTTGTCGTCAGCCTGCTGGCTCAACTCGACGGCGTAGCCAACAACCTGGGCTGGTCCACCGTGGCCATCTACCTGCTGCTGGGCCTAGGGTACGGCTATTTCCAGTTCGTAAACTCCGGCGACTAGCAGAGGCAAAACAGAAGCTCCCCAGCCTTGGCCCGGGAGCAAGGGGAAGTTCGATTGTGGCTGGCACAAGCTAGCCCCACTACTAGTGGGTGTTCGCCCCACTTTCAGCCTGCCCGAGACTCCCCGTGGGGCCTCGGCGGAGCCGGTACGGCGAGTCTCCGCCCAGGGCCAGGGCGGGGCCACTGCTTCTACCACGGACAACTGACCACGGACTGAAGCAGAGGCTAACTTCCAAACAGTCCGGCAGGGTATGGAGGATTTCACCAACCGGCCGGCTACAGTCCGAGCCCGATCATCAGTAACCCGCTAAGCATCAATGTTCCCCCGGCCAGGGCGTGGGACCAGCGCCCCAGCGCCTCCAGAGGCAGGCGGCGGGCGCCCAGGTAGGCCAGAGCCACCACGACCAGCATGGTACCGATGGTTACCGCGCCGAAAATTGCGGCTACCAGGGCTACGGCGGACCGGCTGGCACTGGCGGCGGGGAACATCAGCAGCGGTATGAGTGGTTCGCAGGGGCCCAGAACAAAGATTATGAACAGGGCCCAGGGCGTGAGGCTGACGCCACTTTCCTGCTTGTTGTGCAGGTGGGCGTGTCCGCTTAGATGGGAGTGTCGGTGGGCATGTTCGCTGCCATCCAGGTGGGCATGGATATGGGTATGCGGGCGGCGGCGGTAGGCCAGGCGTAATCCCCAGGCCAGGTAGCCCAACCCGAAGGCGATCAAGGCCCAGGCGGCTATCTCCCCCCGCAAGGACTCGATCGCCACCATTTTATGCACCGCCAGCCCCAGTCCGATACCCACCACCCCCAGAACAACTGAGCTCAGTACGTGACCGACACCGCACAGGGCGGTGATCCATATCGTTTTGGTCAGGGACCAGCCCCGGGCGCTGCTCAGGACCACGAAGGGCAGGTAGTGGTCGGGACCGGCCACCGTGTGAAAAAAGCCGATGCCGGCGGCGGTCCAGATAAGCAGGGTAAGGTCGGTGGTCACAGTGCGCGATTCAGCAGATTCTAGGCAGTTGCTCGCCCGATAAAAGGTCGAGGATGCGACTCCCCCCCAGCGGGCCCTCAAGGACCACCCGGGCGCTGTCACCGGCGACCACCCGGCCGATAACCGCCGGCCGGTTGCGTTCATCCACGGCGCGCAGCACCTCCACCACCGTCTCCGCCGCCTCAGGTGCGGCGAAAATGGCGAACTTGCCTTCGTTGGCCACGTACAAGGGGTCCAGGCCCAGCAGCTCGCAGGCGCCGCTCACGGGAGGATTGACCGGGATGACATTCTCCTGCAAATGGATGGCCGCCCCCGATCCGACAGCGATCTCGTTCATCACGCTGGCCAGCCCGCCGCGGGTCAGGTCCCGCAGACAGTGAATAGCCTCGCCAAAACGCTCGATCAGGGCGGTCACTTCACGGTGCAGGGGCCGGGTGTCGCTGACCAGCTGACCCTGCATCCGTAAATTCTCCCGCTGGCACATGATGGTCATGCCGTGGTCACCCACCGGGCCGTTGATAATCACCGCGTCACCCGGCCTCACCCGCCGGGGATCGATACGGGCCTCCGGCAGCACCCGACCCAGGCCGCTGGTAGTGATGAAGATGCCGTCCCCTTTGCCCCGGTCCACCACCTTGGTATCGCCGGTGACCAGGCCCACACCGGCCGCCCGGGCCGCAACGCCCATACTCACCAGCACCCGGCGGAAGGACTCCAGGGGGAAACCCTCCTCCAGGATGAAGGCGCAGCTCAGGTATAGTGGCCGGGCGCCGCACATGGCCAGGTCGTTAACCGTGCCGTTGATCGCCAAGTCGCCGATATTGCCCCCCGGGAAAAAGTGGGGCGAGACCACGAAGGAATCAGTGGTGAAAGCCAGTTCTCTGCCGCCGCCCGGTAAGAGGGCCCCGTCGTGCAGATTCTCCACATCAGCGGTGGGGAAATGGGGCTTGATGATCTCCTCGATCAGCCGGGCCATGCGCCGGCCGCCACCGCCGTGGGCCAGGGCGATCTTCTGGTCGTCTTCGAACGGCAGGGGGCAGTTGAGCTGCACCGCACTCACGCCGGCGAGCCCTGATAGCGGTAGTAGGCCGCGCAGGCCCCTTCGGTCGACACCATGGTGGCACCAAGGGGGGTATCAGGTGTACAATCGACGCCGAAAGCGGGGCACTCGGGGGGCTTCTTCCAGCCCTGGAGAACTTCACCGCTGATGCATACTTCCGGCTCCATCGTCTCGATCCCCGTCAAGTCGAATTTCAGTTCCGCGTCGAATCGGGAATACTCCGGCCGCAGCCCCAGCCCGCTTTGTGGAATCGAGCCGATGCCCCGCCACTTGCGGGGGACTACCTGATAAATTTCCAATATCATGGCCTGGGCCGGTTCATTGCCCCGGGGAAGAACCGAGCGGCGATACTGGTTCTCTACTTCGTGCCGGTCTTCCTCGAGCTGCTTTACCGCAATCAGAATGCCTTCTAAAATGTCCAGCGGCTCGAAACCGGTGACCACTATCGGCACCTGGAATTTTTCCGCCAGCGGCTCGTATTCATGGTAGCCCATGACCGTGCAGACGTGGCCGGCGGCCAGGAAGGCCTGCACCCGGTTATCCGGGGAGGTAAGGATGACTTCAATGGCCGGGGGCACCAGCACCTGGGAGACGATCTCGGAGAAATTGGTGAGACCCAGGGCGGCGGCCTGCTTGACAGCCATGGCGTTGGCCGGGGCGGTGGTCTCGAAGCCTACTGCAAAAAACACCACTTCTTTATCAGGATGTTCTTGAGCGATACGCACGGCGTCCAGGGGCGAATATATCACCCGCACGTCGCCACCTTCGGCTTTGACCGAAAACAGGTCCTTCTCCGAACCTGGAACCCGCAACATGTCCCCGAAGCTGGTGAAGATGACATTCGGCCGCCCGGCCACGGCGATGGCCTTGTCGATCTGCTCCAGCGGTGTAACACATACCGGGCAACCAGGGCCGTGCAACAGATTGATCTTCCGGGGCAGCAGCTCCTGGAGCCCGTACTGCATGATGGCGTGGGTCTGGCCGCCGCAGACCTCCATGAGCGACCAGGGCCGGGTAACCGTTTGCTTGATCTGGCCCAGCAATCGGCGGGCCACCTCAGGGTCACGGAATTCCTCCAGGTACTTCACGGTACCGGGTTCGCCGGCGACCCGGCCTGCTCCTCGTCAGCCTCCAGACGCGCAATCTCCTCCCAGGCGGCAATCGATTCAAGGGCCGCCTCCTCGTCCAGGATGCTGATGGCGAAACCGGCGTGCACGATGGCATAATCCCCCACTTTGATCTCGGGTACGTAGGCCAGGCAGGCCCGGTTCTCTATGCCCCCATAATCCAGCCTCCCCATCGACAGGCCGGCTTCGTCGTAAATCTCGATTATTCTACCGGGGATCGCCAGGCACATGGCAGATTTCCTCCATCATATATTTGGATATATAATATACCGCTTTCCGGCTCTCGGGTTTAGCCCGCTTCCGGTTGCTGCCCGCGGCAGGCCCGCTCGATCCAGGCATGCCACTCCACCAGACCATCACCGGTGGTGGCCGAGAGGGCTACAAACTCCAGTCGCGGATTGACCCGGCGGCAGTTCTCCTTGAACAGGTCCAGGTCAAAATCCACGTACGGCAACAGGTCCAGCTTGTTGATTACGCACAGATGGGCATCGTGCAGAATTGTGGGATACTTGAGCGGCTTGTCGGTACCCTCGGTGGTGCTGACAATCACAATCCGGCGGGCCTCCCCCAGGTCGAACAGCGCCGGGCACACCAGGTTGCCGACATTTTCGATGGCCAGGATCGCGCCCGGCGGCAGGGTTAGCGATTCGAGGGCCCGGCTGACCATGGAAGCATCCAGGTGGCAGCCGGTGCCGGTGTTCACCTGCACCGCGTCGGCCCCGGCCCGCTCGATGCGCTCGGCGTCCAGGGTGGTCTGCTGGTCTCCCTCGATCACTGCCCAGCGGTAAGCGCTGAGCTCCTTGATGGTGCGCTCCAGCAAGGTGGTCTTACCGGACCCGGGAGAACTCATCAGGTTGAGGGCCAATATCCCGTGTTCCTCGAAAAACGCCCGGTTGCGGGCCGCCACCAGGTTGTTGGCGCCCAGTACGTCCTGCTGCACTTTGATGGTCTCGGTATGCGGGTGGCTGTGACCGTCTTCATGGGCATGATCATGGTGATGCGGGTGGGCATGATTTTGGTGACCCTCCCCTCCCCCGGCCTTTTCACCGGGCTTGATGATCTTTACCCCCTGGCCGTCAGGCTGGCCCTGGCCGGGCAGGCCGCAGCCGCAGGTGTCGCACATTCAGATTTGACCCTCCACTTCTATTTCCCGCACCCGCAGATCGTCCCCGGCGGTCATGGCCAGGTAGCTCGTATCGCAGACGGGACAGGGTTCAATCAAGGTCTCCATGGGATACTCACTGCCGCAGGTGGGACAGCGGCCCTTCCCCGGTACCTGGTCGATGCGGATAGCGGCCTGGTTGGCGGCGGTATCCTTCTTGACCACCTCCAGGCAGAACTCCAGCGCGGGAATCGTGACGCCGGCCAGGATCCCCACCTCGACGAATATTTCCTTAACGACCTCGGCCTGATTCTGCCGGGCGGTCTCCTCTACGATTCGTAGTATTTCCATGGCTAAGGACATTTCATGCACGGTGGGAGCCGTCTAAAACTGTTGTTTAGTCAGCAAAACAAGAGAATGTGACCGAATCAGAACCTGGGCCTGAAAATTCATCCCGAAAAGTTAATCATTGCCGCTACCGGTTAGAATCGGTTAATTGTTACTAGGCGCAGGTGATGGCCGAGGGACGGTGTGTATAATAACTCACCGGCTCGCCATAGACTAGGCCGAGGCCCATTCACTTCTACCTTACCCCCGCCACCCAGGCTTGGCCGGCGGCAATCGCTCCGTCGTTGACCGGCAAATGCCGGGGCAACAGCACTTCAAATCCGGCCGCTTCCAGGCGTTCGGCGCCCCCTTCCCACAACAACCGGTTCTGGAAGCAGCCGCCGGACAGGGCCACCTGCTTGACCCCTACCCGCCGCGCCACCGCCACCAGCCACTCCACCAGTGTGCCATGGAAACGGGCGGAAATCTCCCCCACGGCCACGCCCCTGTCACGATCATTAATGATGGCTTTCACCATGGGCCGCCAATCAATGCTATCCTTAAGCTCGAAGGGGTAGGCCGGTCCCAATTTGCCCTTCGCCGCGAACTCCAGCGCCATGGCCGACTGGCCCTCGAAGGCGGTGAGCTGCCGTAGGTCCAGCAGGGCGGCCACCCCGTCGAACAACCGGCCGATGCTGGTGGTCATTACGGTGTTAATCCCCTGGGCAAGCGCCTGATGCAGCACTGCCAGTTCTTCCGGTGTCAGCCCGTGGGGGAAGTTCACCGGCCAGCCCAGCTCGTACAGCAGACCCAGGGCCGATCTACGGGGTTCCCGGGCGGCGGCATCACCACCCACCAGGGGAAACGTATCCAGCCAGGCCACGCGTTCATAACCGGCGCCTGCACACAGCAGAAATTCTCCGCCCCAAACAGTATCGTCGTCCCCCAGGCCGGTGCCATCCCAGGCCGCGCCCAGGACCGGTCCGGCGGGTTGGTGCTCGGCCAACACCGCCGCCACGTGGGCGTGGTGGTGCTGGACCTCAAGCACCGGTAGGCCTAACCCGTGAGCGTATTGAGAAGACAAGTAATCGGGGTGCCGGTCGCAGGCCACCAGTTCAGGGGTGAAATCGTATAGCCGGGGCAGGTCGGCCACTACCTGCTTAAAGGCGTCGTGGGCCTCCGGGGTGGACAGGTCGCCAATATGCTGGCTGAGAATGACCTGATCATTGAAGGCGATGGCAATGGTATTTTTCAGGTGAGCGCCCACCGCCAGCACTTTGGGGCCCGAATGCTGTAACCGCAACGGCAATGGTGCATATCCCCTGGCCCGGCGAAAGTACTGCTCCCCGCGACTGGTGACCCGCGCCACCGAATCGTCCAGGTGGCGGGCGATGGGCCGGTCGTGGGTCAGAAAGGCGTCGGCCAGGGGGGCCAGTCGCCGGCGGGCATCGTCTTCCCGGAAGGCAATCGGCTCATCGTGCTGGTTGCCGCTGGTGCACACCACCGGGAAGTCCAGCCGGGCCATGAGCAGGTGGTGCAGGGGCGAATAGGGCAGCATGACGCCCAGGTCGGGGTTACCGGGGGCCACCGCCGGGGCCAAGTCACCGGCTTCCCGGCGGAGCAGCACTATCGGCGCCGCCGGCGACTGCAATAGAGCCTCCTCGGCAGCGTTCATATGGCAATGCTTTTTCGCTAGGTCCAGGCTGGGAAACATGACCGCTAACGGTTTCTCTTCCCGCTGTTTACGCCGCCGAAGCTCCTGCACGGCCGGCTCGCTGCGGGCGTCGCAGAGCAGCTGGTAGCCCCCTATCCCCTTCAGCGCCAGGATACCACCCTCTGCCAGTAACAACACTGCCCCGGCCAGCGGGTCCTGGTCGTCCTCAACCCCCTCCCGGCTGAATCGCAGCCGCGGCCCGCAAAGGCCACAGGCGTTGGGTTGGGCGTGGAAGCGGCGGTCGGCGGGATCGCCATACTCGGCTTCGCACCGGGGGCACTGCGTAAAGGCCCGCATCTCGGTGTTTGGGCGGTCGTAGGGCAGATCATTGATGATTGAAAACCGGGGACCGCAGTTGGTGCAGTTGGTGAAGGCATAGCCGTGGCGGCGGTCCCGGGGGGCGAAAATTTCCCGTAGACAATAGGGGCAGGTGGAAATATCCGGCAGGATGGTTACGGTTTTCTCCTGCGAGTCATCGCTATGCAGTATTACGAAGCCCTTTTCTGTGGGCCTTGGAGGGCGGTCCTCCATGGAACTGGAAGTGATATGTGAAACCGGTGGCGCTTCAGACACCACACGGCGAATAAAGGTTGAAACGGCCGCTCGCGGGCCTTGCACCTCCGTGATGACGCCACCGCCGGTATTGGCCACGGTCCCGGTGAGATTCAGTTCCCCGGCCAGCCGATAAACGAAAGGCCGGAACCCCACTCCCTGGACCGCGCCCTGGATGATCATGCGGATGCGCTGCATGGCGATGGGAAGTTAAAGGGATTCGCCTATTTCCAGTTCATGAAACCAGGTGACTAGCACAGGTATAACAGAAGCTACGATTCCCCAGCCTTCTGTTGGTCCGGCGCGAAAGGCGGGAGGAAGGTTTTGCCGCCCAGGCGCCCTTCTGGGTGTCCGGCACAGGTGATCAAGACTAACTCCGGATGTTTAATCCCGTCCATATCCCGCTGTAAGCGGGGCATTCTACGGGACAAGGAGGCGGGCCGGTGGTTTCCATATTCACTTTAGGGTGCTATAGCCGTAAATTTTCCCCATGAAGCGATCCGAGTTGATTCGGTGGCTAAGACGGAATGGGGCTGAATTGATTCGGGAAGGACGGCGGCACTCAATTTGGGGCCGGGCACATCGCCGGACCCAAGTTCCCAGGCATTCAGAGATTGTGGACCTGCTAGCTCGCAAAATATGTAAAGACCTCGAAGTACCATTCAGGAAGGAGTAAACCGTGAAATATAAAGCTGTTATTAAACAGGAAGGCGATTGGTGGGTGGGGTGGTTGGTAGACCTGCCGGGGGTCAACGCCCAGGAACGGGAGTATGAGGACCTGATTGAGTCCCTAAAGGTCGGAGCCGAGGATATGCTTGCCCTTGAGCCCGATATCCCTGAAGACGCCCGCCTCGAGACTATCGAAGTGTAATCTCTCAAATTTTCCGCCTGTTTCCTCTCCATCAGGATCGAAATACTTCAGTGGGTTATCCAGCGCCTAACTATCAGGCATCGAACCCCGCCCTGGCCGGGCAGGCCAAAGGCGGGGCAGCCTCTAGCCTCTATCTTCTGCCACATTTCGTAGCCTTTACATAACTTCTCAGTTAACTTTCCGTCGGTACTAGCGATAAAGGGTAGGTTGTGTGGTGAATCGTTTAGGTTTGGGATAATCCCAGGGCGTTTAGTACGGGATTTTGAAACAGCGCCTGGATTGCCTCGGTTTTCTAGAAATAAAAATACTTATCGGAGATGGTACGAAAAGTACCAGATGACATGCAAATGGAATCTCTCTTAAATGCTCTTACAGACCTAAAGTGGCCCATAGCGCTGGTGGTGATAGCTGTCCTTCTAAAGACTCCACTATCTAAACTTCTTGTATTAATTAGTAAAATCAAGTATAAAGGGCTTGAAATATTCTTCAACAATAAAATGGACGCGATTCGCTCAGAAATACCACCCGAGGAACTTGAAATCGATGAGAAAAATGCCCTAGAATCGAGTGTTGGCGGTGAAATCTCTGATCTGAGCCCACTTAACAGAATTAGTGAATCTTGGAGCGCTACAGAGGAAATGGTATTAGAAAAACTAACCGACTTATTGCCGCCCGATAACCCGGATAGACAGAATCTGTCGAAGAATAGAGCCATGACACTACTGTCTATATCTGGCGCGCTTACTCCTTCGGAGCAGGGAACACTTGAAGATTTATCAGACTTTATTAATGACTTGAAACGGAGTCCAGAGGACCCGGTTACTGAGAGCATGGGAATTAAATTTCGAGAATTGAATACATACATTCAGAAAAAAGTATTTCATTGACTGAGTTGCCAACAGTAAAACTCACACCCTTGACCTATCTGATCCTTTCTCTCAATAGTCTTGTCGATAGCGGAAAATATACTCACATCACAATGGATCAAGTAAAAGCAGAAATCAAAAACAACCACGTACTAGAATTCCTCGATGAGAACATGGCAGGCGATATTGATCTCAGTTTGATCCTGCCTAATGAGTATTGTCCTCGTGGTACTTATCCAGGTTTTATAGAATTCTATAATGAAACTCTGCTGCGATATTGTGATGCATATGCGGGAAATGAAGGAAGAAAATGGGGCGTAGTAAATTCAGGATTATGTTTATTACTAGCGTGGACGAATGAAATTGTACAGCAGGGAAGCGGCTGGCATCCCAGCGATTGATTGACCGATGGATAATGCTAATACTGTCTTTATTCTTGGCGCAGGGGCAAGTGCACCCTATAATCTACCAACTGCAAGAGGTTTGCGAAGATTAATTATTTACGACTCAGCAAATCTATTGAGACAAACTTCCCCTTTTGCGAAAGACCAAGATTCTAGAGAAAAGATGCTTACGAGCATTGGAATTCTTTCAAACTCATTTTTTAAGTCAGGCAACGAATCAATTGATATATTTCTGTCTCGCAATAATAAGTTATCCCTAATAGGTAAGCAAGCCATACTAGCAAGTATACTTCGTAGCGAGATGCTTGCTAAATTCCATGAAAACATGAAAGAACCATCTCATGACTGGTACCAGTTCCTTTTCAATTGGATCACTCGTGAACAAACTGAACCCTCTTCATTCGACTTCACGAATACTGAAGTTTCAATAATTACTTTTAACTATGATCGATCTCTTGAGCATTACTTATATACAAGTGCCACCCATTCCTTTCAGGAATTGAATCAGGCTGCAATCATCCAAGAATTAAAAAAAATTAAAATACACCATGTCTATGGTAAGGCTGCTCCCCTGGATTGGGAAAATCCTGCTCAACATATTGCATTTAGGACTTCTTTAGAGAATATTGACATTAGGATGTTCACCGATGAGATCGATGTCATCTATTCCGAACGAAATAAAAAAGTTATTCAAGAAGCGAAGTCTTCAATAGAACAAGCAGAAAACATCTTCTTCTTGGGATTCGGTTTTCGAGATGAAAATATGAGACTCTTAGATTTTCCCAATATAGTCAAAAGTGGGCAAAGAATATTCGGAACAGCGTTCCAGTCTTTGCCTGAAGAAATCGAGAGGATAATATCGAGATATTGCGGCCGGGCAATGCAACATCCTAGAATCAAGCCAAAGATTGAAGACGTTGATTGCCGAGTTCTCTTACGAAAGTACCTGGACTGATTTTTTCTACACCCTAATGAGCCAACAATCAACAAGCATCATGCTCAGATTCCCCGTTAGAGTCTCGGACTGAAAAGCCTTCGAACTCTCATTGCATCGTTGCACAAATCCTTGTCGAGTGTCACTGTATTTAGGTTCCAGCGCGCGCCAAACACCATCCGAAAATTGCCCGCCACCCTTCTCCGCAACTCACCCCCCGGCCCCCTCTCTTTCAAGAGAGGGGGAGTCGTGAAACGACCGGGGTGAGTTTCGCGCACCAGGCGAACGACAAGACCCTGATCATACTCCTATATTCCCCCCGCTCTTTGAAAATAGAGTTACGGCTTCCCCCTCGCCTTCAGGAGAGGGGGCGACACGAAAGTGTCGGGGGTGAGGTATCCGGTTCCGGTATCGAACAGATATTAACCTCTTCATTCTTAATGCCTTATGCTCATGTTTCCGCGCTTTGGACCCATTTTTCACTTTGCATTTTGCATTTCCCTCTTGGGTTCGCCTCCCCCGTCGACAAGCATTAGCCTTTTAGTGGCCTTTTGCTAGGCATTGGAGGGGTATAAGATGGGTCGTTAATGGGTCGTTAATGGGTCGCTGATGGGTCTAAGATGGGCATAAGCTGGTCATTAGTTAGCCTGAGGCGGACCCGAACCCGCGCGCTACCGATGGGATTGGCGGGGAACGATGCCGGCGGCGGTTAATAAGCAACCGACAGTAAATTACCAACTTTCCGGTGGAACTAGTTTATACTGTCGGCGTCGGGGAACATAAATCAGCAGCCGGGCACGGTCCAGCGCCTCGGTTGTGGGGTGCTATGCTGTGGTCCTGATCAATGCACTGAGCACGAGATGCAGGGATCGTAGGCCCGCACCAGCATGGAACACAGTTTTTCCAGCTCCTTATTCGTCATGCCGTCCCGGGCGAAGTGCTTAACCAGGTCGTGCATATCCTGGTGGATATTGGCATTGTTCTGCGTGGTGGGGATAATGCAATCGGCCTTGGTGATCCGGCCTTCCTTATTGTACTTGTAATAGTGGTACAGGATACCG
>SDBU01002291.1_pt1 | contig 25741 bp, 21 predicted proteins | sample 2277071 | NCBI WGS metagenome assembly SDBU01 (sample SAMN10397929, study PRJNA504765) | marine sediment metagenome | isolation source: marine sediment core GS08_GC12, 126 cmbsf | place: Arctic Ocean: Gakkel Ridge, Loki's castle | collected 2008
TACCGATTTAAAAACAATTTGCCAACAGAATTCTTTCAAATATTCAATTTTATAAAGTGGTTTTTCAAAAAAATTAATAGTTTTATAGATAACCTTAAAGAAAGCTGGGATATTTATGAAATTTTTAAAAAACATTGCAAATGGGGACAATAAGAAAAATTCATAATGTTCAATGTTCTCATATATTTCTTCTGCGTATTTAACATCTGAAAGAAATAACGGATGTTCATGACTCGTCCGGGATTTAGGAGCAAAGTATTTCCGATTTAATTCCACAATGGGATTTTTCTTTAAAGGTTCAACAAAGGTGATGAATCCCCTCCTTTTAAGTATACGTTTGCATTCTTTGAAAAAAAGTTTTACGTCAGGCATATGATGAATTACTCGGGATCCGACTATAATATCAAAAGTATTGTCTTCAAAATCCGGGATTTGAGCATTCATTTCTTTGAAATCGATAGAAAATCCTAAATTTTTTGCCTCTTCTTTGCAAAATTCTATGAAGTTACTTGAAAGATCTATACCTATTACATTAGCACCCTTCTGAGCTAAGAAAAAGGATAGAGAACCTTTCCCGCAACCGACATCTAATATTTTTTTTCCTTTTATACTTCCTAATAACATCTTCAATTTTAAATTAGCCTTTTGGAAGAATTGCTCTTTTTCTAGATCATAATCCAATTGAAAATCTCGTTTCTTACTATAGTAAGCCTTCTCTTCATTGAAAATGTGGTTGAACTTTGAAAGTATTTTCTTTCGTTCTTCTAAATTCATAAAATTGTTGCCAGAGGTTTTCTTAATTGAGGTGAATTACAGTATTATTTTATTTGAAAAAAACTTTTAACTGAAATATGTATGTAAATATTTAATATTTTGTTAATTTTCATAGAATCCTTACAGTTATGAATGGATCAAAACCTCCAGAGATAATTTATACGGAGATATTAAACAACCGAATTACCCTCTATAATGGGACTAAAACTTTAATCTCTCTAATGCAGGATAGTGAAGAGAACATCGCTATTATCCAGTGTAAGTCAATTCTTAAAGAATTGAGTGCTAGGTATCCTGAGATATTGCAAATTCTCTTCCAGCTTCTAGAGGGTGACCAAAAACCTATAAAAAGATTTATCATTGCTAAAGAAATTATTCTCAACTTTGATGAAGGGACGGAAAATTTAAAAAATCAAATACAAAAAGACTCTTCAGCATTCTTTCTAACAGAATTCTACACCTTTCTTTGTTCTCAAAATTCAGAACCTTCAATGTTGTTAAAACAATTATTAATTGAAAAATACAAAGATATCTATAATGTGGTGTTTGAAGAGGCTATATTTTTTCTTGAACTAGAAGCCTCTCAATTAAACAGTGAAAAAGACCTCGATTTTCCTGCTGGTTATTTTAAGAAATTTGAAGCACCAGATATGGATACGTTCAAAAAAAACTCTCTTTTTAATTATATAGTAAAAAGTCGTCATGTTCAAGCTCTAGATCTCAGTCGTTGGGAATTTGAGAACCTTCCAGAATCTTTTAATATGCTCACCGAATTGAAGATTTTAAATTTATCAAATTTGGAATTAAAAGAATTACCTTCCTCTATTAGTCTTTTAACCCATCTGAAACAACTGAATTTGTGTGGTAATAATTTGCTAAGAGTTCCTCATTGGATAATTACTTTTGCAAAAAAAAATATATCTGAAATCTATATCAAAGAAGGAGTTGAAAAATCCGAAGCTGATATCTTGAGTTTGATGGAAATCTTATGTGGAAAAAAATTAATTAAACTTAGCAAGGATTTTGGGGTTCTAGATGAAGAATTTGCCTTAAATTATAAAATTGATAAGAATGGAAATACTCTTGGGATGTATATAAAAGATGAAAAATTAACAGTTGGGATTTTTCCTGAAGAAATCTGTTCACTTATTTTTTTGGAAGAATTGGAGCTTCCAAGTAATCAAATTGAGAAAATTCCAATATGTATAGGTAAACTCCAATCTTTAAAATATTTAGATCTTTCTTTCAATAGAATTTCACAAATTCCTGATTCCATAAAGAATTTAGGTAGACTGGAAACTTTGCTTATCCATGAAAATAATATCCCTGAAAAAAGCATTATATCACTACAATGGAATAAAATTGGTGAAGAATTCTTAGAATCTGGTGAGTTTGATAATATTATTAAAGAATGCAAATCAACATTAGCAGTATACCCAAGAAATAAATATGCCTGGTTTCATTTGGGTATTGCTTATAATGAAATTGGTGAACTGTCACTTGCAAAACACTCATATAAAGAATTTTTAAAAATTGATCCTAATAGCTCAGTTGTCTGGAATGGTTTAGGTGATATATATAGTCAAATTGGAGCTTTTAAAAAGGCTATAGTTGCGATTAAAAGAGCGATAGAGATTGAATCGAATATTGCTTTACTATGGGATAATTTAGGTTTTAATTACAAAAAACTGGGACACTTTGATAGAGCAATCACGGCGTATAAAACTTCCCTTGAGATTGACTCAACAAACAGTAATTTATCGAGAGAAATTGCTTCAATCTATAGGATTAAGGGTGAAATTACAAAAGCAATTGAATATGAAGAAAAATCTTTAAAATTCGAAGAAGATTATAAAAAATAATCCCATTATTCTATGTAACTATTAATATAACGGCGTACTTCACTCTCTGGTTGAAAGATCCCGAAATGCCCCTCACATAATATGTCTGCGTTCAGATTCAATAGTTTTCTAAGTGAATTTTGATAATCTTCACGATTACTAATGCCAGGAATAATAGGTCCATGCAAATCCTGACCAAATAGAACTTTTTTACCCTCAATTTTAACCAAGACCGATATTGAACCAGGAGTATGACCAGGGGTATGAATACATTGAAAATTTAAATTTCCAAATTTTAGAATTTCAAGATCTCCTCTAATTTTCTTCTCAAGTTTGATTGGTTGATACTCCACCCCATACCATAATGCAGCAGTTTCTCTGTCATATCCTTTTTCTTCTATAGGTGTGGCATCTAATTCATGGGCATAGAAGTTTACTTTGTTATTATAGTCTTTTAACTCTGCACAAGCACCAATATGGTCAATATGATAATGAGTGATGATGCAATGTTGTATCTGTAAAGGATTTAATCCAATCTTACTAATCCTTTTAATTGCTCTTAAATTCATTCCACAGTCAATCAAAACGAGACCTTCCTCACTCTGTGTATTAATTAAATAGACAGAACAACCAAAGTCGCCAATATGATATATATCCTTAATAATTTCTTTCATAAATTGTAGAATCCTTTTGGATATTATTCATTCTTCAAGTAAAGTCTCCTATACATAAGAATAGTGACAATAGAAGCCATTCCCGCTGAAAATAAAACGTCTGAAGCAAAATGGGCACCCATTACAATTCTCGACAGCCCCACAAATATAGCCCATCCAGTTATTAATATAGTTAGTATGATTTTTTTCGGATTTTTCCATTCGTAATCTCTTATTAATATCAATAAGGGTAGTACCATAAAAGACATGCTTGTATGTCCAGAAGGGAACGAACTCCCATCTGAAGTTGGTCCTGGTGGCAGAAACCAAGGAGTGTAATCAGCAAAGTATATCAAATCTCTAAACCTTATTCTCCCACATAATAGCTTAGTAATCTGAATGAATAACAAGGGGTTAACTATAGTCAAAACAGTTATCACAGCTGATATTTTCCTATATTCAGCCCAATCCTTTTTGAAAGATAGAAGTGTAAATAGCCCCAATGATATTGTCATCGAGCCACCTATTAGCATTAAGTATGAAGAATTAAATAATAATCCCAAAACGAGTAAAACAACTCCGATAAACTCAATTACGTAAGCGGGAATTTTTTGTTTTTTAATGCTTTTGTTATAACTTCCTATTAACACAGATAAGCCGATTGCAATCAGCCCCCATCCCGGGGCTTCCCCAAATTCTTCCCCAAAGATTCCCCAAGGAGAATTTTGATCTACAACCATTATTGAAATCTCTAAATCACGAAAACCGAATATCAATGCGAGAATTGCCCATATCACCAATATTATATAAAGCAAATTTTTACTATTAAGTTTTTCAAACATTTTATCCCCTTCTTTTTATCCTCGAAAGCTAAGAACTATGAGATGTTTTTTTTTAGGTGTTTAAACGATAATATTTGTTTTTTTATTTAAATTGTACTATTCCTAAATTGAGACCCACATCTGGAAAATTAATGTAAATTGCACCTATTACTTAAAATTTATTTTAGATAAATTATTTTAGATAATGATAAGAATGGAAGAAAGTATATCTGCAGATGAAGAAAATCAAACTTTTTCTAAAAAGTTAAAAAAATATCTCAAAAATTTAACCGATTTTTCACAATATAGTGCTAAAACCATATTATACATTATCATTTTCGTTGTTTTAATTATAGCATCATTAATTTTATTATACATTATCTTCTTTGTGGATGAGACATTTTTATACCGATTTGTAATTGAGTTTTTTGTAAATCCCGTTTATAACCTTGGAATTTTTGGTATTTTCCTCTTTGTATTAATCATGGCCATACAGGGCCTAATTGTTCCTTTACCGTCGGAGATTGTTCTATTAGGGACTGGTATGATTTGGGGCTGGTTTTATGGAGGTATTATGGGTATAATTGGTTCTATGGTAGCAGGATTGCTGTGTTATTATATTAGTCAACGAGGTGGACGTCCCTTGGCTGAAAAATTTGTGGGTGAAAAAGCCATTGAAATTGCTGACAAGTTCATCAAAAAACATGGTACAAAAGCAATTATTATCACGAGATTTATACCTGTTATACCTTTTGACGTAATTTCCTATACAGCGGGATTAGTTGATATCGACGTGAAAAAGTACTCAATTGGAACTCTTATCGGCTCAATTTTTAGAGCATTTTTTTATTCAACACTAGGATCTTTATTATTTATGAATTATGGTCTTTCACTTCCCTTAGATTTTGACACATTGCCTCTAAATGTGATTTTGATACAATCAAATTACTTTAATAGCATCCTTGTGATAATTTTAGCATCCTTAGCTATAATGTTCGTCCTTTATTATCTACTTATCAAAAAATTGGATAAGAAGAATAATGAAAACTAACTTACTAAAAAGGATTTACATCAATAAAGGGAAATTATCACGTTTTTTTTAGTTTTAATAATTCGTTTTGTGTATTTTGTATTACAACCATAATATTTCATTTTTTTACATCACTAGACATATTTAACCACATGAATAATAAGAAAAAACATTCTCATGAGATAGAAGTTAAAAAGTCCACCGAATTGAATTTAACAGATTTTTTTAAAGAATTAAATAATGCGATTCATACTAATGATTTACAATCGATTTATCAACTTTCCAAGATCTTTACTAGATACCACTTTAAAAAGTTGAATAATTAACAAAACTGACGGGTAGATCATTTTTTTTTAGTCAAGATTAAAGTTGAAATCTATGTCAATTTTATTTGTTCGTTATGATATTATACAAATTTTTTAATTCCCTTAATTATTTATATTCTAAACCTAACTCTAGATTAAAGGTATAGATATCATAATAATAAATAGTAAATATTGAGATGATTATGAACGTTAGCGGAGATTACGAAAAGTTAATGGAAAGTAATATAAAAGATCAACTAGATTGGCTTGAGCAAGAATTTGAAATATTATTTAGACAGAAGAAGCTTAGACATTGCTATACGAAAGAAGACATCTTAATAGGAAACCAGATTTTAGAAAATATAATAGAAAATATTCACACTAACAAAAATGAAGAACTTCTTAATTTATTAGCCCTCACATTAAACAGAATCGAACAAATTTATCCTGAATTTTTTTAATACCATTTTAGCACATTCTATACCTTTTTTTTCTTCAAATTCTATTTTTACTGTTTAATTCACAAAATAATAAATATTCTCAACTTTTAAATTAATATAGTTATCAGCCTTATAAACTAATTAATTATTAAACAATTTCAATTAGAAGAACTAGATTAACGGTTAAAATGGAAAGAATAATACTGACTCTTTGGAATAAAACTAAAGGCCCAGAACCAATAATTCAATACCCTCCGGAAAAATCATTCCCTCCTAAAGATTTTTTTCTGAAAATTTGGGCAAAGCACGAGCTAAATAAAGAAAATTCAATGATAGAATTTGTTCCTGAACAGGGAGAAAATCATTTTATTTCAATCATCCAAGAATTTAAGGGAGATTTATTTTTTATAATTTTGGTGCATAATTCTAAAGAGAAACTAGAAATCTCTCCTGATATTCTAGCAGTATTGAGTAAAAATCTAGTGGAACTAATTAATACCAACAAAATTACACGGGCAATTTCAGAAGCATATAATACAATTAAAAATTATTCTAAATTGGACGAAGAGGAAAATTTGGTTAATTATTTCCAAGACAGGATAAAATTCACAATTTTACAAATCTTAAGAAATGGTGTAATTTCTAAATTTGACTTGACAAACAAATTAAAACATGATTATGGTTTTTCAACAGTAAATATTGATTTAATTTTAATTTCTTTTATCCGTGAGAACCTGATAATTAAACAAAATGTACCTGGGAGTAAGGAATGTTATTTTTTGATAAAGGACCTATCATGCGCTAGAATTCCTCCACCGCTTTTACTGATCGAAAAAGAAAATGGGAAATCGTTAAAAAAATATCAAGATTCTCTTGATGATTATTATTACAATTATGATATCCTTTCTGATATTGAAAACAAGACTATAATAAATACTGTATTATTTGATAAAGGGGTCTTCTCGTTAATTAAAGAATTAAGAGAAAAAAAATTATCTGTAAATGATTGTTTGAGCTTCTTAAATAATAAAGAAGATCTTTTTGATGAACTGATAGAAAAGAAGTATATATTTGAAGCTAAGGGTTTTGTATATCTCTTTTCAGATGTACGATTTATTAAATTTAGTCCCATATATATCATCGAAAAATTAGTGGAACGATATAAAAACCGAGAAATATCCTTAAATGAATACTTAATACATTTAAAATTGTTAACCGAGAAAATGAAAAGTCAAGGCCCTACTGACTACGAAATTGTATAACCCATATTTATATACAGCTAAATTCTTCTTTTTAGATTTGGGAAAATAAAACTTTAAATGTACAACGATTGAAATTAATACAATTTATATCAAAAATTGTAAATTACCTCGTGAAGTTAAATGACACTTGAATTTGTTGATATTTTGCAGGGAAGCTTTAGTTTAATATTTGTGATAATATCTTTAATAATTGGGTTTTCAATTCTAATAAAATATTTTGAATATAAGACTAGGCTCTATATATTAGTTGGGGTTTCTTGGATTGGCATAAGTTTTCCTTGGATCCCGGATTCTATTAGTTTTTTGATGAATATTACAATACAGAGTTCTCTCGATGTTGGGTGGTATTTTATCATTGGAAACACCTTCTTACCCGTAGCCTTGCTCACATGGTTGACAGCATATACAGATATGATTAAAAAAGATGCACAGAAAAAAATCTTAATTACTACAATAATAATATCAAGTTTGTTTGAAATAGTTTTTTTTACCTTGCTCTTTTTGGATATGGAATTAATTGGGACTATTAATCCTCTTCGACCTTTCACTGTGGATTTTGGAATTTTTATAACTATTTACTTGGTCATTATTATATTCTCAATGTTAATTACGGGAGTAATTTTTGCTCAAAAATCAGTTAAATCAGAAAATCCTGAAGTCAAACTTAAGGGTAAATTACTTCGTGCTGCTTTTATTACTTTTACTATTGCTGCGATATTGGATTCATTACTTGGAACGATTTTTGAAGATCCAGCTGATCCACTTTTAGCGATAATGGTTGTGTTTATTCGAATACTGTTAATCATCAGCGCATTAGAATTCTATAGTGGTTTTCTCTTACCAAGATGGATTAGAGACATTTTTATGAAAAAAGAATAATTTTTTTTTATTTTTATAGCCCATAATTAAATTAGATGATTTAGATCGAATTATTTGAAATTTTTTTATCAAGTGGGGCTTTTCCATCTCCATATACGTGATATAATACCGCTCTTCGTGATACCTCATAAAAACTACGATATATATCCTTTTCTTGTTCAAAAAGTGCGCATGTTTTATAGATTAATGGATTCCAGATATTTAACTCATGTTGAGGGTCAAACCATAATTTTTCTTGTTTCAAAATCTGAATAAAATCTTCATGGTCGATTATTTCTTTAAGATCTTGTTTATTTAGCATAACTATAAATGGGATTTCTTTAATGAGTTTTTCTCTTGTTATATTTTTTAATTCTAATAGGAATTCAATATTATCTTCAAAGAACTTTATTTGGGAATTCACCACAAAAATAACAGCATCGGTTTCGGCATCAAGTTCATTAAAAACTTTAATTCTTAATGAACTGAAACCTTTTTGACCGGCTACTGTATATACTCTATAATAAACCTTTTTATTTTTTGTTGTTTGAAATATTCCTCTATCAAAATAAAGTGTAGCGCCACTTGTCCTATCGATTTTTTGTATATCACTTACAGGAATTATTTCTTTTTTACCATCCTTTGTTAATTTATGAAAAGTTTCTAATATTGTAGTTTTTCCCGATCCCGCCATACCATAGTACACAATCTTCAGATATATGTTACCATCTTTATATTGAACCATTCAATAATCTCCAGACCTTAAAGTAATTTTAGCTCGAAAAAATTTGATTAATGAATATATAATAATTTACAAAATTAAAGATTTTGCGCCTTAATTTTATAATTGTAAATAGCTATATTTTTTTACCATGAACAATGATTTTCAAATAGAATAAGAAGTCAACTAATAAATCCTGAAAAAAAAACGAAACTATGGACAAATGTACTGACTCCGATTGGAATTGGGATTTTTACAAAGAGCTTGTAGAAGACGTAGAAGATAATAAAAATATTATTCAATGTATATCCTGCGGGAAATGTGTAGGAGAGTGCCCCGCTTCAAAAATTTCTAAGTTTAATATAAGAAAGATTATTAAAAAAGTTCTACGAGGAGATAGAAGTGTTCTCAAAGATTCAGATATCTGGCATTGCTTCTTATGCGAGCGTTGTAAACGAGTGTGCCCAAAAACCAATATAAATATTCCACTTCTTATTATTAACTTAAGAAATGAGAGCTTTAAAATGGGCTTTGGTCCAAAATATAATGATTTAAGAAAATATGTTGAAATGTCTGAAAGATTTCTTACTAAAGGAGTGGTCGTGGAAGAACCACTAGGAACGCGACTCCCTCAAGAAAGAATAGATGAATTAAATGAAATTTGTAATTTTGCTCGAATAAAGTATGTATTTAAAGCGAGTAAAATCAAAAAGAATAAAAAGAAAGGGAAGAAAAAATCTTAAAAAAACCTAAATATTATGGTCACAGTTAATTTGTCTTTGAATATAGATGATATTGAAAGATACTACCCCGAAAATCCTCTAGATTTTTTCAAGGATAAAAAACTCTGCCTCTTCAAAGCATGTTTAGAGAATTATTTTCCAGGTGTAAGATGGGGGATTCAAGATTTACTTGAAGACCTGAATATGGAAGTTAAAACCTGTGATAATCAGTCATGTTGTAGTGGTACTTTTTTCCAACGGAATTTGATTACACGAGCTCAGTTTGCAGCAATAAATGAGCGAAATATATTTGAACTTAACCAACAAGCTGAAGTTGTGTTATTTAGTTGTAATGGTTGTTACAACTCGGTTTTGAGAGGTCGTGAATTTTTAAGAAATCAAGAAGTGAATAGAAAAACCGAAGAGATACTAAGTGGCTTAACAAAACTAAACTCAAAGAACCCTGATAAATATAAGATTTTAGATGAGCCAAGTGTTCGATTCATTCATGATTTAGATTTTTTATTTTTAATTAAAGATAACCTTCTTAATAGTTTAAAATTTAATTTAAAAGGCCTTAGAGTAGCATCCCATTATGGTTGCCATTATTTAAACATATCAAGAGATAAAAGAAATCCTGAGTTGTATTTTAAAGATAAAACAAAATTAGATAAGTTAGTAACGTTATTTGGTGGAATTCCAGTAGATTATCAGGAAAAAGATGGTTGCTGTGGTTGGGGGGCTTCTCAACTATTAATGAATCCTCGAGAAGCTCTTAAAATAACCTTCGAGAAGCTAAAGAGCGCGGAGACAGTCGAAGCTGATTTTATGCTCACTCCCTGCCCGACATGCTTATACACACTTTCCAAACCCGAATATCGAGAAAAAATGAAAAATTGGTTTGGAGAAAAACTAGATATCCCCACGATCCATCTTAATGAGTTAATAGCGATATTAAGAGGCTGTGAAGAAGAACGGTGCATTACTCTACGAAGAAAAACACCAAGAATTGATGAAATTTTCGATAAAATAACAAGTGAATAAAAAATAAAACTGAAAAAGGCATATATTCTCACATTTCTTCAGTAGCATATTTAGGTTTTGTATCCGAATTTCATTTAAGAACAATTTTTAATTTTGCTTTATTTTCTATAATTACATTCTGATCAAATAAAGGAATTATGGTAGAGCATGAACAACCTCATTTTTCACCAAAACGAAAAATAACAGCAATTTTCCTTTTGATCCTAACAACTATTCTGTGGGGATCATCGTTCATCATTACAAAAAACCTTACTGAAGAAGTCCCAATTTTCCAATACCTTGGTTTTAGGTTCTTGATTGCGTTTTTAGGGTTTATCCCCTTTTTTCCTCGTCTCAGAAATTTGAATACAAGAGTATTAGGGATGGCAGTTATTACTGGTTTACTCTATTTCTTTGGGATTGCTTTTCAAACCTACGGACTTCAAACCACTACTGCAGGGAAAGCAGGTTTTATCACAGGGTTGAGTACTGTTATGGTTCCTTTCATCTCGTGGTTTATGTATAAAAAGCATATTAACCGTTATGTTTGGGTAGCTGTCATATTATCCACATTAGGTATGGCTTTTTTGCTATTAGAGGGTGAGGGAGGATTAGTTTTTGGGGATGTCTTAGTTCTAATTTGTTCGTTTTTCTGGCCATTCTATATTATATATAATGATAAGTTCGTCCGAGTAAGCGATATATTCCTTTACTCCACCGTCCAAGTCGCCGTAATATCTGCTTCAAGCTTCATAGGCTCATTATTAGTGGGGGAAAAATATTCATTTAATATTTACTCCACATCTGTGTGGAGTATTTTAATTTATATGGGTTTAGGTGTAGTAACTCTTACATTTCTATTCCAAAATTGGAGTCAACAATACCAAGCACCAGCCCAAACTGCAATCATTTTCACTCTTGAACCTGTTTTTGCAGCATTATTTGGATTCCTTATTGGAAATGAGATACTAAGTCTAATGGGAATTATCGGATTTGGATTGATATTTACTGCAATCCTTATAACTGCTCTGAAAAATTACTAAAATCTGCTAAGAAAAACACAAAACTTTTACTTAGACGATCATTTAAATATTCAATAAATTATTCTTTATATATATAAGGGTTGTTTTTTGATTATATTATGTCCGCACCAAAATTAAAACCAAAAGATCTTACTATTTGTGTTAAGTGCGGAAATATAATGATTACAAAGAAAATTCGTATTAACAATTCAAATAGAGTCGAATTCCAAAGCATTATGCAGTGCATAGTATGTAGATTTTGGATTTCAAAGGATTAAACTCATGCGTATAATCTGCGAAAACAATATTTTAAAAGATATAATATAATCTTTAAGAGCGTAAAAACTATATTTGCTCGATTCTATCATTAATCTCCACCCAAAGTATAAATAAGTAAATGAAGGATTGTATCAAATTCATCATTTTAAAATGAGACCAGAACCTTGATTCTTGATTAGATTCTCTCTTTTTTCTCACAGAAAGCTTAAATCTCTAATAAAAAAATGAAAAAAGTTGGAAATTGTGACTAGTAACCCAAAATTTGTTGTACTCTACATTAGAACATATATAAATTATTATAAGTAATTTTTTATATTAGAAAAGCCTAATACCTATTAGGATGGTCCAATTAGAATTCTGGTTACATTGGATAAGATTGCCACTTTTGGGCAACCTCCAAAATTCGCCCTCTATTAAACTCTTTAGAGTTTAATTCTCTCCCTGATTTTATTTTTTGCTAGAATTATATTGGCCCTTCTTTTTCTTTTTTTAAAGAGAATCTTTCCAAATAAAATGTAGTGAAATTGTATTAACATAATAACTCTTCAATCTTAATTTTTAATCCATCTTTAGCTGCGATGATTTTCTTAATATTAGTTTTTTCTTTTAATTTTATTACTTGAGATGGGACATAATTTTTATTTGAGCGTGGTCCATCCATATAAGAACCAAAATGACTAATGATTAAGCAATCCGGTGACGGGGTGATCTTATTAAGATATGGGATAGCTTCGTCTGTACACATATGACGTTTGCATTTTATTGAGTCTGGGCGTAAGAGATTAAGAATAAGGATGTTAACATCTGAAAATTGTTCTGAAAAACCCTCAAAAACCGTTGTATCGCTAGTATAAGCTAAAGAATAATCTTTAAGATTAAACCTAATCCCAAAACCTTCAATATTGGGAGAGTGGATTACCTTAGTTCCTCTCAATTCAACTCCATTATAACTTAATGTATCACCTGCTGTAAATTGGACAATTTTTTCAAGCATATTTTTATGATAGCTTGTAAGTTGCTTGAAAACTTCAGTCGTGGTTATTAAAGTACCTTTTTTATAGTAGTTATAGTTTTTATCATGTAGGGATTCCCTTGAGCTTTCAATTATTGCACCAATATCGTTGTAATGGTCTACGTGGGCGTGAGATACGATAAATAATTCTGTTTTAACGGGATCCTCTTTGTATTGATTAATCCTTACGATTGCTCCTGGTCCTGGATCGATATGTGCTTGTTTTCCGTTAAACTTATATAATACACCTCCTGTAGCTCGATGTTGTGTTCGAATGTGATGTCTTCCACCCCCAGATCCAAGTATAACTAGTTCATCCTTCATGATTTTTTATTTATTCCTATCTTTACTAATATTTACTTATTTTAGTCAATATTTTAGCTAACCTTTCAAATACATTTTCAACATTGAACCCAGTTTTGGCAGAAGTTTTTATATAATCAATCATATTGAACGTATTCTTAATATGTGTCGCGTCTTCATCATCAACAGCGATAAAATCCTCCAAATCATTTTTAGTTCCCACCAATATGATTGGTAAATTTATATCATGAAGTCGAACAATATTTACCCATTCAAGAATATTACCGATTTTCGGCATCATTGTTAAATCAAATAAGAGGAGAGCACCCCTTGCACCCATAACATAATTTTCAAGAAGGTATCTAAATCGTTTTTGACCCCCAAGGTCCCAAAGCTGTAGTGAACAATGAATATTATCAAAATTGAGTTCTTTTGTGAAAAAATCAACACCGACAGTCATAACGCTAGAATCATCAAAGAAATCATCAACATATCTGCGTAGTAAACTAGTTTTACCCGCACTGCTTTCACCCCCAACTAAGACCTTAAAAATGAAGTTTTTCATTTACCTACTCCGCCTTTCTCTGCAACCAATATTTTATAAATAAAATTCCTCACTTCTATCAACTAAACTATATTACAAATGGGTATAATATGGTAAAATTAATACAATTATTTATTTTAATTGTCAGTAATTAAGAATATTCTGTTTTTCTTTTTTTTACATAGCATAATTCTAAAATCGTATTATATAGATCCCATACTCTTTTGTAAAGACATGAGTTTTTAATCTAGATACAATAAACATCGTTCCAATTTCATGTTACAACAAGAATACTTTAAGATTCCAATTAGGGCGTTAATTAATTATGCAAAGCGGATTGAAAGAAATTATATTAGTAAAACTGCCACAGAACCAACTTATTATGGCGATTTAAAAAGGTTTTTAGAAGAAATTTTTCCTGTTAACAAAGGTTATTTAGTTCAATCGGGTTATAAGATAAAAGGTTCGTTGAATCGTCCAGATCTTACTGTTATATTTAATAATATTGTACTTTTCCATATTGAGGCTAAACTCCCAAATACTCCCCTTGAGAACATTGTAAAATTTGACATTAATAATCGATTAAATAATCAAATCTTGAGATATAGAAGGGAAGGTGTACAGTTATTAATCACCGACTTTAAAAGTTTCTTCTTAATTGATCCGACTCCACCAAATGAGCCACAAGTTAAACAAAGAATAAAATTTGAATGTATATTATTAGAAGAAATAAGTAATAGATTTAAACCAGCGAAAAATGCGCTACCGAATTTTAAAAGATTATTAACATATACTTGTGAAGAACATCTTCAAACAATATCGAATATCAAGAATCTTATTAGTCCATTAGCAGATATTGCTAAAATTATCAGAGAAAAAGCATTAATTATTTTAAAAAAATCACAAACGAACAATATTAGCAAAACAGAAAAAGTAGCAGCAAAATATCTAAAAGAAATTAGAGATGATTTTAAAAAGTCAATTTTTAGAGAAGAAGTAGAAGATAAAAATACATTATTTTCAGATCTTTTAGCCCAAACTATAGTATATGGTGCATTTTCAGCTTGGATGAAATACTGCCAAAATTATATAAATAAACCCACATTTACACTTCAGTTAGTTGGGGAATATTTACCCTATGGAAGTTTTATTCGTGAATTGTTTTTAACCTTAAAAAATAAGATCCCAACAGAGTTTAAACCGGTTTTAAAAGAATTAGAGCTCCGTTTCCAAAAAACAGAATATAAAGGATTAGTAAATACAGAATCTATTGTCACTACATTTTATAGCGATTTTCTCAAATTATATGATCCAATAACTGCTAAAAATAGAGGAGTAGTCAATACACCTCATGAGATTGTTGATTTTATTATCCAAGGTATTGATTTTATGCTGAAAAGATGGCTAAATAAAAAAAATGGTTTAATTTCTGAAGATAATCTTCAAATTGAAGATCATAAAGCTCCATCTAAACTTAAACAAGCTCAAATTACTGAAATTCCTAATAAAAAAAGGGTTAAAATAATAAAACGGTTGAGAATCCTTGATCCTGCTGCAGGAACTATGGGTTTCGCGTGTGGTCTATTAAACTTTGCTAAAGAAGCATTTCAGAGTAAATTTTCCCAACAAACTTTAGCTCAAAGTGGTTTTCAAAAATGGGTGAGAGAAACATTTTTTAATAATGTTTATGCTTTTGAAATTCTTATGGCACCTTATGTTCTTGGGCATATAAGGACATTTTTAAGTCTAGAAAATTTAGGTTTGACTCTAAATACTGAAGAATATCAATTAAAATCATATCTAATGAACACACTTATGACACCACCTAAAGACAGAAAACTTGAAGAATGGATGTTCAATAATGTTGATATTGGGCGTGAGATTAAAGAAGCGCTTCAAATCAGAGATAAAAAAGATATTTTTGTTGTTATGGGTAATCCTCCATATAATTTAAGCAGTCAAAATAATTGTGAATGGATCAATGAAAAAATAAATGATTATAAAATCGAATTGAAGGAAAAAAACCTAAAAATTCTTTCAGACGATTATGTGAAATTCATTCGGTTTGGACAATGGAAAATTGAGCAAGTTGGTTCAGGAATTTTAGCATTCATCACAAATAGCCGTTATTTAGATGGTCAAATGTTCTCTGTTATGCGTTCTTCTTTAAAAAACACATTTGATTATATTTATATCGTTAATTTACATGGTGACATGAGAAAAAAGGAATCGGGAAATCCATTTGATATACGTGTTGGAGTTGCTATAGCATTTATGGTAAGAATTGATAATTCACCAAATAAAAATGGAGCTGTGTTTTATATGGACGCCCCCCAAGATACTCGAGAAGAGAAATTTGAAGTTTTAAATCAAGGATTTGACGAAGGGAAATTTGTATTACTCCAGGAAACAAGTAAAAATTATTTTGTTAAAATTGATACAACCAATATGGATCGATTTGAACAATTTATTTCTTTTGACAATTTATTTAAATCTCAACCAAAGAGTGGTATAATGATTGGAAGAGATAGATTACTAGTTGATGTGGATAAAGAAGTTTTAAAAAAAAAGTTAAGCTTATTTTTTAGTCGAAAATTCGAAGAATTGGGCGAACTCAGTATTAAGGTTAATGATACAAAAACTTGGAAGAAATCGAAAGTTTTTAAAAAGACTAATTTGACAAGATCATTGAAAGCGATTCGACGTATCAATTATCGTGGCTGGGATTATAGATATCTAACTTATGATCGGGCTTTAGTAGAAGGTCACAGGATGGGATATATTGATCAAATTTCTCATTCAAATCCAGCTATAACAGTCACAAAATCATCACGAAAAAAAAGATTTGAAACTGCTTTTATTGTGGAGAATTTATTAGAGAAATGTTTTATGGCGGTAACTGACACCTCCTATGCTTTTCCATTATATTTAAATGGTGATTTAAACATAAAGATCCCCAAATTACCTTTTCAAGTAACTCCAGAACAAGTTTTTTATTATTGTTATGGAATATTATACTCTCCGACATATAAGAATAGATATGATGAGTTTCTAAGGAAAGGATATCCAAGAATACCCTTTACTAAAGATTCAAAAATATTTGAGAATATGGCAGATAATGGCAAAAAATTGGCCGATATACATTTTTTGAGGCACGATATTAGTTTTCATTTAAAATTGGCCGAAATTGATCCCGATGGATGGATTATAAATAATTTTATTTATAAACCAGTGGAAGAAACGTTGTATTTTGATAAAATATCAAATGATGACGAAAAATCCTCAGTCGAAATAGCCTGGATAAGAGGAATTACACCAGAGATGTGGAATTTCTCAATAGGGTCTATAAATCAAATTGAACAGTTCTTAAAATCTCGAAAATATAACTCATTTCAAAAATATAATACTCTTCAACGAGGTTTAAATCATAAAGAACTAATTTATCTTTTAAAAATGATTACCGCAATTGAAAAAACTATTGAATTACTCCCTCAAATTGATAAAATTTATAACCAAATTGATATCTTAGACTAAAATTTCGAACATTTTTTCCCACTTACTTAAGATAATCAATGAGTTAATATTTAAATATTAATTAAATATCTCAATATTATCTAGTAATTTTAAAAAGTAATAAGGAACTATCAGCCTGACAGTACCAAAAATCAAGATTTCGAGAACACTTGAGAATGGAATTGAATTCACTTGCCAGATGTGTGGGGATTGTTGTAGAGGATTCAAGGAAGGAGAAGTTTATTTATATAAAGAAGACATCCTAACATTAGCCAAACATTTAAATCAAAATAGTAAAGTTGGTTTAAGAAAGTTTGCAAAGAACTATCTGAAAGTCATAGATGATTCTTTTTTTTGGAAAGAACCGGGAACTCAGCAAGCGAAAACCTACCAATTTAAGACATTAGGTTTTAGGTTTTTTGGAGAAGACGAAAGATGCCATTTCTTGAAGGATAACTCATGTAGTGTTCATGAAGCTCGACCATTTCAATGCAGATGTTTCCCTTTTTGGCAAATGATGGTATCAAGCCGAAAAAACTTTGTTAGATACACAAAAAAATGTCCTGGATTGCGTGCTTTAAAAGGGAAATTCTACCCTAAGAAAGAGATTATTGGGTGGGCGAGATCTGAATATTCTCTTGAAGAATCCTTTTTTTTGGAGATGAAAAAACACAATTTTAATATCTTGAAAGTATATCCATTTTTACCAAAAGAGTTGATTGATAAGTAATTGATAAGTAACATAACTTTTTCTTTATTTGCGAATAATTAAGATTATTTTATAGGAATTATTAGACTTATTGATATAGTTGTTAATTATTGAATTTAAATTATTTATTGTTTTATTGCAAATATGAATGATAACAACGATTTAACCCAATATATTGATAATACAGTTAAACCTGTTGACGATTTTTACCAATATGTTAATGGAAAATGGATTGAAACAACTGAAATTCCCGATGAATATCCAAGATGGGGAACCTTTTTAATATTGAGAGATAAATCGTTACAAGATGTTAAATCTCTTTTTGAGCATACTAGTGAAGAAGATAACGATTTTAAAAAAATTAAAGATTTCTATTCTCAAGGCATGGATATAGAGAAAAGAAATCAACAAGATATTGAACCAATTCAATATTTATTAGATCGGATTAATGAAATTAAATCAAAAGAAGATTTAGTTGCATATCTAAATTTTTCAATCGAAAATGGGGAAAGCTCTGTTTATTCATTCGCATCCAATATTGATAGAAAAAATATTACAATTGAAGTTCCACATTTATTTTCGTCTGGATTAAGTTTACCAACCCCATCTATTCCCAATAGGGATTACTATCTTAATAAAGAAAAAGAAGATGTTAGAGAAAAATACGTTGATTATTTATCAGAAATATTCAATATGATCGGTTCAAATGACACTAGAAACAGAGCTAATTCTGTTCTTGAATTTGAGAAAAAACTTGCTGAAAAGCATTTTACACAAGTTCAAAAAAGGGATCCAAAATTGTCTTACAACAAGTTTTATTTAGATGATCTAATTAAAATAAGCCCAAGTATGGATTGGAAAGGATATTTCAAAGGATTGACAGATGTCAAAATAGATTATTTCATCATTGATAATCCTGAATTTTATAAACTTGTAGATAATCTAATTTCGAATGAATCTCTTGAGACCTGGAAGAATTATTTAACAGCCCGAATATTAATTTTTAATTCTAATTGTCTAAGTGAACGATTTGAGAATACTTTTTTCAATTTTTTTGGGAAAATAATTAGAGGAACAGCTAAAATTGAACCCCTATGGAAAAGAATCATTAGTTTAGCAAATAATCGAAGCATTATAGGTGAACTTATAGGTAAATATTACGTAAAACAATTTTTTCCAGAAACAGCTAAAACTAAAATGATTTTACTAGTGAAAGAACTTCTACAGTCTATGAAGGGAAGAATTCAGGATTTGGATTGGATGAGTAATGAAACAAAAACGAAAGCTCTTGAAAAATTATCCTATTTTGGAATTAAAATAGGGTATCCTGATGTTTGGGAAGATTATGAAAATCTTTCAATTAATTCAGAAGATACTTTTTATGAAATAATTAAAAAATGCATTCTTCATGTGAGAAACATAAATTTATCAAAATTATATAAAGAACCAGATCTGAAAAAGTGGTTTATGAGTCCTCAGACCGTTAATGCATACTACCATCCTTATAGAAATGAAATTGTATTTCCGGCTAGTATTCTACAATTTCCATTCTTTGATGAAAATATGAGCTGGTCAGAGAATTTTGGTGCAATAGGCACAGTTATAGGGCATGAAATCACTCATGGTTTTGATGATAAAGGAAGTTTATTTGATTATAAGGGAAATATGAATAATTGGTGGACAGAAGAAGATAAAAACAAATTTGAAGAAAAAGGGGAGTATTTCATTAAACAATATGAAGATTTTTTAGTAAATGGAAAACCTCTTAATGGGAAACTCACTTTAGGAGAAAATATCGGAGATCATGGTGGAATTAAAGTTTCATTAAATGCCCTTCGTAATTATCTAAAAAAAGTTGGATTAAATGAAAATGATAATTTGGCATCTGATCAAAAATTTTTTTATTCTTATGCCAGAATTTGGAGATATAAAGGTAGAAAAGAATTTGAGGAATTAATGAGATTATCAGATCCTCACTCTCATCCAAAAGCTAGAATTAATGTAACCTTAGCAAATATCAAAGAATTCTATGATTGTTTTAAAGTTAAAAAAGGGGATAAATTATTCAGAGATAAATTACCAATTTTATGGTAAAAGTAAATAAAGGTTATACCGCATCCTCATTTATTATTATTTTCAGATCATATTAGTGAAAAATCCTTCTTTTTCAAGAAAAAATACAAATTTAGTTTCTTGAAAGTGTATCTATATTTACCGAAAGATATAGTTGATAAGGAAACATAACTACCCCTTTATATTTGCGAATAGTTAAGATTATCTTATAGTGATAATTAGATTTATAGAAATAATTAATAATAATTCTATCAACAGATAAGCGAAAATTAATTTTATAAGAGGGATATTCATTTGAAAATTGGATTATTTGTGTGCGATTGCGGGAAAAATATTTCAGGTACAATTAATACAAAACAAATTATTGAATACTTTAGTGAATTCTCTGATATTAAGATATTAGGGGATCCTTATTTATGTTCGGAATCGGGATTAAATAAAATTATTGAGCAAGTAACAGATAAAAATCTCGAAAGGATAATTATAGCTGCTTGTTCTTTTAAGCTCCATGGACAGTTATTTCGTAAAACTATTGAGAAAGCGGGAATTAATAGATTTTTGATATCATTTGCCAACATCAGAGAACAAAATTCATGGGTCCATCCAGATGAGCCCGAAAAAGCGACTATAAAAGCTATCGATCAAATTAAAATGGCAATTGAGCACGTTAAACTTTTAGAGCCGTTAGACGTTGAATACTCAAATGTTCGACCTTCAACCTTAATAATTGGGGGCGGCATAGCAGGGATAAAAGCAGCTTTAGTGATCGCGGATGCAGGGTATGAAGTAAGTTTAGTTGAAAGAAAAGCAACGATAGGAGGTCATATGGCACTTTTCGATAAAACCTTCCCTACACTTGACTGTAGTATTTGCATATTAGGTCCTCTGATGACGGAGGTTAAAGACCACCCTAATATTAACCTTTTAACTAATTCCACTGTTGAAAAAGTCGATGGATATATAGGAAATTTCGAAATAACAATAAAAAAAAATCCAACTTTTATAAAAGAAGATGTATGCGTGGGGTGTTTTGATGTATGTCGAGAAGTATGTCCAATTGATATTGAAGAAACATTCTTCCCAAGAAAAGCTATAGATGTGACTTTTCCTCAAGCAATACCTTTACTCCCAAATATTCTTGAGGAATATTGTATTGGATGCAAGGCTTGTCAACAAGCATGTGGAGATAGAGACGCAATAGATTTTGAACAAGACTCAAAAATAGTGAACTTAAATGTCGGTTCAATCATAGTTGCGACCGGACTCAAAACATTTGATCCTGCCCTTATGGGGGAATACAATTATTTGAAATACCCCGATGTCATAACTACAATGCAAATGGAAAGATTACTCAATAATGATGGTCCAACTCATGGAAAAATTATTAGACCATCAAATGGTAGGCACCCAAGAAAGATTTCTTTTATTTTGTGTGTAGGATCTCGTAATAAACAAATCCATAGAGAATATTGTAGTCAAACTTGCTGTAATGTATCAATCAAACAAGCTGTATTAATTAAAAAAGAATATCCTGATACTGTAATTAATATTTATTATAATGATATTAGAGCGATTGGTAAAAATTGCGAGGAATTTTATAATCGAGCAAGAGAAGCTTTTGGAATTAGGTTTATCAAGAGCAATATTTCAGCTGTGGTAAAAAGTGACACAACTGAAGAACTATTAGTGCGAGGGGAAGACGTAGTTGAAGATTCTATTTTTGAAAATAAATCTGAATTAGTAGTATTAGCAGTTGGTATTGAACCAGCTGAAGGAACAGATGAACTGAGTAAAGTTTTAAATGTCTCATTAGATACTTATGGATTTTTATTAGAGAAACATCTAAAAGTAAAGCCATCCGAAACTACCTTAAACGGCATCTATTTAGCTGGTGCTATACAAGGTCCAAAAGACATTCCTTCTAGTATTGCTCAAGCAGAAAGTGCAGCAGCTAAAGCTATTTCATTAATCGCGAAAGGAAAAGTCGAATTGGATCCCCATATTGTATATTTAGATCAAGAGAAGTGTGATCTCTGTAGATTGTGCCTTGATACATGTATATACAGTGCTTTAAACATTGAGGGAGGTAAATTAGAAATAATAAAAGCAAATTGTTCTGGATGCGGTGCTTGTGCCGCAATGTGCCACTCTGATGCACTATATGTTCCAGGATTTACAAAGAATCAAATTTCTGTCCAAATTCAATCAATCTTAAAACAAAAAAGCGAATATCCTCTAATTATAGCATTTTTATGTAATTGGTGTTCTTACGTTGGAGCTGATCTTGCCGGAACAAGTAAGTTAACGTATCCTACAAATGTAAGAACTATCCGTGTTATGTGTACAGCAATGCTAAATCCTTCCTTAGTTTTTGAAAGCTTTTTCTATGGTGCTGATGGTGTGCTAATAGCGGGATGTTATCCTCAGGATTGTCATTACAAAGAAGGATTTGTTAAAGCTAGAACTCGATATGCAAGTATTCAAGAAATACTTAAAGAAACTGGCATATCTGAGAAACGAGTCAAAATTCTGAGTATAGACGCAGGAGAAGGGGAAAAATACGCAAATACCATTAAAGAATTTAAAGAAGAACTAGAGAAATTAGGTCCTATTCATCCTAATGAATCTGTGAAAAGTCCTCCAATTAAAGAGCAAAGTTAAATAAAGATTGTTAAATCATTAATTAAAGATATAAAACCCTCTATCTTAAATTTCTAGTGTGAATCGTTTTTAACTTTAAATTCAAATTCTTTTTAAAAATCTTATTAAGAAGCATTATTATAATAGTGATAATTTAAGTTGTGAATCAAATATGAAAGTAAGAGCAATTACTATTGGGCAAGACCTGCCCTTTTTAATTAAGAATGAAACAATCTTATCATATATGCAGGAAAACCTGGAGAATTTCTCTAATTTTAATCATGAAATTAGTGAAGCGTTAGAAAATATTGGTATTTCTGTTCAAACTAAACGATTTTGCTCACAGCCACTTTTTAGTTATGACAATCGATTGTTCTATGAGAAAAGTTTAAAAGATACCTTGGTAGATATTAGCGCTCAATTAAAGTTTCTACAAGATATTCTATTAGATTATAAGTTTGATTATTTTGCATGCCCAATGATGCTAGCACAAAATATTCCTGAATTGGGTATTTTTGAAAGGTTATTGCTAGAAGAAGTTCCTAATTTCATTAGAAATACAGAAGTTTTCTTTACAAGTTTACCAGTTGCATCAACACGGGAGGGAATGAATCTCTCTGCTTTAAAATCTGGAGCTAAAATAATAAAACAATTATCCGAACCAGACCCATTCAAAAATCTTAACTTTTGTATCTCTGCTAATGTTGGTGCTGATTTTCCATTCTTCCCAGCAGCGTACCATATGTCCGAAAAACCAGCATTTTCTCTTGCACTAGAAATGGCAGATGAAGTGATAAAAGCGATAGAAATGTCAAATAACTTAAAAGATGCTCAACATAATTTATTAGCGAAATTTAATCAAATCTATGATGATCTCACTAAAATTTGCGAAAAATTTGGTCGTAATTTTGAAATCGAATTTAAGGGAATCGATTTATCTCCAGCCCCATTTCCTGAGGTTGATAAAAGTATTGGTACAGCCGTAGAAAAGTTAGGAATTGATTATTTTGGAGCTCATGGTACCCTCACGGGGATTGCTTTACTTAAAAATTCTATACCTTCTGATAAGGAAAAAGCTATAGGATTTTCGGGGTTTTTTCAGCCAATTTTAGAAGATTATGTTTTATCTAAAAGATTGTCTGAGGGTAAATTTAACTTAGATTCACTCTTACTATATTCTACTATGTGTGGAGCAGGATTAGATGTCGTCCCCCTACCAGGTGACATCACTGAGGAAGAATTATTCTACATTTTACTAGATTTATGCACCATCTCAATTCAGTTAAATAAACCATTAACCGCGAGACTTATGCCAATACCAGGAAGAAATGTTGGTGATAATGTAGAGTTTGATTTTGAATATTTCGCTCCTTCTAAGATTATTGATTTTAGAAGGTTAAAAGGTGGAAATAAAGAGGGATTATTTTATAAAAATGAAAAATTTCTTAAGTTTTTATGATAAAAATTTTTTAGGGGAGATGTCTACATTTTCATAAAGGCTACGAATTGAATTTAACAAGTATCTAAGTTATGAAAAATGAATGAAAAAAAGAATCCTGAAACTTTAACATTTTTTAATGAAGCTTTAGAATATTTTGATAAATATACTGAACATAATGTTTTAGTAAATAATCAAGTATTAAGAAATAGACTCAGTGCAAATTATTTAAGAGACGAGATGTTAAGTGAATTAAATAATCTAAAAAACATAATTGAAAATAATCCTGATTTAAAAATAGAGGCTTTATCAGAGTCAGAAAAGAGAATATTTCAGAAATTTATTAAGTTCTACTTAAACTGTCCCGTCTGCGGTAACTTCAACCATTATTTTAATTTAAAACATCTATTTTTTGATGATAAGAAGAAGGCTCTAATAAAGGATTTGATAAAATTCATGAGCTTGAAGAATAAAAAGTTTAAAAGTTATAATCTCAATGTTGGGATCCCTTGTTGTGATTGTTATAAAAAACTACAGGAATAAACCTCACATTATTTTAAGTAATCAACAACGCGTCCACTTTGTGTGATTTCAAAATAAATTTCATCCGCATCTTCAATTTTTTTAACACAGAAGGCTTTTATTAAATAATCTATATTATATTTGAAAGAAGATTCATCACTTACGATATTTTTTGCCAAAAGTTCTTTCAGTAAATTGTTTTTAGAAATCCTTTTAATCTTATTAACGATGTTCAAGATTTCACGTCTAGTTGGATGATTAACTGCTTTTAGATAAAGAGAATGTAAATAATTTGAACCCTCAATTGTTTTTCCATATTCTTCCATATTCTTGTAATTCTTATATTCAAATTCTTCAGGCATGGAATGATAAAAAAACTTAGTCCTCTCACCTTTCGGGTAATAATATTATTATGTCGGATTAATTAATAAAGCTTATTCGTATTTTCTCCTTCGTCGTTAACATATTACCATCAAAAAACGCACTGCATTTTTTCCACTGGAGAGTTTTCAGCATTTTTTTGCAATGACAGAAAATAATTTTCTTACGAATGGAAAAATGTATTTAAAGGACTTCAGAGGTAGTGAGCGCGTTGATTTGAGCTAGGGAAATTTATCGACAAAAAGAAATTATTAAGAAAAAGCAAAATTATGATCACTAAAATTAACTATAATTATAGCCCTTATCAAATTTAATATAATGTCGAGATTTTGTACAATTCTAAATTACTTGGACCAGGATAAAATTCTTGATATGATGAAAACACTAATTTTGATCAAGTGTGAGATTTTTGATCTATTTCGGATATTTTATCAACGAAATTAATAAACCACATACTAATTTTTCTTTATAAAGAAATAGGCCATATTAAATTCGATGAAAGAAGTTGAGATCTATTTCCTGGAAAAAATTAAAAAAGTTGATCCGGATTTTAAAAAATTATATGATGAAATAAGAGGTCAAAAAAGCAAGAAAGAAAAAAATCTTAGTTAATCTGACTAAGATTTTTAGAATTCCCCTGATTAGTTTTTTTGGTTCAGGATAAAAAACTATTTATCTTTTTTTTCTTCTACTAAAAAAATATATTCTTCATTAATGTATCTAACAGGCTTAAGAGAATAGGAAAGTATAGTAGTTTCTAATTATAAATGGTTTGAAAAATTTGGTATGATTTCTCTCAAATATGAAGATTGGTGTTCATGGTTCAATGATAAGATAAGCAGATATCAAAAAGAA
>SDBU01002292.1_pt1 | contig 25734 bp, 48 predicted proteins | sample 2277071 | NCBI WGS metagenome assembly SDBU01 (sample SAMN10397929, study PRJNA504765) | marine sediment metagenome | isolation source: marine sediment core GS08_GC12, 126 cmbsf | place: Arctic Ocean: Gakkel Ridge, Loki's castle | collected 2008
CCGCCTTGGATGAAGCTTTAGCTTGAATACGTTGCTGATAAGACCGCTGCCTTGCACAAGTAATACACCGACGTCCGGTCAATCCTGGATAGGTATTTTTAGGAGTATATTCATGGCCTTGTGGGCAATGAGTCTTGCGACGTTGCCAAGCACCAGATTCTCCACGCCGAACATTTTCGAGATGAGTAACAGCCTCAAGATGAGATGGATTTACGCAAGGGGGATTTCTGCAAAGGTGGTCAAGTTCTAAATGTTTGGGAATCTCTCCATACTCCAGCATATAGGCAAATCGGTAAGCCTTTTCTTGGCGATAACGTCCGCTCTTATTGCGCACAGAGAAATGCCCATACCCGCGGCCATCATGAGAGGCCGTCCAAAGCCAGCATCCGTCTGGCTCGGTTCGGTTTACTTTGCGCCAAAACCGTTCTTCATCAGAAAGACCCAGAATGTGCCCTTCGATAGGGGCGTACATATCCTTGCCTTCCCGATTGCGACGATAATGAACTCGACAAAAGCTATGGGCGTAATGAGGCCTATCACATTCGAGAAAAGAGCAAAGACGTGGTGTGGTAGAATGCTGCTGCATCTGAATCTCCTTTCAGGTGTCATGCGACGGGCCATTTGCGTGGTGCCGTCGCCCTTAATTATATCACAGAGACGGTTGGGCTAGATGACCAGTAAGACAACAACGCCCAGCAGGGGCGAAGTCTACCTAGGTGGCACCAGGTTCCCGATAGCTGAACAGCGTGGGCGACCTGGACGTGTCACGAGCCTGGACATCACACAGCCACCACCGCGCCGGGTAGAAGGTGACATTACCCGAGAGTCCAATCCGAACCTCAGCACTATGTCCTGGTCCGACTTCCGGGGCGGCATTGGTCTAGACATTATGGAGGGGTTTGAGACGAACAGGTGCTGGGAAACTGATTGTGATATTCGTTTCAAACGAGTAATTACTCTTGGCCCTTTAATAAATCAGACCTCAGAACCCGCTGACAAAACAGTATTTGCCGTATTACTGGGAACATTTGAAGATGAAGTATATGTAAGGCATTTGGATTCCGGTTCCAGTCTTAATATTTTCTCTTATACGAATTCGAACGATACGTGGTCTGATACAGGAGACAATATTGTGTCTGCTGGTGCTGTCAGGACCAATATTGCCAGTTTTAAGATTGGCGCCGTGGACTATTTAGCCCAAGGCCAGGGAAATACCGGATTTGCCTACACCTCGAATGGCACAACTTGGACTGAAGTTACATCTGTGGATGCGATCTATTTAGTCGGTTGGGATAATAGATTGTGGGGAATGGATAAGCAAGGAGCGCTTTGGTACACCTTTGATTTTTCTAATATAAACACGGTAGCATTTCTTCCAATAGACGCTGCCCCTACGACTCACGGGCATGTGGAAGGATTATTTGTTGGGCCTGACGCTACGGGGAATTCTATTATCTACGCGCTCTGTAATAAAGGACTATTTGCATTCGATGCTGCAAACGAAAGATTTATCGCAACCGCCATTCAATATGTTTCTACTCCTGAAAGAACCACAGGAGGAAGAGTTGTACGGGGTAATGCCGGGATTACATGGCGTAATAATATTTATGTAGCCAATGATGACACCATCTTGGAATACAGCCCGGTTCATGGCACGTTACGGAATATTGGTTTTACGTTAGATGGCGGAATGCCCGTTGGCGACAGGGGGTATTTTGTTTACCTTGCCGCATCATCAAATGAACTCTTTGGCATCGTTGATTCGGATGAAGCAACGGAAAATGATTCGATTTTAGCTTGGGATACCCGAGGCTGGAGAACATTATTCCGAAGTTCGGGTAACGATAAAAACCTACTTGACCTTCATGTGACTCCTGCTTATGGGGAATATCGCCTTTGGTGGAGCCAAGAAGACTCTCTACGATACATCAATTTGCCTCGTGGTCTGAGTAGTTCAATTGAAGCTAGCGCAGGATTTACATTTGCTGTTGCTAGCACTTTGAAAACACCTTGGTTCCATGCAGATCAAGTTGACGTGGATAAATTGGCCGTTCGTCTAAAGGTTGAAACATCTGACACCAGCACGTCCGGCACGGTGGAATCAGTCAAGATTGAGTACGCCGTAGACTACAACGAAGGCAGTTCCGACGCTAACTATCTGACCCTGGCCAACTCAACCTTCACGGATGGCCTGATTGATACCGACACTACCGGGGTAACTCAGACGACGTTCGTGTTCCCCCTGGACACGGCAGATATAACAGTGGCGCCTGTGGGTAAAACCTTCCGGGCCATTAGGTTCAAGGCCTCGCTGGCCCGTGGTGGAACCACTACCAACAGTCCAAAGCTGATTTCCATGACCCTGGAGTACCGTAAAAAGTTCGAGCGTAAAGAAGGGTTCTCTTTTGTCTTGGATTTCACAGGTCCATACAATGGCCAATCGGCAGCAAAACGCAGAACCTCCCTTCAGGCACTGGTGGAATCCAATACACTATCAGAGTTTACTTTCCGAAATGATTCAGGAGGCAGCAGAAATTACTACGTGGACGTGCGGATTCCTGGTGCCGAAGAAGATACAGGCCACTTAGAAACAGGGCAAACACTGGTAGAGGTACGAGAACTATGAGACAGTTCGTGCTCCCCGTCGTCATAATTAGCTTCATGATTGAGCTATTTGCCTTAGCTTTCTACATCCTCTGGACAAATCAGGGAGGCCCCTTCTAAAATGGCATTAATGATCGCTGGGTCCATCACTATAGCGACGGCCAGCACCGCGCTGGCGTTATCCACTCACGGTAGTATTGATGCCAATTCCAAGGTACTGAGTCTCATTGCCCGCAACAGCGTCACGAACGCAGATGGTTCAGGCAACGCATCCATAGGCATATCCACCATGGCAGACGCCTCTCCCACTGTGGGTTGGTTCATGTTACCGGGTGAAGCAACACCGCCAATGAACTTTCATGAAGATGGTGTATCGGTCAGAGCAGGTGACATCTTCTTCGACCACGACACCAGTGACAGAGAAATAGACTTCATTGCAGTGATCGAGGGATAATTATGGGAATCGGAACATTTCAGTCACAGTACGGCAACATTACCTACATCAACGACGTTTCCAATGCCAACATGACCACGGGTCTCACGGTCAATCAGGGTGGGGCGGACGATGAGATACTGGCCCTAAAATCGTCGGACATTGTTCACGGCCTAACAGGGCAAGCTGAAACAGATACTTACTTTGCCATTCGCAAGAACAGTCCAGCTATTGGCGGGGCCAACCTGCGAGCAGTTAGTGAAGATGCTGCACTTGCTACCACCATGTCATTGAGCACACATGGCGGTACGGCGGGCACCACTAAAACTACCGCTGCCGGTTCGCTTTTCGAAATTCATGTGCTAGAACATAACGGCTCCAATTCAAACGCTGACATTACGGCCAACGGCAACGTATTTGGTATTCGGGCACAAGTAAGTGGTTCCCTAGTAGCTCGGTTTGTGGTAGACGAGGACGGAGACATCTTCGTGGTGACCGCCGTGGATGTCACGGGATCAGGCAACGCTGTGGCAGCTACGGCCTTTGACGGTGAGGACGACGCCTTGTTGGTTCGGGCCTTTGAGACTGCCCGCGACGGTGAAGGCTTGATTAAGACCGAGTTCGATAAGTACGTCCGGTACAACGAGGACGACCTGGTGCGATTCGGGATACTTGGAGCACCCATAGAAGAGGGCGGCATGTGGAACCTGACGCAGCACACGAGACTGTTGAACGGGGCTGTGTGGCAGCTATACACACGGCTGCTGGAAAGCGAAGCGAAGATGAAAGCACTGGAGGCAGAGAATGGACAAGCCAATCAGATCGGATGACATGAATGGGGAGCACGCCCAGCTTTGGGACATGGTCTGGTTTCTCGCTCACGAAATAGGCGGCATCCGAAAGTTACTGATTGGCTTCGGTACGGGCATCCTCTTGGTCCTGGCCGCCGGCTGGATTAGTCTGATGGCTCAGTTGTAGGTGTCCTCTTTTCAGAACATGCTAGGTATTCTATTAGCATGGCTATATTGCTACCAACGAGAAGGTGTCCCTCCACTTCATCTAGCCCCCAAGCTTCCGTCCCGTCTTGTCGTGTATAAGCAGTTATTTTTAACCGTATTCCGCGCCACGTAAAGTATAGAAACCGCCCATGCTCCTGAACATCTATACCTGTAATCTGACTAGGATACGGTATCGTCTTGATAATGGCTGTTAATCCATTGTTAGCATCGACACTCATTCCCCATCCTTCAAGGCCTGCCTCGTCTGATAGCAATCCACATGCTGGTTACCATGACACTGAGGGTTGAATATCGCATGAGCCCGATGCTTCGTGTCCTCAAGAATTCGGTGAACTGCTATGCTATCACCTGCGCGCACTGCTGCTACGATATCGGCAAACATGCGGGCCTGGTTGTCAAAGTAATCTGACTCCCGTTCCTCGAATGAAATCATTCCTCATCCTCCAAGACCTGCCGGAGTGCTTCTTTAAACCAATAATCCAGCCCCGTTCCTGCTTCATTAATAATATCCACCAGCCCCTTCAGCAACTTCATATACTGGAGCAGGGCGGCATGATGAACAAGGGGCACCCTGCCCCAGTCTGGCCCTGCTAATTCTTCAGCCTCTTGCTGTGTTAGGTGCAAGCTCTGGATGCGCTCTGTAGGTGTGGTCATTTCATCTCCTTGATTAAAACGATAACGAGCGTAAGAAGGGCACCAATTAGCATGCCGCCTGCCAAGAGCATCAGCCCTTTCAGTAAGTCCCATGCCTCGCAAATCTGCTTAATCATTCCAACTCCTCCAGGGTAATTATGACCTTCTCTTCGCCTTTCTTGCATTTGACCCACACAGGCTCACCGGCAAGGGAAATGTCCTTATCGTCATTAACGAAGCCGAGACCAAGCTGAACTCTGTCCCGAACGATACGCTCGACCTGGAAGGTGTCTTGCCAAGGCTTACATCCCCCGATGAAGTTGTCCCCGTCAAGCTTACGAGGATTGTGGTACTCGTAGGAGATTTGAACCTTGGTAAAGGGAAGTCCCGATGGGACCGTACCTTTAAAGCTTGTAACAACCGCTTTAGGCGACTCTTGAATCGCCGACAGGCATAGTGCATAAATATACTCCCTCTCTGCTGCTACGAACCTAGCCTTTTCGCGCCAGCCCACCCGCGCATTGGGTCGAACCTTGGGATGCGGAAGCCTATCGGTAACTATGACTATAGTAGCTGCCACTTAGCAATCCTCCGTCCTCTCGCTCTCTACCTTCCCAGTGGTCTTATCTAAAACAAACCCCTTACCTGGATGTCTTATGGACCACCAGAGTACATTGACAAAGCCAATCAGAAAAGCTTTCATCACTCCGCCTCCACCATCGTTATCAGGGCTGCTATGACGGCCAAGATGGGGGAGTCGCTGAATCCCCAAAAATTATCGTCCTCTGAGAGGCCTAAACGAGCTATACATCCATATTTCTGTTGGTCGTAGGAGCGGGGGAAGAGATGGATGCCTTGAGCCACCAGAATATCATCCAGCCTCGCCTTGACCTCAGACAGTGTGGCGGGGCGGGTTCTGACACAAGGTTCCTTAGCGCCATAGTCTCGCGTTTTGTCGCATTCCCATGCAAAATGCCTCCCTTCTACCATGTCACACTCCACCCTGAATTCCGGGAAGCGGGCCACGGTGCCGGTGCCTTTGCAGACTTCGTGAAACCAATCTTCTAAGCCCTCTAAATGTGGATTATTCGAATAAATTATCTTGTGGATTTCATTACCATCTTTACCAATGAAGTCCTTAGACAGGGTGTCGCACGGTTTCTCTTCCCCCGCCAGCTTGGCGATGTCGGCCTGGGTGTCTGGTTTAGTAGTCATGATTCGTCCTGCAGCAAAGCCGAATCGGTTATCCCCTCAGTCTCGCACAGGGCAGGCATAAGGGCTTCCCAAGGGGTGTTGCCGAACACACTGCGCTCTGCCCCTTCTGGTGTCCCATCTTCCCACGACATGCCAATATAGTAGGGATGCTCGTCGTTAAATGGAGCCAGTTCCCAATCACTGCCAAGAGCTGCCAGCAGCTTCCCCACGGCCTCATGCGCCCGGTCTGCGGGGAGGTTATTAAGTCCATCGCATGTTGCCCCCTTAACACAACTCTGGTTATGATCCCAAGAAAAATCTGGTCGATGCCCACTAGATTCCGGGTTATGACACCAACAAGATTCGCACTCTACACGCAGCACATCGTACTTGGGGTCTAGGCCGGTGCAGGTATCAAGATGTTCTTGCGCCAATGGTGTGTTGTCGTGTGGTTCTTCGTCATGGCAAATAAGAGGGCACTTCACCCCCGCCAGCGCGTCCATCTGGGCTTGGAGCTTGGCGATGTCGGTCTGGGGTTGGTTAGTTACGGTCATGATTCTTTGTCTCTTATCAAAGGCCTTAGCTATACGCCCCGGCCACTGCTTTCTTTGACGAATTCTTCTACACTCGCAACACTCACGTTTACCATTTGGATAATGATAAGTATTCTCGACACTAAAGGAATGGCCACGGAGGCAATGCGTTATTCCGTAATATTGGTTTACTCGTTTACTATTATCCATCACCCCTCCTGCGCCGGGCTCTCGGCCTCCTGTGAAGCTGGGGAGCTGGCTAAGGCAGTAGCCTGAAGTTCTTTCATGTACTGTGAGCAGTCAGCAATCATCATGGCAAAATTAGCCACATCCGCTGCTTCGTAAGCTACTTGGGGGTCTACAGAGCCGTTGTTATCAATGGCCTTTCGTATTTCTTTTACTTCATCCTCTAACCTAACCCAGAATAATTCAATATCATCTCCCCATCCCCAGCCTGCACCTTTATGGTCATTCAGGCGCAGTTTGTATTCCATAATAGTAGCGAACATCTGGACAGGTTTGCGTAAATACTCCCAGTTGTTCAGCACCTCCCGCAGCCTCTCGGCGTCCTGGAGAGCAGCGTCGCGCTGGTTCATCATCTTCATCCCATCGGCACGCCACCTATCCATCTGGCCAACCTTTTGCTCTAACTCAGCAACCTTGGCCTCGGCGTCCTTCGCACGCCAAATTACATAATCGATACACCTCTTACCTTCGTGGGGACTTATCTCTCCACACGTAGGGCAGGGTTTCACATTGCCCTCGGCATCTCTGAATATCAAGTGTTCTAGCCTAGCCTCTTCTGGTGCCTGGTCGGTCATGATGTCACCTCTTTTTCTTCCGTCACCTCAACTCCGATAGCCGCTGCGAGGGCGCGAAGAATAGCGTTCGAGAAAGGAGCCTCATACCAACCATCATGATTGGGCGACTCGATAGTAATTCCGTCTGGCCAAACTGTAATCTCAGCACCTCGACCCAAGCTCAACATTAGTGCCTCCAGCATCTCCTCCAGGAGCGACTTGGCTTCTGCGGGCGTGGCGGGCCGGTAGCCGGGGCAGTCTTTATAATGCTTTTCCCAGTCCTCACGTAAGTTCTCGGGCGCTTTAATTTCCTGGGGATGCGCCCAACCGCACTTACCCTTCACCCGCAGTGGCTCCGTCAGTGGGTCAAGAACTTCGTCAACGGTGTCGCAGGTGGGGCATTCAGACTGCCTCGCTATGCTTGACCCCTTGCCGCAGCTAGGACACGGCACCTTGTGGTCTGCAAGCGCGGTTAACAGGGCTTGGCTTATTCCATTGTCAGTTTCCACATCGCATCTCCATCAGTATTTCTGTACTGGATGACATGCTTCTGGTTGCATTCCAGTACTGTAAGGCCCTTACGGTCTCCTGTGCGCTTTCGGCCCATGAGACCGTTGCAGCGTCGGTCGGCCATCTCAATCGGGCAATAATACTCAGCTCTAACGTACTTAATTTCATACCCTTGGGTTTTAATTCCCTTGGCACCGGAGACCTGTTTCATTCGGAGGGGGACATCTTTATAGATGCCTACCCTCCCTACATAAGGAAGGTCTACAAACGACCGCCGCGGCTTACTGGGAGCCGGTACCTCAACCTCAAGTTCTCGAATCCAGCCGCAGGCCAAACAGGACTCATATTCCACCCTGTGCTCCAGGAAGCCGCCACACCGAGGGCAAGTTGTATTCAAATCAGTAACAAGCATTTCGTGTATACTCTAAATTGATATTACCGCCCTATGGAGAATCAAGTATCCATAGATAACGAGGGGCCGGAGTTAGTCGGCCCCTTTGTTTTGTTCTACGATTTGCCTAGCACGTCCTGACGTGTTTTTTAGCATAATGTCATAAATGCGGTGCCTAGCCCATTGATCTGGGGGAATATTTATTACAAGCCAGTTGGCTAGAACTGTGACATTGTAAAAAGCTTCTTTGAGAAACTTATCGGTAATTTCTAGTTTCTCGCTATCGGTATATTCCATTTCCATTCCCCGCTAAAAACAGATATTAATTCCTACCAGGGCCACTTTCCAGGGTTGATGCTTTCCTCGCCATTAATGTCTTCCTCGCCGTTAACGTCTTCGACGTCAGGCCCGTCCCCTACCTGCACCTTGGCAGGGTTTGAATCATCACCTTCCAGATGCATCTCGCCCTGCTCTCCCTCAAGCTTGGCCTTGGCTGCCGCTTGCTCTGTCCGCCATTCTTCTTCAGCCTGAGCCTCGGCCGGGCTCTGAAGAGGCGCTACCGTCGTTCGAGAATTGTCAACGGCGGTAGCTGTGGTTTCTATCGGAGAGGCTGCTATATTCGCATGTAGTTTTGCTTCAGCCTCGACGACTTCATGCTCCGCAGGTGTCACAATTCTTCCTACTTCATCAATGAGTTCGTACCATGTGCCGTACTCGTTGGTTTTACGGGCGGTTGTCAGCTTCAGAATGGTGCGCTGTAGAATACTCCCGGCATTGAATTTACGCGCACGCGGGGTAGCTGCGCCTGTTAACCGCATCCCATAGGTCTCGAATGTTTCCACATTGAAGAGGTATACCATGTACCCACCCTTGCACATATCCTTGTCTCTCCAAGGTGAATCCGTACGCATAGGACAAGTCATGCAATCTTGACCAGGATATGCAGTTGGTTCCCCGTCACCATTAACCATGGCCCCGTAGTTGCCATCAAGACTGAAACACTCAGGCGACCGGTCACGAGAGAAGGCACCCGGCCCCCAGTATGTCCTGTTCTTCTGAACACGGAGTGGTACTACATTCAAGGACTCATACTCTTCCTCAGTGTCAGCCCGGCGGAACTTGCCCGGAGTGCCCTTCTCGGATGTCCCCTGCACAATGTTAATAAACGGCGGTAGGACATCCCCTGGATGCATATCGCTGTATTCAGGAGGGGCAATTGGTATTGCCATTTGATCTTCGCCCCTGGGCGCCAATCCTTTTTCTTCCGTTGTCATTTCTACTTTCCTCCGTTTCTATTTTTTCCAGTTCTCTATTTTTATCATTCGCTGCCGGCGAGGAAGTGCAGTATGGCTATCTGAGCATCCAGGGCACGGTTTTTTGCCCCGAGCTGGCGCCCAAGTAGGGTGAGGTCCCGTGATGCCTCTTCTGCTTTAGCCTGGGCTTTCAACATGTTCTTGACCAGCTTGAGGTGGTCCAAATCTGTAACCATTAACTGCTCGGCCGCAGCCCTGCGCTTGGCGTCGTTAGAACCTTCTGCGTCAGCGATCAAGGTACGCTCTGAGAGCTTGACGGCATCGGTGGCCGCTTCAAGTGAAGCTTTCTTTGCATCGTTAGCCGACATGGCCAGCTTGAGGGACTTTAAGAGATCATCGATCTCTTTCTCTCGCTCTGCAATCTTGAACTCCGGAGCCATCTCCATGCGTTTGTCTAATGCCGTTGCCATAATAATTAGGTATTCCCTTCTGCTAATTTCTTGAATGTAATCCGCTTGAATCGAAACCATGTTTACCTTTTATCAGGGCTAGGACTAGATAACGCCGGCGATGCTTTCCAGAATCGAGCTCATGCGGTAAATATATGCCGTGGTATAAGCCTGTTCGACTTGTACTTGGGCCAATATTCCTGCTGAGTTCATTTCAGGAACCTTTTCAAGCGGAAATGGTGCTTCACCGAGCATCCTTTCCCTGAGATTATCAAGTGTTCCCCCGATCACCTCTAATTGCCGATTGATTGCCCTGGCAGTCGTTGCAATATTCTCTGCCTGGGTGTCTTTATTGGCAGGGCTACCTGCCTGGGAGAGCAAAGCATTGCTTGGCATTTCTTCCTTTAATAGGTCAGGCATTTTAACTTCCTTTCTCTACATATATGTTGCCATCTTCGTTGCTTCGAACCATGTTATTTAATCGATCAAGGGCATCTTCTTTTACTGATCTCAGTACCGCATTCACAGTTTCTAGCACGAAAGTCTGAGCCCGTGCTGCCTCGGTGTTGACCGGGCAATCCTCGTTGCCAATGATGTCGAACTCGGACACCAGAGCCCTGGTCCGCTCCTCAATCAGGTCGTCTATATTCATGGGTTACTCCGCATGTGCTTATCTGGCATCGTATGCCCCCTGCCTAGCACGCACCATCTATCGTCTACAGGAAATCCGCACCATTGCCGAGGCTTGCCGCTACGACCTTTTGTGGTAAGAGGCGAGTCCTTGCCTTCGTGAACCACATCACCGTCAGGATGCACACCAACCTCTGCTAGTATTTCTCTCATGGAATACATGCCCTGAAAACTAAAGCTACCTTTGTAGAAATCAATCACCTGACTAATTTCAACTAGAGCATCTTGGAGTTCAATCTTAGTTGGCATACCCCTACCTCTTTCCTGCATATCGCTGCGAGAGCAGCACGGAGACGTCACCCGAGTTCATACCTTCCCGGATTATGATTCCGGCTCTCTTTGCTGCCGCCAACTGCTTCTGGCTTGGTTTATTCTGTCGCCACTTGGCGCCGGTCCTCATAATTCCAAGGCTGCCCTCAAAGTTGTCTTCGGCGTACCGGTCGGCGGTGGTCATGGCCAACCAGGCTGACGGGAATACCCCAAGCTGCTCAGCAACCTGTCCCCGCCTCTTAATCTTGAGAATTCCTTGCATCAAGAGATTTTCAACGATCCCAAGCTGGGGGCCGTTCGGGATCGATAGTGCATAACCGAATCCTGTCCGCACCCAAGAAAACGCCGAGCTCATACCCAAGGGCAGTTGCGCCTGGGCCAGTGGGTCAAACTCTTTAGCCTTGATTACCAGGTCTTCCAGACTGGTCGCTTCATCTATCATTCCTTCAGTAAGGACCGCCGAATCTGAGAGTTCCTGGTATTCTTCTAAAGAAGACATAAGATTGCCTGGTGCAATATTAGGCGGCAAGCCAAACAGGGTATTCATCGTGGACACTCCAGCCTTTTTGCCTACATCCACAAGATCTATAACCAGCAAGTCTTTAAACCGGCCGGTCTTAGGCCGAGTGCCTCGCCCCATCATTTGCTGGTACAGCAAGCTAGAGTTAGTCGGGCGAGCCATGATAATACACGAGCATTCTGGAGCGTCGAAGCCCTCCGTCAGCACCATGCAGTTCACGAGGATGGGGAGTTCTCCGTCTCGGAATTCTCGGATGATATCTTCACGGTCACGTTCCATTCTTGACCTGGCTCCCACCACGTATTCAGTTCGTAAGCCATGTTCTCTGAAAGCCCCTGTAATCTCAATTGCATGTTCGACGTCAACGGCAAAGACGATTGCACTTCTGTCTTTAGCGTGTTTGATATAAGAATCGACTGCCAATGTATTCCGGTCACTCGTATTGACGACAGCTGATAGTTCTCCGATGGCATAATCGCCTCCTCTTTTTGCAACCTTGGATATGTCTTCTTCGGTGCCGACTCGTATTCCTCGTATAGGACAGAGCCAGCCTTCTTTCATCATCTCAACCATGCTGCGGGAGTAGACAATTTCATCGAAAATCCACTCCATGCCCCGCCCGTCAGTGCGATGTGGAGTAGCCGTGAAGCCTACCAGGAACGGTGCGCTAGGGTCGGGACTCTCCCACTCTTTCATCAGGTCGCCGGCGTGGCCCTGCCATTCTTTCTTCATCATACCGTCCGGTGCGCTGATGGTGCTGAAGTCGGGCATCAACCCGAAGTGGGCTAAGATATCGATGTACGACCTAGCAGTTGCGTGATGCGCTTCGTCAAGGATGACAAGGCTAAAATCCTGAGGTTGCAAAGATCGCAGTCTTTGGGGCGACCGAGATAATGTCTGGACCGAAGCCACAACGACCTTTGCCTTGGCGTCCATCCAGTTATTGGCCTGTTCCAGGGTGACGGGTAAGCTGGGGTCAACTTCATGAATCTTCTCCATAGTCTGCTTGAGTAGCTCTTCCCGGTGCGCCAGGACTAGCACCTTCTTGGAGGCCTTCGCTGCCATGGCACAGAAGATTACCGTCTTACCAGTACCTGTGGGCAGCACGACCAGGGCACGTTTCCCGCCAGTCATGCCGTACTGGGCCGCAGCATTGATAGATGCGTTCTGGTAAGGACGGAGTACGGGAGCGCTAGTCACTTAATAGTTTCCGTCCAGCAGAATCAATGCATGTGGCGTAGATACATCAAGCTCCACAAAGGTAAGTGCTCCCAAATCAGGTTGAAGCCCACGTTGACACAATTCTTCTTCCAGAAAAACTTTCGCAGTGGCTTCATCTGGAGCAACTATTACAGACGCAGCTCCGACAGGCCAAAAGCCAATATGGTCATTGCATGTGAAAACTTTCATGAGGAAGGGCCAAAAAGAGGGATGGTTCGTGTACGGATCATCATTCTTCCTTTCTCGTTTCTCTCTTTTCTCGTTTCTAATTTTCTGGTATACCGGGTAGCCCAGAAGCCCTAGAGCGGTATCGGGCGTCCCCGGCATGTTATTGGAGCGGGGGTTCAGGAGTTCCATATCCCTCAACCCTCTTGGGTAAGATTCAACATCTTCCCCCGCATGTTGGTGAGTCTTTTAGCCTCATGCTAATGAAGCTTCCTCTCGTGATGCATTCTACCACGATGATTCGAATATGTCAAATCCCTATTTAGAGAAGATTATCTATAAGGAGGATCGGTCCCAGTGGATGAAAAGGCATGATTTTCGTGAGATGAGGGGTTCTCGGACTCATCTGGCCGGACCAGGATCATATCAAGCACTTCGCCACACTTGGGACAGAGGGGGGGCTCGCGCTTCTTCGTGCCTTTCATCAGGCCCCAAAGAATACCCATGGTCTGAAAAGCTTTGGTGCCTTTTAGCGCATAACGAAGGCCGTCAAACAAAAACACATCGCGGTAGTCGTGCATCTGATTCAGGCTGGACATAGAGTTAAGCATGAGCTGCACGATGGCATTCTCGCTGCTCTGGAAGCGCCTGGAGGCCATCACCGTGCTGCCCGTGGCCTTGCCGATGCGCTTTATGGTGTTATCAGCCTGCCCTGCAAAGTCTTCTTTTACCATGACCCGGTAGGTTATTCTGGACATAGGCCTCATCAAGTTGAACGACACCGACCGCGCCATGATGTGCTTCTTGGTATCTTTCCAGTTGTTCGCCCGAGCTACTACCTTTTGAAAAGCGGTGAGTTTCTTATCAATCCCAATCCCAATGGCCACGGCGTCCGTGCCTTCGGTATGCACCGCGCCGCTAAACCATACCTCACGGTAGAACTCCCCCTCTTCAAGCTTGGGCACTTCAATCTGCCGGAGCTTGTAGGTCATGTCTGTAGGACACGCTGAGTGAAAGCCTGTTTTACAGCTAGAGTGCGTATTACCCTGGTCCCCGTCGATTTTGCATACCATGCGGATCACCCACCCACAGGAGGTAAGGCGCTCCAACTCCCGCTCGGATACGGTCATCTTCAATTCCTGCATTTCAAGTAGCTCTGCTTTAGTGGGTGTGAGTTTCGGATCGTGCATTAAAAAAGTGGACTTCGTACCTGAAATCGCACTTTGTCTACCTAAGGCTGTATAGGTAGACAAAGTCGTATTTTTCTCTTCGTTTAGGACTACGGAATCGTCGTACTCCCCATTGCCAAACCCTGCTTCGTCAACGAATGACTCTTGTGTGTAATCAGAGAGGGCCTGGCGCATCTTCTTGGAGCGGTTTTTGGCTCTTGATTCCTCACGAACTGCAGCGATGTCGACAATTACGGGGGTGGTTACGGCTTCGTCGGTATCCGTGATTTTAGGTGTGGCAGATTGCTTAGCACGCTCCAGTGCTTCAGTATGTAGTCGAGTGACGTAGGCTGGATCTGTTTTTTGCTTGAGGAAGTGGATAAAGTATTCGTCTTCGTGTTTACAGCTTTGGACATTGAGCTTTCCATCTCTCCGATATAGGCCGAGCACCACATTGTGAAGTTCAGTTTCATTGAGTTGCTCAAAGAAATACTCCTTCTGCCAATCAAGTAGGAATTCCTGGGCGCAGTGGAAGCAAATGTTTAGACCCTTAAAATGACCGGTTAGTCTGGCGATCGTATCGTTGCGCTGTCCTGTCATATAATGAGTGGTGAATCGCTTTATCAAGTCCGCATCTGACAGCTTAGGTCCAGTGTATTGCGTTGCGCTCTCGCCAACATCAAGGGGCTCATTAAACTGCGAATCCTGCCTAGGATTAAATTGCTGAGAAATGATAAGATCTTCCCACTCCTTGGGCATATCGGGTATTTTCACCTCCCACGGAGCGAAGCCTCCTTCCCACTCGTACAGGCCGCCGGAGTAATGGACAGTCCCTTCGACCGCAACCTGTCCACCTTTGGTTCTTATATCAACACCTGGAAGGTTAGCCTTGTTCAGTACCCCTGTACCATTCTTTAAAGGCTGCCTTGTTCTGAACCAACGATGTTCTCCACCGCTGCCCGTGGTCTGATGCGGCCCATCAGGAAGATTGCCGTACCCACCAATTAGGTCAATCATTTGCTCTTGACTATCTAAGCCGCCTGGCCCTATGTCGAAGTCCAGCACCATAAGAAGCGGGTCGGTGAGGATAACCCCTACACCGCAATTGGCCGGCGCCCTATTAAACAAACGATCAACATCGGCCTTGGTTTGCCCGCCGTCCTGAAGTTTCTTCCATGAATATATTGGTGCTTTGCCTGAGTTTTTATTGCCGGGAACAGCCGGCTCTAAGGGCACAACAACCAAGTCTGCGTTGAATAAACGACGGGCCTGAATATGCGCTGGTCCTTTGGCAGGATTTTGGCGTGGTCGCAGTGATGTGGTCATATAATTTCCTTGACATCGTGAAGGGTATTGTAGAAATCGACTTGGCCGTCTAATCGGGGGGACCAATAGAGGGTATACATGGTCGAGTTATAACTCAAGGCCGCGTCAAAAGTAATCTTCATACTCAGCGCCCTTCTATCTGCTTGAAGGAACTCACATGCAATGCCACAAAAAGATGGGAACTTATGGTCACAACATCGAGAGCAACGCTCAAACTCCAAGCGATGAGCGCAGCCCGACTTACCTGGCATGTGAATGTAAGAGGGATTAGTTGCCTGCGGGGTGGTCATGCTATACCTCCATCTAAGGTGAGCAGGTGGCGAGAGCGTTAGATGGCCGCGCCCGCCGGGGACCTGCTCTTAAAATTGCGACGATCAATCGCAACTAGGAATATACTATATCAGATTTGAGGATGTCAAGGTGAGTCGGGGTGACTCAACTAGAGGGATTCACTCAAAATTGTTAAGCGTAATCAATATGCTGCAATTCACCATTCTCAGCTTCTTTCATTTCAATGGCCCTAAGAACGCATTCTTTTTCCATCCCCGCCAAAATGACAAACCAACGATTAAAAATTTTCCATCCAGTATCTTCTTGGGCTTGGCGTAGTTGCATTTGGGCATGTTTGTGCATGCTGTGATCGATCTTTTGTTCGTATGCTTCTAATTCTTCGGGTGTGTGTTCATGGGGAGTCATTGTAAAAACAACCTTCGGAAGAGGCCAGCGTTTGTAAGCAGCTTCTCTACTGTTTGCGAATGAAATCACGATTTTATCCTTCCTTAGTTGTGGTAAATATTAAAGGTCATCGCACCACGAACGGAACAGACCCGTAGAACCGCTTGGGGCGGAGCTGGCAAGAAGTAGGGGAGTTCATGAGCGCACCTTCATATTTTCGACGGGTCTAGTTGCCCAAGGGCGTTCTCGTGACTGTGAGCGTGCATACATCACGATTGACCCAGCGACCGCTACGTTGAGGCTCATAGGCGTCTCAATTTGAACGACCTGTTGGCATAATTCAAGAACCTTTGGCGGGAGTCCATTATCTTCTGCGCCCAGCAGGTAAATGCAACGACTTGGATGGCACCAAACACCAAGTTCTATTGCGTTGTCCACCTGCTCTACACCAATGAGTAGACAATCGTAAGGGCGGTGCTCTTGGAAGTCTTCTAAGTTGGCGTAGTGATACATTGGAATGTGTCGTGGTGTCTTTGTAGTGTCGGATGCCTGTTCCTCATAACGCTTACCTATTGTGAAAATGAAGGCGGCATTCATGTTGAAGGCCGACCGCCACAGAGTCCCAATGTTTACTTCTGTCTTGGGATTGTAGACACCTATTCCAAAGTAACCTCTCATTTTAACCCTGCCCTCCAAAACGTTTCACAACCTCACCCCAAACCGGAGGCTTGCCCTGGCTAAACTTCTGCTGGATGGTGGAAATGTGGCCATCCTCGCACTTGTATTCATAGGTGGGCATCGAAGGTCTCCACTGTCCAGTATTTAGACAATCTGTATCGGCGGGCATGTATGCCGCAGAGCTTTTGGACATTGCCTACTGTTGTATCTGTTATCTTCCATTTGGCTGGTCGATTGCACTTATGGGAAAACCAATTGATAGAACGGTAGATATCCTCGGGGCATTTCTGATTAGTTGCTGTTGGCATTGTCATGTTCCTCAAAGGCGGCTCTGATGTGAGCTTTTAGAGCATCAAGTCCGCAACCACAAAGGTTCACTCCATCCTTCCTGTATCACGCAACCACTGAATGAGCCAAACCACCTGCTCTGCCGGCAGCACTTTAATGACTGCCGGGTACCTATCCGCTAGCTCTTGAGAGCCGGCGATGTACTCGCCGAGATGATTCGACTCTCTTGCTTCTCCGGGTTGCCCTTGATTCCGTCTCTCGCCCACAGGCTCCGGTCTTTGGGACGACTTATTTTTGGGCCTACACTCGAGGCAGAGACATGGTGGGCGGTGACTGTTAAGCCATCCTGATTCCCATGTATTATCCGAAGTCCATGTACCCATTGAAAGAATTCCTCTCCAAGTACTCGCATGCCAATGCATGTCAGGCAGATATACTTGAACGGCTTGCGGCCGATTAGGCCTATTGTGGCTGACGGACCGGCCCCACCCTTACAGAACCCGCATTGATACTTGAGCCAGGCCTGTTCACGTTCAAGTGATTCAGACATCTGCCATTGCCTCGTCGGCTAATACCTGCTGTCTGGTGGCCTCGCCTGGTTCCAGGACGGCGCGGACGCGATTTTTGAGATCCGAATTGCAAGTACAACCTCTAAGCGATGAATAAGCTATGGCATTACAGCTTTGTACATGCCACGGAACATGAGGTTCCATTTGTCGCACCAGTTGTAGGAGGGTGTCGTGTTCGATCTGAAGTTTGGTGACTTCGGTGCCGTACATTTCGGCCATCTTCCTCATAGCTTCGCGGTCAGTCATTATTCACTCATCTTCTTTCCCCAATTTGGGTAACAGGCATGCGGTGTCATGCCGTTGGTTTTATGCCTGAGACAGAACGGCAGACCGCAGTTCTTACAGGCATAACCCTTAAGGTCTTTCCGCTGACTATTACAAATCGTACATCGTAAGGGAGGAGGAGCGCCGAGATCGCCCCTACCAACCGGCAATTTTAGCATCTTCACGTTCTGGGAAATATTTAATTGGCAGGTGCGCCCGGCAGTAGTAATTAACATTGGTTGGGCCTGATCTGACCACCCACCGTGCCGGCTTAAAACCTATTATTGGGCATCTGCGGCATGGCATTATATATTTAGCCCGGTAAAGCTTGGGGTATTGACTACTTTGCTTTTGGATGGTCCTCCCTCCACTCCTTTAGAAACTCAGGGCCGAAGAGCTGCTCGACCGTCCAGCCGGTATGCTTTGTCATTTCTTCAACCAACTTGTTCGGTATGGCAACGCGACCGACTGCAAAGCTCCGCAGGTAAGCCTTTGAATATCCACAGATTTTTATGATGTATTCAGGCCGGAATATTTCAAAGAGGGGGAATTGGGATTCAAACCGGAATATTTCTCCCCGTTCACGGCCTTCTTTTTTTCCGATCTGTCTAAGTTGTTGTGTCATATTCACCTCTTAGAACCTTGGAACTAGCTAAGATTGTATCAATCCAAGGTTCCTGTGTCTACATGGCTAACTCATGACAAGCCAAGCATTGCGTTGCCTGACGGTCGATATCCAGGATTACGCCGCAGGCGCAGGCATTCAGGCGAGTGCTTATTCCAGCCTGATAGATGAACTCGAACCGCTCTTCTTCAATACAGTAGCCCCACCGCTTGGCGCCGGCTAACCACTCGTACCATACGATTCGTCCTTCAGCATCCACGCGCTTTAGGCAACCAGGAGCATTAGGCCCAGAATATTTGATGGTTATTTCATGGCCAGCGTCTCGTGCATGGCTAAAAGCAAATCCGAAAAGCTCCTCTATTTGAGCCATTACATCGTCGTTGTCGTTACTTTGAAATACCATGGCTATTCCCCTCCTCTTGCCAGCCTGAGAGCGGTTTGGATTTGTTCCCATGTTTGCTTGTGTATCTGTTCATTGGGAGGCGGCCTGATATGTTCATATGCGTGGCGGTGGTGTGCTCCAAGCATGCCCCTAGCGGCTTCCAGGGCGGCCAGCAGTTGTGGGGCTGCCGCATGGAGTGGGCAGTGAACGACTGAATGATTTTCCTCATACCCTGTGTCCCAATTAGCTGTAGTTTGAACCGTGCAGGTGCATTCGGGTGTGGTCATGATTTGTGTTTTTTCTCATAGGCGAGTTCAGCGTGCATCTGTAGTCGGCCTCCGAGGTATATGCCAAAGAGTGCATAATATTCCCAGTCAGTGAGGCCATATTTAAATAAGACAGTGACGATTAGGCCGACTACTAAGGCTCCCGACAGCGGGAATATGAATTTTAACATCGTTGGTCCTCTCTTCTTTGTTAACTCGGTAGCATTGGGCACCGATGTAGTAGTCCGATGCCCAGTATTAAGGAAGTTAACTTGCCGGGTATAAAGGGGCTTGTGTTGTAGCGCCATTAGCGACGCGCCATGATGTTTCCCCTCCTGTGACGTCGTAGCGTTGCTCTGACGGGCTCTTGCGGCGCCTGAGTGGGCTAGTTAGTGGTATCAGCCGCTAATCGTTCGGCCATATCCCGAACTTCAATACCCCATTCGTCAATACTGAACTTCTCTGCGTAGACGTCAACGCCTGCATACCTGTTTTCGTCCTCACGGCAATCACCGCCCCATTCCCATGGATGGTAGTTTTCACAGATTCCGCATTCATAAATGATGTGCTTCTTCTTGGTTGTCATTGGTTATTCCTCTCCTCTGACGGGCTGTTGCGGCGTCTGAGTGGGCTAGTTAGCGACTATATAGTCTCTCTTGGGCTCATTGTTCCCTATGTATTCCACGGCCTCTTTTAGCCCTTGTGCTAAGCTAGTGGCTGCTCCGATAGAGTTGATTGGAATCCAATGTGCAGTCCCCCCAGTGTCTTTTGCGAGTATCTGGATTACACCTGAAAGGCAATAAGCCCGGACTACGATTTCATTTTTATTCATGTCCACAATCTCCTGATCTTGATTAAGGTCTGAGTGGGCTAGTTAGCGGGTTTACGTTGTCGCACTTCAAGGTTATAGCCAGTCTTTTTGAGTTCTGTGAGTAGTTCAAGGTATCCCGGCATTTCCTCGGTTGCGGGGTGGGTCTCTTGAAGCACGACATAATAGTTGGCGGCCCCATGCTGGCCAACGTGCATGTAGCTATTAATCAGGCCGTGCCCGCAATCATCCATGGGAAATAAGGCGATAATCTCATGCCGGCCACTACGGTATTGACGCATGATTACGATGTCTTTAGTTTCGGTGGTCATGTCCACAATCTCCTGGTCTTGATTAAGAGTCGTTTAAACCAGTTAGGGCGGCGGTACATCAGCGAATCCAGTAGGTCACGCCGTCGAAGTCCACGGATGTGTAATCCGCTTGTAGTTCTTGGGCGGCCCGTTTCCAGTCAATGTAGGAATAGGGCCATTGAGCGTTATCCTGAATCGCTCCGATATCTTCAGCCAAGTCTTGGGCATATTCTTCGAAATATGAGTCGCGGATTAGGGCTTCGCCGTAGGTCCAGTCAGATGCGTAGCCCTCTGCCTGTTCAGCCAACTTTTGGAGTATTGCTAGTTCGTCGTTGTCTTCTTGGGTATTATCTGGCGGAACGGCTTCTAGCCAGTTGATGCGCTCGATTACATCTCGGCTGTCGATGATGTCTTGGTTGTTGCTAATGGCGGTTGTCGTGGTCATGTCTTGCTCCTCCGTTTGCTAATCCGCTCGGCTATCTGATGGGCATAAGCGGGTAGGTTAGATAGGTTCACCTGTGAGGGTCCAAACGGCTATGCCTTCGTCCGTGTAACTAAATGCTTGGCAATCGGCGCAATAGATATCAGCTTGGTAGATAGCGCAGGGGCGTGAGCCGAAATTAGATTTAGGCCAATCTTCAGCGGGGTGGCTGCAATTCCCGCAATTGCTGGTGTAAATCTCTGCTGGATCTGTGAGAAGCGCGTTCATAGGGTTACTGCCGGAGTCACAATCTGCAAGGTCTATGGTGTATCGAAAGTCTGGTGGCAATGTGTCAATGTCTAGCTCCCAGCCCGGTGCGTATAGCTTCATGTTCCTCATCTCCATTCACCTAAACTTGTATGTGTCAAGATTAGCACTATACAAACATGATGTCAAGCCCCTAATTAACCGGCCTATAGACCCCCAAGCACTAGATGCTATACTTGGGGCATCTATCAAGGCTTCGTAGTTGACAAATCAGAGGAGACCTTGGCTTCAGGTGACATAATGGAATTACAGAAACCCACGTCCGTAGATATGCTCCAGGATACTGTTAAAGCCCACTATGATGCGAAAGAACAAGAACTCTCAAAGGCTGAAACAGATCCGAGTGGTTCAGTAGGCCTCGGCGAACGAGACGAAAAGGGTCAGTTTGCTACAGGCAACCGCGCTTCAGTAGGCAATTCCGGAGGTTCTACACGGCATACCATAGTCGATTACGTCAAGGCGCAGACTAACAGCGGGAAAGAGATGATTGACCTGTTTCTTGCCATTATGCGTGGAAAAGAGAAGATTCTAGGTCAGAAACCCTCGTTAGAACAGAAACGGGATGCTGCTAAAGAGCTCCTCGATCGTGGGTTTGGCAAGCCTACGCAACAGGTTCAACATTCGGGGGATGATACAGCCAAGCAGCTGGTTGCTATTAGACAGAAACAGCTACGCTTACAAGAACAGAGCCTTACGCGTAAGGCTGTAAGTGAAGATGATAGCGAAGAGGTAACGCCAGACGTTGGTAATCTTGTTAGCTTGAAGCGGAAGAAGGCGTAATGTGGTGATGTGTGTGTTGTGCAATGAGTATGAGGCCTTTAATGGAGAAGAGTGCTGTGCTTGCTTTGTGACATGGTACGTCCGGGAAGTGAAGCCTGATTACACAGAGAAACACCGTTGGCCATTGTACTGGCCAACGGTAGAGTAATAGAGGTACGCGCGTTCCTTATAGGCAGAGGGGCTCAGGGGCCGGAGGGGGTACATGCCTTAGAGGGACGGAAGTGGTATAGGTACTATACACCCCCACGAATATCGAACCTATTTTGAGGGACTTACCCCATTATACAGCCCTGGAGGGGAATATGCCAGTATCAGAGAAGACATTAGAGGCCATGGGTCATTTGGCCCAGAGATCTATGACGCAGGCCTACGACCGTGAGGCCCTGAAAATTGTTGATTATTTTGCCCACGGAGCGGCTCTGAGGGCTGCTTCGGCATCTGGCATTTCCTTTAATCTCTGGCCTCGTGTGAAGCCTTGGTGGAGGTTCTGGTAATGGCAGTAATCCCGTATAGGTTCACAGGAATAGAGGTGGAGCTGTGTCCACGGTGTGAAAAGTGGCATGTTCCACAATCTGGTCCGGCAGTGATATCGTGTGGGGTCTTGCATTCTCCAGGTTCTTGCTGTCACTTTGGGGAGAAAAGTGTCTCTGAGGAGCAGATAAGGACCATACGGGAGATTCTTGATGCCTAGATACGAGTACGAGTGCCCCAATGGCCACCGTAGGGAAGTTGTATTTTCATTTGCAGCGGGTCCTCCGCCGACCGAGATGTGGGAACATTGTCATGTCATAACCCATGCACCAAGTAATAATGATCTCCTGGATGATGAGTTATGCCAGAAGCCGCTCAAGCGTGTCTACAGTGTCTTTAGCTTCAGGATGGCGTGATGAGTGCAATTAAAACCTTTTTGTTCTGCGCCCGAAAGATAGAGATTTATTGGCACGATCATCCCGTTAGAAGGTATAGAGGCCTATACATTGATATTGGTCGGTATTTGAAACCCGGAACATATCGTAGTGGTAGTATGGTTGTTGAAATGGATCCTATGTGGGTTGGCTTTTCTTATCGCTTGTGGTTTGGAAAGGCAGGCAGATAGTTAATGCCATGGTCATTGCGACGGTTGAGACACTTAGGGCCAATAGTATCGAAGCTTACCCTTACGGTAGCGGCGGGATTAGGAGCTGCGGGGGTGCCGCTTCTGGCCTGGGCCTCGGCGAAGTTCAACTGGAATCTGATGATTGCTACAGTTGCTATTGGGCTAGGACTTTTCCTGCCGTTGGTATACGAGATTTGGAGACCCAGGAGTTCGTCCAAGCCGTAGCGAGGTGTACTAATTTGTGAAAGAGGGGAAGAGTTAGATGAATCCAAAATACTATTTAGATATGAGATCCAGAGGGATTATGTTTTCTCTTCCGATCGATATGGTTAAGGATTGGACAGACCGAGTTGTGCTCATTAAGCGCCAAAACCTCAGCTACCCAGTTGACAATTCGGTGAAGGGGAATACAGATGAGTAAGTTCCGAAAGAAGCCAATCGTCATTGAGGCCGAGCAGTGGTTTCCACTGCTCGTATATGGAGTTCTTCTTAATACTCCTATAAATCCTTATGTTGAGTCGGGAGACTGGCTTGTTACTGAAGAAAATGGAGACGTAACTATCTGCAAGCCTGATATCTTCGAGGCCACCTACGAGGTCGTAGATGAGCGGGAAGAACAAGTGAACTCCTTTATCCGAATCCCCATAGAGAACCTAGATGACTAACCGCACCCGCATCCTCTTTGTGGCCCTGTTGGCCTCCGCATCCCTTCTGGTAAGCGTGGTGATGGCCGCCGGGGTGAACGTGGGCGAGGTGACCCACCGTTTCTCAGGCGCCGCCGAGTGCATCCTATTGGACCCGCCGGCAGGCACGGAAGCAATCAAGGAGAACGTGAGGCCCAATGACGAATTCACCATCCGGCAGTTTATTACCAACACCTGTGACAATACAATTACGGTTGATATCGCCCTCAATGCCCCTTCTGCCGAATACATTCGTGTGGACACTAACGACGAGGGAATCTTTGCCGTATTATCAGGTAATACCATCTCCGCCCTTGCCACCGTCACCTTCGGTAATGACACGCCTGCAGAGTTCTCTGCGAAGGATGTTCAATGGAAGGTAGAGAGGCCTGAATGATGACTGAACCTGAGTATCCCAGCCTCAGAGAGCAACGAATCATCGGAAAACAGATTATGGACGACGCCGAGAATCTGTATTTCGGTGAAGAGCCTAAACTTCCTGCCGTCCAGGCCCATTTACAACACGAAAGAGATGGGCTAGCTGCCCTAGACTGCGAGTTCTGCCCCTACGTGGAAGAGACCGAGGAACCGGAGGAAGATTGTGTCTAAAGGCAAAGGATACCCAAACAAGAAGCCCAAGAAATGACGACCACTACCCTTCCTGATGTCCTCTCACCCGCCACTAGGGGTATCTTCGAGGATGTGGGTTACGTTCCCACATGCGGGGAGGTGGAGTGCAACTGCGGAGGTGCCATCCACAAGGAAGGCCAGTTCGCAATAATCGTCTACAAGGGCCGGTTCATGCTGATTACCGGCGGTCAGCAGTCCGGTAAGACTGAGGTTACCACCAAGAAGTTTCAGGATAATCTCAATAACGACATACGCAAGTGGCAGCCCTGCCTCACGCCGTTCTACGAAAACCCCGATCGCGAGACCCCACCTGGTAGATGTGCTCAACACCCACGAACGGACCCAGATACGGGGCGTGAAGAGCGGGGCGACTTCTCCCACCTCCGAAACAGGCGCTGCGATCCCACCCTCCTTTATTGGCTGGTGGGCCGTGAGTACATCATGTGCGAGGAGGAGTACAACCGGACCTACCAGGACTTCATCTCTTTGGGATACGAGCATGGCAAAAATCTCTTCAGGGCCAACAAGGTTGATGCCCCAGGCTGGATTGAGATCCGGTTCAGTGACGAGAATATCCCGAGACTACGCATAGATGTGAAGTCCGAGGCCCGCCCCGACGCTGCATTCTCCCGTGTATCTCCGCACGGCATTATGGCGTGCGAGGCATCCCAGTTGGCCTACAGCACCTACCAGTTAATGAACTCCCGCACCATTGGGAAAAAGGCCTGGATGATTCTCAGCGGCACCATTGAGAAGGCCCAGCCCTGGTACGGCGCCATGGGCGAGAACTGGATTATTGGCGACGGACTGCACCAGTCCTTCCGGCTCCCCACCTACACGAACACCCACCTATTCCCCGGCGGCGAAAAAGACCCGGAAATAGTCCGTATGAAGGCCGAGAACCCCGATGACTTCTACATGGAGCGTATCGAGGGGCGCAATGTTCCTCCAGAGGGCCTGGTCTTCAAGGAGTTCAACATCGCAATTCACGTTCAGACGGATGTGCGTTACATCCCAGGCGAAACGGTCTACATCTTCCAGGACCCAGGATTTGCGGGCATTCATGCACTGGAAATCTGTCACAAAATAGATAGTCAGTACCGGGTATTTGCCGAATTCCACGAGTCCGCAGCTATTACCAAGGAGGTAATTTACTGGTGTACCCAGCAGGACTGGTGGAGAGAGCATAAAGAGCTGGCCATCGATCCCTACTATAAGGATAGTCACCACGCCGTGGAATCCATCGCGGAAACCTGGCTTTCAGAGACGGGGCTGGTGGCCGCCGACAATCGGCGAATGGAAATCAACCTTGCGGACGAGCGGCTGGCCCAGTATCTGCACGTAAATACCCTGACGAAGCAGCCGGGGGTGGTCTTCAGCCCCGATTGCGTCGGAATTATATCTGAGTTCGGGGCCATACCGTCCCCACACTCTCCTCACGGAGAAATTTTGGCGTACCGGCACAAGACAGGCGATAACGGCATGCTCATCGGGAAACACCCTGATTCTGAATACTGCGACGGAATCCGGGCCCTGGAGGCGGGGATTACTTTCTATGCCGGTCTGGGCATTCCCAGACGGACCAACGCCGTCACTTTTAGAGGAGGCCAGCCCATCCCCATACGGCGCGGAAAGAACAAGTTGCCCCACGAGAGGCTGGCGAAGAAGTAATGATGTGCTAGAATAGCGCAAAATGGTGGGAAGCTGGGGATGCTCACCCTGAAAGGGCTCTGAGTGCTTTGGCCCTGGCA
>SDBU01002293.1_pt1 | contig 25734 bp, 22 predicted proteins | sample 2277071 | NCBI WGS metagenome assembly SDBU01 (sample SAMN10397929, study PRJNA504765) | marine sediment metagenome | isolation source: marine sediment core GS08_GC12, 126 cmbsf | place: Arctic Ocean: Gakkel Ridge, Loki's castle | collected 2008
CGTAACGGGCAGCAGATCTCAGCCCCGCAGTTCAAAAGGCGGCGAGCAGTCAAACTCCTGAAGATCCTGCTGACAAACTACGGTAAGCCCGTCCACCGCGAAATGTTGATCGAGATGCTGTGGCCGTCAAACCAGCCTCGCGCAGCCTCAAAGCAGTTGAAGGTGATAGTGCACGACTTACGGCATGTCCTGCAACCCCAGCTATCGCGAAACGATCGTTGCAACTTCATCACATGGAGCAACGATGGTTACGCATTCGACGTGACGTCTCCGCATCGACTGGACAGCCAGGAGTTCCTTTCACTTGCAAAGTGGGGAAAGCGGCTGGATGATGCGAACGATAAGAAGTCCGCACTCGTAGCTTTCCAATCTGCCAGCGCACTGTTTACCGGCGATTTCCTGGAGGATGAACGTTACAGCGATTGGTGCTCGCCGGAGCGAGAATTCTTTCACGAAACATTCCTCACCGTATTACGCCAGACCGCAAAGTTGCTGCTGCAAGAGGGAGATAGCGAGGGAGCAATCGCCTGCTACCGAAGGGCACTTCGGACCGACGCAACCTTGGAGGACGTACACAGAGAGTTGATGCGCCAGTTTGCGGGAAGCGGACGACGCAACGATGCATTGCGCCAGTATCAGGTATGCTGCGAGATGCTTCAAAAAGAGTTCGGCTGCTCACCGCAGATTGAAACCGTACAGCTATATCGAAAGATCGAAGCTGGTACATGACAGAAGCCCGTCTAAGTAGTAGCTACGGAGCCATGTGGAACCGAGTTGGAACCAGCGTTCCTAAACTCCATTAAGCCCGGTTTGTTTTTGCTGCGCAAGAATCTACAAAAGGTTTTGCAGCAAGCGCCGAGCCGCAAAATCCATGGCTGCAATACGGAAAAAACAGTGAGATCAAAAGTTAAGCGATCGGAGACGTGATGGCCAAAACCAAGACATCCCGTTGGTTTAAGAAGACGGACCGCTCAAGGGATTGGGAGGACTTTTACCGTGATCGCTGGTCCTACGACAAGTCCGTCCGTACCAGTCATGGCGTCAACTGCTCCGGCTCCTGCAGCTGGGAAGTATTCGTGAAGGATGGGATGATCACCTGGGAGCTGCAGAAGACAGACTGGCCCCAGATCAACTCCGAAACACCAAACTACGAGCCCCGTGGTTGCCAGAGGGGCATCGCGAGCTCCTGGTACGTCTACAGCCCGGTGCGGCCGAAGTACCCGTACATCCGCGGCTGCCTGGTCGACTTCTACCGTGAAGAGAGAAATGCCGGCAAGGACCCGGTTGAGGCATGGGCAGCGATCGTAGAGGACCCGGTTCGCTCCAAGGAGTACAAGCAAGCAAGAGGCAAGGCCGGTTGGAGAAGGGTGAGCTGGGACGAGGCCACCGAGCTGACCGCAGCGTGCCAGATATACACCATTCGCAAGTACGGCCCGGACCGAATCGCCGGCTTCTCGCCGATCCCGGCGATGAGTATGGTGAGTTGGTGTGGAGGCGCGAGGTATACCAGCATGCTCGGCGCCAGCCTGAACAGCTTCTACGAGTGGTACCACGACAACCCTCACTGCCAGCCGAAGAATTTTGGCGATCAGACCGACGTGCACGAGGCGGCCGACTGGTTCCAGAGCACCTACTGGATAAACATGGGCACCAACCTGCCGATGACGCGTACACCGGATGCCCACTTCGCCACGGAGTTCAAGTACAAGGGCGGCAAGATCGTCGTCTTCTCGCCCAACTACAGCGACGTCACCAAAATATCCGACACATGGGTGCAACTCAACCCCGGCACCGACGCGGCGATCCTGGCGGCGATGAACCACGTGGTCCTGAAGGAGTTCTTCGTCGATCGCCAGGTCGACTACTTCACAGACTACGTCAAGCGCTATACAAGTCTGCCTTTCCTGGTAACACTGGAAAAGAGTGGCAATCACTACATACCGGGCAAGTTGCTTCGCGCTGCCGATATCGCCGAGTACTCCGATGAAGAAAACGCGGAGTGGAAGCTGCTGCACATGGATGACAGTGGAAAGCTGCGCCTGCCTCAGGGAAGCCTCGGCTTCCGCTGGGAGGAAGAGTCGAGTGGAAAGTGGAATCTTGAGTTGAAGGATGCCGTCAGCGGCGAGGAGTTCGACCCGGTGCTCACTCTGCTGGGCAGCGAGGACGAGACACCGTTCGTAAACTTCCCCGACTTCACCGACACTTTCGATGTCAAGGTGGGTGAGAGCAAGCCTGGAGCCAAAGCCGGGACTATCACCCGCGGCCTGCCGGCCAAGAAGATCGAGACGGCCGACGGCGAGACCGTGCTGGTAACTACCGGGCTCGATGTGTTGATGGCTCACATGGGAATTTCACGCGGCCTTCCGGGCGACTACCCGGCCGACTACGACGACCCAAAGCCCTACACACCTGCCTGGCAGGAGCAGGAGACCGGAGTGTCGAGGGATGTTGCGATAAGAATCGCCCGCGAATGGGCTGAGAACGCAGAGAAGACCAAGGGCAAGTCCTTGATCATCGCCGGCCCTGGTTGTACCCACTGGTACCACAGCGACCTCTACCAGCGTTTTGGAGTCCTGCTGGGCGCACTCACCGGTTGTCACGGCGTTAACGGCGGAGGCTGGTGCCACTACGTCGGCACCGAGAAGATGCGTAACGTGGCCGCAGTTGTCACAACTATCGGCACTGCCCGGGACTGGCAGCGGCCGCCTCGGTTGATGAACAGCACCTCGTACTGGTACTTCCACACCGACCAGTGGCGCTATGACGGCATGAAGCTCGACCCGATCACGGTCCCCTGGGCCAAAGAGGTCCCCAAGTACAACCACGCCGCCGACATGAACGCGGTGGCGGTGCGCAACGGCTGGCTTCCCTTCTACCCGACACTCAACGAGAACCCGCTGCAGATAGTCAAGGATGCCGAGGCCGCCGGCGCTAAGGACGAGCAGGAAATCGTCGACTACACGGTCAAGAAGATACAGGAAGGCGAGCTGAAGTTCGCAATCGAGGATCCCGACAATCCCTCGAACTTCCCGCGCTGCCTGATGGTCTGGCGCGGCAACCTTATCGGCACCAGCATGCGCGGCCATATGCTGGCCCTCAAGCACCTGCTCGGCACGCACAACAACGTGATGACCGAAGCCGATGCCGCCAAGGGCAAGGTCGAGGAGATCGAGTGGCGCGAGGATGCTCCGGAGGGCAAGCTCGACCTGCTGGTAAACATCGAGCTGCGTATGAGTTCCACCGCCAACTACGCAGATGTCCTGCTGCCGGCCGCCCACTGGTACGAGAAGAGCGACATCACGGTCACCGACCTGCATACCTTCATCCACCCCTTCTCAGCGGCACACGATCCATCCTGGGAGAGCAAGAACGACTGGGAGTCCTTTAAGCTGATCGCCGAGAAGTTCAGCAAGCTGGCGGAAAAATACTTTCCGGAACCAGTGAAGGACCTGGTGATCACACCGTTGATAACCGATACTCCCGACGAGTATGCCCAGCCTTGGGGATCGATCAAGGACTGGAAGAAGGGCGATGTCGAGCCGGTCCCGGGCAAGACGATGCCGCGGATCCAGGTTGTGGAGCGCGAATACACCAAGGTTTTCGAGAGATATTCACAGCTTGGCCCGCTGACTGCCAAGGACTTTGGAGCCAAAGGCATCAACTACGACATCTCCGATATTTACGAGGATATGTTGGCCGACCATCGCATCGGCTCAAACGACGGACACCCGTCGCTAGAGACAGATGAGAAGGTGGTAGAAGTGATTCTGGCGGTATCGCCAGAGACCAGCGGAAAATCGTCTGTCAAGGCCTGGGAAACACTTGAGAAAAGGACAGGGCTGGAGCTGACCCATATCATCGAGGGCGAGAAGGACGTGGTGATGCACTATGAGGATCTCAAGGCTCAGCCAAAGCGAGTGCTGTCTTCACCTCACTGGTCTGGCATGGAGCCAGAGGGGCGAACCTACTCTCCATGGACTGTCAACATAGAAAAGTTGGTGCCGTTCAGGACGCTATCGGGCAGGATCGACCTTTATCTAGACCATACTGTGTACCAGGACCTGGGAGAGAACTTCCCGGTGTATAAGCCACCGATCGACACCACTATGACCGGTGTGCTCGATGTCGAGAAGGTAACACCAGACTCAAAGATATTCCGCTTCCTAACTCCACACGGCAAGTGGACGATTCACAGCAACTTCTGGGAAAATCTATGGATGCAACGAATGTTCCGTGGCGGCCAGGTGGTCTGGTTAAACCCGGAGGACGCCGCCGAAATTGGCGTCGTGGACAACGACTGGGTCGAGGCCTACAGCGAGGTCGGAATCGTGGTCGCTCGCGCCGTGGTCAGCCAGCAGGTATCTCGTGACTCGGCGATCATGTACCACATGTCCGAGCGTAACCTCAATGTCCCCTTCTCCAAGCTGGCCCAGGAGCGGGGAACGAGCGACTTGCGAGGAGGCAACACCAATGCCCCGACCCGAATACAGATGAACCCATCCTTCATGCCTGGCGGATACGCACAGTTCACCTACTTCATCAACTACTGGGGTACAAGCCCTGCGGAAAGGGACATGGCTGTTGCGATCCGCAAAATGCCCATGGAGAAGGGCGAGAAAGTTGTTTACCAAGAACACGAGCTACGGGGGACCCAATGAAAGTCGCACAGCAGACAGCAATGGTTTTCAACCTGGACAAGTGCCTGGGCTGTAGCACCTGCACGATCGCATGCAAGAACGTTTGGACCAACCGAGAGGGCTCCGAGTACATGTGGTGGAACAACGTCGAGACCAAGCCCGGCATTGGCTACCCGCGCGAGTGGGAAAACCAGGACATCTATAAGGGCGGCTTCGAGAGGACCGGCAAGGAGAAAAAGCCTTTGCGCCTGCGCAACCGTGGCAAGGTGTCAGAGATGTTGAATCTGTTCTACAACCCGAAGCAGCCGACCATGGACAAGTACTACGGCAAGAAGGGCCCCTTTACGTTCACTTACGAGGATCTTCAAGCGTCAGAGCAAAAACAGCAGCAGCCAGTCGCCCGGCCGAAATCACTTGTGACCGGTGAAGAGGACATTGAGCTGACCTGGGGCGTCAACTGGGAGGACAATGCCGCCGGCACTCATGAGACCGGCAAGAAGGACGTCAACTTCGCCAACATGACCGAGGCCGAACGGGATGCCCTGCTGGCATATGAGAAGGTTTTCTACTTCTACCTGCCCCGTATCTGCAACCACTGCATGAACCCCGGCTGCGTGGCTGCGTGCCCCAGCGGCGCCGGATACAAACGGGAGGAGGACGGAATCGTCCTGATCGACCAGGATGTCTGCCGCGCCTGGCGCTACTGCGTCACTTCCTGCCCTTATAAAAAGACCTACTTCAACTGGCGCTCGGGCAAGATGGAAAAGTGCGTGCTCTGTTACCCACGGGTCGAGAGCGGGCAGCCGCCGGCCTGCTTCCACGCATGCCCTGGACGTATCCGTTACATGGGTCCGTTGCTCTACGACCTCGACCGCGTAACCGAGGCGGCGGGTAAGGAGGATTGGGAACTGGTTGCTGCCCAGCGGGACATCATCCTCGACCCCAACGATCCAGAAGTGATCGAGGCGGCCAAAAAAGAGGGGATAAGCGATAACTGGCTGGAGGCGTGCAGGCGCTCGCCGGTTTACAAGATGTTCGTGGAGTGGGAGATCGCACTGCCACTCCATCCCGAGTTCAGGACGATGCCCTCGCTTTTCTACGTCCCGCCGGAGAGCCCGATGATCACGCTGCTCGACGAGAACGGCCACTGGACATCGGAAGGTGACTGGCTACCGGCACTCGATGAGTTCCGCGTGCCGATGACGTACCTGGCTGCGATGTTTGCCGGCGGCAACAAGGACGAGGTCAAGAAGGCGCTCTCAAGGCAGCTGGCACTGCGGCGGTACAGGAGAGGCCAGGAAGTCGATGGTGTCACCAATACCGATGAACTGGAAAAGGTCGGCTTGACAAAGAAAGCTGCAGATGAGATGTACAGGCTGTTGGCGCTGGCATTCTTGAATGAGCGCTTCGTGATTCCCACGGCAAGGCGCGAGGATTCGGGCCAGGATCCATTTATCGAGCGCGGTTTCACCGGATTCAGCGAGATGGCGCCCGAGGCTGACATGAAGCGGCGGCTGAGGTTTCATGCCGCACCGCATGAGGGTAACGGCAACAAGGGAGCCGAGGACGGAAGCCCGGCGAAGGAGAACAAGTAGAAGTGCCTGCCGTTGCTCTGGAAAGGACTGAAGTCGCTCTGGCCGACACATACCGCCTGATCGCGGAGTGGCTGCTGTATCCGGAGGTGATCGACCCGTCCACCCTAGAGGATGGTGCGGTGGAGGCCGCGTTGAGTTCCGCCAAGGCCCTGGATCCCGAAATTGCACGACTGATCAATGAGTTTCATTCGCAGCGGCACACCGTTTCCGCAGAGCAATACATAGGCCTGATGGAGCTCAACCCACGCTGTCCCCTGTACGTTGGTCACTACCTTTTTGAAGAGCCCAACACCTGCAGTGCGGCGGGAATGTCGGATCGCAACACCTTCATGATGGAGATCGCCAACATCTACGGCCACTTCGCCTTCAAATTGAAAGGGGAACTGCCTGACTTTCTGCCTGTAATGACAGAGTTTCTGGCGCTGACAGCGGATTGCGACGAGGAGGATCGTGAAGTCCGGGCGCGTTTGATCGAGAAGCTGATGGTCGCCGGGCTGCTCGAGCTGCAGAAGCGACTGGAGAAGGAGAAGGTCCCGTACAGACACCTGATCGAGGCTCTTCTGGTCTGCATCGAGAAGGTGGAGGGAATTAGCGTGGACGTGGTACCGGAAGAAACTGAAAAGACCCTGCCGATGGGAGATGAGCAGCAGCTAATCCAGATCGAGGAGGCACCCAGCGGTGGATAATTTCTTTTTCATAGTCTTTCCCTACATCGCGTTGACCCTGTTTATCGTTGTGCCGATCATTCGTCGCTGGTTTGGTGGGTTCCGCTTCACGACCAGGGCCAGTGGCTTCTTTGAACGGCCCTCGATGGGCGTCGCTGCGCTGGCGATCCATTGGGGAATCATCGCCCTGATTGCCGCACATATCTGCGGCCTGATCGGTGGTCTGATTACCTCGGCAGCCTGGGTTGACGTCTTCCACTGGCTGGGACTTGTAGCCGGCATGGTCGTACTGTACGGCTTCTGCCTTGCCCTGATCAGAAGGTTGGTGGTAAGGGAGATGAGGGTCACCAGCCAGGTCGACGATTACGTGGTCCTGATACTGCTGATCGCTATCGTGATAACAGGAATCTATCCGGTCATCGCTGATAAGACATTTGGCCTCTCGTTCACCGTCTCAACCTGGGTCGAGAATATCTTCACCCTGTCCCCGCAGGTCGGTGCGATGGCAGGGCTGGCAACTATTAGCAAGTTGCACATTTTTTTGAATTTGGTCTTCATCGCGTACTTCCCATTCACCAAGATGGTCCACATGTGGACCGTGCCACTTCGTTACTTAGTGCGGCCCTACCAGACGATCAGGACCTACCGGAAGGCCACGATATGAGCCGGATGATGTGGATTGCAAGCGGCTTGGCTGTCGGGCTGATTGCAGTCTTCGCGATTGTCTGGTACGCACCCGAAGACGAGACAACGACCGCCGGCACCTCTGGCAAGTCCGGATCCAAGACGGTCAAAGTAAATCAGAAGTTGGCCGATGAGGGCAAACAGATTTCCGAGTCCAACGGCTGCACCAGTTGCCACACGGTAGATGGGGGCAAAGGAGTAGGTCCCACGTGGAAAGGCCGCTACAGTGCGGAGATCGAGCTCGACAACGGCACGACTGTCGAAGTCGATGGTAAGTACCTGAGGGAAGCGATACTCAAACCCAATGCAGCGGTACAAAAGGGCTTCAGCCCATCAATGCCCGAGAACAATCTCTCGAAAAAGGATGCCGATGCCGTTGCGGAGTACATAAAGAGCCTGCCACAGTAGATTTAGACCGATACTCAGGTCGGCAGCACCCGACAAATGGACGGGTTTAAGCTCTAAGCCAATCGCTATATACTCCATTTAGGCAGCTGTCTAATAAACACGATCGAGGGGGCACCTAGAATGCGCAATTCGCCTTTTTTCGAGGGAGTAGTTCAAGAGGACGTGGCAATCGCGGGAGAGCCCGCCAAGGTTCCGATCTTCTACTACGAAGGCACGTCAATTACCGCAGTGTTTCCAGCCCATTTTGGTGCTCTGAAACGTCTGATGCCGGACCGCCGGTACGTTCCGGCAAGGCTCGCTCCGGGAATTGGCTCGGTCGGAATAACCGCCTTCGAATACAAAGATACCGATATCGGCTCCTACAACGAGCTGGCGATCGCCATACCGTTGAACGACCCCCCCTATTCGCTCAATCTACCGGGTAAGGCGCTTATTCAATCAATGAGACGCGGGCAGCTACACGCCTACGTCCACCACCTGCCGGTTACGACCGAGATAGCCCGGGCCGGAGGGGTTGATTTCTACAACTATCCAAAGTTCATTGCCAAAATCGACTTCCATGAAAGTGGTGACAGGCGTGAGTGCAGGCTGGCCGAGGGCGAGGAGCACATACTCACACTGAATGGCAAGAAGATCTCTACGCCACATGCGCGACGGATGCGTGTTTTCAGCCATCTCTACATGAACCATCTGCCGCAGAGCTCGGAATTTGAGCTCAACTCACCCAAGGTCGGTGAAAGCAACCGTCCAGGTACCGCGAGTCTCAAGCTTGGAGACCGCCATCCGATAGCGCTGGAACTCGACAAGCTGCTGATCAGCAAGCGGTCTCTGCACTATCAGTACTCGGTAGGTTTTGAGGGAATTCTGCACGGCCCGGATCGCATTCATCTGCCGCTGCTGGCCAAAATCGAAAGTGCCCGCCGCGAGATGGAGACGATCGGTTAACCGGCCAGGCTTGAGTTGCCAGGTGATACATCACCGTACTTATGAACAGGACCACTAGGTGATAGCTCAGCGTAGCCCGACATCACTAACGGAGGAGTTTCCACGGCTCCTCCAGATTGAGGGGCGCAATCGCGGTTATATCCACTCGATGGAGCGGGATCGGGCCGCTGCGCGAGAGTTTGCCCACCAGCACGTGAGGCCACGCGCCCTCGAGATTGATCGCAAAATAGGCGAGGACCCCGAGTATTTCGATTGGGATATCGTGCGGGCGGGCCTGCCGTACAGGCTGTTGAGCTTTGCGATCCCGGAGCCTGCGGGGGGCACGTCCACCGGCCATATGGCCGGCACCGCCGTGGCTATGGAGGAGTTGTGCGCGGCCTGTCCGGGTATCGCACTCATTTTTGGTGCACATGCGTTGGGTGTAAGCCCTCTGCTCGTTGCCGGTATGGCCCACTGGGACGGTTGCCTGTCCGATATCACTGCAGCTGAAAAGCGCGGCGAGCCCATCCTGATGGCCTGCGCACTTACCGAGCCCTCAGCCGGAACGGATGTCGAGGATCCCGACCTGATAGGCAAGGCTGTGCTCAACAGCCACGCCCGCAAGGTCAAAGGCGGCTTCCGCCTCTCCGGCACCAAGTGCTTCATCTCCAACGGCAGCGTCGCACGCTGGATCACGGTTGTCATGCCGGTGGACCCGAAGCGTCCGGCAGACACCTGGTCCTGCTTCCTCGTCGATGCCGAGAGCGAGGGTTTCAGTGTCGGACACATCGAACGAAAGATGGGCCAGCGTGCGTCGCACGCGGCGGAGCTCATCTTCGACGACGTCTTTGTGCCGGACGAACTGATGGTCGGCCGTATCGGTGACGGGCTCCCGGTCACCATGATAATTCTGGCAACGTCCCGCCCGGTTATCGGGGCGATCTCGACAGGTATCGCAAGGGGTGCCTACGAGCGCCTGCTCGAGTGGGCCGACGCCGAGGGTGCGGAGCGTGCCCAGAGCCAGTACTTTCAGCTCGCCCTGGCGGAGATAGAGACCGAGATCCACCTGGCGCGCCAAGCCTACATGGACGCCATCACCGAGGTCGACATCAACGCTCTGGGCCCTGTCATAAACCACCCAATGGTGCGCGCAGCGGGATTTCTACCCGAGCGTATTCGCAAAAGCGAGATCTGGCGGCGCTGGAACAACTCGCAGCGCAGCAGAACTGCCGCCGCCAAGCTGATGAGAAGCAGTACTTCAGAGGAAGCGATAACACGCGCCCTCGGCCTGTCGTCGATGGCGAAGGTCGTTGGCTCCAATGTCGCCATGAGTGTTACCAACCGCGCGCTGGAACTGGTCGGGCTGGAGGGTGGCCCGGTGCGCGAAGAAATCGAGAAGCTGTGGCGGGACGCCAAGCTGACTCAGATCTACGAGGGCACCAACCAGCTCAACATGCTGGAGGTATACCGGGCGCTCTGTGCGCAGGAGACGATCTACACGCTGCCGCGCGTATAGGCAGACGGAGGTTCAGTGTGAGTACCACAGCAACAACAAAAGAGAGGCCCGAAGCAAGTGGTCAACATTCGGAACTGGTGGCACTGGCTCGAAGCTTCGCCGAGCGGGAGCTGGCACCAAAGGCAGAAGCCCTCGATGAGGGCAAGGGCGACATGCGCGGGGAGATCTGGGAAGCATGCGCAGAGCTTGGCCTGGACCGAGCGCTACTTTCAGAAGACCTGGGCGGGGTCGACTTGGACGAGGGTTCATTGCTTGCCATCATCCAGGAGCTTGCGGCAGGAGACGGTGGCACCGCAATCTCCATACTTCTTCACAACGCCGCACTTGAAGCTGCAGCCGGTGCGAATCTCATAGAGGGCGAGGCGAAAGGACTTTATGAAAAGCGCCAGGTTCTGATCACGCCCGGGCTGACGGATGGCTCGAAGCTAAAGGCCCATGCGCAAGACGGGAAGACACGACTTGACGGCAGCCTGCCCTTTGTCCTGGGCGCGGGCGAAGCACATGGGGCAGTAGTTCTCATCGATGATGAGGCAGGTCGTGCGACGGTTGCAGTCGTTGATCTGGGCTCGGATGGCGTCGAGCTGCTGCCGCAGCATGGTCAAATGGGTCTGCGCAGTGCCACGGCCGCAGAGCTTGTATTCGATTCCTGTACCGCTGTTGCCGCAAGCAAGATCGAGAGGGACAGAGCAGATGCGCTTGTCTGGGACGCACGCACGCTCGTATGGCGGGGCGTTGCCGCAGTCGCACGAGGAATAGCGCATTTCGCCCAGGAAAAGGCGGCGGCGTACGCGGAGGAACGTCTTCAGGGAGGAGTAGTTATTGCCGACCACGATGCGGTGCGAATGATGCTCGCCAACATGAGCGCACGTAGTGGCACTGTTGGCTCCGACTGCCGTAGCGAGCGGGGGCGAGCACTGGCCGAGAAGATCGCTTCCACGGAGGCGGCGCTTGCGACGGCGATCGATGCAGTGCAGGTCTTTGGAGGCGCCGGCTATATGACCGAGGCAGGAGTGGAGAAGGCAATGCGCGACACCAAGTACTGTCAGCTCTTCCCCGAGCCCAACCTCGTGGAGCGGTTGGAGCTTTTCAAGCTCGAACGTCGATAGCGAATTCCCGATAAGAACCCCCCCATCGCGAGAATCAACGCTTCATAGGGATGAAACCGTCTGCCGGGCAAGCTCATGAATTGTGAGAGGATTGTCTGGTGAGCCTTTCACCCAGCGACTTCCACACATATCACTCTCCCTCGAGGTGCGAGCTGCGGGTGTACCTGTCGCACATTGGGGTTTCTGGAAGAGGGCCGAACACGTTCGAGCAGTTCCTGATGGAGCTGGGGATAACGCATGAAAAAACACATCTTGAATCCCACCCAGATGTGGTGGACTTGAGCGGAGAGCCAAGAGATGAGCGAACCGAGCGTACTACTGATGAGGTGCAAGGTGAAGCGCCTGTCATCTATCAAGCAGCTCTGAAATCCACAGTTGAGCTTGGGAACGAGGAGTACCAGATCGTCGGTGACCCTGACTTTCTAATAAAAGAGGGAGGCGGCTACGTCATTCGGGACTCGAAGATCGCGTTCAACCCGGAGGACAGCAAGAAGATAAGACTCCAACTGCAGCTCTACGGCTGGCTGTATGAACAGACCTTCGGAGAAGCTCCGGTTCGACTCGAGATCCACAACGGCTTGAGCGAGCTTGTGGAAGTCGACTACGACGGTGGAAGGCAGGCACTGGACGAGCTGGGCCGGATCGTTTTGTTGAAGGACCTCGAAAAGGAGCCATACAGCCCGGTTGGCTGGACGAAGTGCAACACTTGCGCCTACATGGATCATTGCTGGCCGCGCGCCGTGAAAAGACAGGACGTTGCAACCGTTTACGGTATCGACCAGCCTCTGGTCAGAGCCCTGCGTGAAGAGGGAATTGAAACTGTCGACGAACTGCTTGACGCATTCGACGAAGAGTCGCTCGGCGAGTTTGAAAAGCCGCATGGAGAGCGCCGGCAAAGGGTGGGCAAGAAAGCGTCGTCGATCATGAGAATGGCTCGTGCGCTGGCAACCGGCAACGAGGAGCCGATCAAGAAACCGGAGATTCCCGATAGAGACAGCTACGTCATGTTCGACCTGGAAGGAGTCCCCCGTCATCTCGACACCGAGCAGATCATCTTCCTCTGGGGCTTACAGGTCTTCGGTGAGAAAAACGGGGAGTTCATCGCCGCCACCAGCAGCTTCCACGAGGACGGTGATCTTGAAGGTTGGAAAGAGTTCTTGAGAGAGGCCGACGCGATCTTTGCCGAGCACGGAGACATTCCATTCGTACACTGGGCCAGCTATGAGGTGGGAATGCTCAATTTGTATCTGGACAGGTATGGCGATGTCAACGGCATCGCGGAGCGGGTCAAGGACAACCTGCTTGACCTGTTTACCGTGACCCGTGACTCGATCGCGCTGCCGGTTCACAGCTACAGCCTCAAGGTGATCGAAAAGTACATCGGCTTCGAGCGCTCGCAAGAAGAGTACGGCGGTAACTGGGCGATGGCCAAGTACATCGAGGCCCTGGAATCAGAAGACGAGGACGTGCGCCAAAACATCATGGACGAGATCCTCCTCTACAACAAAGAGGACCTGGAGGCCACCTGGGTAGTGCTTGAGTGGCTGAAGCGGAAGTCCTTCTAGATCTTCGGCAAGTTCTACTTTCGCTGGAGACGTTTTCTGAGTTTTCTTTGACTTGAACGGTGCTATACTGAAATTCAGAAGCTTACTGATTATCAGTAAGCCGCAGACATTGGAGGAATAATCGTGATTACAACTGTCCCGAAACCGGTAAAGCTCTGGGGACGCGGTCAGATGACCATACCCAAGGACGTACGCGAGGCGCTTGAACTGCGTGACGAAAGCCACCTGTCTGTATTCGTTGTGGGACGCTGCATGGTTGTAACACCCAAACGCTTACGCCGTTCATCCCTGGCTCAAGATGTTGAAGAGGAAATGAAGTCGAAGGGCTTAAGCCTTGAAGATGTCTTGAACGACCTCGGCAGCGAGCGCCAGCGCTACAACGAAGAAACACACGGTAACTAAACACTTGCGGGTGTTCCTGGACACAAACGTTTTGATCGCCGGCATTATTTCCAAGGCGGGGCCACCAGCGACGATACTCGATCTGGGTGAGGCGGGCGAGCTTGAGATAGTAGTCAGCCGGCAGGTACTGGTAGAAGCTGACCATGTCTTTGGTAGAAAGTTTGGAGGCCTGATCGAGCGCTACAGGCTTTTTATAAAAAACCTGACTCCAGAAATGGTGGATGATCCTTCCTCTGAGATGATCCGAGAGGCAAAGAAAGTAATCAATCAAAACGACGCGCCCATTCTGGCAGCAGCTCGGGATGCGGCTGTTGATTATCTCGTTAGCGGCAACACAAAGCATTTTTTCTCAAATGAAGTGCGTTCGTTTCTGTCTGCTCGCATCTTGAGCCCAGTTGAGTTTCTAACGGAGTTTGAATCCCTCTTTAGCGAGTGAGCCAAACACTGAGGCCCTGGAGGCCACCTGGGTGGTGCTTGAGTGGCTCAGGGGAAAGCAGATCAGGGCTCAACACGCTTTACTGTGGATATTCGGTCGATACCTTTATCAAACGACGCTATCGCCGTGGTGCCGCTTGCCTCCGCGCTTGCAACAAGATACGCATCGGCAAAGTCGATGCCTGCAATTTCGTAAACCTCCAAGGACCGCATTAGTACAACTTCATCAATCACCCTGATAGAAGGCAAAGCGATGGCAGAACGCATCATCTCAGCGACTCTACTTCTCTTGACTTCGTAGAAGGATTCGAGAACGTACACGCACTCGGCGACCACGAGATCGGCAAGCAAGAGCTCATCGGCCTTGGCCAAATAGCGTGTTGCCCGGACTCCAAGCTTGGGGGGATCGGCGGTAAGGTGACGGACGATGACGTTTGTATCCAGAAACGCGCTCAGCGCCGCTCCTTCGCGCGGATTGCCCGGGTCTTCTTCACCACTTCATCCCAGGCGGTTCCCCTCCTCGAGGAGGGAACCTCAACCGTACCCGCAAGCTCCAGGAAGTCCGGGGTCTTAGCGAGAACTGCACGGCCGTTTTCCAGACGGAACAGCAACGGGTCCCCCTCATTCAAATCAAGCGCGTCTCTAATAGGTTTCGGCACCGTTACCTGCCCCTTTGAGGTCAGCTTGGAAGCAAGATCCACAACATCTCCTTACTTTATATCTAATGTAAGGATACATGTTCTTCGCCACTCTCTCAACTGCCGCCGATTCGTGACGGTCACGCAAACAATGCACAGCGGAACAGCTTACGGCCAGTACATAGAAAAATGTGTGTCTTTTCCACAAGTAGTTGAAAAAGTTAGCTGCAATCCAGGAACCGTGATCGGTCTCACAGAAATGGCCAGCCGTAACCCATAGGCTCTTCAAAGCACTATAAGTTGGAGTTTTCCGTGCAAGGCTTTTGAGGGAGGCTGAAATGGGAAGTTGGAAGGCTGAGAACAGCGTTGTGATAAACGCACCAGCGGAACGGATCTACGAAACGCTGCGGGACTACAACAACTTCGGCAGCATGTTCGGGTTCGGGCGATTACCAGGTGGTTACAGAACTCGGATAGAGGGTAAGGAACAGCTGGTCGAGGTAGGCAGCTTGGTGGAGAACCGGTTGCTCGTCTCCTTGGCCGCCGTACAGTTCAGGCGCCGCGTTGAGAAACTTGAGCCAGACCGGCGTTTGGTTGAGCGCTACATCGGCCCGGACATCGAGGGCAGCGGCACCTGGCAACTCGATGAACTGCCCGACGGAACCAAGGTCAGCTTCAGCTGTGACCTTGTCGACACCGGCTGGCGCACGAAGATGATGTACCGATTGGCGCGCACCATCCCGCACCGCCATGTATACAGGCACGGATTAAAACGCCTGAAGCGCAAGATTGAGAAGGAGGCATGATGATGGAGAACTGGCAGGCAGTGGACAGCGTGGTTATTCGCGCACCCGCGGAACGGATATACGAAACGCTCCGCGACTACAACAACTTTGGCAGGATGTTCGGGTTCGGGCGCCTGCCTCGTGGCTACCGGACTCGTATCCTGGGGGATGAACAGCTGGGCGAGGAGGGCAGCGTGGTGGCACAACGAGCGCTAGGCATGCCCTTCAAGTGCCGCATCGAGGAGCTCGAGCCCAACCGGCGCATTGTCGAGAACTTCATCGGCCCGAACTTCGAGGGCATCGGCATCTGGGAGCTTGAAGAGAAGCCCGAGGGCGTCAAGTTGAGCTACTTCTACGACGCGGCCGACACTGGTTGGCGATCCAGACTGGTCTTCCGCATGACGGGTACGTCTTTGCATCACCACTTCTTCTCGCACGGTCTACAGCGCCTGAAGGAGAAGCTGGAGAGCGAGCCCCAGGAGAAGACCTGGCCGGCGGTGGAGGGCGATGCTTGGCAGGCGGTGGACACTGTGGTTATTCGCGCGCCCGCAGACCGAATCTACAACACGATTCGCGACTACAACAACTTCGGAAGGATTTTTGGAAGTGGATATTTGGGATTGGGGTATAAGGCCCGCATCCTGGGACCGGAGCGACTGGTCGAGGAGAACAGCGTGGTACAGCATCGGATACTGACTCTGGCGGGGCGTTTTCGCTGGAAGCGCCGCGTGGAGTCACTTGAGCCAAACCGCCGAATCGTCGAGCGTTACATTAGTGACCACGAAGGTACCGGCATCTGGGAGCTTGAAGAGAAGCCCGAGGGCGTCAAGGTGAGCTTCCTCTACGATGCGGCCGATATCAGCTGGCGAATGAAGCTGCTCCACCGAGTCATGGGGACTTTTGCCCATCGCAACTTCTACTGGAATGGCCTGCGGCGCTTGAAGCGCAAGCTGGAGCGCGAGCACGAACTGGAGACTGACACTCAGACGGAAGCGACGCCGGCTAGCACCAACGGGTCCTGGAATGCAAAGGACAGCATCGTCATTCACGCGCCCGCCGAGCGAATCTATAACACAATTCGCGACTACAACAACCTGGGCAAGGTGTTTGGAGCAGGGAGTCTGCCACGAGGGTACTCGACACGGATTCTGGGCGCGGAACAACTTGTAGAGGAGGGCAGTGTAGTGGAGCACCGGATGCTGTACCCCGCGGGTCCCCTGCGCTTCAGGCGCCGCGTGGAGGCGCTTGAACCAAACCGGCGCATCGCCGAGCGCTACATCGGCCCCAACTACAAGGGCACCGGTACCTGGGAGATCGAGGAGGTACCAGAGGGGGTTAATTTGAGCTACTCGTATGACATAGCCGACACCGGCTGGCAGACAAAGCTGGTCTACCAGCTGATTCGCAACCCCCTTCACCATCACTTCTACTCCCACGCTCTTGAGCGCCTCAAGCGCAAGCTTGAAAGCGAGGGAGAAACCAGGCAGTCAGGGGAGGCAAGCAAGCTGGAGAACGTGCCCGGTTAGCTACCGTCAAAATGTCGTGCCGATCGTCTACTTTCTTGCACTGGCGATGAAGAAGAGGCCGCGCACCATCCTCGATACCTTGCACTTTCCGAATACCTCTGTCAGCACCTGAACGATGTCAGCTTCCGGCTGCCACGCAACGAAGTACTTGCCGAGCGAGCGTAGGATCGGTCTCAGCCAGCGTATCTTCCCACCCAGCGGCGGGCAATCAAGTAAGGCAATGCGACCACCGGGCCTGAGCACGCGCTGGGCCTGTTCGAGAGCTTTGCGAGTATCCGGTATCACCGAGAACGCCAGCGTCGCGCAAACCGCGGAAAACTCGCCTGCCTCGAACGGGAGGGCCGTTGCATCGGCCTGCTGAGTGCGAACGTTGGTCCACTGGTTTTGCTTTATACGGTGATCGGCTTGGGCCAGCATCTCGCTCGTCAGGTCTATTCCAACCACCTCACCGGTCGGGCCGACGGCATCCACCAGCGCGTTGAAGTTGAGGCCGGTGCCGCAACCGATGTCGAGAACCCGGTCGCCGGGGCTGAGATCGAGGCGGGACACCATCCTCCGCCTAAATCTGTCGCTCTGCCCAAGGAGGGTAATCTGCACACCCAAGTCGTAAGCGCCCCGTATGCGAGCCTCGCGTCGATAGGTTTGCTGCACTTGTTTGGCCTCTTCCACCCCAGTCATCATCGAATCGGCTCGATCCTATCTCATTCCTCAAGCAGTCCAGGATCCGTTGGCAAGCTCACCGATCAACTCATCCAGGGCCTCGGCATGCACGGTACGCTCGGTTTCCGGGTCATCTGCAAGTACCTCCGATAGAAGCTCATCGCATAGCCGGCACTCTTCACAGTCGCGCAGAGCGCCGCAGCCGCCGCGGGCATGAAGCGCCTTGGTCAGCTGACCCAGCTTTGTGTTGTCGAAGTAAAACGGTGGTGGCGTAAAACGATCCGGCCCCCTTTCGGCGGCTATCGCCGCTGTCATCGGGTGCTTGGCGAAGTTGGCCGCCGGTGTGGCAAGGAGATCCATGAGGTTGCCCTCGTACTTCAGGCGCGCATAGGCCTGAATTACGTTCACATTCAGTTCCAGTGGAAGCTGACGGCCAGCGATCTTGAAAAGCTCTACTCCGAAACGCTCCTCGTAGAAAGTCAGATCCTCGGGCCGTATCCACGGTGAGCGCAAAATCTCGACCGGATTGCGGGCACGCTCGACCGAGCACTTGAGCAATGGGTAGTCGACGTAGCTGTTGACTGGCTTGTCGCTCTGTGAGCCCTGGGTGCAGAGCGAGTGGTGATAGACGCGGTGAGGGCAGAAGCGCAGGCAACCGTTGTTCACAACAAGCGAGACGTCGCTCTCCGTCTGCTTCACCATCTCACCAAGCAGTTCCAGATCGCGGTTGCACTCCTCGGCGAAGTGGATGCGCTCGGCACCGTACCCTTCAAAAAGTCTCATGCTGTGACTGTTTGCGATCTCACACACGACCGAGATACAGATGGGCAGCTCGGGGAATTCCTCACGTACCAGCTCCATCAGGTAAGGAACGGCGATCGTCACCATGTCAACGCCCGTATCGGCAACCTGCGAGATGTAGTCGACAAGCTCCTTGCGACCGCTGCTGGTGTATTCGTCGTGGTTCAACGTGATTGCATTGAGCAGGTAGTTCACGCGTATTCCGGAGGCATGGGCACGTTCGGTGAAGCTGCGCACGTCGTCAAACGTTGGCTCGCCACCCTGCTGGGCCAGTCGTCGCGCGGGTCTGCCACTGCCGACGACGGATCGTGAAAGCGATCCGTAGACCTCATGGATCCTGCCGGTTTCCTCCTGCAGTGGCTCCAAGTGATCGAGTAGCTCCATCTCGAATCTTCCGGGTACGCAAAGTTTGATCATCCGCTCATCCTTCCTGTCTTGAAAATCCGTGCTTTACCCATCAACCAAATACATCATGCCGTTGGCATCGAACGATGCCATCGCCCAGGTCCTGAACCAGCCTTCCTCCAGCCGTGAGCCCAGCCGTTCGTCCTCCGTCGCCGCTCCCTCGTAGGTCGCCATCACCAGCGGTGCGCGAATCACCATGGTCGCGTAGTCGAGCAGCTCCCACATGGTGTCGAGCGGCTCGCCCGTCTGGGGGTTGGCCGGCTGCACCTCGACGTTCGTGACCGGAATGCCGATCGACTCGTCCACGTACCAGCTCGGGTGCGAAGCGAGAATCGGACCCGTCTCGGTCATCCCGAAAACAGTCAGCACCGGCGTGTCCAGCGTCTTGCGCAGCTTGCGGCGGTCGTTGGGCGAGAAAGGGCGATCTGTGGTGAGCATCAGCCCGTCCAGATTGCGCTTGAAGGCGTCCACCAGCCGCTTCGGCCTGCGGCGGGCCAGATCCTGCGACCGATCGTAGGGAAGAATTGTGTATGTAACGCTGTGGTCGTCGACCGCGTAGGCGATCCCGTCGTCGGCTCCATCGGCGCCGGCCACGACAGCGGTCGCGCCCATGTAAAGTGGCACCAGCACGCTGTACAGGCCCTCCCAACCCCAAAGGGGCATCGCGCTCAGCCAGTTCGAGCCGTCTTCCAGCTGCAGGAATTCCGCCATCGACAGTGCTCCACTGACCAGCGAGTAGTGGGAGTGCCCGGCCAGCCAGCCGTCGGGAGTGACCAGATCAAGTGCCTGCTCGTGCACATCGCTGACACGGCCGTTCCCGTTTGCCTTCGACGAGACACCGGCGGAACCTGGGTTCGCCTGCTCAACGTCACCGTCCTTGCGACCTGCTTCTTCCAGCTCTGCCAGCTCCACGACCTCCATACCGGATGGCTCACCAGCCGGAGACTGCATGACTGCCAGTTTCGCGCCGATCGCCGCAGCCTTCTCTGCGGACTCATCTCCACCGAACCCCGCGTCAAGAAGCAACGGCCGGACTCGCGCAGCCAGCGCCCCGATCACCGAAACCACCCCGTCTATCCCATCCGGGCCACAGATCGCGACACGATCATCTCCATCGAGGCGGCCTTGCAACCCGGCCGCAACAGCCCGTACCCGCGTCCACAACTCAGCGTATGTCAGACTCTCGTCGGCGTCTGCCAGTGCCACCGTATCCGGTCGACGCTTGGCCCAGCGGCCAACCGTCATATGGTCACAGAAAAAGGGCGGTATACCGATAAGGCGCGGCACATCATCAGGCCAGTACCAGGATGGGTTTATCGCGATCGTTTTGCCCATCCCGTCAGCAGCCCCCTGCAATCATCCGCCAACGGTTGGGGCGATCTCTGGCGACGGGGCTCACGACTCCACCGCCATGCGTGCCTTCCAGCGTTTTGGCAGCGACTCGGCCCAGCCCACATCGATCGGTAACTCCAGGGTCCTCACCAGGTGACCGGTCGCAGCCTCAGCAAGGCCCTTCCTGCGAGCGTCACCGTCAAGCCGGACACGAAGGACATCCATCCGGTCCGCTTCACGGACTACTACAAACGGCACACCGACCAGCTCCGGGATCTGATCCAGCCGCATACGCACATCATAGGGAGCAATCATGCGGTCACCGATGCGAACGCAGTCGGCCAAGCGGCCGTACAGCTCGACCCTTGGATGTGTGCGCCCGCACGGGCACAGGCCCGGAAGAATCTCTCCCAGATCCTCAGTGTCGAACCTGATAAAGAGTGAGCGATCAAGGGTTAGGTTGGTGACAACGACAGAGCCGCGCTCACCTGGGCCTAGCGGCTGCCCCGTGACCGGATCGACAACCTCGACGTAGTGATTGTCAAGCCATACGTGGTGACCGGCGTGGGCGGGGCAGTCGGCTCCACCCCAGAGGCCGTCACTCGAGCCACCTCGCTCAAACAGGTCTTCAAGCCCGAGCAACTCCACCAGCAACTGTCGCTGTTCGGGGCTCACCGGCTCTCCCACGACCATCGCGTAACGCATCGATGAAAAGGCCTTGGCCGGATCGAGCACACGACGGTCGCACTCATCGACGATCGCGTGGAGCATCGTGGTCGTTGTCAGCAGATACTCGGGTTCCTGCGACGTGATCAGATCCAGCGCACGCCCTACAAAGCGTGGCGTGAACGTGCCCCATGGTATTAGACACTTCGCTCCCATCCACTCGAGCGCTCTCGCGTCGAGCATGCTCAAGTGGTGCCAGGACGGGTACTGACACATCACCCGCATCCCGGGGCGCATGCCGTCCATCCAGAACTCGCGCAAGACCTCACGTGGAGAGCCATGCTCAAACTCGCCGACTCCCAGCAGGGCAAACGTGGGAAAGCCCGTCGTGCCGGATGTGAGCACGACATTGGCCGTGCCGCCATCGCCGATTGCTTCCAGACCGGCGGTATAGGTGCCTCTTCGCTTGAACTCCTCGATCAGGTCCACCTTGCGGAAGATCGGAATCCGAGCGGCAAAGTCATCGAAGCCGTCAATACTGCCGGAGTCAACTCCGGCCCAGGAAAAGCGTTTGTTGTAGAAAGTCAGTCTGGAAGCCTCTGCAAGCACTCGTTCCAGCTGCGTCCAGGCAGCAGTTTCAAGGCTGTCCAGGGGCTCGGTCTCAATTTCGTCAAGCTGGTGCTCGCAGACCGGATCAAGTTTGGCCTTACCGCCATGAACTGGCAACTCTTCCTTCGACGCGACCGCCTTGCGTGCCGCTCCATGGCTGATTGCAACAGTCATCGAACCCTGAACCGGTTACTTTTTCCGCAGCAGGCGGCGGACTCCAGCGCGTGCGCCTCTATGTCCGTACGAGTCGTACCGACGGATCGATCTACGGGCTCCACGCTCAGCACTCCCCATCCGTCGGTTCCATCATTGCCATCACCGGCGACATGTGCGCTGTAAAAGTCTTTCGATACGCGCAGGCTGCCGCAATCCGGGCACAGGGGAGCAATGAATGCGGCGGCGTCCCAGCGCAAAAGGATCTCAACGCCCCCCGTCCACGCACGCTCCCACATACGGCGATCAATCTCGGCCGGATACTCCCCATCGACAGTCACCACCAGGGTGGCGCCCCTGTCGGCCTCCGGCACGGCGGTCGGCCCGGAAACAATCAGTGGCACCGCATCGGCACGCGCGAACAGATAGTCGGGCTTGAAGTAACGAAGCACATGGGCCACACGTTCGGCATTGTCGGGAAGCCCGTCAACGCATAGAACCTGGGAAGCAGTGATCTCGGCCGCCCCCAGCTTCAGGTGTGGAGTGAAGGACTTGGAGGCCAGGCACGCAGCCGGGCTTGCACCGTAGTCGTAGACCACCACACGGTCGCCTGCCCGGATACCCAGTTCTGCCCATGCCCATCCCAGTGACTCGGCATAACGGTCAAGCTCGGGGCCATCTAGCTCCAGCAGTCCTCCGGGACGCTCTAGCTGTAGGGCAAGCACGCTCATCTATAAAATGCCGCCGTAGCGCAGCGATACACCGAGGACCGCAGCTGCCACTACCAGCAAGAGATCGGCGCGCATGACGATTCCCATCCAGCGCGCGGCGGTCACCATTCGGCCCTGGCGTTTTTTTTGTTCCTCGGAAGACAGCGTAGGCGGAATCTTTCCGACCAGTATGGGCCTCAGCACGAACGTCATTACCAACCCCAGCACTACCAGTGCGCACCACAGCCCGAACATCACGAAGAGGGTGGTGCCGTAGTCCGAGTGGGCGATGCTGCTCTTCAACCAGAACGTACCTGGAATATCCAGCATGTGGGCTCGATCAAGTCGCAGCACGCCGGTAACGATGATCAGCGCCAGTGCCGACCACGCCACGATCATCTGACGATCCCCGGTCTTCTTGCTTATCACGCCGGCCTGGGCAGGCGAGATGGCAGCCTGGGCCGGTGCAAGCACGGCCTCCATGAAGAAGAGGCCTCCTATGTAGACGGAGAAGCCGATTACGTGAAGACTGCCGAGTAGTACGTCAATAGCCACGCTACATCTCCTACTGGTACGGATCGGAGTCGTCCGGATGCCAGGTCGCGAAGTGCTCACGCACCTGCTCGGTCACCGCGTACGGGTCGCCGTCTCCGTCGCCGCCCGTCTGGTAACGGCGGTAGAAGTCGATGTCGATGTGATGGACCTGAATCGACAGCGCCGCGTGTACCGGGTTGGTGAATGCCGGTGCGCAACCGTACTTCTCGACAATATACTGAACCGTCTCCAGGACCGCGGTCTCCACCCACTCGGTCGAGATGTGGGAGTGTGGATGTTCCAGGATCTCCTCCATCACCTCAGGCTTGTACGGCGCACCGTGTTTTAGGGCGTAGTTGTCCTCCAGTGCGAGTGGCCCGCCGGGCCGGTAGCGCATCTCCTTGACGTAGCTGACCGCATCGGCCGCCGTCGGGAAGCGCTCCGAGGGAACCGTGACCACGTCCTTCACGCCTGGAAGACCGGTCGACGACATTGTCGCCGACGGATTCTTCTCTTTGTCGCGCTCCATGTAGTTGAAGCCCAATCCCTTGGCGATCTCGGGGAAGCCTCCCAGCACCAGGTCGCTGGAATATGCTCCCAGACGCCACGCTCCCAGACCGAGCGCCTCGGATGCCAGCCTGATGTTCTGGGCCACACAACCGGCCTGATTGGCGTGCTGCATAGCGACCATCTCGTCAAAGGCCGGCAGTGGCCAACCGTTTTCCAGAAAGCCGGGCTTGACCCAGATGTCGCAGCCCGCAGGGGAGAAATCCTCCGGCTCGGCAAGAAACGTCCCCCACCACTCGTAACAGGAAAAGAGCAGGTTGAACCACTCCAGGCCAACATCACCGACGGGTAAGAACCAGGTGCTCCCCGGGCGGTTGATGTTGTACTGAGCGGGGCTCATCATGTCAACCGACTTGGTGTCATCGGGCGCAGCGTGCCACCCTATGTCGGGTCGCGAGTCGGAGACTGTCTCAAGCCCCTCCCGGTACCAGTTCAGGATCTTGCCGTAGTCGTCGGCCGACGCGATCTCGACTGGCGCGGAGCGCTCGTCGCCCGGGCGGTAGACGTGCGTACCGCGATCGTTGACAATGAACAGATCGAGCGAGGGGTTGCTGTCTGCGGCCGGGATGGTACGGCCCGCCCAGCTCATCAGGCTGGAGAGGTTGCCGTGCACCGGTATATCGGCAAGGCTTATACCGTTCGGCCCGCAAGCCGCCCAAGTGATCAACGCCTCCTCAAGCTCGCTCAAAGGCGACGGCTCGTGCTGTGATGTAAACGACAGCGGCCCCTTGGCCTGTTTGACCGTCTTGCCGCTGGACCATTCAAGGGTCTCCGCTTCACCCGTCTCACAGCGGTAGCCCATACCGACGCGCCTGGTGCGTAAAGTTGAAAGCAGTTGGAAGAACGTTGGTGTCTCCCCGAATGCACGGCTGAACGCTTCGCGTTCGGAATCGTTTATCGCCGGGGCAGTCGATGATCCCCCACCCGTAGGTGTTTTGGTCTGCGATTTTTCGCTCATGAGACCTCCTTCGTTCGCCCATTTGACTCAACTTTTTGTTGTTCGCCAGCCGAGACCAGTTCGACCTCAACGAAAACTGCCCGGTCGCTCTGTACCGGTTGCCAGTTGAACGGCAGATAGCGCAGGTGACCGTAACGCGAAACCAGGTGCAGCCACTTGACCATTCCCGGCTCGATCTCGTTGCCACTCTTCCACCCCTCAAACTGATAAGGATCCCAGCCGTTATACACGATGAGCTGCCCGGGCCTGGCCGAAGGAGCTACCTTGGCGGCAATACGGTAGGAGCCCAAGTCGTTGTGTACGGTGACCTCGTCCATATCGGCAATACCACGTCTCTGAGCGTCGACGGGATTGAGTATGCAGACGGGCCTGCCCCGGTGAGTCTCGAGCAGCACTTTATTTGAGTTGTTAAGCGAGTGGATCGAGTAGCGAGTGTGGCCCGAGGTGACCAGCAGCGGGTAATCGCCCCCCATCTTGGGCGGTTCCTTGTGACGCGGCAGCGCCTCGTCCGCCTCGATAAACCAGGGGTGGTCCATATAGAACTGGGCACGACGGGTGAGTGTCGGATACGGCAGATTGTCCTCAACATGCCAGCGAAATGCGGTGAATGTCTCGTCAGGTGAAATGTCACTGGCCGCATTGAGCCCCATAGGAAAGATCCCCATCCCGGAGAAGCGCATCGATCCCTTCTCCTTGAAGCTGTCGATACTGGAGCCCGGCGGCAGTGTTCCTGTCAAGGCGGAGTCACGAATCCATTCATCGAGCACGTTTTCCTCGTCCGAGTAGGCCCCATCCGCGGTGAACTGGTCATCCAGGTTGTCGAGGCGCCTGGCCTGACGGCGGCCGTCCTTGAACTCCACGAAATCTCTCTCTTTCGAGCGCTCGGCAACCTTCTCGGCCAGCAGCTTGAATATCTCCCACTCCGACTTCGATTCGCCCTGGGGCTGCGCGCAGCGATCGGAATATGTCACCTGCATCGAGTGGGTGAGCGGATACTGAATGTTTGGCCGCTCGAACTGAGAGGCTGCGGGCAGCACGATGTCCGACCAGACACCCGTCGAGCTCATTCTCCAGTCCACCGAGACGATCATACGCAGCTTGGGCCACAGGTTCTTGAGCAGCATGCGCCGCCCGCCACGTGTGCGGCGCAGGGTATTGGTTCCCACACCGAACAGCACTCGTGGCTCAGACTCCGGCCCCGGCCGCACGGTTCCCGCCCACCAGCCCTTCTCCGTCGCCTCACGGAAGTAGTCGTCAAACGGGCGCGGCATCTCGGGGTCATTGAAGTCACGGTTGTTCCAGATATCCCGGTAGCCGCAGTGGTAGTACCAGAAGAAGATCGGAGGAACCGCGCTGCCCTGAGCGGTGGCTGCCTGCAGCAGCTGAAGGCCGGCCATCTCATCGGTAAGACCGCTGTCCTCAGCCTTCTTCCCCTCGGTTGCCATCGCTATGC
>SDBU01002294.1_pt1 | contig 25731 bp, 27 predicted proteins | sample 2277071 | NCBI WGS metagenome assembly SDBU01 (sample SAMN10397929, study PRJNA504765) | marine sediment metagenome | isolation source: marine sediment core GS08_GC12, 126 cmbsf | place: Arctic Ocean: Gakkel Ridge, Loki's castle | collected 2008
GAGGTGGTAGCCGGGCTGGTGGACAGGGGTTATGCCTATCCGGCGCAGGGCAGTGTCTATTTTAGGGTAAGAAAGGTGGCTGATTACGGCAAGCTGTCTCGTCGTGACCTTGAGTCTATGATGACTACGGAAAGCACGGTAGGCAGTGATGATAAAGAAAGCCCTATGGATTTTGTCCTGTGGAAGGCATCAAAACCGGATGAGCCATCGTGGGAGAGCCCCTGGGGTCCGGGCCGGCCGGGCTGGCATATTGAGTGCAGTGCCATGTCCTTAAAATACCTGGGGGATACCATTGACATCCATGGCGGTGGGCGGGACCTTATCTTCCCTCATCATGAGAATGAGATTGCCCAGTCGGAGAGCTTTAGCGGCAAAAAGCCGTTTGTTAAATACTGGCTGCATAACGGGCTGCTACAGTTGGGCGAAGAGAAGATGAGCAAATCCCTGGGTAACCTGATAACGATAAAGGAGGCGCTGGAGAGATACAGCGCTGACGCCATCCGTATCTTTGTCCTTAGCTCTCACTACCGTAGTCCCCTGACCTATTCCGAAGAGGCGCTGGAGGCGGCAGAAGGAGGGGCTGAGAGATTGCTTCGGGTGATTTCAAGAGATGACCTCACTGGTGGTGTAGGTGAAGCTCTTGATGCTGAGCCTTATAAGAAGCAGTTTATTCAGGCGATGGACGACGATTTTAACACCGCTCAAGCATTGGCTGTCTTGTTTGATTTAGCCAGGGCAATAAACCAGGCTGGTGATTCCGGTCTTAGTTTCTTGAAAGCTAAAAGCGTCCTTTCAGAGCTTGCACGTAGTGTTCTCGGCCTAAGGATTCCAAGAATAGTGACGCTTTCTGCCACCTTGAAGGGAACTGCCACTTTAAAGGTAAAAGCTACCGTTATTAGAGGCTCTAAGCCGCCCCCTGAAATTGAGGTAGAAGTGAATCGTCTGGTTGAGGAGCGCCTCCGTCTTAGGAATGCCAAGCAGTGGCAGCTTGCTGATAAAATTCGGGCTAAATTAGCGGAACTAGGCATAGTCTTGGAAGATACCTCTGAGGGGACGATAACAATATGGAAGTGTACTCCTGAGGTTGGGTCTTTTGATAATCTTCTCGCTGAGTTAGGGATAGCTCTTGAGGATACCGCCCAAGGGAACAGTGTGGAAGCGTAAGCGGTAGCCTAATACTAAAGGAGAGTCAAAGAGGGGCGAAACCCCTCTTAAAAACCATTTCCCCCTCCCTTGTAAGGGAGGGGGACTAAGGGGGTAGGTTGCTAACGAGTATCTGATGATGTAGGATAAAAAGCGCTACTCTGATTGACATAATATGACTAAGACGGCTTGTTAGGAGGTAAATTATGCAGAATCTAGCTTTTATACTGATTGGTCTTGGCATACTGGTTTTGATTGGCTGGGGGGCTAAGGGCTTTTTCACCGCTAGCGATATTCCTCTGCTTTTCAGGATAGCCATGGGTGCTATTGGCGCCGGTATATTAGTGCTTCTTGGGCTAGCTATTAGAGACAGGCTGAAAAGAGCTAAAACCGAGGACTTTAAGGAGGTAGATAAATGATTATTGTAACTACATGCAAGATACCGGGAAAGACAATCACCAGCACTGTGGGCTTAGTTAAAGGCTCGACCATTCGGGCGAGACATCTGGGCAGGGATATTATGGCCGGGCTGAGGGGGATAGTGGGTGGTGAGATAGGAGAATATACCAAGATGATGGCTGAAGCCAGGGAACAGGCAATTCAGAGGATGATAAAAGATGCGGAAGAGAAGGGGGCTAGCGCTGTGGTCGGCATGAGGCTGGGCACTTCAATGGTGATGCAGAATGCGGCTGAGGTGGTAGCCTATGGGACTGGAGTCATCCTGGAATAGATTTAGCTCCTGTTCGGTTACCCAGTTGCCTTCCTCGGCTTGTGCTAAATGCTAAATTCTGCTAAATTAAACGTAGCTTTTTGGGGCCGTAGTTCAGCTGGGAGAACGTTTGACTGGCAGTCAAAAGGTCGAGGGTTCGAGTCCCTCCGGCTCCACCAAAAATAAAGCTAAAAAAGCCCCGTCTCTCACATTGGTAACAGGGCTCTTATGTTTTTGCTAATAGACCGAACGAAACACATTGTCACTAGTTGGTATTCTATGTGCAAAGCAGGTTTTTGGGGATTGACACAAAACTTCTAAGTTGAACGTAAAACGATTGTTTGGTATACTCGCCTATAGACTGGTTGTCAATAAAGGTCAACGCCCATAAACTATCCATCTGGTGATAAAGGGATATCGCAAGTTTCGCTAAAGATAAGAGGCGCTTCTTTACAAAGCCGATTTTCTGAGCTAAAATAGCCTTGCTCTTGGGCGGTTAGCTCAGTTGGTTAGAGCACTCGGTTCACATCCGAGAGGTCGAAGGTTCGAGTCCTTTACCGCCCACCATACTGTACGGTAGGTAGAACTCCGGCTCTTGTTATAGCTATCTTTTCCTTTGATGATTGTTTTTGAAAGGCTTTATGCTGCATGCCAATGATATCAACCCAAATGTCATCTAACAATACCCCCTTAGATTCATCAAGGTACTGAATCAGTGCCTCTTTTCCGTCTCTACTCTTGTAAATTCTCCCTTGTTGCCTAAATTTCTCCCTAGACTCTTCTGAATAATCCCCGAGCGCTTGAATTCTATATATTCTCCCATCTTTATCAGTGTGCTTAAAATATGTCGTTAGATATTCTTTAGAATAAGGAAGATATTCATTCCTATAACTAGCTTGATTGGTTTTAACATAATATAAAATACTATCGTAATCTCTGGGCATCATTTTGGATTTTACTTTTCCTCCTATAGGTGTTGCCCTCTTCCAAGCAATCTGATTCCTAAAGTTTTCATATCCAAAAAGCTTGTCCATCTCACACTTAATATAGTGGCTAGCGTGCCAGTCGCAATGGACATATATTGAGCCAGTCTTCTTAAGCAGCCGTTTCATCTCATATAGTCTGGAATTGAGCCAAATCAGGTATCCTGAGAGGCCACCTTCCCAGATGTCAATGAAGGAGCGTAACTCATTCTGGTCACCAAATATTACATTGTACTGCCTGCCGGAAAAGAATGGCGGGTCTATATAGATGAGGTCAATGCTCTGAGATGGAAGTTGGCGCATTACATGAAGATTATCGCCCCAGAAGAGACGGTTAGGCTCAAGTTCTGGGTGACCAAAGCTAACACGCTCAACAACCTGTGTCGGTAGCATTACTTGGGGATAAAGCTTATGATAACCACGGCGTGAATCCCAGCCTAATGGGGTTGCTTCTACAGGTACGCTTCCAAAACGTGCCGGGGGACGCCAGAATTCCTCTTGTTCTGGTAGGGCTTCTGCTATTTCGTCTTTACCCGATACATCAGGTGGGGGAACAAATTCACCTTTCACCGGGCCGGTAGCGTCACGCAATTCACCTAACCTGGAGCCGAACAATTCATCCCCTAGTCCGCCCTGCTTTTTGTCTGCCATCCGCACCTCCCAGTCACCAGCCTATGCATAGCTGTTTAGATTATACTTCATGAAAGGGGGAATAAGAAAGTTGGCGGTTGCACACTACGTCAGATTGTTCAATTACAGTGGACCAGTCTTTGGGGGACAGGTCATACCACAACTCCACAATCATTTTTCCCGTGTCTGGTATACAAGCACAAAATGATTAAATATAGTCAAAAAGCCTTTGCAGTGCTGACTCATCTCTAACGTCGACTATATAGTGGGAAAAGACCAGTAAGCTCCGCTTGGAAACGGAGTTTACTGGTTAAACAGGGCGATTTGGTCGTATCGCCGACTACATATCGAATGGCAATACGCCCAAGGTTTCCATGCTGGTAAGATCATTCAGCTGCAGTCGACTCTGGGACAAAGTATACAGGACGTTGTCGATATATATGCTGCGGGTGATGTCGCTCTGTCCTCCGAAAAAATACTCGCCACTCTTCAGGAAGGCTTCGTTCGTATCGTAGTGGGTAACCATGCCCTTAAGGCTAAAACCGTTTTCCAGTGTGAGGTTGTATACATAAGCTCCCTGAAAAACATACTCTCCCTGCATGTTCTTAGGCTGGCCCGGCTTTAACTGGGCCAAGGTAACCGGGAGGACCATAAGGCCTCTTTCTTTATCAAAGAGAAAGGCTTTATGGTCCTGGGTGGCCAGACTTTCTGTACCTCGGTCGCCAATGACCTCTTTGTAGACCTCGATTGGGTTGGCGACATCGCTCACATCAAAGAGAGCCAGTTTAACACCCTGGATCGCTGTATAGTAGACCGCATTCTCGGTGTGGACCAGGTCCGCGTCAATGCTGGCGTCCACCTCCTTGCCGATACCAATTAGGTGTGTCTCATCATAAGGCTGTAAGTAGTCACTGTAACCGGGTATTTTCAACTTGCCCAGAATCTGGGGCGCCGCCGGTTGGGACAGATCAATCACGAAAAGGGGGTCGACGTGCAGGAAGGTTACCAGGTAAGCCCGTTTGCCCATGAAACGGACGGCATAGATGCTCTCCCCCGGAGCCACGTCTTCCAGGGCGCCGGTCGCCTTTAGGGCGCTATCCAAAACGTAGACGTTATTGGTGGAGGTATCGCGGTTATCCACATAGCCGCTGATGGTGGTTGCGATACGGAAGTAGCTGTCGTATTCGTCCATTGCGAACTGGTTCAGGATGTGTCCCTTTACTTTGCCGGTGGCCGCATAGTTCACGGCGCCGCCGGATAGGGTGAATTTGGTGATCACAGTGCTCTGGACGTTATCACCGATTGGCTCGCCGAGATTATCGTACGTCGGCCAAGAGGTCTGGGCGATGTAGAGATTACTTAGTGAGGCAAAGACGTTTTCACCGCTGCCGACGATGACAGTTTTGCCCATTTCTCTGGCCGCATCGCTAATTGATAGAGATGCCACCGTAATAAAGTTGGCCCCCTGCTGCGGCGGGATATAGCCTATTTCGCTGTAATGCGCGATGGGCTCTAGGTTGCTGGAAGGCTTGGCATCGCCGATAATTTCCTGATACCCCGGGATGATGTCGATGGCCAGTGGGTTGGGTGAAATGAAGTTAGGATAGGAGTTTATGACAAAGTAAACATCGGATCCGATTTTGCGCGAGGTCAGGTAGATACCTTCGATATCAACGCTCTTCAATAGTTCTGGATTTGAACGGTCCTTGATATCGTAAAGTTTGATAGAGACCAGGTTACCCTGGGTGGGATAAGGCATGATAGCGACATCCGATATGCCGACACCGGGCCCGATAGTGGCCGGGTAACCAGGCTGCCCGGTTATATTAGGGTCGTCGGGAGAGTAGTAAGTCGTACCGAAGACCATTAGGCGGTCTCCGTCTACAAAAAGCTCCTGGGGACTAAACCCTGGGATAGCGACATGGGCCAGTATCCGCGCCGATTCCGCCGGGTAGGCCTGAGCTATATAAAGGCTGTTACGGGCCATGGCGTAGATGTATTTGCCATCTGTTTTGACGATATCGGCCTCATCTACACCAGCCACTTGGATATTAGTATCGGAGTAAGAGATGCCATTCGTTTCACCACTAGCTGCGGCTTCTGGAGCGGCTTCCAGTGCCATGTCGAAACCTCCCAAGCCATTTTTGTAGTAATAACCCTGGTTGCGCCCTTCGGTGAAGGCGGTAACCAGTTCCTCTTCCGAGGTAAACTTGGGCAAGCCGCTGGCGTTGGTGGTTGCATTTTCGGTATTGGTCTGAATATCATTTGGGCTGCAGCCAACGGCAACAAGTATGATAGCCAGAACCAAAACGGAGAGACAATAAAGCTTATTCTTTTTCATATTGTTTTCACCTCATATTAGTGTTACCTATTATTTATAACGAAAAAAGTTCGGTTTGGATAGGTCATTGAATACCTGCTAGCTATAAAATGCCAGCAACGCATAACCCCTTTGGAGCAGTTAGATTGTTATAATACGGTGCATGTTGGCAGAAAAAGGTTCCTTTTTAAGTATTGACAACCACCCCACCAATTTCCTAAATACAAGGCACTTCCCCTCTTGAAATCCTACTGATTGCCTATGAATATCGCTATAGCCAAAACTAAATTGCCCAGTACTAATTACTTTGAAAACTAGCCCGTTTAGGTGATTGTGCGGATAAGTTAGGTAAGGTAAGGTATTAGTATCATAGCTGAAAGGAGGAGTGTGATGAATTCAACATTATACAGAAGAATCGATACTGCACTGTTTCGGCTAAAGTGGCCTTTTCTGTCTAAGCGGCATCAATATGAGCACTTGTGGAACATAACCAAAGAGAGACATTACACACATAGGATACCCGAGAAGGTGACCTGCCTCCAATAGTGATTCCGCTTTTCAAGTTAGAGTTGCCAGTACTATAGCCTCAGTCGCAGGTTCAAATCCCACCGCTGCCATTTTTTATGTTACCATCTTGTCATTATCACTTCTTAATTATGTAAGAATAGTAACTTTAAGATAATATAAGTAATCTTGACATCCTAAGCTACCAAGCTCAGAATAGAATCGTGTCATACATTCATAGATTAAAACCGAATATTGTCGCTACAATTGAAAGAGAATTGATAATAACATTTAAGGGTACTAATGACTTACCAATACTAGCACTAATAGGGGATTTACATATTGTGAGCGATATTTCATACTTTAGAGTGTAAATTCAATAACAGAAGGATGGGTAAAATGAAAAGCAAGAAATGTGTTTTACCCGCCGTCGCACTATTAGCATATTATGTATCGGAACTTCCCCAGTCGTGGCCGGAGAAAGTAAACCTAAGCGCCTAGGGATGGAACCACAATTATAAACAAAAACTAGAGGAGGTGACATGTGAAACGAATACTAATAACTGCGGTGTCATTGATAGCAGTGGTGTCACTAGTTTTCGGAGCTTCAGTAGCCATGGCAGCCAAACCACCACAAGTCATCAAGGCCAGCAACGGATTCCCAAGTGGGATGCATTTCAATCTGAATATTCATGGTAAGAATCCGGAGACGTTCACCACTCCCAGTCCTCCACCATATGATCCACCATATGGAAATTCCGTATTCATTCCGGAATTCACCGAACCGTATGCACCGATAATAATAGAGGTCATCTCGAATAAGAAAGGCGGGACAGAGTTTGGGGTAATTGATCCATACGCAATGCCAAGTTTATATAATGATGGTACTACGCCAACCAACTTTGAAAACGCAGATGACCTGGCACAATTCAATTTGCCGTATAAAATTCAGACGGATGATGGGGTAGTTAATTCTAATGGATATTACGTTTATGGCCGAATTCACGGTAAACCGAATAATTCAGCGACCAGTGATGAACCGAGTAACATATTGGTAACTACGAACCCCATATTACAAGTCGACGCCGACGGGGCTGTATTTCCATTGGGGCTGCTGACTACAAAGGGTTCCTACCTACTTGATGAGCAAGAGTTTATAAGATTTGATGACACCTCGTCGATTCCTAATGGTAAGGGAAAGGGAAGATCTATTGCCAAGAACATAACCGATATGTTTATGTGGACTGGTTGGGTGGTTGACGGTAGTCTTGATATAAACGACGTAGGAGACACGGGGGAATCAGACGGACAGATAACTTTCCACGACATTCCGAAGGATAGTGGCGCTGGCTCAAGGTGGGACTACGATGGCGATGGTGACGAGGATGGTGATGACGTTGATGCCTGGCTGACCGACCTGGGCGATCCAAGCCTCGCCAGATACTATGAGGACTGGTGGGTCTTCGATATCGCCGAAATGGTTACCCAGTCTTGGGATATTGAGAATGATGGGACAAAACTGCTACAGATAAGATTCTATCCGGTAGCAACAACCACATTCACAGAAAAGGCCCATATTGTAGTCAATAAGGTTACTGACCCCACCGACGACACAACCACCCTGTTCGACTTTGAAGCTACCTACCGTAATCCGTGGCAAATGACCAGTGACCAGTTCTCCCTGAGTCACGGGCTGGACGCAGGGTCTTACGAAGTGACTGAACTAGCTGAGGACGGCTGGGATCTCACTGGTATCATCATAGAAGATCCAACTGGTGGCTCATATATTGTAGACAACACAGCCTATATCGACCTAGCTGAAGGTGAAACGGTAACCATAACCTTCACAAACACTCAGCGGGGACAGATTATCGTTGATAAGGTGACCGATCCCTCTGGTGAGTTGCAGCTCTTTGATTTTAATCTGACTGGAGGTCCGGATGCGATCGATCAGGCATTCCAATTGGCTGATGCTACAACACCGTATGAGAGCGGTGCTATCAAACCTGGCACCTACGTAGTCACGGAAACGGTACCTACCGGATGGGATCTAACCAGTGCTGTTTGTAGTGACGGCAGCCCGGTTGATGCCATTATCCTGGATCCTGGCGAGACCGTCACTGTTACCTTTACCAACGAGCCAATACCCTAGTTATACCTAACCGTTGTTGAGGCTATTCAGATACTAAGAGTATTTGAGCAACGAGGAAAAGTTATGAGAATAAGGAGACTGCTCGGAGCAGTCTCCTTATTCTTGTTAATTGGCAAACTCAAGTCACAGGGAACAGAATTTAGTTGAGGCGAGCATTTCTTGTTATTCCATAATCACCATGCATATATCATGATGAGCAAAGCGACATTTTCATTATGACTGTGCTCCGGCGAATGCGTACCGTCTCCCCTCAGTGTAGCTAAATTTACTGTGTAACATTCATGCTATAACATTTACATCACGGGTAACAGAAATCCCAATTGTTAAATCCAATGGTTATCGAAAAAAGGAACCATTATTTATCAGTAAGTACTGACTGAGTAGTTACTGGGAGACTGTCAAACGCGGGTCTGTTGATGACAACGGCATACTCATATCCTAATAATGCAACATTTCATCTTTTTGTTCAATATCGACAAATATATTGCATAAAGCCTATAATTTGTGTAGATTATGAAAAATAAATGCTTCAAGTGAAATCGAGGGAGAATGAGTTTCCCGTACAATAAGAAGAGGATAACTCGAAAACGGATATGATTCAAAGGAAAAGCCTCAATTGTGATGCACGTGGCTTTGTCGTTGATGCACTAAGCCATAAAGAACCTGGGAACGTAGCGCCGATTAACAGTGGCTATTCTTATCAAATCACTGAGAGTGGTAAGTTTGGAAAAGGTGCTTTCTCGACAGAAATATCCGGCCTCAGACCAGGAACTAAATATTATTATAGAGCTTGTGCGCATAATTTGGCAGGCTGGGGTTATGGTGAGGAAGTATGCTTTTCTACCAAAGAAAAGGGGATTTGGAAAAGAATTACTTCTTATTTAGAATTGGATGGTTTTGAGGTTGGTCTACCCTCAGGAATCAAATTTAGGTTTAAACGAAAAGGTTGAATAAAAGTATCTTTAAACTAACTAAAGTGTCGGGTCTGGCTGACCTGCCCCCAAAAAACGGAGCCAGTTCTTGTGTTAGACCAGACTAAAAGACAGCTGAAAAGTTCTACCTACCGTACAGTACCGCCCACCATAAATTATGATACATGGCATTCCCTGTTAGCTTCGGCTAAATCCGTCCAGTATCCTCCTTTTCATTTGTCTGTTAAAAATACTATAATGCTCCCATGATGCTTGTCTGTAACCGGAAAGAACTGGACAATAGTGATACTATATGGTAGTATGATGTATAAGCAACCTATTGTTAGATATGTTATGATAGCTAAGTCGTGAAAAGCGTGGCCATATTCTGTGGCTCGCTTTCTTGGGGTCTTAAAAATCTACCCGGGGTGAAAAGTGTTAAAGAGGAAGAAATTCCTTATTGGTGGAATAATTATATTTCTGGCTATAGCCTTTCTGGGCTATATGAGTTTCACAGCGGCGGCAACCTGGTCTTATGATGTCAGCCAACTCCTGGAGCAGGGAAGCTCAATCTACGGTGAGAATGTGAGGGTGAACGGGCAGGTTGTCCCTGGCTCTGTGAACCAAGAGGGGCTGATACTGAGATTCACTATTACTGATGTCAAGATAGAAGCTAGCTTACCGGTGGTTTACCAGGGGGTTGTTCCCGATACCTTCAAGGTGGGCAATGAGGTTGTTGTTGAAGGCCAGCTCAACTCAGATGGTACTTTCCAGGGGCATACTCTGATGGTGAAATGTGCTTCTAGATATGTGCCTGCCTGAGAATAAATTCTAGATGGGAAAGTAATGTATGGCAGATATAGGCTACATCGCTCTACTACTGGCACTAATAGCCTCGGTTTACGCGGCTATTGCTTTTATACTTGGAGCTAGGGGAAGACACCCGGCACTGGCAGCCAGTGCTAAAAACAGCCTCCTGGCTGTCTGTGGGCTGGTTTCTATATCGGTAGGGGTGTTGCTCTATGCCCTGGTAACTCATGACTTCCAGATACAATATGTCGCCAATTATACCAGCAGCGACCTCTCCCTGGCTTACCTTATTAGCGCCTTATGGGCCGGCAACGATGGCTCTCTGCTGTTCTGGGCATGGCTTCTTTCTATATTTGCTACTGTGGTAGTGCTTCAGAAGCGAGACATCGGTAAGGAGCTAGTACCCTATGCCGCCTCAATTATCATGGTCACCCAGGCCTTCTTCCTCCTTCTGTTGCTTTGGGTGTCAAACCCTTTCCAGAAACTTGCCTTTGTCCCTGCCGATGGTAGGGGGCTTAACCCACTGCTTGAGAATGCGGGGATGATGATTCACCCGCCAACTCTGCTGATTGGCTATGTTGGCCTTACCATCCCCTTTGCCTTCGCCATAGCTGCCCTGCTGACTGGAAGGCTCGGCGATGAGTGGCTCATAACTATAAGGAGATGGACAATCATAGCCTGGCTCTTCCTCGGGGTGGGCAATATTCTCGGTGCCTGGTGGGCATATGTGGAGCTTGGCTGGGGAGGCTACTGGGCCTGGGACCCGGTGGAGAGCGCCAGCTTTATGCCCTGGTTGGTGGCAACCGCCTTCCTTCATTCTAGTATGATGCAAAGAAGAAGGGGGATGCTTAAGGTCTGGAATATGGTGCTGATAATACTAACCTTTACCTTAACCATATTTGGCACTTTCCTGGTCCGGAGCGGTGTCCTTTCCTCGGTTCACACTTTTTCTGAGTCCGCCTTAGGCCCCTTCTTTTTGGCCTTTCTTGGTGTTACCCTCTTTGGCTCGTTTAGCTTACTTTATTACCGCAGTGATGAGCTTAAGGGCGAGGCGGAGATGGAGTCCCTTGTCTCCAGGGAAAGCACTTTCCTCTTGAACAACCTGCTCTTAGTTGGCGCCGCCTTTGCTATCCTTCTGGGGACGGTTTTCCCACTTATAACTGAGTGGGTGCGTGGGGTTAAGATTACTGTTGGGCCGCCTTTCTTTAACCAGGTGACCGGGCCTATTTTCTTAGCCATCATTCTTCTTACCGGGATTTGTGCTCTTATCGGTTGGCGGCGGGCATCAACCAAAAACCTCGTTCGCAATTTTCTCTCACCCTTGGTGGTGGCGTTGATTCTAGGGATTGCTCTTTTCATTTTGGGGGTAAGGCAGTGGTATGCCCTGGTCGCCTTCTCCATCTGTAGCTTTGTCCTCTATACCATATTCTATGAGTGGTTCCGCGGGACAAGAGCCCGCCACCGAATGAAATCAGAAAATTATCTGAAGGCCTTTTGGGGCTTGATTTGGGCTAATAGGCCTCGCTATGGTGGCCATATTGTTCATATCGCCATTATCTTAATCGCCATCGGAGTTGTTGGTTCTTCCTTTTACGATACAGAGAAGGAAGCGACGCTTATGCCCGGTGAATCAATGACTATCAATAACTATACCCTCACCTATGAGGGTATGGACTATTATGAAACCGAAGATAAAGAGGTGGTTAGTGCTACCCTCTCTGTCTATAATAACGGGAAATTGATTGGCAAGTTGATCCCGGAAAAATACTTTCACCGAACCTATGAGCAGGCGGTAACCGAGGTCGCCACCCGCTCTACCCTTGCCGAAGACCTGTATGTCATTCTGGTTGGCTGGGATGAGGACGGTACCACTGCCTTCAAGGTTCTGGTTAACCCGCTGATTAGCTGGATATGGATTGGGGGCTGGGTTCTTCTTCTAGGGGGACTGATTGCCTTCTGGCCGGAGCGGCGGAGACCACCGGCTCTCAAGACACCTGAGACAGGGGGGAAACAAGGATGAGACCAAAGAAGCTCTTTATCGTCTTATTTCTTATGAGCCTTGTTCTCCTACCGGGTACTCCAGTATTTGCTCAGGAAGCCACAGTGAGCGATATAGCTAAAGAGCTTATGTGCCAGTGCCCAAACTGCGTCATGGTCTTAAGTGACTGCGACTGCGGTTTTCAGGAAGAAATGATAGCGGAAATAGAAGAGCAGCTAGCCTTGGGCAAGTCACAGCAAGAGATTCTGGACTACTTTGTTGCTAAATATGGGGAACAGGTGCTGGCATCACCCCCCAAGCGGGGCTTTAACCTTGTGGTTTGGATTTTGCCCTTTGCCGCTATATTGGGCGGCGGAGTAGTAATCTACCTGGCAGTAAGGGCATGGGTGAGGCGAGGCAGCCAGCCTCCGAGCGTTACTAAGGCTGAAGAAGAGGAAGAGGAATATCAGGAGCAACTGGAAAAAGAACTTGAGGAGTTTTCGGAGGGCGGTTTCAGATGACCATTTTTATTGCTGTGCTACTCACCGTGGCAACCTTCGCCTTCATCATCTATCCACTACTCAGGCAAAGAGCGCCCAAAGTGGGTTTAACCGAGGATGAGAAGTTGCGAGAACTCAGCTCTAAACGTGATACCACTTATGCCATGCTTAAGGAGATGGAGTTTGACCTTCAGTCGGGCATCCTGACTGAGGAAGACTATCATGACCTGGAGGCAAGATATAAAAGAAAAGCCATCTCTATCCTCAGAGGTATTGATGATTTGAAAAGGGGTACTAATGTGGAAGATGAGATAGAGAAGCGGGTTCTGGAGCTGCGCCGGAGTAAAGGACGGTTCTGCCCCCAGTGTGGGACGAGCTACCAGGAGGGCGACCGTTTCTGTTCCCGTTGCGGCACCGGCCTGAGTAAAGGAGAGCGTGTTGATTAAGCGTATTGCCCTGGTGGTGGTGATATTTACCTTAAGCCTATCAGCGCCTGTCTTAGCGGCTGAAGACGGCGTAATTGAAGGTTTGGTAGTTAATGGAACCGAAGGTGGCAGCAGTAGTGTCGCCGACCAAGACATTACCTTAAAGACCTATCTAGACAATGCTGAGGTGGCTTCAACTCCAACTGAAACCGATGCCGATGGTTATTTTATCTTTGATGGTCTTGAAACTGAGCTAGGCTATAGCTACCAGATAACGCTCGCCTTCCAAGGGGCAGATTACTATAGTGAATGGCTCAGCTTTGCTGAAGGAGAGACAACCAAATCTACTGAAGTCGTTGTCTATGACTCAACTACTAGCGGTGAGGCAATCAAGGTGAACATGTCACTTACCATCATACGTACTGAGCTCGACAACCTTTGGGTAACTGAGCATTATCTCTTTGTTAATGAAGCTGACCTAACCTATATTGGGTCAAGGGTGGCCACCGCCGAGGGGGATAAGGAAACATTGAGGTTTTCCCTGCCTGAGGGAGCAACCGAACTGGAATATACCTATGGGCTGATGGAGTGCTGTACCTATGACAGCGAGGAGGGATTTGTTGATACCATGCCTGTTCTACCTGGAGACAAGCTTGTGACCTATTCCTACAAACTTGACTACAGTTCGGGGGCATATACATTCTCGCAGGGAATGTATTATCCCACCGCTGCCTACAGTCTCTTGGTTGAGGGTGAAAGCACCAAGGTGGCTAGCGACCGCCTAACCGCTGAAGGGCTGATGGAATATGAAGGCAGTTTGTTTAACCATCTCTCAGGTGCCAATTTAGCTCCGGGTGACATCCTGGATATTCGCCTCTCCGGCTTGCCCCAGGCCACTAATCAGGCGTCTATCATGTGGGTGGTCCTGGCGGTGGTAATACTTGGTGCCGCTTCTGGTTTTATTTACCTGAAAAGAAAAGGTAGGCTCCAACCAGTGAGCCATGAAGATGACTTTGCCCAAAGGAGACAAAGATTACTTGTTGAGCTGGCTCAACTAGATGATGACTTTGAGGCTGGTAAAATCCAGGAAGAAAGCTACCATAGGCTGCGGTCAGCGAAGAAGACACAGCTGGTCGAGCTAGTGTAAAGGTTAAAAGAGAAGAGTGACAACAGATAATGGGGGAGCCAGTTCTGCTTCCCAGGCTTGGGCAATCAAGGTCCAGGGGCTTACCAAGTCCTTTGGTAATCACCTTGCTTTAAGAGGGATAGACCTTGAGGTAAGGCAGGGGGAGTCTTTGGCCATCTTCGGCCCTAATGGGGCCGGGAAGACCACCCTAATCAAGGTGCTGGCCACTATTATGAATCCCTCCTCAGGGGAAGTTCTGGTTGATGGCCTGAGTCTTAAGAGCAGTGCCGAGGACATCCGGCACAAGATTGGTGTAGTTAGTCACCAGACTTTCCTTTACAGCAATCTTACCGCCTATGAGAACCTTCAGTTCTACAGCCGTATGTATGATGTGCCCCACCCCAAGGAGCGAATCCGTGAGGTGGTGAGCTTACTAGATATGACTTCTCGCCTTTATGATAGAGTGGGCACCTTTTCCCGGGGTATGCAACAAAGGATATCTATCGCTCGCGCCCTGCTCCACAAGCCGACCATTATGCTGCTTGATGAACCGGAAACGGGATTAGACCAGCAGGCTATCTCTCTACTATGGGAGGCACTGAAAGCAGAGGGAGAGGGAAAGCGCACCATCATCCTTACCAGCCATAGCCTGGAGCGGGGGCTTGAAGTCTGCGACCAGGTGGCCATTTTAGCCAGGGGGAAGATTGCTTTCAGGCAGCCAAGACAGGGTTTAGACCTGGCGGGTCTAAAAGAGGCCTACCGGCATAGCACAGCGGTTAGCGTATGAGATTCTTAAGTAAAGCGATAACCATTGCCTGGAAAGATGTCCTCTCTGAAATGCGCACCAAGGAGACCATCTCTTCGGTGCTGGTTTTCGCTTTGCTGGTAGTTGTTATCTTTAATTTCGCCTTTAGTGCCAGCCAGGAAACAATGAACCTGATAGCCCCAGGTATCCTATGGGTGACCTTTGCCTTTGCCGGGGTCTTAAGTTTAAACCGCGCCTTTATCCTGGAAAAGGAGGAGAGCTGCCTTGAGGGCTTGATGGTATGCCCGGTAAGCCGGGAGGCTATCTATGTGGGCAAGATGCTGGGTAGTTTATTATTTATGCTCGTTGTTGAGGCAATAGCCCTGCCCATCTTCGCCCTGCTTTTTAATCTGGCGGTTCTCTCTCCACAGATAATAACTATCACTTTCCTAACTACTATCGGCTTTGCTGCCGTTGGCACCCTGTTTTCCGCCCTGGCAGTTAATACCAGGGCGCGGGAGATGGTATTGCCTATCCTCTTTCTGCCCATTGTCGTCCCGCTAATCATTAGTGCCGTTAATGCTTCGGGGCTGGCACTTTCTGGCAAAGACTGGGGCAGTCTAGCATCATGGCTCGGGATAATAGTTGCCTTTGATGTCATTTTCCTGGTTGTGTCATACCTTATCTTTGGCTTTGTTATTGAGGAATAAAGTGGTAGACTTTATTATGGAGAGGCGTTATGAAGAGCAAAATTCTGCTTGGGGTAAGCACCCTGCTGATGGTGGCCAGCCTGTATCTTGTCTTCATCTATGTGCCCACTGAGGAGATGGGGATTGTGCAGCGGATTTTCTACCTTATGGTTCCTATGGGATGGCTGGCTTTGCTGGCCTTCCTTGTGGTCTTTATAGGTAGCATCCTCTATCTTACTAAAAGGGAAAGCAAGTGGGACATCATCGCTTACTCCGCGGCTGAGGTTGGCATTATCTTTACCTCCTTAACCCTCATCGCCGGCTCTATCTGGGCCAGGCCTATTTGGGGGGTGTGGTGGACCTGGGAGCCCCGCTTGACGACCACCCTTGTTCTCTGGCTCATATATGTAGCCTACTTCGTGGTCCGCTCCTTCGCTGCTGAGGAGTCCAGAGGTGCCCGCTTTGCCGCCGTGGTGGGCATTATAGGCTTCGTTGATATACCCATTATCGCCCTGTCCACCACTCTGTGGAAGGGGATCCACCCACCAATGATGATCTTTCAAGAAGGTGGAATAGCCCCGCCTATGCTTCTAACCATCCTGGTCAGCGTCGCTGCCTTCACCGCCTTGTATGCTCTTCTCTTGAGGCAGCGGGTTTTAATGAAGTATGATGAGAATGAAATAAAGAGACTTAAGGCTTTTAGTATTAGGGGGCAAACCTGATATGAACTTTGTCTTACCATTACTAGCCAGTATTGTCAGTCTTGCCCTGGCGGCAACAGTTCTTGACCAGTATTTTGCTAAAAGGAAACCCTATCAACTCATCTGGGCGATAGGCTTGTTTATGTTCGCCATTAGTACAGCAAGCGCCTTCTGGATAGAGGCCTGGGGCTTAAATGAGGCAACCTATCGGCTGTGGTACCTGTTCGGGGCAGTACTGGTAGCCGCCTACCTGGGGATGGGCACCCTATACCTGCTTGCCAGGCGACGCACTGCTCATATAATCATGACGATTTTGCTGGTAGCCTCGTTCTATGCTGTCTTTAGGGTTTTTACCGCTACTATTGACCTCGGCGCTATATCGGCGTCGGCACTCTCCGGCGAGGCTATGCCCGATGAAGTGAGGCTTTTAACCCCCTTCTTTAATATTTTCGGCACCATTGCCCTGGTGGGAGGTGCCGTCTACAGCGCCTGGGTCTTCTGGCGGCGCCGGGCTATGCCGCACCGGGTGGTTTCTAATGTACTGATTGCCGTGGGGGCAATACTACTAGCATTAGCTGGAAGTTGGATGAAATCCGGAGTATTATCCTCCACAGGTCATGCTCTCTTTATACTACTGGGGGTTATAATCGTCTTTGTCGGTTTCTTAAGAGGCCGAGAGGTATTTGGACTTTATCGTTTGCCCCTTATCCACGGGTTCAGGAGAGTACCTGATGACTAAAGACTGACGCTTCAGTTGACTTAAAAACAAAAGGAGGTTGCCCGAAATGGAGAATGCCGGCTATCTATTTGCCGCCTATGCCATAGTCTGGGTGGTGCTTTTTGGCTATATCTTTATCCTCTCCCAGAGGCAAAAGAGGTTGCGGCGGGAGATTGATTTGCTAAAAGAAGTACTTCATAAGGAAACGGAATAGTTTCATTTTAAGGGTTTTAGCCGTCGGCTATGGGCGGGCTAAAAGTGATAGCTCGTCCTTTTCTTAAAGAGATAACCGGCTGTAAGACCGAAAACCAGACCGCCGAGGTGAGCCTCCCAGGCGACAAAAGGCAGCAGGGAGAGTAAGAAAAAACCGCCGATGACAGCTACCCATATGGGAAGAGGGGCCGGTATCGGGAATATAAAAACTCTGAGGTCAGGCCTCATTACTGAGAGCGCTCCCCCCAGAGCAAAGACAGCCCCAGAGGCACCAATGGCTAAAGAAATAGGCGGAGCTAGCAGTATAAAGAAGATACCCCCCAGTATGCCACCGCCAAGGTAAACAATCAGGAACTTTTTTGTGCCAAGCAATCTGTATACGTACGAGCCGAAGAAGTATAGGGTAAACATATTGGCAAAGATGTGGAAAAAGCCGTCGTGGAGAAACATGCTGGTTACTATGCCCCAGGGATAGTCGAGGAAAGTTCCCCTTGACCATAAACCAAAATTGATGATTAGTTCTTGTCTTATTTCTTGGGATACAATAGTCGGCAGAAAGAGCAGCAGGTTAATGCCGATTATGACAAAAACCGGGTTCAGGCCTGCTCCCCGGTAGCCTCTATAGCTCATCAGTCTCCTCTTTGAGTTTTATTAACCCCGGTCTCTTATCTTTTTATACCAGCATCATAGCAGTTAAGCTCTGGCTATGGCAAGCAGGGCTTTAGAGCTCCTTTAGCAACCTATCCCCTCAAAGAGTCTTCGACCTGGCCCCCTTCCCTTAGTAAGGGAAGGGGGAATATAGGTAAGAGAGGGGCAAAGCCCCTCTCTAAAATCTCTCTCCTCTTCAGTTCATTGTGGCCCATGGGTAGGGGCGTTTAAGAGGGGCGAAGCCCCTCTCTCTTTTTCTTCCCCCCTCTCCTTTTAAGGAGAGGGGGATTAAGGGGGGGGGTGAGGTTAGTGAACATTCTCTATTTTCAGCCAGTTGCGCCACAGCTGGCTTGTTGCTACAATTAGGGCTAACAGGGGAATCATGATAGCTAAATACAACCCGCAGGAAATAGAGCAGAAATGGCAGCAAAAATGGGAGCAGGATAAGCTTTACCAGGTTAATGACGATAGTCCTAAACCCAAATACTATGCATTAACTATGTTTGTCTATACCTCAGGGGATTTGCATATCGGTCACTGGTACAACTATGTTCCACCTGATGTACGAGCTCGTTATAAAAGGATGCAGGGTTATAATGTACTCCATCCTACTGGATTTGATGCTTTTGGTCTTCCGGCGGAGAATGCCGCTATCAAACAGGATATTCACCCGTTCACCTGGACAATGCAGAATATTGAGAATCTGCGACGCCAGTTAAAAAGTATCGGCACTGTCTATGATTGGAGCCGGGAAGTAATTACCTGTATGCCAGAGTATTATAAGTGGACTCAGTGGTTCTTTTTGAAGTTATATGAGCATGACCTGGCATATAAAAGTAAAGCACCGGTTAACTGGTGCTCTCACTGCAAGACAGTACTTGCCAATGAACAGGTGGTAAACGGTGCTTGTGAGCGCTGCGGTACTGCCGTTACCCGGCAGGACTTGGAGCAGTGGTTCTTCCGCATCACCAAATATGCTGACGAGATGATGCAGCACGATGGTATTGATTGGCCGGATCGTTTCAAGATAATGCAGAGAAACTGGGTGGGTAAGGGTACCGGTGCTGATATCTCCTTTGCTCTTGACTATCCCGGTATTGAGGAAAAAGAGATAAAGGTTTTTACAACTCGTCCGGATACTATTTATGGTGTTACCTTTATGGTACTGGCTCCGGAACATCCGCTGGTGGAAAAACTAACTACACCCGACAGAAAAGCTGAGGTTGAAGCGTATATTAACAAATCGCGCCGGCAGACTGAGATTGAGAGGCTTTCAACAGAAAAAGAAAAGGATGGAGTATTCACCGGAGCTTATGTAACCAACAGGCTCAACGGGGAAAAGGTGCCAGTCTGGATTGCCGACTATGTACTGCTGAGTTATGGTACCGGTGCGGTAATGGCGGTGCCGGCGCATGATGAACGCGACTTCGCTTTTGCCAGGAAATATAACCTGCCGATTAGAGTAGTAATAGCACCATCCGGGTGGCAGGGAGAAGAACTGGAAGAGGCTTATCTGGAATCGGGCACGATGGTAAATTCAGGCAGGTTTAATGGACTGCCATCTCAGGAAGGTATAGGGGCTGTTTCAGAGCACCTGAAAGAGAAGGGGTGGGGTGGCCCGTCAATTACTTATCGATTACGGGATTGGCTTATCTCGAGACAGCGTTACTGGGGAGCACCGATTCCAATTATTTACTGTGAGAAATGTGGCATTGTCCCGGTTCCGGAGCAAGATTTGCCGGTGTTGTTACCGGAGGATGCCGAGTTTAAACCGACTGGCGAATCTCCTCTGAAATACCATGAGAAGTTTGTTAATACTACCTGCCCTAAATGTTCAGCTCCGGCAAAGCGGGAGACAGATACTATGGACACCTTTGTCTGTTCATCCTGGTATTTCTTACGTTATCTCAGTCCTCACCTGGAAACGGCTGCTTTCGACCCGGAAAAAGTTAAACAATGGATGCCGGTAGACCTTTATACCGGGGGTGCCGAGCATGCCGTGATGCACCTGCTCTACGCCCGCTTTTTTACCAAGGCAATCAGGGATATGGGTCTGATAGATTTTGGTGAGCCATTTAAACGTTTATTTAACCAGGGAGTAATAATTGCCGAGCATGAAAAGATGAGTAAATCCCGTGGCAACGTGGTTACCCCTGATGATTATGTATCTGAGATAGGTGCAGACTCGGTACGGGTTTACCTGATGTTTCTCGGTCCCTGGGACCAGGGCGGTGATTGGAGCGCACGCGGTATCAGCGGTGCCAGCCGCTGGCTAAACAGGGTATGGAAACTGGTACTGGGGGGGTATGAACATATACCTCCTTCTCTTGTGATGAAGCGATTATTAGGCGAACCAGTTGATATAAAACAGGCTGAGCGTGAGCTAGTCCGTATCACTCACCAAACCATCAAGAAGGTAACCCAGGACCTGGAGAAAATACGCTTTAATACCATGCTGGCCGCTCTTATGGAGCTTACCAATTACTTAATGAAGATAAAGGCGGAAGGAGTAGTTACCTCTTCAGCCTTGAAAGAGTCTATAGATAGCCTGCTGCTAATGTTGGCGCCAACGGCTCCTCATCTAGCTGAAGAATTATGGCACAGGACGGGGCATGAATATAGTATTCATAACCAGAGATGGCCGTCTTGGGATGAGGCGCTGGCTAAAGACGAAGAGATTACACTGGTGGTTCAGGTAAATGGTAAACTGCGTGACCGCATTACTGTTCTAGTGTCTATCACTGAAGATGAAGCCAGAAAGCTTGTGCTGGAAAGACCACGGGTGAAGGCTTACACTGAAGGTAAGGAGATTGCCAAGATAATCTATGTCCCGGGGCGGCTAATAAATCTGGTGGTGCGTTAAAGAGCAAAAAGTTAGGGCATGGGTAGTTCTCAGCTTGGATTACAAGAGGAAAAGAAAACCAAAAGGGGGTCAGAAATGAACAGGCGGGGCAAAGAGCAAAGTGACGACTCTCTTGAAAGTGAAATCGGGAACTTTTTCTGGTATGTCTTAATCCTGACTACACTAGCTTGTCTGGCTGGGTGGTTTGCTCCTAATCTATATATAGGCACATCGATAGCAACGGTTGCGGCAGCTGTTGGTTGGTTTTATGTGATATTAGATACTAGGGCAGTGAATAGAAGAAATAAACAAAGAAGAGAGAGATATAAAACAGGGAAGTAAAGAGGGGCGAAGCCCCTCTTAAAAACCTCTTCCCCCTTCCCCTCAAAAGGGGAAGGGGGATACAGGGGGGATGGGGTCAATAAATATGAAAATTATCTTTATTGGCGGCGGCAATATGGGAGAGGCGATGCTGGCGGCTATCTTAAAGAAAGGCTTAACCACTCCCGGGGCTATCTCGGTTAGCGATGTAAATCAGGCTCGCCGCCAGCACCTTGCCGAGAAGTACAGTGTTTATGCTAGCGGCAGTAACCTTGAGGCTTTGAGCAGAGGTGATGTCATCGTCCTGGCTATCAAACCGCAGAACCTGGCTGAGGTAATGGCTGAGCTTAGTGGTCAGCTCAAACCATCGCAATTGGTGTTGTCCATTATCGCCGGGGCAAGAATTGATACTTTGCGAAACGGGCTAAAGCATCACTCTATCGTTCGGGCGATGCCCAACACCCCGGCCCAGATTGGCCAGGGCATAACTGTCTGGGCAGCTACCGCCGAGGTAAGTAAAAAGCAGAAGGCGTGGGCCGGCTCCATCCTGGGGGCTATGGGCAAGGAGATTTATGTTGTTGATGAAAAGTATCTTGATATGGCTACTGCAGTGAGCGGCAGTGGCCCGGCTTATGTTTTCCTCTTTATGGAATCACTGGCCCAGGCGGCGGTGGCTATCGGTCTGCCTCAGGATATAGCCCGGGAGCTGGTTTCTCAAACAGTGCTGGGGTCAGCCAGCTTTGCTCAAAAGTCAGAAAAGGAGCTTGCTGAGCTTCGGAGAATGGTTACCTCCCCCGGCGGCACCACCGCCGAAGCTCTTAAAATATTTGAAGAAGGGCAGTTTGGTGAGCTGATCAAGCGGGCGGTGGCTGCTGCCTATAACAGGGCCAGGAAGCTGGGAAATTAGGAGGCGCGCAGGTGAGTCGAGGATAGACACCTCCTCTTTAATCATCTGTGTTATAATAACTTGGATAGAGATAAAAAGGGATTAAGTTATGAACGGGATTGATATAATTATTCTAGTAGGTCTAGTTGTTCCTGCCTTTATGGGCCTGAAACGAGGGCTGATAAAGTCTGCTTTGTCACTGGCCGGTCTCATAATCGGGGTAGTCCTGGCCGGGCGTTTATACGAACCTCTGGCTAAGATACTTACTTTTATCTCCAATGAAGACATAGCTCATATTGTCGCCTTCATTCTGATACTGGTGGCGGTAATGGCCATTGCCACTGTGCTGGCCCGCCTGCTAAAGTTTGCCGCCACAATCGTAATGCTGGGTTGGATTGACCACATCGGTGGTGTTGTCTTCGGCTTCTTAATGGGCGCCATACTCTGGGGTGCTCTGTTGGCTACCTGGGTAAAGTTCTTCGGCAGCGGACTGGTTACTGAGTCACTGCTGGCATCGGTGCTACTGGATAAATTCCCACTGGTTCTGGGGCTATTGCCCAGCGAGTTTGATGCCATCCGTGATTTCTTCCAGTAACCGGTCAGACTATTTCCCCATTAGGTAACCTTTGGGGTTTCGCCCGGGTGTAAACCTTTCCACTTTTCTAGCAACTGCTCACGTGTTTCCTCATGCTCCGGGTCGGGAATGCAGCAGTCTACCGGGCAGATTTCAACGCATTGCTGGGCTTCATGGCTGCCAACGCACTCAGTGCATTTATCAATATCAATTGCATAAATTATCTCACCTTCACTGATTGCCTCATTGGGGCAGTCCGGTTCGCAGGCGCCACAACTGATACACTCATCTGTAATTTTATATGACATAAAGTCTGTTTCCTCCTGATGCTGTGCCTTAAAAGAATTGGTTTAATTTGGAGCGAATTTTTTTCTTCTCTAGTAGCCTCTACATTTTATTGGCACCTTCCTTCTTACTTAAAGCTTGAGCCACATGGTCAGGGACGAGGTCATCAATGCCACCGCCTAGTCTGGCCACCTCCTTTAGCAAGCTGGAGCTAAGAAACTGGTATTTTGGCCTTGCTATTAGACAGACCAGCTCTAGCTCGGGATTTAGTCTCCGGTTCATCATCGCCATGTCAAACTCCCGTTCAAAATCGGCACTTACTCTTAAGCCCCTTACCATAACTTGTGCCTTTATCTTTCTGGCGAACTCGACAGCGAGGCCGCTGAATGGTTGTACTGTGACATTAGGCAGATGAGCTACTGCCTGCTGGGTCATCTCCACCCTCTCTTGGATGGTGAATAGCAGGCGCTTATACGGGGTATCATAGACACCGATAATAAGCTTACTAAAAAGCCGGCTCGCTCTTTGGGCAACGTCAATATGCCCGTTGGTTATCGGGTCAAAGCTACCGGGATAGATGGCAATGGTCAAGGCTTAACCTCCTTCCGGTATAAGGCAATGACACTATCGCCGTGGCGGTGCTCTTTAATGAGCTCTAGCGCGGCATAACTTGAACTTAGTGGTCGGTGAGGCGAGTGGGTCACCACTAAAGCGGTCTCTTCCCCAACCAGTTTTGAGTCTGCCAGTTGCCGGATAATTTTGTCTATAGCCGGGTTAGAATAGGGCGGGTCCATCAGTATAATGCAGTACTCCTTATCAAGAAAGGAAATCGCCTTAGCTACACTACAACAATAAACATGAGCCTTGTCTCCAAGCCTTGTCTTTTTAAGATTCTCCCTAATTATATCACAACACCGAGGCTCATGTTCAACAAAGTCAACCCGGCCGGCACCACGGCTTAGAGCCTCAATACCCAGAGCGCCACTGCCAGAGAACAGGTCAAGCACCTGTGTCCAATCGCTGTCAAGGGCCTCCAGGATTGAAAAAATTGCCCCCCGTACTAACTCCGTCGCCGGACGGGTTCTGGTCCCCTTCGGCGCCTTTAAGATACAGCCTTTGGCTTCTCCGGCAATGACTCGCATACCTAATGTATCAAAGTTAAGATTAGTCCTTCTACTTAACCGCCCGGCTCATATTATTATGTTGGCGCCTCTTAGTGTTATCTGGTGAACTTCGGGGGTGGCCTGCATGGTTAGTAAGAATACCTGACTCAAGCTCTAAGGTCAATGTTGACAAGCCATTCATACCCAGTGGGCTTTTCTTATTTGGCCCACATGTATTTTTAGTTACCACAATGCCGGGTAGATTCTTAGATAAGAAAATAGTAGCAGTTGCAGCCGGATTTATTAATGGGATGGGATACATAATAATGGTGTGCCTGTTTAAGTCATCTATAATTTACAACAGCCACCAATAAGTTGACAACTGTCCACCGTTTATATATGCTTTTCCTCGTAGCGATATGCCTAAAGTACTATTAAAATATAATATGTTGACAAATGAGCGCTCTATATGCTATACTACATGGGTCTTCACAATATAGTTATTTGAGGGAGTGAGATGCAGATGATGCAAAGCAAAATAAAAGAACTTCGAAAGCAGAAGGGCTGGTCACAAGAGGATCTAGCACGACTGATAGAGGTCAGTCTTTCCACAATTCAGCGCTGGGAGAGTAAGGGGGCTAAGCCTGCTCGTCACTCCCGCAAAGAGCTTGCCAGGCTTTTCCTTGAAAGTGGGATCACGGAAAAGTAGGATGCTTACCGAAGGTCAAAATCTGTAAATAATGAAGTATCTAAAGAGAATTGCCCGGATGCTTTGATGATATGCAAATAGCAATATTAGCCGGGGGGTTGGCAACAAGATTGAAGGGTTTAACTGAGAATCAGCCCAAGTCTATGGTAAAGGTCCGGAGAAAACCCTTTCTCGAATACCAGCTTGAACTGCTTCATAGAGGGGGTATAAAGAATGTGGTCTTGTGCCTGGGCCATCTGGGGAAGCAGATAGAAAGGCACTTTGGGGATGGGAGTAAGTATGGGATGAATATTAAGTATAATTTTGAGAATATACCCCTGGGTACTGCCGGAGCGCTTAAGAAAGCTGAAGGCTTGCTTGACGAAGTGTTCTTCACCATATATGGTGACTCATATTTATTCTTAGACTTTAGCCTTACGATGTCATATTTTGAATCTCAAAACAAGCTTGCTCTTATGACTGTATATAAAAATAACAATCATTATTATACAAACAATGCGGTAGTTGAAGGGAATCTGGTCAAGAATTTTAGCAATAGCGAGAGGACTGAGGATATGGCCTATATTGAATATGGTGCGAATATCTTTAAGAAAAAAGCCCTTGAGATGGTTCCGCATGATAAGTTCTATTCCTTAAACAATCTTTTCCCTCATTTGGCAGAAAGGAAGGAACTCCTTGCCTTTGAAGCCACAGAACGCTTTTATGAGATAGGTTCACCTCGTGGGCTCAAGGAATTTGAAGAATACATAGGGGCTATGGAATGATACTATCAAGAGCGCCGACCAGGATAACGCTTGGTGGTGGAGGGACAGACCTTGCGTCCTACTATTCAAAACATGGTGGGTTCTTAATCGCCGGGGCGATTAATAAATACTGCACACTCCTGGCTAACAAGAGATTTTACGATAGTATCAGGCTCAGCTATTCTCAAATGGAGATTAAGGATAATGTGGCTGATGTGGAGCACGGCATCTTCCAGGCAGCTCTTAAGCTTACCGGTATTGAAAAAGGGATAGAACTTCACTCAGCAGCTGATGTCCCGGCTGGTTGTGGGCTGGGTACGTCTTCTAGCTTTACTGTGTCCCTTCTTAACGCTCTTCACGCCT
>SDBU01002295.1_pt1 | contig 25729 bp, 26 predicted proteins | sample 2277071 | NCBI WGS metagenome assembly SDBU01 (sample SAMN10397929, study PRJNA504765) | marine sediment metagenome | isolation source: marine sediment core GS08_GC12, 126 cmbsf | place: Arctic Ocean: Gakkel Ridge, Loki's castle | collected 2008
CTATTTCACTCCCCTCCCGGGGTACTTTTCACCTTTCCCTCACGGTACTAGTCCACTATCGGTCATCAAGGGTATTTAGCCTTGCCCTGTGGTCAGGGCGGATTCCCACAAGATTTCTCGTGTCCCGTGGTACTCAAGGACAGATAGGGAGCCTACCCCTTTCGTCTACAGGACTATCACCCTCTGTGGTGGCCCTTTCCAGAACCTTCGACTAGGGTTCGGTTGGTAACTCCCTGGCCCATTCTAAGCTGGACCCTACCTGCCTTACAACACCCGATAAGCATAGGCCTTTAGAACCACTAAGCTTACCGGGTTTGGGCTTTTCCCCTTTCGTTCGCCACTACTCGGGGAATAATATCCTTTCCTCGGGGTACTGAGATGTTTCACTTCCCCCGCTTACCTCCTCCCAGCCTATGTGTTCAGCTGGGGGTGCCCAGGTTTTACCTGAGCGGGTTGCCCCATTCGGGAATCCCCGGTTAAGCTTGCTAGACAGCTAGCCGAGGCTTATCGCAGCCTTACCACGCCCTTCATCGGCCCTTGATGCCAAGGCATCCACCGTGTGCCCTTTCCCGCTTGACCTGCTTCAGATTTGATATTAGCCCTATTTACTTTTTAAGGTGCTCAATACATAGAGAAACGGCCTGGCGATTTCTCACCAAGCCGTTAGCCTGGCTGTTTACCACCAATCTGGCCCTTTTATGTATTGCCCTTCAACATATATATTTAGACTCTTTAAGAAGGTAGATGTATAGTATCACAAGGATAATCGGTTGTCAATAGCCGCTTAGTAGGCGTCCTGATAAATCTGGGCGATAACGTCAGCACCAAGCGGCCGGGGGTGGTATTTAAGCCAGGGGGCGGTTTCTGCCGCTGTGCTGGCCATCTCCTGGAAGTGCTCTGCTAAAACAGCCATCTCCCTGAGCCTCAGCCTCATGCCCGTCTCTTTGAGCCAGTCTCCGGTAGCCAGTATGCCGTCCGGCCGGCCAAAAACCTTCTCCCCCAGCGCCCGGAACCTGTCCTGCCTTGCCGGGTGGGTGTACCTCATCCAGGCGGGAAGCAGGGCGGCCAGGCCATCGCCGTGGGCAATATCGTAGTAGCCGCTCAAGGAATGCTCGATGCCGTGGAGGGTCATAGCGCCGCCGCCGCCGCCCAGCGAGGTGAAGCCGGAGCAGCCGATAGTGCTCAACCAGGAGAGCTGGGTGCGCCCGTCAATATCATCCGGCCTGTTAAGAACCCGGGGCAGATACTCCACCACCAGCCGCAAAAGCAGCTCCACAAGACCATCGGTCAGCGGTGCCGGGTTGGCGGCGGTGATATAGGGCTCCACCAGGTGACAGAAGATGTCGACACCACCCTGCCTCGTTGGCACGGCAGGTAGAGTGAGCGTCAGCTCGGGGTCAACTATGGAAACCACGGGGTAGGTATGAGGACTGGAGAGAACACTCTTCTGGTGAGTCTGCCAGTTGGTAATCACGGCACCGTTATTGGCTTCAGAGCCGCTGCCGGCTACAGTGGGCACCAGGATGAGCCTGGGCACCGGGCCCGTAACCTCAATTTCATCTGCAATGTAGCGCCACACCGGCTCCGTGCCGCTTCTGGCCAGCACCACTCCTTTAGCGGCATCCATGGCGCTGCCACCGCCGAGACCGATAACCAGGTCAACGTTGCTGTCCCTGGCCAACCTGGCGCCTTCGTCCACCGTTGATGCCCTGGGGTTGGGCTCAATACGGTCATAGACAACCGTCTCTACCCCGCTGGCTTCAAGGTCAGCCACCGCCCTGTCCAGGATGCCGGTCTTCCGCATGCTGCTCTGCCCGGTAACCAGGATAGCCCTCTTACCTATCTTGGCAGCCTCAGCGCCCAGCCGGGCAAAGCTACCACAGCCGAAGACAATCCTGGTCGGCAGAAAAAATGTGGTTACCATGAAGATATATTATCACAGCTTATACCGCCGTACTAGCAATCAACTTGCCGGCCGCGGTTCAGCCACCTCTGCTTCTGTTCAAGCCTTACCTTTTCATCTGTCGGTTGATAGGTTTTAAGGAAGTCATTCTTAAAAGAGTCAAAGGTGCCACCAAGAATGGCCACCCCTATATCCCGCATCAAATCGGCCATGAAGGTCAGGTTGTGAATGGTGGCCAGCCGGAGGGCCAGGAGCTCGCCGCTGTTAAACAGGTGGTGCAGATAGGCGGCGGAGAAGGTGCGGCAGGTGTAGCAGCCACAGTCGGAATCAACCGGCCCTTCCATCCGCCGATAGCGGCTGTTTCCTATGTTTACTCTCCCCCGCCGGGTAAACAGGGCGCCATTGCGGGCGACGCGGGTGGGCAGGGCGCTATCAAAGACATCAACGCCCCGGGACACCGCTTCTATGATATCCTCCGGCGAGCCGACGCCCATGAGATAGCGCGGCCTGTCCCCCGGCAAAAGGGGCACCGTTTCTTCGACCACGCCCCAGGTCACCTCCTTCGGTTCACCGAGGCTTAAGCCCCCGATGGCATAGCCGGCAAAACCAAGCGAGGTTAAATGCTCGGCAGAGCGGCGCCTCAGCTCGAGGGAGGTGCCACCCTGCACGATGGCATACAGCGCCTGGTCGGTGCGCTGATGAGCCTGCTGGCAGCGGGCTGCCCATAGATGTGTTCGATTCATTGCCTGCCGCACCCGGTCAAAGGAAGCATCGCTGGGAGGGCACTCGTCCAGCACCATAATTATGTCGGCACCAAGAGCCTCCTGAAACCGGATAGCCGTTTCCGGGGTGATGAAGTGCTGGCTGCCATCAATATGAGAGCGGAAGGTTACCCCCTCATCGGTTACCTTACTTAGAGGACTCAGGCTGAATATCTGATAGCCGCCGCTATCGGTCAGTATGGCGCCGTCCCAGGCCATAAAGCGGTGCAGGCCACCCATTTTTTCAACCTCAGGGATACCCGGCCTGAGGTAGAGGTGGTAGCTGTTTGCCAGCAGCATGGCTATACCGATATCCCTGAGGTCTTGAGGAGTCAGCGTCCTGACAGTAGCCTGGCTGCCCACCGGCAGGAACACCGGCGTCGGCACCTTGCCGTGGGCAGTCGCCAGCTCCCCGGCCCGGGCACTGCTATTACCGGAGCAGGTTGTCACCAAAGAGAAACGGTTATCATTTGCCATCGGCTTAAAACAGCCAGACATCGAGGCACATCGTCAGGAATATCAGGCCGAGGTAGGGAAAGCTGGATAGTTTGTATAGCCGCCAGGCGTCAGCGGAGTCGCTGGAAGCCACCAGCCGCCCGGTGGCAGCGATCATGATAACGCCCAGCAGGTTGGCCAGCCCCAGATAGAGCCAGCCAAAATCAGCAACAAAATAGAGGGCAATGGAGGTGATATAGAGCATCAGGGCGAAGAGCAGCAGAACGGTGACCGCCTTTTTCACGGTTACATTCATCGGGAAGAAATCCAGGTCAGCGCCGAGATAGTCCTCCCGGTGAGAGACCATGACACTCCACACATGGAGCGGCAGCCAGGCGATGATAAGCAGGCAGAGCAGCGCTATATCCCAGCCAAAAGCCGGCTTGATGGCAAACCAGCCCATCAGCACCGGGGCACAGCCGGCGATGGCCCCCTGGGGGAAGACGCAGGTCAATCTCTTGCGCCAGGTGGCGGCGGTCAAAGTGCCGACCAGGTCGGCGGCAAAGGCAAAGGGGTGCAACCACCAGGCCAGCCCAAGGCCGATAACAGTCAGACCTATGATTAGCGGCAGCACCTTCTGCGGCGGGTAGATACGGCCCGAGGGCAGAGCCCGCTGCCGGGTGCGCTTCATCCGGGCATCAAAATCGCGGTCCAGGTAGTTGGTCAACCCGTTGGCACTGGCACTGGCTATTAGAATGGTGGCCGCCGCCAGCAGCAATGTATCCAGCGGTGGCCGCCCGCCACTGGCGATAACCACGGCAGAAGCCCCGATGAAGGTCAGCAGGGCCGTCTCCCTCGGCTTTAAGACGTCAATGTAGTTTCTAATGGTGCCGAGTTTCACCCGTCTCTCCTGTTACCCAGCAGCAGACTGCCTGGCTATCCACCGGGCTTCTCATCCAGAAAACCCTGTAAAATGACAGCGGCGGCGATGGCATCGTCCCGCCTGGACCTTTTGGATTTCTTGGCTCCGGCCTCCCGCATCAGTCTCCTGGCGGAAACGGTGGTCAGCCGCTCATCACGAAATTCCACGGGGGGCTGGATATAGCCGGACAGCTTACCGGCAAAGTCCTTGACCTTCTCCGCCTGCCGGCCGAGGCTGCCGTCCATGGAACGGGGTAAACCGACGATGACACGGCCAACACCATGCTCGTCAATGAGATTGTTTATTGCCTTAAGATCGGTTAAGTCTTCACTCCGCCGGAGTATGGTAAACGGGCTGGCCAGTATGCCCGAGGGGTCGCTGAGGGCCACCCCGATCCACCTGTCACCGATATCAAGCCCCATATAGCGCGTTGGTGGCACGTCACCCACTTCTATATCAAGTCCTTGACCCGCCGGATGGCCTCATCCAGCTTACTTTTATCCTTGCCGCCACCCTGAGCCAGGGTAGCCTTGCCACCCCCACTGCCACCGGTGATGCCGGCCACCTTCTTGATAATCTCCCCGGCGTGGTAACCCTTCTTCACCAGCTCCGGAGATACCTCAGCCACAAAGAACGGCTTATCCTGATATAACGTGCCCAGAACAACTATACCGCTTTTATACTTCTCCCGCAGGGTGTCGGCCATCTCCCTCATCAGCTCTGGTTCGCTAGAATTAATCACGGCTGCATTCAGCGGGATGCCTTCTTTAACGATAATTACATTATCCTTGAGGGACTCGGCCTCCTTCCTGGCAAAATCACGTTCCAGTGCCCGGGTACGCTTGCGTTCTTCCTCAAGTGCAGCCCCGGTATCGGAAAGCTCCTTTCTCCAGGAATCAATCCTCTGCTTCACCATTTCCTCTGCCCCCCTGCCGGTAACGGCTTCAATACGGCGCAGCCCGGCACCAATGCTGGCTTCAGTGATAATCTGAAAGAAGCCTATCTCGCCGGTGGCGGCAACGTGGGTACCGCCACAAAGCTCAACGCTTATCGGGGGCTTCCCAATCTTGAGCACCCGGACGGTATCGCCGTACTTTTCATCAAACAGGGCGATAGCGCCCTCGGCCACCGCCTGCCGGTAAGGCACGATATCATCATAAACCGGCAGGTTGCGGCGGACTTCCTCGTTGACCAGACGCCCGACCTCATTCTTTTCCTCATCGGTCATGGCCACCAGGTGGGAGAAGTCAAAGCGGAGCCTGTCCGGGGCCACCAGCGAGCCGCGCTGCTGGATGTGCTCGCCCAGAACCTTACGCAGGGCGAACTGGAGCAGGTGGGTAGCGGTGTGGTTTCTGGCGATATCTAGCCGCCTTTCTTTATCTACCACAGCCTCAACGGCGTCACCAATCTTCAGGCTGCCCTCGGCGACATAACCGTGCTGGAATATAACGCCTTGCGGCGATTGAACTGTATTAGTAACAACAAAACGCCCCGCAGGACCCGTTATTTCGCCGGTGTCACCCACCTGCCCTCCCATCTCGGCATAAAACGGTGTGCTCCCCAGAACAAGGCTGGCCTCCTGGCCTTCACCAACGGACTCAACGGGCTGGCCTTCAACCAGTATTTTCTGAATAGACGTCTTCTGTTTTAATTCGCTGTAGCCGACAAATTCAGTCTTGCCGAGTTCAAGCCCTTCAGTAACCGCTGCCTTTTTGGCCAGCTCAAATTTATGGCTGGCCCTGGCTTTTTCCCGCTGTTTGGCCATTTCCAGCTCAAAGCCCTCCTGATCCACGGAGAAACAGCTGTCTCGGGCAATCTCACGGGTCAACTCTATGGGAAAGCCGGAGGTATCATAGAGCCTGAATACGTCTCTACCTGGAATCTTTAGAAACCTCTGATATTTCTGATATTGCTTCCCTAATTGCTGAACTGTCTGTAAGAACTCAGGAGGTGGCATAACCCTTTGAATTCCCTCGGCCATCTTCTGATATTGCGTCCCTAATTGCTGAACTGTCTGTAAGAACTCAGGAGGTGGCATAACCCTTTGAATTCCCTCGGCCATCTTCTGATATTGCTCCCCTAATTGCTGAAATGCCTGTAAGAACTCAGGAGGTGGCATAACCCTTTGAATTCCCTCGGCCATCTTCTGAACTGCTTCCATGAATGCCGGATTACTCTCTAGACTACGAGCTAGCTCTTGCAATTCTGCATTCACGGAATTGAGCCCGGTGCTCAGCGTTTCTTCAAACCTGGCCTCCTCGGCATCGACCACCTTGAGGACAAAGTCCCGGCGGCTGACCAGTTCCGGGTAGACGTGGCCCATCTTATCGATGGTTATCTCGGCCATGCGAACGAGAAAGCCCTTCTCCAGCCCCAGCCGGCGGCCAAAAAGAGCCGCCCGCCGCAGCAGCCGCCGGAGCACGTAGCCCCGCCCCTCATTGCTGGGCATTACCCCATCACCGATAAGAAAGGCGATACCCCGACCATGTTCGGCTATTATTCGCATGGCATTATCAGCACTGCTGTCTGAGCCATATTCCGTCCCAGCCAATTCAGATATGCCCCGTATTAGAGGAACAAAGAGGTCGGTCTCATAGACCGAGGTCTTGCCCTGCATCACGGCGGCGGTTCTCTCCAACCCCATACCGGTATCAATATTCGGCTTGGGCAGCAGGCTGCGGTTGCCGGCGCTATCCTGATTGTACTGCACGAACACCAGGTTCCAGATTTCGGAAAAGCGGCCGCACTCACAGTTGGGGGCGCAGGAAGGCTGGCCGCAGCCGACCCCGGGGCCGAAGTCGTAGTGTATCTCGCTGCAGGGCCCGCAGGGACCGGAATCGCCGGCCGGCCCCCAGAAGTTATCCTTCTCGCCAAATCTGAGTATTCTGTCCTCAGGAATACCCTGCTCCCGCCAGATTTTAAAGGCCTCATCGTCATCAAGAAAAATGGTTATCCACAGCCTCTCCCGGGACAGCCCCAGGCGCTGGATAACGAACTCCAGAGCCAGGCTGATGGCCCCCTCCTTGAAGTAGTCGCCGACGCTGAAGTTGCCCAGCATCTCAAAAAAGGTGAGGTGGCTGGCATCGCCCACAGATTCTATATCAGTGGTGCGGAAGCACTTCTGGGACGAGGCCAGGCGGGGGCCGGGTGGAACTTCCTGCCCCAGAAAGTAGGGCTTGAACGGCACCATGCCGGCGCTGGTAAGCAGCAACGTGGGGTCGCCATGAGGAATCAAAGAAGAACTGGGGACAATTATATGCCCCTTTTCCTCAAAGAAGCTCAAGAAAGCCTGTCGGACCTCATCACCAGTCAATTCGCCATCCACCCAACCAAAGGGAATTACATACGATTTTAGTGTAACCGGTAATAGCTGTCAATGAAACGGCAGTTTACCCGGCATCCCACCTAAATGGATGGCTACTCTGTAATAAACGTCCCAGATACTGCCGAAGTTTCGGACTCAATTCCGGATCTTTCATAGCAAAAGCAATCTGTGCCTCAAGCCAGCCCTGGGGAGTGCCGGTATCATAGCGAACCCCTTCAAACTCAAGGGCATATATATCCTGTTTTGCCAGTAGAAATCCGAGGGCATCGGTGAGTTGAATCTCCCCTCCCGTGCCCGGTGGTGTTGCCGATATAGCGTCAAACACTTCGGGCATCAGGATATAGCGGCCGACAACGCCCAGTTGTGATGGCGCCTCGCCCGGCTCCGGCTTTTCCACCAGACCCTCGACCCGATACAGGCCGGGGGAAACTTCTCTAGACTTGATAACGCCATATTTGCTTGTCTCCTGATAGCCGATGTGCCGAACAGCCAAAATATTGCCCTGGCACCGGCCAAAGACATCCAGCATCTGCCTCAGCACCGGCACCCGGCTATCGATAATATCATCGGGAAGCAGGACGGCAAAAGGCCCATCGCCGACAGCGTCCCGGGCCGTCAGTACGGCATGGCCCAGCCCCAGCGGCTCCTCCTGGATGACATAACTAACATCCGCCAGCCGGCCAAGCCGCTGGATTTCACCAAGCAGTTCGGCTTTGCCCCTTTCTTCCAGAAAAGACTCGAGCTCAGGTAACGAAGAGAAGTAGTCGACCAGTGATTGCTTGCCCGGCGCAGTCACTATAACCACCCGCTCGATGCCGGATGCAACCACCTCTTCCACGGCGTACTGTATCAGCGGTTTGTTTACCAGCGGCAGCATCTCTTTGGGAATAGACCTGGTAACCGGCAGAAACCTGGTGCCCCGGCCGGCGGCGACAATCACTGCCTTGTCAATTTTCATCCGGCTGCCTGCCCATCTTCTGCTCCCGGGCAAAGATGGCGGCACCAAGCAGGCCGACATCATCACCAAGCTCAGCGGTTACAATCTTGACTGCCTGAGCCGATATTGAGAAGGCCTTCTCCCTCACCAGCCGCCTTACCGGGTCCAGAAGAAAGTCGCCCATCTTGGATACACCACCGCCGAAAACGATAATATCGGGGTTAAAAATATTAACCACGCCCGCCATACCTATGCCGAGGTATTTAGCCGCCTGGGCGACCACCTCGGCAGCCAGGCGGTCACCGCCCTGAGCTGCCTGCGACACCTCTCTAGCGGTGATGGCGTCTATATTTCCGGCTACAAGATTGGTAAGCGTTGAGTTTTGACCATCACGCAAGCGTTTTTTAGCCTGGCGGGCGATGGCGGTGCCAGAAGCCAGCACCTCCAGGCAGCCGGAGAGGCCACAATAGCACTCAGGGCCACCGGAATCAATGACCATATGACCTATCTCCCCGGCAGCGCCACTGCTGCCCAGGTAAAGCTGGCCGCCCATGACAATGCCGCCACCGATGCCGGTGCTGACCGTAATGTAGATAAGGTTGTCCATCCCCCGGCCGGCTCCCAGCCGGTGTTCCGCCAGGGCGGCAGCGCTGGCATCGTTGACCAGAAAAGTATCCATCCCGAACCGCTCGGCCACCTGGTCCCGCAGCGGGATATTGCACCAGCCGGGAAGATTGGGCGACAGGGTGACAATACCTTTTACGGAATCAATAGCACCAGCAGCGGCGATGCTGATGCTGTCCGGCCGGGATGGGCCAGGATTGCTCTCTTTAAGCAGGCTCTCCACCACCTCAAATATGCGCCCGATGACCGCCTCCACCCCCTCATCAGCCCGGGTGAGGCGATGATCGCTGGCCAGCACCTCACTACCGGCATCAATAACAGCAGAAGCTATTTTAGTGCCGCCCAAATCTACCGTCAGCACCGGTCGCCTTGGTTCTCTGTCCGTCCTCATGACAAGTTCCCCGCTCTTAAGCCGGCGGTCGGCCAGATTATAGCTTCAACCTAATGTTGACGCAAGGCAATAAGCAAGGGTCTCATCGGCTACCGACACAGATCAGCAACCAGGATACTTAAGGCAAGCTCTGGCTCATACCGACCCGTCTTAATAGCCAGGTCGGTCTCCAGGAGCTTGTGATAGAACTGTTTCAGCCGCCCCAGTGAGTAGCGGCCTGCCTGCTCGGCGGTCTTGCGCCAGGCAAACTCGGAGGCCAGCCCCAGCCTGTTCTGAATCTCCACCTCGGATTTAGCTGCTCTTACCAGCTCCTTGGTGCGGACAAGCAGGCGTACCTGCCGCACCAGCATAAACAGCAGATAGGATGGAGCCAAGCCGGCCGAGAGCAGCTGCTGCAGCAGCTGCTGTGCCCTCCCAGCCCTGGAATCGACAATGGCATCAACCATGGCAAAGACGCTGGCCTGCTGGCTGTAGCTGACTAGGGACTTGACATCGTCTTCTTCAATGCCACGGCCATTGGTAAACGTTACCAGCTTGGAAACTTCGCTTGACATAATCCACAGGTTACTGCCCACCAACCGGGCCAGCAAAGCCTCTGCCTGGACAGAGATGCTGCCCCCCTGCTGCTTGACCCGCCTCTGAATCCAGAGACGCAGCCTGTCACTTTTCAACAGGGGGAAGGATTTATACTCTGCCTGGGGCTGGAGCTGTTTGAGCAAGGGGTTCTTGCCGGTCACGTCACCATCTATCAACACCAGCACCGTGCTACCGGGGAGGCCACCGATTAAGCTGACAAACGGCTGGTAGTCACTGGACGCCTCGGCAGCGATTTTCTTCTGCCGCCCCCGCCTGGCCTTGGGCTCAAACATCTCCAGCAGACCTTTGACGATAACAAGCCTCTTTTCCGAAAGGAAAGGGACAGTCTCGGCAACCGCCCTGAGCTGTCCTGGAGTTAGCTGGACACCCTCCAGGATAGTGGTGTTTACCGAAAGCATGGACGGGTCGCCCAGCCCCTTCTTTATCTCACCGAGCCTTTCACCAATGGAAAAATCATCCGGGCCGGCCAGGATATAAATCAATATGGGCCCCTTTCAATGCGCCACCACATTCTACCACACCCGGTGGCCGGGTTAGCACAAAATAGCCAGGACGGTGGCCGGTAACTATTGCAGTCGAACAGAACAGGGAGTAGAATGAAGCCGAAATTCACGTCGCACCCCTTTAGCCAAAGGAGAGGTAACATGTCACAACAGGTCACGAGTGAGCTAAAGAAGCTAAGCGCCATCGCCAACGATCTGGAGCTTTCCGGCGAACTGAGGACTGATGCCACAAAGTCAATCGGCAGCATCGGCACCCACGAAGCTCTTTTGGCTCTGCTGGAATTGGCCGCCAATGAAAGCCTGAACATCAATGAAAGAGACCTTGCCCTCAAGCAGGCCCGCGAAATACTGAAAAAGAGCCGCTCATAATCCGAAAACCCGATTTTTCAGCCAGACTTCCGGGGACGCTGCTGGTGGTAAGGGTGGTGAGTGACAGCAATGAGTGTCGGCATCGGCATTATGGGGCTGCCTAAAAGCGGCCGGACAACCGTTTTCAACGCCCTGACCAGAGGTCGTGCTGATACCGGAAGCTACACCCCGGAAGCCCCCCACGTCGGCACGGCCAGGGTCGCCGACCCCCGCCTGGACAGGCTGGCCGAAATACTCAGGCCGAAAAAGGTCGTCGCCACCGAGATAAAATACCTGGATGTCGGCGCCTCAATCAAGGGGATGGCCAGGGACACCGCCATCAGTGGCCAGTTCTTATCGCAACTTGGCGCTGTCGATGCCCTGATAGACGTCGTCCGCGCTTTCGTTGATGACAGCATCCCCCACCTTGAGGGTGGTATCGATGTCAATCGTGATATAGCCGCCATGGACATGGAGATTGCCTTCGCCGACCTTGCCATCATCGAGCGGCGGCTGGGGCGGATAGAAGCGTCCCTCAAGGGAGCTAAGCCGGACGAGCGACAGCACCTCAGCCAGGAGAAGGGGCTGCTGCTCCGAATCAAGACGGAGCTGGAAAAAGAAGTGCCCGTCCGCGAATTGAACCTCTCCGCCGATGAGGCCAGAGCTATTGCCGGCTACCAGTTCCTGAGCGCCAAGCCGCTGCTGACAGCGGTCAATATCGGTGAAGACCAGATAGCCGGGGCCGATGCCCTGGAGAAGGAACTGGGCCAGCGCTTCTGCCGGCCGGGGCACGGCGTCATCACCCTGTGCGGCGAGCTGGAGATGGAGCTGGGGCAGCTGGACGAAGAGACCGCCGCCGACTGCCGCCGTGAGTTCGGCCTTGCCGAGACCGGGCTGGAGAGGGTCACCAAGATGTCCTTCCAGCTTCTGGGCCTGATCACTTTCTTCACCACCGCCTCAAACGAGGTCAGGGCCTGGCCCATAAGGCAGGGCACCAGCGCCCTCCATGCCGCCGGCAAGATACACACCGATATGGAAAGGGGCTTCATCCGCGCCGAGGTGATAAGCTTTGGCGACCTGATAAGGGCGGGCTCCATTGCCGAGGGCAGAAAGCACGGGCTGCTGCGGCTTGAGGGCAAGAACTACCAGGTCCAGGACGGCGACGTGATAACTTTTTTATTTAATATTTGAGAGAGGCGCAACCAGCTCTCTTTTTTAAGCCCAAAGTGCCAGTACCCACCTTGACACTATCTGATACAATTAATATTACTCCCGTGAAGTTCCCGATGCAGTCCGCAGTATTTGCTTAAATGTCATTTAAGGTAGTAAGATAGTGAGCATTCTATAGGCGGGGGGTGAGAGCCACCAGCGTAAAAATATAACTACGATAAAAAGTCAAGAGGATAGAATTAACCTAGTAAATGTACTAGTGTATATACAGAGTAATCTTGAACTTAGATTTTTGAGGTTTAGAACAATGACGGCAGACCTGGTTCACGTTGGATTTGGCAATATCCTGGCTATGAGCAGAGTCATCGCCATAGCTTCACCAAACTCGGCACCCACCAAACGAACCATCCAGGAGGCAAGGGGCAAAGGGCTTCTCATCGATATGACCAACGGCAGAAGGACCAAAGCGGTCATCTTCGCCGATAGCGGGCACATTGTACTGGCAGCCTTGGCCCCGGAGACAATTACTGGCCGGCTTACCTTGAGCCGCGGCGGCTCCCTGCTAAGGCCAGAGCAGATTGATGAAAAAATCAGGCTATAAGGACGAAGGCCAGTTCACGCAAACCGCCAGGCCGTTGCTCCTTATCCTTTCCGGCCCTTCCGGCGTTGGAAAGGATGCCGTTCTGTCCCGGATTAAGGGACTGGACACCCCTCTTGAGCAGGTTGTTACCGTAACCACCCGGCCCAAGCGCCCCGGTGAGAAGGACAACATAGACTACCACTTCGTATCCGATGCCGAATTCCACAGGATGAAACAGGCCGGAAGCCTGCTGGAATGGGCCAAAGTCTATGGCAACTGGTACGGGGTACCCAGGGAACCGATGAAGCGGGCGCTAGCCGAGGGAAAGGACGCCATCACCAGGGTTGATATACAGGGAGCGGCCACCATCAAGAAAGTCTTGCCGGAGGCTGTTTTCATTTTTCTGATGCCGCCGTCAATGGCAGAGCTTGCCACCCGCCTTGAAGGGCGCAATACCGAAACGGCCTCCGATCTGAGCCTGCGCCTGAAAACCGCCGAAGAGGAAATCAGGAAACTGCCAATGTTCGACTACGTGGTCATCAACAGGCAGGGACAAATCAACCGGGTAGTTGCTGACATCAAAGCGATAATAGCCGCCGAGAAGCTGCGGGTTACCCCCAGGGAATACAACCTGTAAGTGGCATCAGAGCAGGCCCAGCAACCGGGAAATCACATACCCCAGTGCGCCACAGATGGGGAAGGTCATTACCCAGGCAGTGATAATGTTTCCAGCTACCCCCCAGCGCACCGCCGACAGGCGCCGGGTGGCGCCCACCCCCATCACGGAGGAGCTTATGCAGTGGGTGGTGCTCACCGGGATGCCCAGGTGTGAAGCCACTTCAATGACCGAAGCCGCCGCAGTCTGGGCGGCAAAACCGTGGACGGGCCGCAACGTGGTCACCCTCATCCCCAGCGTTTTGATGACCCGCCAACCGCCGATTGCGGTGCCGGAGCTGATTGCCATCGCCGAGAGAAGAATTATCCACCACGTATCCGGGTTAAACAGCGAAAGTTTGTCCCACATGCCGGGGTCGTTGTAGAAAAGCACCAGCGCCATAACGATAATGCCTATCGGCATCTGTCCGTCGTTCTTGCCGTGGCTGTAGGCCATAAAAGCCGCCGATAGTATTTGCAAATTACTAAAAAGACCTCGCACCCTGGCCGGAATGCTCTTGCGGAACAACCAGAAAAGTAAAACCATGAACAAGAAGCCAGCCAGGAAACCGAGGACAGGAGCGGTAACCACCGCCGAGGCAATCTTCCCCATAACTCCCCAGGCCACTGCCCCGGTGCCCACGGCGGCTATGCCGGCCGCCGCCATGGCGGCGATGAAGCCGTGAGTCAGGCTGACCGGCAGCCCGTAGTAAGTGGCTACAGTCGTCCAGATGATAACCGCAGCCAGGGCAGCACCAATAGTCTGGACGGATATGGCATCCGGCACCAGGATTCCCTTGCCGATGGTCTGGGCAACCGCCGTGCCGGTGGCGGCGCCGGCCAGATTAAAAAAGGCGGCCATTATTATGGCTTTTCTGGGAGAAAGAGCGCGGGTGCCGATGACGGTGGCTATGGCATTGGCGGCATCATTGAAGCCATTAGCGATGCCGAAGCCGATAGCCAGTATTATTATTACAATCAGGACCCATAATGAAGGGTCAGGCATGCTTGAGGGCTACCCCTTCGAGAACATTGGCCACATCCTCGCAGCGGTCGGTGGCGCTCTCCATATGCTCATATATCTCACGCCATTTGATTATATAGGTAGTATCCCTGGCTTCATCGAACAGCTCACCCAGCGCCGAGCGATAAATCTTATCAGCCTGATTTTCAAGGCGGTTAAGCTCGACGCAGTGATCAATGACCTTCTTCAAGTCCGAGCGGTTCCGCAGCAGCGCCACCGCCTTCTCCACCTCACTGGCTGCCTTAACGATAACATCGGCCAGTTCCCTGGCCCGCTGGGTAGGAGCCTCTATCTTATAGATGAACAGGGCGTCGGCAGTAGCGTGGATAAAATCGGTAACGTCATCCATGGTATGAGCCAGCAGGGCGATGTCCTCGCGGTCAAAGGGGGGAACAAAGGTGCGGTGCAGCATGGCCGCAATCTGGTGGGTGATCGAGTCTCCCTCGTGCTCCAGTTCGGTGATTTCAGCTACCTTGATGCCGACATCACCCCAGTTGTCCAGCATCTCCTTTAGCCCCTGAGCGGTCTTGCTCATATTGCGGGCGCTGGCGATAAAAAGGTCAAAGAACTTCTCTTCCCGGGGGATAAAAGACAGCTTAACCAATGTCCAACCTCACCCGCCGGGATAGAGATTCAATATATGGGGTGGCAAGCTGCATAAGACAACAATGACCTGGTGTCATGGTTTTGCTTTCACCCCGTATTTTAGTTAGAATGGCAATGAATGTCAATAAAAACAAATAATTTCGGGGGTAACTTTTCACCCCCAATGTAACCATATTACCCAACCACGGAGATAGAATTGTCTAAACACGCCCGACGAACGCTGCCGGTCGCCAGCAAGCTCAAACTTGGCATCATCCTTAGCAGCCTGATAATGGCCGCAGAAGTGGCCGGCGGTCTTCTGGCCAACAGTCTGGCCCTGCTGGCCGATGCCGGCCACGTGTTCGTCGACATCATTGCCCTGAGCCTTAGCTGGTATGGTATCAGGCAAGCAGAGCGCCCCGCCAGCCATACCATGACCTTCGGCTATCACCGGATCGGGGTGCTGATTGCCATAGTCAATACCTTGAGCATATTCGGCATTGCCGTGTTTATCTTCTATGAAGCCGTCCAGCGCCTGCAGCAAACGCCGGAAATAAACAGCCCGCTCATGCTGGCCGTCGCCGCCGTTGGCCTGGCGGTCAATCTTTTTGTCGCCTCCTGGCTGCGCCGGGAACAGAAGACCAACATCAATGTCCGCAGTGCCTTCTGGCACGCCCTGGGTGACGCCCTGGCCTCTATTGGCGTCATCGTGGGAGCCGTCATAATCATGCTCACCGGGCTGGTTGCCGCCGACCCGATTATCAGTATCGTCATCGGCCTGATTATCGTCCTGGCCGCCTGGAGCATCTTCCGGGATGGTTTAAGAGTCCTCCTGGAGGCCAGCCCGAAGCAGATAGACGTCAGAAGGCTGATAAAAGACATCGGCCAGATACCAGGAGTAAAGGGCGTGCACGACATCCATGTCTGGAGTATCACCCCGGAACTGCATGCCATGAGCTGCCATATACTGATTGATGGCCCGTCTGCCAGTAAGGCAGTCCGTATCCGTGAACAGACCGAGGGATTGCTCCGGCGATACAACATTGAGCACACCACCCTGCAGATGGAATACGAGCAGTGCCGTGCCAATGACATCTTCTGCAAAATGACCGCATTCAGGGATGAGGAGACCAAACCAACCAAAGACTGAGAAGCTGCTCTCCGGCTATTGACAGCCGCCACATAAGGGCATAGAATTCAGAGCCAAAGATAGAAAATAATGAAAACCGAGCCCCTTAAACAGCTGCCTTCCAGCAAGCCAGGAGACCGAGTATTGCGGAGACCAAGAAAGCCCCGGGGCAGACTTCACGCCCTGTCCCAGAGCATCACCAGGTGCTTTAAGAGTATTTCCGGCAGGTTATAACAGACAATGTACATTATCATAGCCGGAGGCGGGGTAATTGGTTTCCACATCGCCTCCTTACTCGCCGAAGAAGAGCACGAGGTCGTTGTCATCGAAAAATCCGGGCTGGTGCTGGAGAACTTCCGCCGCCAGCTTGATATCAAGACCATCCAGGGCAACTCCGCCACGCCCACTGTCCTCAGGGAAGCCGAGGCTGACCGCGCCGACCTGGTACTGGCCGTCACCAACAGCGACGAGACCAATATGGTCACCTGCTTCATGGCCAAGGAGCTGGGTGCCGGCACCACTGCTGCCCGAATCAGAAACCCCGGCTATTCAGGCTACTTCGTCACCCCGGCCAAGTCAGCCATGGCGACACGTAAGATAGTACGGCCCAAAAGCCTGGGGATTGATGTCTTCATCAACCCCGAAGCCGAAGCCGCCAAGGAAATAATGGACATTCTCTCCGGCTTCTACTCCACCCCGGTGGAGAACTTCGCCAACGGCCTGGTCCAGATAAGGGAATTCAGGTTGGAGGGTGAGGCCATAACCGGTAAAACCATAGGCCAGATCACCCTGCCAAAGCCGGCCGTCGTGGCCGCCATTGTCCATAAAGGCGGCGTGGTTCTGCCCGACCCCGATGTAGTGATCAAGGAAGGCGACAGCGTCTATCTAATAGCCCAGCAGGAGTATATGGACGAACTGGGCAAGGTCTTCAGCCAGCCAAAGCGTGCGGTAAAGAAGGTGGTCATTCTGGGAGGGGGGCAAATCGGTTTCCTTACCGCCGAGGGGCTGCAGAGGCGCGGAGTAAAGGTCAAGCTCATTGAGTCCGATATTGACCGCAGCCAGGAAATAGCCGCCCGACTGGAACACGTGGAGGTCTACAATGGCGACGGCACCGACCGAAACTTCCTCATTGAACAGGGAGTGCCATCAGCCGACGCTTATGTTGCCACCACCGGCAGCGATGAGCTTAACATTCTTTCCGGGCTGCTGGCCAAAACCCTGGGCGTCCCCCGTAGCCTGGTGATCATCAACAATCCGGGCTACATTCCACTGGCCGAGGCCATCGGGGTAGATGTCGCTGCCCTGCCTCCCATTCTCACCGCCAATAAGATTACCCGTTTTGTCCTCCGCGGTGGCGTTATTGCCACCGCCCTGCTCGAGGGGCAACAACTGGAGGCCATCGAGTTCGTCACCAGCCCGCGGGCCCAGATTGCCAACAAGAAGATCAGCGAGGTTGATTTGCCCAAAGAAGCTGTAGTCGGCGCCATTACGCGCAATGAACAGATAACCATCCCCCCCAACGACAGCGTAGTCAGGCCGGGAGATCACGTCATCGTCGTCTCTCCCCTGTCAGCCGTCCGCTCGGTGGAGAAGCTTTTCAAGTAAGAAGCCGATAATGAGGATAAGGGTTGTTCTTCACTACCTGGGACTGCTGATAATCATCGTAGGCATCGCCATGCTCCTGCCCCTGGGCTGGAGCCTTTTTGCGGGGGAACCTGATGCTTCCGCTTTCGCCATTTCCATAGCCATCAGCCTGGGCACGGGGCTGCTGCTGTGGCGGCTGATACCGGTGAAGGAAAAAAGGCTCACCCGCCGTGAGGCCATCCTGCTGGTCGCCGGCGGCTGGATTACCGCCTCGCTCTTCGGCGCCCTGCCCTACCAGCTCTCCGGGGCATTGCCCGGCTTCCTCGACGCCTTCTTTGAGGCCATGTCCGGCTTTACCACCACCGGTGCCACCGTATTCACCTCCGCTGAAAGCCAGTTTCAGGGCATCCTGCTGTGGCGCTCCCTCAGCCAGTGGCTCGGCGGCATGGGTATTATTATGCTCTTCGTCGCCCTGTTTCCGGTATTGGGCATCGGCGCCTCCCGGCTGGTGGAAGCCGAGATGCCAGGCCAGCAGGGCGAGCGGCTGACGGCACGCATGCGTGATACCGCCAAGGCACTGTGGATAATATACCTGGGGCTGTCGGCCACCGAGTTTATAACGCTGCTCATCGGCGGGCTGCCGGTGTTTAACTCCCTGACGGTAACCCTGAGCACGATACCAATCGGCGGCTTTACCGCCACCAACCTGAGTATCGGCGCCTATAACAGCCTCTTCGTTGAGGTTGTCGTCATCTTCTTTATGGTGGCTGCCGGAGTAAACTTCGGACTGTATTACTTCCTTCTGTGGAAACGTCAGCCGGGGCGCCTGTTCAATAACTCTGAATTTAAGCTCTATATTACCCTGCTTATCTTGGCCATTATTGCCATAAACATAGACCTGGTAACGAACATGGGGCTGTCCATCGCCGAAGCCATCCGGCAGGGGAGTTTCAACACGGTGTCCATCATGACTACCACCGGCTTCGCCACTACCGACTTCAACGCCTGGCCGGATTTTTCCAGGACGGCGCTGCTTATTCTGATGGTAATCGGCGCCTGTGCCGGTTCCACCGGGGGAGCACTTAAAGTCATCAGGATTCTGGTACTGGCCAAGTACACCTACCGCCGCATCCTGCTGGCTTTTAACCCGCGGGCAGTCATCCCGCTAAAGGTAGGTGGCAGTGTAATCCCGGAAAGCGTTACCTCCAGAATCATCGGCCTATCTATTCTGTACTTTGTTACGTTGGTCGCCGGCTTTTTGATAATGAGCGGCCTCGGTCTAGATAATATGACGGCGCTATCCTCTGTCACCGCCTCCCTGGGCAACGTCGGCCCGGGGCTGGGTGCCGTTGGCCCGGCGGATAACTATGCCTTCATCCCTCCGGCGGGAAAAGGGGTACTCATCTTCTGCATGCTGGCCGGCCGCCTTGAGCTTTTCACCCTGCTGATGCTATTTACCCGGGCTTTCTGGAGGTGGCGCTAAAACTACCTTCCGGCAAAATTGTAATTTTTTACCACAGATTTAATATACCGGGGAAGCAAGGGTATTGTAAATTGTCAGGAGGAGGATTATAATACCCGCCTGATAGCGGATTATAGATGATGGAGTTACCGAGGATTCTGGTACCCGTGGCCGGCACCAGAGCCGATGAAGGTGCAATGGAGTTGGCCTGTCAACTGGCCCGGCGAAAGGATAAGGGTATTATCTTTGCCGTTCATGTAATTCCGGTGGAGCGCTCCCTGCCGCTTGATGCCGAGATTACCACTGAGATTGGCCGGGCGGAAGACATACTGGCCAGGGTAGAAAGCATTGCCCGTGAACAGGGCTGTGCCGTAGAGACAGACATGCTTCAAGCCCGTGAAGTTGGGCCGGCCATCATTGATGAGGCTAAAGAACGGGGGGTTAACCTTATCCTCATAGGTGTTTCCTATAAAAAGCACTTCGGCCAGTTTTGCCTTGGAGAAGTGCTACCCTACGTGCTCAAGCATGCCCCTTGTCGCGTAATACTGGACCATCAACTGGATACATAGCTCTGGTCATGAAAGTAGTTATTATGGGTTGCGGCCGGGTAGGTGCCCAACTGGCGACCTCTCTGGATAAAGAGGGCCACCAGGTTACCACGCTTGACACCAATTCTTACAGCTTCCGACGGCTGCCAGCTGGCTTTGGCGGCAAGGCGCTCCTCGGTAACGGCCTCGACGAAGAAGCCCTCAAGAGAGCCGGCATTGAAGAGGCCGATGCCTTTGTCGCCGTCACCCAGGGGGATAACCGCAACATCATGGCGGCCCAGATTGCCAAGCACATATTCAACGTGCCCAAGGTAGTCTGCCGCATCTACGACCCGCTGCGCCGTGACCTGTACAGCCTCCTCGGGCTGGAAGCCATCAGCCCGACCACCATATTCGCCCAGATACTCAAGGAGAAACTGGAAAGCTAAGAATGTATATTATTATTATCGGCGGCGGCCGGCTGGGTTACTATCTCACCAAAGCCCTGCTTGATGAAGGGCATGAAGTGCTGATTATAGAAAGGGAAGAAGCCATCAGCCAGGTCATCACCGGCGAATTGGGCAGCGTCTGTCTTCACGGCGACGGCTGTGAGGCAGCCACCCAGGCTGAGGCTGGAACCAACCGGGCCGATATGCTGATCGCCGTAACCGGTGACGATGAAGATAACCTGGTAGCCTGCCAGGTAGCCAAGCATAAGTTTAAAGTGGCGCGAACAATAGCCCGCGTCAGAAACCCCAAAAACGAGGCCATCTTTAAGAAGCTGGGCATTGATGTTACCGTAAGCACCACCAGCCTCATTCTGGAACACATTGAGCACGAGGTGCCGTCGCACCCGCTGCTGCACCTGCTAAACATCAGGGAGAAGGGGCTGGAGATTGTGGAAGTAACCATCCCGCCGGGCTCAACCACCGTGGGCAAACAGGTCAAGGAGCTTGCCCTGCCGCCGGAGAGCATCCTGTCCCTAATCATTCGCAAGGAGCGCAAGCCCATCGTGCCCACCACCAGTACCACCCTGCAGGCGGAAGACCAGATAATAGCCGTTACCCGCCCCGAGTACGAAGACGATTTACGGACCGCGCTCATCGGTAATTGAAGCAGCCGGACCCGGTGGCACCCTTACTTGGACTCCGGAGTCCGATGCAGCTCAACAAACCTGGTAATGGTTCCGTTGCTCATCTGGACGTCCATCTGAATGGCATACTGGTAACAATCGTCGGTGAACTCGGCGTGAACCAGCCAGCCCTGCTTCGGCTCCCTAAACAGGGGAAACTGCTCGGCCTTGAGTATGGCGATATCCTGCACATCCCGGCCATACAAGGCCCTGACCGCCCTGGTAACAACCGGCTTGAGCTGAGTTGCGTTGTTAATTGACTTCGACATGGCACCACCTCCCGGCTAGAGTTATTAAGGCCACCATCAGCACACGCTTCTAGGATTTGACGGCTAGGCCGGTATTCAACTATATTTTGGTTATATTGTGAACTTCGGAAGAGCAAATGGCAAGAGGTTTTAACAAATTTTGGCGCATTATATCAATCCTCATGGCAGTGGCCGCCATTACCACCAGCCTCCTCACTGGCTGCGGCCCCCGGCAAATCGAGATTACCCTGCCCGATGACACCGGCCCCGAAGAGATAAACCAGATCTACATCGGGGGTGCCGTAAATAACCCCGGTATTTATCCGCTGAGGGATGGCGATAGCATTTCTGACCTGATTCTGGCCGCCGGTGGCATAAGTGACAACGCCGACCTCAGCCAGTTGGAACTCCGCATCCCCGAGACAGGAGAAGCCACCGAGATGCAGAAAGTGGATATCAACCGGGCCCCTGCCTGGCTGCTGGAGGCCTTACCCGGTATTGGAGAGGTCCGGGCGCAGGACATCATCAACTACCGGGAGCAAAACGGGCCCTTCCGCACTATATATGAGTTGCTTGAGGTAAAGGGTATCGGGCCGGCCACCTTCGAGAATATCGAGGACCTGATTACCGTAGCCGACTGATAACGGCCACGGTTGGCATCGGAAAGGGGAAGCCTAAGCTTATGCTTCTTATCTACCTCAGCACGGCCTGGGTGGCCGGAATTGTCATCGGATTGTGGCTCAACCTGCCGTTAGCCCTGATATCTGTTGGCATGCTTCCCTTGCCCCTGTTACTACTCCGCCGCCACCGTAAGCTGGTAATCCTGGCCAGCCTGTGTCTCTTTGCCCTTGTTGGTGGTGCCCTCCACACCCAGTCAGACCTGCCGGTGGCAAGCGAGGGCCACCTCCGGTTCTACAACGACAGCGAAACAGTAACCATCAAGGGACTGGTCAGTCAGGACCCGGACATCAGGGATAAAACCACCCATCTACAACTATCCACTTGGGAGATAAAGGTTGATGGAGACTGGCGCCAGGTCGAAGGCACTGCCCTCCTTTTTGTGCCCCGGTACCCGGGCTACAGCTACGGCGATGTCCTGCTGGTCACCGGAGAGCTGGAGACTCCACCCCGCTTCAGTGGCTTTGACTATGCCGATTATCTGGCCCGCGAGGGCATCTACTCCACCATGCTCTACCCGGAAATAGAAGCCCTGGAAACGGGGCAGGGTTTCTGGCTGATGGAGTGGATTTACTCCGCAAGAAACAGCCTGTCCCAGGCCATATCCAGCGTATTGCCCCAGCCCCAGGCATCGCTGGCCCAGGGAATGATTCTGGGTATCCGGGGAAACATCCCCGACAACTTAAGGGGCAGCTTTGCCAGCACCGGCACCGCCCATCTGCTGGCCATCTCCGGGCTGCACCTGGGCATCATCGCCGGTATTATGCTAAGCATCGGCCTGTGGCTCTTCGGCCGAAGACGATACCTCTACATCTGGCTGGCCCTGGGCGCCATCTGGCTCTATGCCCTGATGGCCGGGATGCAACCCCCGGTGGTGCGGGGCGCCATCATGGCCAGCGTCTTCCTTACCGCCGAGCTTCTGGGCCGACAGCGCAGCGCCATCACCGCCCTCACCTTCGCCGCCGCCATAATGGTCGGCCTGAAACCCCAGGCCATAGTGACCGCCTCCTTCCAGATGAGCTTCCTGGCCATGGCCGGACTCATCTTCATCTTCCCACCGCTGCGGGACTGGGGCAGAAAGGGGGTGGCGGCATCCCTGGGCAGATTTAAGAGGGTAGTACCGGCTGCCAGCTTTTTAAGCGACAGCTTTGCCATCACCCTGGCGGCCATCATCGCCGTCTGGCCGGTGGTTGCCTATCACTTCGGCATCGTCTCTCTGGTCGGGCCATTGGCCACGCTGCTGGCCCTGCCGGCGCTGCCCGGTATCATCATCTTCGGCGCGCTTAGCGGTGGCCTGGGACTGCTCGCCCTGCCGGTGGGCCAGGTTATCGGCTGGCTGGCCTGGCTCTTTCTGTCCTACCTGCTGCTGATAGTGGGTGGTTTTGCCGCCCTACCCCTGTCCCACATCGATGTTGGCTCATTTAGCCCCCTGCTGATAGGACTCTACTATGCCACCCTGGCCTTCATCCTATGGCTCATCAGCCGCCGCCAGCGGCAGAGCGCCTTCATGGCCGAACCCGCAAGGGCAGCAAGGTCTGGCATGAGTAAAACAGGCGGCTTCTTGCCTCATCTGCCCAAAAAGCGGCTCCTGCTGCCGCTGGTGGCGGTGGTCATCCTGGCGTCAGTAGCAGTGGCCAACCTGCCGGACAACAAGCTCCACATCAGCTTCCTGGATGTCGGCCAGGGAGACGCCATCCTGATCCAGAGGGGAACCCAGCAGGTCCTGATTGACGGCGGCCCCAGCCCCCAGGCGGTGACTCTGGAGCTGGGCAACCGGCTGCCCTTCTGGGACAGAACCATTGAGCTGGTCATTATGACCCACCTCCACGCCGACCACCTCACCGGCCTTGTCGAGGTGCTGGACAAGTACCGGGTGGAGCAGGTGCTCTACCCCGCTGTGGACTATGATGCTCCCATTTACCACCAGTGGCTCCGTCTTCTTGAGGAAAAGGACATCAACGGAGTTTCAGCGCAAGCCGGGCAGAGGATCGACCTGGGCGGGGTGATAATTGAGGTACTGAACCCGCAAAAGGTGCCCTTACAGGGCACCGAGTCGGATATCGACAATAACGGCATTGTCCTGCGCCTGGTCATAGATGAGGTAAGCTTCCTTTTGATGTCAGATATGATGTGGCAGGGAGAGCTTGAGCTCATCAGCCAGCGGGCCATCCCGGAGAGCACAGTCCTCAAGGTGGGCCACCACGGCTCTGAAACTTCAACCACAGCCGGCTTTTTAGCCGTAACCAGCCCCCGGCTGGCGGTTATATCGGTTGGTGCCAATAACGACTTCGGCCACCCCGACCCCGATATTCTAGCCCGGCTTGGAGAAGAGCTAGGCTCAGAGAACATCTACCGCACCGACCTTATGGGCACCATAGAGTTTATCACCGACGGCAAGAAGCTGTGGCTGAGGGTGGAGTAGCTAAAAAGCTTTTTCTGGTATAAACTGGGGGAATTTAAAGGGGGGTATTCCAATGCCTGTTATCGATTTTTACTTCAGCGGCTTCTTCGGCATCATTTTCCTCCTCTTCAGCCTGGCTCTCTATTTTCTGCCGACAATAATTGCCATAGCCAGAAAACAGCCCAATGCTGTGGCCATCTTTGTACTAAACTTCTTCCTGGGCTGGACATTCATCGGCTGGGTGGTGGCTCTGGTGTGGTCGGTAAAGAAATAGGAAGTCATTCTGCCGCTCCCTCATAGCCATTAAACGAAGAAATCTTCTCCAGCGGCTCCCGGTCATGCCCCGGGCCGATATCCTGATTATCAGGGTAGCCAACGGCCAACAGAATATCTATCTTTTTATCCCTGGGGACTCCCAGTACCGATTTGACCCCCTTTTCATTGAACCAGCCCAGCCAGCAGGTGCCCAGCCCCAGCTCCTCGGCCTGAAGGACAAAGTGCTCACCGGCGATGCCGATGTCTATCAGGTAGTAGCTGGTGCCCCTGATGAGGCCGCCTGCCCAGGCCAGGAACTTGCGTTTATCCGAGACGATGGCGACTATCACCGGCGCCTCCCTAGCGAAAGACATCACCGCATAAATACCGCCAAAAGCAGCCCGGCACAGCCTCTCCTTCAGCTTGGCGTCATCGACGACAATGAACTTCCACGGCTGAGCATTGCAGGCCGAGGGGGCCAGCCGGGCAGCCTCAAGGCACTTGATAATCTTGTCCCTCTCCACCGACCTGTCCACAAACCGCCGGATACTTCTCCTTTTTCTTATCAGGTCCAACAGGGCCAAGGTGTCACCCCCTTCGTTTCAGCTTCAAATCCGCCCCATCCGGGGCCAGGCCGTGGGCGGCCAGCAGCCGCTTATCGGCCAGAATATCACCAGTTCCACCATCAGCCACCACTCTGCCCTGGTCGAGAATAACCACCCGCCGGCATAGAGCCCCGACCAGCTCCAGGTCATGGGTAACTATTATCTTGGTGCCGGCCATACGCCCGAGGACACCAATAAAAGACCACTTGCCCCGGGGATCAAGATTGCTGGTAGGCTCATCTATCACCAGGATTTCAGGGGACATGGACAGCACCGTAGCCAGGGCAATCCGCTTCTTTTCACCGAAACTGAGGTGGTGGGGCGAGCGCTTCTCGTAGCCACTCATGCCGACCAAACCCAAGGCCCTACTTACCGCTTGACGGACCTGGCCATCGCTCAAGCCCATGTTAATCGGCCCGAAGGCGACATCGTCAAAGACGGTGGGTGAGAACAGCTGGTCGTCCGGGTTTTGAAACACCAGTCCCACCCGGCTCCGGACCCACTTGAGGTTCCCGTCACCAATCGGGCTGCCCAGCAGGCTGACGGCGCCGTTGCTGCGGAGGATGCCGTTTAGGTGTAGCAATAGCGTCGACTTGCCGGCACCGTTGGGGCCGATCAGCGCCAGTGACTCTCCCCGGTATATGGCCAGATTGACATCGATAAGCGCCTGCTGCCCGTCAGGGTAGCTGAAGGACAGGTTCTTTACCGTGATTAACTCTTCCACACCATCTCCCTAGTAGAGCAGGTTAAACAGATTGATAGTAACCAGCGCCAGGGACAGGCCGGCAGCAAAGAGAGCGTCCCGCCGGCCGAAGCGCAGGCGTTCCAGGGTGCGGCTGTGCCCGTCAAAACCTCGAGCCACCATAGCGGCATAGACACGCTCCCCCCGCTCGTAGCTGCGGAGGAACAGGGTGCCGACCATGTTGCCCACTGTTTTAATCTGCCACCG
>SDBU01002296.1_pt1 | contig 25728 bp, 19 predicted proteins | sample 2277071 | NCBI WGS metagenome assembly SDBU01 (sample SAMN10397929, study PRJNA504765) | marine sediment metagenome | isolation source: marine sediment core GS08_GC12, 126 cmbsf | place: Arctic Ocean: Gakkel Ridge, Loki's castle | collected 2008
CACTATCTGATACGCCACGCAGCAACTCCTTCCGCCGGGTGCCATGATTCTGATCCGCCGGGTGCCATGCTTATGCTCGCCGAAGCATGCGTGTACCCGCCGCCTGCAACACGCAGGCTCTTGGGGCAGAGCTCCCGCGTACTACGGGCCCGCCAACGCATGCTTCTGCGAGCAGAAGCATGGCACCCGGCCCCGCTCAATCAATCGTCCTTATTGTCAAGCAACTCGTTGGGGATGGCCGGCATGGCGCCGTTGCAGGAGCACACGTAGCCGGCCAGGCGGCTGGCGTGCTCGCCGATGCGGTCGAGGTCGTGCCCGCGAAGCAGGCCCATGGCCACCGCCGCGGTGAACGAATCCCCCGCGCCGACGGTGTCGGCCACGTCGACGGCGAGGCCCTCCTGCCGGGCCGTTTGCCCGGGGGCGTACAGCGAACTGCCCGCGCGGCCGCGGGTGAGCGCCACCAGGTGCAGCGAGTAGCGATCCACCAACCGGCGGGCGATGTCGTCCTCGTCGCCGGTGATCGAGAGCATCTCGGCCACCACGCCCAGTTCGTCGTCGTTGAGCTTCAGCACGTCGGAGACGTCCAGCATGTCGGCCACGATCTCCCGGCTGTAATACGCCTGCCGGAGATTGATGTCGAATATCCGCAGGCACTCGGGGCGGGTGGCGGCGAGGAACTGGCGGATCGTCTCCCGCGACACGGGCGACCGCTGGCACAGCGAGCCGAAGCACACCGCGTCGGCCGTGGCGGCCAGGGCGGTCAGGTCCGGCGTGGTGGCGATGAAGTCCCACGCCACGCCCTCGTGGATCACGTAGTCCGGTTGGCCGTGGGAGTCCAGCTCCACCGACACCGTGCCGGTCGGGTGCTCGCCGTCGACGCCGATGTATCGGCCGCCCAAGTTCACCGCCGCCAAGCGGGCGAGGATCTCCCGGCCGAGATCATCGTCGCCCACCCGGCTGACGATCACGCCGTCGGCCCCCAGCATGCGGGCGTGGTAGGCGAAGTTGGCCGGGGCGCCGCCGAGCTGTTTGCCCTCGGGCAGCAGGTCCCAGAGCGCCTCGCCGAGCCCGACGGCGGTGTAGCGTGTCTGTGTTTCGCTCATCGCTTCGCTGTCGTCCGTCGGCGGCTACAGATCGATGAACACCTTCATGCTCTGATCGCCCCGGGCCTCGATGAATTTGTAGGCGTCGATGTAGTCGTCCAGCCCGAAGTGCTTCGACTGCAGCGGCTCGGTGCGGATGCTGCCGTCGGCGATCCACTCGACCGCCTGCACGTAGTCGGCGTGCTGGTACATCAGCGTGCCGATGATGCTCAACTCGCGGTCGCCGACGACGGACATGTCGATGCGGGGTTTCTCGCCGAAGACGCCCAGCACGACGATGTCGCCGCCTTTCTCGATGGCGTCCACCGCGGCGGTCATCGTGGCCTCCACGCCGACGGCCTCGAAGGCCACGGAGAAGCCCTCGGAGCCGAACTCTCGCGCGGCCGCGTCGGCCAGGGGCTCCTTGGAGGCATTGGAGGCCGCGTCGATGCCGCACTGGCGGGCGACGTCGAGGCGGTAGTCGCTCAGGTCGGTGATGAGCACCTTCTTCGCCCCTCGCGCCTTGCACACCTGGGCGACGAAGTTGCCGATGGTGCCCGCCCCGAGCACGACGACGTTCTTGCCCTCGACCCCGCCGGCCCGGCCGGTGGAATGCACGCCCACTGCCGCCGGCTCGACCATGGCGCCCTGCTCGTAGGTGAAGCTCGCCGGCAGCGGGACGATCTTGTCGGCCTCGGTGACGGCCAGCTCCTGCGCCACGCCGGGGGCCTGGAAGCCGCGAACCTTCAGCACGTCGCAGATGTGGTAATCGCCCCGCCGGCACGGGTTGCACTCCCCGCACGTCTCCTGCGGGGTCGCGGTGACCTTCGTGCCGACCTCGATGCCCTCGACGCCCTCGCCGACCGCCTCGACGGTGGCGGAGAACTCATGGCCCTGCACCACCGGATACGGCGTGAAGGGGTGCTTGCCGTGGTAGACATGAATGTCCGTGCCGCACACGCCGATCCGCCGCACGCGCATCAGCACCTGCCCCGGCCCCGGCTGCGGCGCCGGCACGTCGCCAATTTCGATCCGGCCCGGCTCGGTCATGACGGCCTGTTTCATCTTGTGATTGCCTCCTCTCGCGCGAGCCCGGCCCGGCGTCATCGTCCGATCGCCCCGACTCCGAAAGCGTCTACCCCTATCCGATTCGAAGCGCGGAATCCAAGGAAAAAGCCCTCGCGTACCCACGGGTGCCGTGGTTTGGGGCGAAGCCCAACCACGCGCATGCGTCCCCGCGCGAGCGTTGCGAACGTGGTTGCTCCGCTTCGCTCCGCAGCCCACGGCACCCGGGCGGGAGTACCCACGGGTGCCGTGGGCTGGGGCAAAGCCCCAACCACGCGCATGCGTCTCCGCGTGAGGGTCGCGAACGTGGTTGCTCCGCTTCGCTTCGCAGCCCACGGCACCCGGGCAGCCCATGGCCCCCGTGCACACCACGGCACCCGGCTCACAGCCAGCCGGTCATTTGGGCGAGTCGTCGGCTGTAGTCGACGAAGTTGGGCCAGGAGATGTCGGGCGGCACGCCGTGGTCGCAGGAGGGGATGTAGCCGCCGTCGGCCACCACCGGCGCGATCCGCCGCAGCTCCAGGCGGATGGCCTCGCCGCCGCGGGCGATGGCCCGTTTGTCCACCCCGCCGCTATAGCCTATCGCGTGGCCGAACTGGCGGCGGAAGGCGCAGATATCGTTGTGGGCGGCCACCTCGATGGGGTTGCAGACGTTCATGCCCGATTCGATCCAGATGGGGATCAACTCGCCGATGAACCCGTCGCTGTCCATGTCCATCACCGGCACGCCCGCCGCGGCCGCCTGGGAGCACCAGCGGTCCCAACTGGGTTTGCAGAACTCCCGCGTCATGGTCGGGGAAATCATCGCCTTGGCCTTGTAGGCCATGTCCTCGGACATGCCCAGCCGGTCGGGGACGACCCGGGCGAAGATTCGCTCGAGGAGGGTCGAGACGAAATCGGTCCAGAACGCCGCCATCTCGGCGACGAAGTCCGGCTCGTCGATCATCAGCATGCACAGCCCCTCGAAGCCGCACCACTCCCGCATCTGCCAGAACGGGCCGGAAAACGACACCGACAGCACCGTCTCCCGGTCGGCGGCCGCGGCGCACCGCTGGTCGAAGTCGTCGGGGAATCGGCCCGGGGCGTCCACGTCGTAGCGGGTCTTCATCTGCTCCCAGTCGTCGCGGGTCTCGACGGGGCACTTGATCCACCGCCGCGTGACGAAGTCGATGGCGTTCCGCAGGTAGTGGGTGTCGAACTTATCGGAGATCTCGCAGATGTTCCCCTTCCAGTCCTGCACGATGTAATGGTTGCCGGTGTGCTCGAGGATCTTCTCCTCGAAATGCGGCCGCATGCGGAAGTCCACGCCCGGAGAGACGCCCGGTTTGGCCGGCTCGCGCTCGATGCCGAGTGTCTCCAACAGGTACTCGTGCCAGTTGACGTCCTCGGGCAGCCCGTCTGCCCGCCACCGCGCCCGGGTGGATTCTCGCGGCCCGCCGGGGTGGAAGGGAATCTTATCCGGCGTGCCGAAGGTCACCGTCTCGAGGTATCGCTGGCGAGGGTCCATGCGTCGATGCTCCTTCACTGCTCCGGTGCCCGGGTCCGGCCGCTTGCCGCGGTCGGCCGGTCTGGTACAATCACCTGCCAAAGCCGCGGCGCCGCTTTGGCGCCGCTCGAAAGGACATACGGGAGATCATGGACACAGTCAAGACGCGCTTCGCCCCTTCTCCGACCGGCCACCTGCACGTGGGGTCGGCCCGGACGGCCCTGTTCTCCTACCTGCTGGCCCGCCAGGCCGGCGGGACGTTCCTGCTGCGGATCGAGGACACCGATCGCGCCCGCCACGTCGAGGGGGCCGTCGAGCAGATCGCCGAAGACCTCCGATGGCTGGGCATCCGCCCCGACGAGGGCGTCGGCGTCGGCGGGGACAACGGCCCCTACGCCCAGAGCGAGCGCCTGGATATCTACAACGAGCACATCGAGCGGCTTCTGTCGGCCGGGAAGGCGTACCCCGCCTTCGAGTCGCCGGCCGAGCTGGACGCCCTGCGCCAGGCGGCCCAGGCGGAGAAACGATCGTTCCGCTACCCCCGCCCCGACCCGCTGCCGACGGCCGCGGAGGCCGAGCGGGCCGCCGCCGAGGGCCGGCCGGTCGTGGTTCGGCTCAAGGGCCCCGGCAAAAACGTGACCATCGTCGACGAGGTCTACGGCGAGGTGACCGTGTCGGCCGACCAGCAGGACGATTTCATCATACGCAAGGCCGACGGCTGGCCGACATACCACCTGGCCAACGTCGTCGACGATCACCTGATGGGCGTCAACATGATCCTTCGCGGGCAGGAGTTCCTCGGCCAGACGTGGCGGCACAAGCTGCTGCGGGAGGCGTTCGGTTGGCCGGAGCCGCGGCATGCCCACCTGCCGTTGATTATGGATATGCAGGGGCGAAAACTGTCCAAGCGCGACGGCGACGTGGACGTGTTCAGCTTCCGCAAGGCCGGCTACCTGCCCGAGACCCTGGTCAACTTCATCGCCCTGCTGGGCTGGTCGCCGGGGGCCGACCGGGAGAAGTTCACCCTCGAGGAGCTCACCGAGGCGTTCAGCATCGATCGGCTGGGCAAGACCAACGCCAAGTTCGACCGCGACAAGCTGCTGGCGTTCAACACCACCGCGGTGGCCGCGGCCGACGAGGACCGCCTGCTGGCCGGGTTGAGGGATTTCCTGGCGATCAACGACACGCCGATCCCCGCCGACAACCCGGCCGTACTGCGGCAGTTGCTCGCCGCCAACAAGGGCTTCCGCACGTTCGGCGACATCGTGGCCAAGAGCGGCATCCTGTTCGCCCCCGACGAGGCCGTCGAGTACGACCCCAAGGCGGTCAAGAAGGTGCTCGCCAAGGCCGACGGCGCCGGCTGGGCCGTGCTGGCCGAACTGGGCCCGCTGCTGGCCGAGTGCGAGTGGACGGCCGAGGCGATGGAGCAATGCCTGGCCGATTTCTGCGGGCGCCAACAGCTCGGCATGGGCAAAGTCGCCCAGCCCATCCGCGTCGCCGTCACCGGCGGCACCGTCAGCCCGGCGATCGGCGACACCCTCGTCCTGCTGGGGCGAGAACGAACCCTCGCCCGCATCGACCGCTGCCTCGCCCAACGCGAGTGACGCCCAACGCCCCCGCCCTCTACTTCTTCCCGGCTTGCGCCTTTTGGATTCTGGCCCAGGTGTCGCGGAGGGAGGCGGTGCGGTTGAAGATGGGGCGCTCGGGGGTGGAGTCGCCGTCGAGGCAGACGTAGCCCTGTCGCTCGAATTGGAACCGCTCGCCGGCCGCGGCGGTGGCGAGGGAGGGCTCGACGCGGCAGCCGGTGAGCACCTCCAGGGAATGGGGGTTCAGGTTGGCGGTGAAGTCGGCGCCCTCGGCCACGTCTTCGGGGTTCTCGGCGGTGAACAGGTGATCGTACAGACGCACCTCCGCCTCGATGGCGTGGGCCGCGGAGACCCAGTGCAGCGTGGCCTTGACCTTCCGCCCGTCCGGGGCGTCGCCGCCGCGGGTGGCGGGGTCGTAGGTGCAGTGTAGCTCGATCACGTCGCCGGCGTCGTCTTTCACCACGCCGGTGCAGGTGATGAAGTAGGCGTACCGCAGGCGGACCTCCCGCCCGGGGGCCAGGCGGTAGAACTTCCGAGGCGGGTCCTCGCGGAAGTCCTCCCGCTCGATGTACAGCACCCGCGAGAACGGCACCTCCCGCGTGCCGGCCGAGGAATCCTCGGGGTTGTTAATCGCCTCGAGCTGCTCCACCTGATCGGCCGGGTAGTTGTCGATGACCACCTTCAGCGGGCGCAGCACGCCCATCACGCGCGGCGAGCGCTTGTTGAGGTCTTCCCGCAGGCAATGTTCCAGCAGGGCGATGTCGACGACGCTGTTGGTCTTGTTGACGCCGATCCGCCGGCAGAAGTTGCCGATGGCCTCGGGTGTGTAGCCCCGCCGCCGCAGGCCCGCCAGCGTCGGCATGCGGGGGTCGTCCCAGCCGCTGACGTGCCCGTCGGCCACCAGGCGCCCGAGCTTGCGCTTGCTCATCAACGTGTACGTGATGTTCAGCCGGGCGAACTCGATCTGGCGCGGATGGTGGACGCCCAACTGCTCGAGGAACCAGTCGTACAGCGGGCGGTGGTTCTCGAACTCCAGCGAGCAGATCGAGTGGGTGATCCCCTCGATGGAGTCCTCCAGTCCGTGGGCCCAGTCGTACATGGGGTACACGCACCACGCGTCGCCGCTGCGGTGGTGGGTGGCGTGGAGGATGCGAACCATGATCGGGTCGCGAAGGTTCATGTTCGGCGAGGCCATGTCGATCTTCGCCCGCAGCACGCGGCTGCCGTCGGGGAATTCCCCGGCCCGCATCCGCTCGAACAGGTCGAGGTTCTCACCGACGGGGCGGTCGCGGTGCGGGCTGTTGGTGCCCGGGGCGGTCAGCGTGCCGCGGTACTCGCGAATCTGCTCGCCGGTCAAATCGTCCACGTACGCCTTGCCCGCCTCGATGAGCTGCACGGCGTAGTCGTGCATCTGCTGGAAGTAGTCGGAGGCGAAGAACAGCCTCTCGCCCCAGTCGCAGCCGAGCCAGCGGATGTCTCGCTGGATCGCCTGGACGTATTCGGCCTCTTCCTTGGTGGGGTTGGTGTCGTCGAATCGCAGGTTGAACAGGCCGCCGGACTCCCGGGCGATCCAGTAATTCAGGCAGATCGCCTTGGCGTGCCCGATGTGCAGGTAGCCGTTCGGCTCGGGCGGGAAGCGCGTGTGGACCTTTCCGCCGTAAACGCCGGCTTCGGTGTCGGCGGCGACCAGGCTCCGCACGAAGTCGACCGGCCCGTTGGAGGCCTCCGCATTCATGGTGTCCATTCCTTCATCAACAAGGTTTTCGTTGCCCGCGCGGGCGTCGTTGGCGTACTCTGCCACGGACGCACGGCGTTGTCCAGTATCGTCGTCGCCGCGGGGCTCGCCGGGCCGGGGGCCCCCGGCTGCGATCGGCTCCGGTGCGGATCAGCCATGCCGTCGAAGGTGAGAGCGAAAGGCCGTCATGAGCGTATTGGTAACCGGCAGCATCGGGATCGACACGATCGTGGCCCCCGCGGGGCGGGCCGAGGACGTGCTGGGCGGCTCGGCGGTGTACTTTGCCGCCGCGGCCAGCTTCTTCACGCCGGTGCGCTTCGTGGCCGTGGCGGGCGACGACATGCCCGAGGGGTTCCTGGCCATGCTGGAGCGAATGCCGGGGATCGATCTTACCGGCCTGGAGGTCCGCGCCGGCTCGGCGACCTTCCGCTGGAGCGGGCGGTACCATGACGACGTCAACCAGCGCGACACGCTGGCGACCCAACTCGGCGTCCTCGGCGAGGCCGGGCCGACGATCCCGGAACCGTTTCGCGACAGCCGCTACGTCTTCCTGGCCAACACGCATCCGGTGCTGCAGGGAGAGCTGCTGTCGCAGTTGACCGCCCCCGCGCTGGTGGTGGCCGACACGATGAACCTGTGGATCGACGGCGAAGCCGAGGCCCTCAAGGCGCTGCTGGGGCGGATCGACGGGCTGGTACTCAACGATACCGAGGCCCGCCAACTCACCGGTGAGGCGAATACCGTCGTCGCCGGGGGGGAGGTGGCCCGGCGCGTCAAGCGGTTCGTCGTCGTCAAGAAGGGCGAGCACGGCAGTTTGCTGTTCGTCGACGGGCGGATCTTCACGCTGCCGGCCTACCCGGCCACGACGGTGGTGGACCCGACGGGGGCGGGCGACAGCTTCGCCGGGGCGATGATGGGCTACCTCGCCGCCGTCGACCGGGCCGACCCCGAGGCCCTGCTGACCGGCATGGCGTACGGAACGGTGGTGGCGTCGCTGGAGCTGGAGGGCTTCTCCCTCGAGCGCCTGACGGCCATCACGCGGGCGGAGATCGACGCGCGACTGGCGGACTTCGTCACGATGACACGGTTTGCCCCGGCGGACCTCCCAACGGCGGCGCCGCCCGGCCGCCACGGGAGCCGATCATGATGACGCGAACGTTCCTGGCGTTGGACCTGAATACCGAGGCCCGCCACCGCTTGGGGCAGGTCCAGGGCCGGCTGGCCGACGTGGGCGCCCGCGTGCGGTGGGTCGACCCCGAGCAGATCCACGTGACGCTGCAGTTTCTCGGGGACGTGGCCGACGAAGATACGCCCGAGCTGTGCCGCCAGGTCACCGAGGCGGCGGCGACCGTCGAGGCGTTCGAGTTCGAGCTCGGCGACGTGGTGGCCGTGCCGCCACATGGGATCATGCGGATGATCTGGGTCGAGGTCGGCGACCCCACCGCCCGGATGGCCACGCTGCACGATCGGCTGAACGCCCTCGCCGCCGGCATGGGCTACAAGAGCGAGACCCGCCGCTTCCGCCCGCACCTGACCCTGGGGCGGGTCAAGGGCCGCGATCAGTTGGGGCCCCTCCGCCAAGGGGTCCGCGAGACGGCCGGGAACTTCGGCACCCAGTGGGCCGACCAACTGGTCGTCTACGCCAGCGGGCTCACCCCGGCCGGGCCGGTCTACACCCCGCTGGCCACGGCGCCGCTGGGGTGAACGGCCAAAAAAAAATAAAATGAGCACTTGCGGTACCCTAACAAATACTGTACATTGAGGTCGCACTCAGCCGATAGAGCAATGGGAGATTGAGATGTCGTATTCAGCCCGTCGCCGCGGACAAGCCTGGCACCGAACGTAAAGCATGCAACCCAATAGGGTTGTCGATGCAGCGTGACGCCGTCAGCGGAGCGGCGGGCAGCATGAAGGCGGCAGATCAACCTTGAGTTGCTGTGGAAGCGTGGGTGCACGTCGAAGCGATCACAGGAACCACCAGCGGGGGGCGATAGGGAGCGAGCGATGGCGAAGAAGGTGACGAAAGCGGCCAAGAAGAGCAAGGTGCAACCCGTGGCCTCCATGCCCAAGACGGACACCGAGGCGTTGCGGGATCGGGCCCTGGACACGGCGGTCAAGCAGATCGAGAAGAGCTTCGGCGTCGGCAGCATCATGAGCATGGCCGACCGCGGGGCCTCGGGCGAACTGCGGGGCATTCCCACCGGAGCCTTGAGCCTGGACTTGGCGCTGGGGGGCAAGGGCATGCCGTGCGGGCGCATCTGCGAGCTGTTCGGCCCGGAGAGCTCGGGCAAGACCACGCTGGCGCTGCACATCGTGGCCAGCGCCCAGAAACAGGGAGGCGTGGCCGCCTACATCGACGCCGAGCACGCCCTGGACCCCACGTGGTGCCGGAAGCTCGGGGTGAACCTGGAGAGCATGCTGATCAGTCAGCCGGACTCCGGCGAACAGGCGCTGGAGATCTGCGAGATGCTCGTCCGCTCCAACGCCGTGGCGGTGATCGTGATCGACTCGGTGGCCGCGCTGATCCCGCGGGCGGAAATCGAGGGGAGCATGGGCGATCAGCAGGTCGGCCTGCAGGCGAGGCTGATGAGCAAGGCGATGCGGAAACTCACCGGGGCGATCTCCAAAAGCCGCACGTGCGTGATCTTCATCAACCAGATCCGCGAGAAGATCGGCGTGATGTTCGGCAACCCCGAAACGACCCCCGGCGGGCGGGCGCTGAAGTTCTACAGCTCCATCCGCCTCGATATCCGCCGCGTGGGCACCATCAAGGAAGGCGACGAGGCCGTCGGCAACCACGTGCGGGCGCGCGTGGTCAAGAACAAGTGCGCCCCGCCGTTCCGCAAGGCCGAGTTCGATATCATGTTCGCCGACGGCATCAGCGCCGAGGGCGACCTGATCGACCTGGGCGTGGTGCTCGACATCGTGCAGAAAATGGGCGCCTGGTACAGCTTCGGCGACGTCCGCCTCGGCCAAGGCCGCGAGAGCGCCAAGGCCTTCCTCAAATCGAACCCCGACCTCGCCGACGAGCTCAAAGCCGCCATCATGGCCGCCCACGAAGGCGACGGCGAGGACCAGGCGTAGCGCCGCCTCGCCAAGTGCCAGGTGCTGCAGGTGCCGGGTCCCATGGCCACGCTTGCGTGAAGGTGTCCGATAATTCAGGCGGCCCAAGGAACTCATGGTAGCCACGGGCGCGAGCCCGTGGAATGCCGGCGACACGCGGAACGGAGCTGCCGGAGCCAGCGATTCATGCGGGCCGGACCGGTCGGCATGATTCGCCCCCTGCGGGGGCTCGGGGTTCGGGGGCGCGAGCGTCCACGGGCTCGCGCCCGTGGCTACCATGAAGGTCAACCGGCGAGCCACGTTGGCCCGCACGAATTATCGGACACCTTCACGCTTGCGTGGCCATGCGGAGGCCCTGGCGGCAGCGAACATGCCCACGCAAGCGTGTGGGCATGGCACCAACAGGTGGGTGTGGGCACCCAACAGGCGGTCTTGACCCAAGGAGCATGGCCGTGTCCGAACGGCGAGGCGTGAGCATTCTGTCGGAGGTGCTGGCGGTGATCGCGATGGTGGTCTTGTCGAGTTCGGCGTCGCCGGCGGCGGGGGTCGAGGGGGATTTCTACCTCTCGCCGGATGGCAAGGATACCTTCAGCGGCAAACTCCCCGCCGTCAACACCGCCGAGACCGACGGGCCGTTCGCGACGCTGCGGCGGGCGCGGGAGGCGGTGCGGGCGCTGAAGACGGCCCACCCCGAGCGGCCTCGGCCGATCCGCGTGGTGCTTCGTGGGGGTGTGTACGAGCTGGAGCGGACGGTGGTGTTCACCCCGGCCGATTCCGGCACGGCCGCGGCACCGGTGGTGTACCAGGCCTATCCCGGCGAAACGCCCGTCCTCTCCGGCGGCACGGCGCTGTCGGGCTGGCGGGTGGATTCGAAGGGCCGCTGGCAGGTGGAGCTGCCCGCCGTTCGGCAGGGGAAGTGGCGTTTCTCGCAGCTCTTCGTCAACGGTCGGCGCCGCTACCGGCCGCGGCTGCCCGCCCGGGGGTACTACTCGATTGCCGCGTCGCTGCCGCCGTCGGCGCGGGCGAAAGACAAAGGGCCGGGGGACGGGCCGGACCGGTTCGGATTCAAGGCCGGCGACATCCCGGCTGAGTTGCCCAACCGCGACGACGTGGAGGTGCTGGCCTTCCACTCGTGGTCGACGTCTCGTTTCGGCATCGAGAGCATCGACAGCGACAAGCACGTGGTCTCCCTCACCGGCCGGACGCGGTCGAAGAGCTGGTGGCACCAGTTCAAGCAGGGCAACCGGTACCTTCTGGTGAACGTCAAAGGCGCCCTCACCCGGGAAGGGCAGTGGTACCTCGATCGGCCCAGCGGGCGGCTGACGTACATCCCGCGAAAGGGCGAGACGCCGGCCAAGGCGACCGTCGTCGCCCCGCGGCTGGATCGGCTGGTGGTGCTGGCCGGCGACGTGAAGCGGCAGCGATGGGTCGAGCATATCGAGTTCCGCGGGCTGACCTTCGCCCACACCCACTGGGCCCTCCCGCCCCGGGGGTACTGCTGCCCGCAGGCCGAGGTGTTCCTCGCCGCCGCCATCGAGGCCGAGGGCGCCCGGCAGTGCCGTTTCGACGGGTGCACGATTACCCACACCGGCCAGCACGCCCTGCGGTTGGGGCTGGCGTGCAGGGGAAACGTTATCGCCAACTGCGAGATGACCGACCTGGCCGCCGGGGGCGTGCTGATCGGCACCACCGCCGGCGGCGTGTCCGACGGCACTGCCCCGGCGGCACCGTTGACCGACGAGACGGCCGCGTCAAACAACCGCGTCACCAACTGCCTCATCGCCCGCGGCGGGCGGCTGCACCCGGCGGCGGTGGGCGTGTGGATCGGGCAAAGCCACCACAACCGCGTCGAGCACTGCGAGATATTCGACTTCTACTACAGCGGCTTCAGCGTCGGCTGGACGTGGGGCTACGGCACCAGCTATGCCCACCACAATCGGATCGAGAACAATCACATCCACAAGCTCGGCCAGGGGGTGCTCAGCGACATGGGCGGCGTGTACACCCTCGGCGTCTCCCCGGGCACCGTGGTCCGCGGCAATCTCATCCACGACGTGTGGAGCTTCGGCTACGGCGGCTGGGGGCTGTACACCGACGAGGGCTCCACCGGCATCGTGATGGAAAACAACGTCGTCTACAACACCCGCACCGGGTCGTTCCACCAGCACTACGGCCGGGATAACATCATCCGCAACAACATCCTCGTCGGATCGGCCAAGTGGCAACTGCAGCGGACCCGCGCCGAGGCGCACAGCTCCTTCGAGTTCTCCCGCAACATCGTCTACTGGCGCACCGGCCCGCTGCTGGGGAGCAACTGGAAAGACGGCCATTTCAAGATGGACTACAACCTCTACTTCAACGCCGCGGGCAAGCCGGTCGGCTTTGCCGGGCTGACGCTGGCCCAGTGGCGGGGCAAAGGCAAGGACATCCACTCGATCATCGCCGACCCGATGTTCGTGGACCCAGCCGCCCACGATTTCCGCCTCCGCGACGGTTCCCCCGCCGGCAAGATCGGCTTCAAACCCTTCGACATCAGCAAAGCCGGCCGGCAGAAAGGCGCCAAAACCGCCGCCGACCTGCCGCCCGCCGAGCCCGCGTACCCCACGGTAGGGCGCAAGTAGGTCCGGCAAGCTATGCCGGAGACGTGGTGGCCAATGCTATGCCACCCACGCGGAGGAGGGGGGGGTGCGGGCATTGCGATTGGTTTGTGGGGACGGACACAGACACGGCCAGCAAGCTGGCCCGCTAAACATTCCCTATGGACCACGTCCGTTTAGCGGCGGGCCTTGGCCCGCGTGCGGGTCCGGACATTCCCAACGATCCGCGTGCGTGTCCGCGCATTCCCCACGATCCACGTGCGTTTAGCAGCGGGCCTTGGCCCGCGTGCGGGTCCGGACATTCCCAACGATCCGCGTGCGGGTTCGTACGCTCACATGGTTGCGTCACTTGAGACGCATGCCAACGAATCGGCCTTCGCGTCAGCGCCCCTTGAATTCCCTGGGGTGCTTGCGTTTGAGCTCCTCGACGGCCCAGCCGCGGCCGGTGGCTTTGAGGCGCTCGCAGTAGCTGGGTAGCGAGCCGCGGGCGTGGGCGGGGCCGCCTTCGGCCATCACGGTCCACAGGGGGTCCACCTGGCCCGGCTGGGAGGTCATCATCTCGCCGTGCCAGTGGCCCAGGATGCGGGCGGCTTCGGCGCACACTTCCGGCCGGTCGGGGGCGAGGTCGTGCTGCTCATGCGGGTCGTCTTGGAGGTTGTACAGCATCTCCTCGGGGAACAGGTGGTAGCCGTCGTGGTACGTGCGGATGTAAATCCACGGCCCGAACCGCACGCTCCGCTGGCACACGTGGCAGCACTGGCTGAGGATGAGGTGATCCCGCCCGCAGTCGGCGCCGTCGGTGATCGTCCCGGCGTAGCTGGCCCCGTCCCATCGCGCCTGGGCCTCCTGGCCGAACAGATCGGCCAGCGTGGGCGACAGGTCGATCTGGTAGTGCAGGCCGGTATCGACGTGGCCGGCCTTGCACCCGGGCCAGCGGACGATCATCGGAATCCGGCAGGTGATCGCGTCGGCCGTGCCGTGCTCGCCGTAGATGCCGAACTCGCCGATGTTCTCCCCGTGGTCGGAGCTGACGATGATGGCCAGGTCGTCGGCGACCCCCTCGGCCGCCAAGGCCTCCAGGAGCCGCCCGATGTGCCCGTCCATGTAGCGGATGCCGCAGTCGTACCCGTCGATCATCCGCCGCACGCCGGCCATGTCGCTGATCGAGCCGGGGTGGCGCGGGTAGGCGGGGTTGGCCTTGTCGGAGTACATGCCGATTTCATGGGCGCAGTGCGGCCCGACGTGCTTGAGGTGCTCGGCGAAGACCTCCTCGGTAAGCCACGCCGGCAGCGGGTCGTCGGCGAACGGGTTGCCGAAGTCCTCCGGCGCGCGGTACGGGCCGTGCGGGTCCCAGTAATTCACGTGGAGGAACCAGTCGTCGGCGGCGGCGTTGGCCTTGATCCACTTCAGCACGGTCGGCGTGACGTCCTCGGCCGACTCCACGCCGCCCTTGCCGGTGTTGTGCATCTCGTCGAAGCCGGCGTAGAACCACCACGCCGAGTGGCGCTCGGCGAAGGGGCTGATCGAGACGGTCTTCATGCCCGCACGTTTGAAGATCCTCGGCAGGCACTCGACGCTGAAACGCTCGCGGAAGCCACGTGGCGACCCGTCGATCCGCATGTCGGCGGCGGTGCCGCCGTGACCGACCGCGCCGTTGTGAATGCCGAACCGCCCGCTCATCAGCGCCGCCCGCGACGGCAGGCAGGGGGCGTCGGAGCAGTAATACTTCTCGAAGCGGACCCCGCCGGCGGCGATGCGGTCGATGGTGGGCGAGGTGTCGCGGTGATAGCCGTAGCAGCCCAGATGGTCCGGGCGGAGCGTGTCGAGATCGAGAAACAGAACCCTCATTGCACTTGTACCTTTCCTGGTGGTTTCAGGGCTTGCCCGCCGCATCGGTTCCCGGTCGGGCGATCTGCGAGGCCGGCGGGCCGCACGGAGTATATCCCCAACGGCGGCGCCGTTCACCCCACAAACGTCGAAATGATCTGTTGCGGCCGTCGCGTCCAGCGATTATGATGGCTTCTGTACCGTCGCCTCCGGGGTGTGTGGGGGCAGGCGACGGCGGCCGCGGACCGCACATTCTCATGGCAAGGGACGCCGATGGCAATCGCGACAGCTAACGCGTTGGGCAGCAGTGTCTTGGTCCTGAACCGGCACTACGCCGCCATTCACGTGGTGAGCGTCCGGCGGGCCTTCGGCATGCTGTACCGGCGACTGGCCGAGGTCATCCACGTCGAGGATAACCTGTTCGAGGGGCACGACTTCGAGTCGTGGCAGCAGGTCAGCCTCCATCGCGCGAAGTTCCCCCGCCAGGAGGCGGAGTGGATCCGATGCATCCGCTTCGATCTGGCCGTGCCGAGGATCGTCCGCCTGCTGCTTTACGACCGGCTGCCGAAGAAGCGCGTGAAGTTCAACCGGCGGAACATCTACGCTCGCGACCACAGCCGCTGCCAGTACTGCGGCAAGCCGTACCCCACCGGCGAGTTGAGCCTCGATCACGTGATACCCCGCAGCCAGGGCGGCAAGAGCACCTGGGAGAACGTCGTCTGCGCCTGCGTGGCGTGCAACGTTCGCAAGGGCGGGCGCATGCCGGCCCAGGCGCACATGCGGCTGATCACCAAGCCGGTGAAGCCCACCCGTCCGCCGGTGATCTCCCTTCGGTTGAGCAGCGAGAAGTACGCCTCCTGGAAGCAGTTCCTCAACCACGCCTACTGGTCGGTCGAACTGCGAGAGTAACCCCGGTAGCGGGCCGCGGGCCGGCGATGCCCACGGCCGCCCCTTCGAGGCTTCTGCATCGGGAGGGTCGTCGTGCTCCCGCCGCTCACGCGCTTGTCTTTACCGACATCTTTCGCCCATGGGATCACGCCGGGTTAGCGCTTGCCGAAAACGCCCGTTTCCGTTTTCGCGAAGGCCCGTTCAGGCCCGTGAACGGGCCTGAGACGACCGTCGAGCGTTGGCGATACTCGCGTACATCGGACGCTGGGGGCGGGAGGGCACGCACAACGGCGTTGTGCGTGGCACCCAACTCGATCTGACGGGCGAAAATGTGGGTAAAGACAAGCGCGTGAGCGGCGGGAATAGGAGCCGCTTCATTGAAAAGACCAGCCCCCGCAGGGGGCGGCAGAACTGTAGCCCGCCGCGTGAGCGGCGGGGATAGGAGCCGCTTCATTGGAAAGACCAGCCCCCGCAGGGGGCGGCAGATGTGCGGCCCATGGCGCGAGCGGCGCCGGCGCCGCCGGCCGGGCGGGGGCAAGAAGCTCAACAGGATATTGACATTGGCCGATAAGGACGTTAGGGTAATCGACGTTGAGCAGACAGGACGATCAGGCACGAAGATGACCACCCGCACGACGACAACAGCGTGAGCCCGCGAGAGCCTCACTTCGAGGTGTTCGTGGGCGCCGCGCGGTCCGTTGGGCGGACCTTCATCTTCGTGCCTTTTTTTGTGCGGGCAGCCGATTGGGAGCCTGAATCATGGTGAAAGTGACGCTTCCCGACGACAGCGTCAGGGAGTACGACGCCCCGGTCAGCGCCGTGGCCGTGGCTGAGGACATCTCTCCCCGCCTGGCCTCGGCGGCGGTGGCGGCCGAGGTGGACGGGACGCTGGTGGACCTGGCCACCGAGATGGGCGAGGGCGAGCACCGCCTCAAGCTGCTGACCAACCGCGATGAGCGGGCCCTGGAGGTGCTGCGACACACCGCCGCCCACGTGCTGGCCCAGGCGGTACGCCACCTTTACGGCCAGGACGTGCAGTACACCATCGGGCCGGCCCTGACCGACGACTTCCAGTACGGGTTCTACTACGACTTCGACCTGCCCGAGCCGATCTCCACCGACGACCTGCCCGCCATCGAGGCGGAGATGGCCAAGATCGTCGCCGACGACGTCGCCCTCCAGCGCCTGGTGCTCCCCGTGGCCGAGGCCAAGGAGCAGTTGCTCGCCCTCGGGCAGCACTTCAAGGCCGAGATGATCGACGATCTGGTTCGCACCGAGGGCGTCGAGTCGGTCAGCCTGTACCGCCAGGGCGATTTCCTCGACATGTGCCGCGGCCCGCACCTGCCCTCGGCCGGGAAGCTGAAGGCGTTCGCCCTGCTGAGCGTGGCCGGGGCGTACTGGCGGGGCGACGAACGCAACAAGATGCTCACCCGCATCTACGGCGTGGCCTTCTTCGATGCCAAGCAGCTCAAAGCTCACCTGGCGAGGGTCGAGGAGGCCCGCAAGCGCGACCACCGGGTGATCGGCAAGCAGTTGGGCCTCTTCCTGCTGAGCGATCAGGTCGGCCCCGGGCTGCCCATCTGGATGCCCAACGGGGCGATCGTCCGCCGGGAGCTGGAAGACTGGCTACGCGGGGAGCTCATCAAACGCGGCTACAAGCTGGTGTACACCCCGCATATCGGCAAGCTCGATCTGTACCGCACCAGCGGGCATTACCCCTACTACCAGGAAAGCCAGTACCCGCCGATCCAGGTGGGCGAGCAGGAGGGGTACCTGCTCAAGCCGATGAACTGCCCGCACCACGTGCAGATCTACAAGGCGAGCCAGCACAGCTACCGCGACCTGCCGTTGCGGCTGGCGGAGTTCGGCCAGGTGTACCGCTGGGAGCAGTCCGGCGAGCTGAACGGGCTGATCCGGGCTCGGGGATTCTGCCAGGATGATGCCCATATCTTCTGCACCCCCGAGCAGTTGGAGGATGAATTCCAGAGCTGCATCGATCTGGTCAAGCTTGTGCTCGGCACGCTGGAGCTGACCGATTTCCGCGCTCGCATCGGCCTGCGGGGGGTCGACTCCGACAAGTACGTCGGCACCGCGGCCAACTGGGACCGGGCGGAAGCGAACATCCGCAACGTCATCGGCCGATCGGGCCTTCCCTGCACCGAGGAAGTCGGCGAAGCGGCCTTCTACGGGCCCAAGGTGGACTTCGTGGTGACCGATTGCATCGGGCGGGAGTGGCAGCTCGGGACCGTGCAGGTGGACTATAACTTACCGGAACGATTCGACTTAGAGTACGCCGGTGCCGACAACGCCCCGCATCGACCGGTGATGGTGCACCGGGCGCCTTTCGGGTCGCTGGAGCGGTTCATCGGCATCCTCATCGAGCACTTCGCCGGGGCCTTCCCGCTGTGGTTGGCGCCGGTGCAGGTGGCCGTGCTGCCGGTGAGCGATAAGTACAATGACTACGGCCGGAAAGTGCTGGCGGCGCTGCGAGAAGCGGGGCTGCGGGCGGAAATCAGCGATTCTCCAGAAAAAATTGGAGCTAAGATCCGGTCAGCAACGTTGAATAAAGTGCCCTACATGTGTATTGTGGGGGCTAGGGAAGCTGGGAACGGTACCGTGTCGCTGCGCCATCGGACCGGCGGGGACGCCGGGGTGGTCAGCGTGGCTGAGGCGGTCCAGCGGCTGTCGGCCGAGCGGGACTCCCGCCGGGCGCGGCCCGCGGCCGCCGAGGAGAACAAAGAATAGCCGGCTGCGTCGGCCGGCACTGGAACCTATCTGAAAAGGGATTCATTGAAAGGACAACCGCCCAACAAGGGTCTGCGCCGCAACAGCCAGATCCGCATCTCGCCGATTCGACTGATCGATGAGGACAACAACCAGGCCGGGATCGTGGACACCCTCACGGCCAAAGGCATGGCCTTGAAGGCCGGGCTGGACTTGGTGGAAGTGGCTCCGCAGGCTCAACCTCCGGTTTGCCGTATCATGGATTACGGCAAATGGATGTACGAGCAGAAGAAGAAAGAGCACAAGGCCAAGAGCCACCGGCACGAGTCGGTCCTCAAAGAGGTTCGCATGCGGCCGAAGACCGACCCGCACGATCTGCTGATCAAGATCAATCGGGCCAAGGGCTTTCTGGACAAGGGCCATAAGGTGCAGTTCACCATGCTCTTTCGCGGCCGGGAAATGGTCCATCAGGGCCTCGGCCGGGTGGCGTTTGAGCGCATCAAGGTGGAACTGGCCGATATCGCCAAGCTGGAGCGCGACTTCCGCATGGAGGGCCGCCGGCTGACGATGATCGTCTCACCGATCGCCATCAGGCCCACCAAGGGCGCCGAGGCCGAGGAAGGCGAACCCAGACCCGCCAGAGCCAAGAAGGAAGCCAAGGCCAAGCCCGCCGCCAAGGTCGAGGAAGCCAAGGCCAAGCCTGCCGAGGCCGAGGAAGCCAAGGCCAAGCCTGCCGAGGTCGAGGAAGCCAAGGCCGCGCCCGCTGAGGTCGAGGAAGCCAAGGCCAAGCCCGCCGAGGTCGAAGAAGCCAAGGCCAAGCCCGCCGAGGCCAAGGCCCCCGAGGCGCCGTCGGCCCCGGAGACCGAAGCCCAGCCGGCATCGGAGCCGGCGCCGCAGGCGGACGCCGGGTCGGCGCCGCCGGGATAGGGTCGTCGCACGGGGTCCGATGACGGGATAGCCGCCAACAGGCGTCGCGGCCGCGTTCCGTCGGCCATGGCGCCGGCGGGCGGGATCGGTTGGCCCGGGTGTGGAAATTCCCGGCCTACCCTCTTTACAGGCGAGACATTCCTGCTAGAATACCGAACCTTTCGCCGGCCGGGCCGAGGCCTACTGCCTCAGGCGGCCGCGAAGGATTTTCCAAGGGTGTACGACGATGCCAAAGATGAAGACAAGCAAGACCGTGGCCAAACGGATCAAGGTGACCGCGGGCGGCAAGCTTATGCGGCGCAAGGCGGGGCGAGGACACCTGCTGTCCACCAAGAGCCCCAAGCGTATCCGCGGGGGCCGAAAGGCCACCACGGTGCCGAAGGCCTTCGCCAAGCACGCTCGCCGCAAACTCGGTATCTGAGCGTTGCCGCGCGCCCCAGTCGGTGGCCTGGCCGGTTCAGGCGGCCCCGGCGGCGCCGGCCGAACAGTCCGGGTCGGGTGGTACTCGCAGAATCATGGACCCAGGTGGGAGCCCGAAGGGGCGGGCCTTGGGCGGCTGCATTGGAGCGGCCGGTCGGGGCTAAAAACAGGCCGTCGGATCGGCCGTCCACCGGTCGCTGGAAAGGAGTTGTCGCCATGCCACGCGTACGAACAGGCGCCGCCAGGCGCCGCAAACACAAGAGGGTCCTCAAGAGCGTACGGGGCCATCAGGGCGCCCCGGGTGTGCGTTACCGCCTGGCGATCCAATCGGAGTTCCGCGCAGGCCAGTTCGCCTACCGCGACCGCAGGAACCGCAAGCGAACCTTCCGCGCCCTGTGGATCACCCGTATGTCGGCCGCCTGCCAGCAGCGCGGAATCCGCTACAGCGTCTTTATCGCCGGCTTGAAGGCCTCCGGGATCACGCTGAACCGCAAGATGCTCAGCGAGATCGCCATTGCCGACCCGGAGATGTTCGACCGGATCGTCGCGTTGACCCAATCAGCCGCGTGAGCGGCGCCGTGTTCGACTGACCCGTGACCCGGCCCGTCGCTTGCGGCGGGCCGTTCTGTTGGCCGCAGCCGCGTCGGCCGGGGCGGCCGCTTTCGCCGGCGGGGTCGCCCGGGCCGTTGGGAGCATTGCTATGGGCCTACTGGAAGACCTCGAGCAATTGGAAAAACAGGCCAAGGCGGAAGTCGCCGAGGCGCTGGACGCCGACCGGCTCGAACGGTTCCGGGTGAAGTTCCTCGGCGCCAAGGGCGCGGTCAAGACGGCCATGCAGCGGCTGAAGGAACTGCCGCGAGAGGCCAAGCCCGCCGCCGGCAAGCTCGCCAACCAGGTCAAGGGCGCCATTCAGAAGCTCTACGACCAGGCCAAGGCCGCCTGCTCGGCCCCCGCCGCCGCCGCGGCCCCCGCCGCCGACGTCACCCTGCCGGGCCGGCGGCCCGCGATAGGCCGGCCGCATATCCTCACCCAGACCATCAACGAGATCACCGAGATCTTCGCCCGCATGGGCTTCGACGTGGCCTACGGGCCCGAGGTCGAGGATGAGTGGCACAACTTCATCGCCCTGAACATCCCCGCCTCGCACCCGGCGCGCGATCCGCTGGAGAACTTCTACATCACCGGCGAGATGCTCCTCCGCAGCCAGACCTCCACCATTCAGACCCGGGTGATGGAGGCCACCGAGCCGCCGGTGCGGGTGATCGCCGTGGGGCGCGTGTACCGGCCCGACACCGTCGACGCCACCCACAGCTTCATGTTCCACCAGGTCGAGGGCCTGTACGTCGACCGCGACGTGACCATGGGCGACCTGAAGACGTGCCTCGATCAGTTCTGCAAGGCGTACTTCGGCCCCGACGTGCAGACGCGTTTCCGCCCCAGCTTCTTCCCCTTCACCGAGCCGTCGGCCGAGGTGGACCTGCTGTTCCGCAAAGACGACGGCTCCACCGAGTGGATCGAGCTGGGCGGCTGCGGCATGGTCGACCCGGCCGTGCTCGAGGCGGTCGAGTACGACCCCGAGGAATACACCGGCTTCGCCTTCGGCCTCGGGATCGAACGCAGCGCCATGCGCAAGCACGGCATCCCCGACATCCGACTCCTCTTCGAAAACGACGTCCGCTTCCTCAGCCAGTTCTAGCCCGCGGCGGCCGGCAGCCGGTAGCCAGTGTCTTGTCCTGGAGCCGGTAGGGTGTGCAGCGTTTTTGTGCTGCACACGGAACGAAGGCGGACAGCGCGATGGTGTGCAGCAGAAAGGCGCTGGACTTGGACTAACTCGGCCGGAAGGAGCATACGATGGCAGGTCTGGCCTCCAAGCTGCTCGCGCTCGCCGTCGCGGCGGCGCTCATCGCCGGCACCGGCGAGGCCGCTGAGACCGCCTCGGGCGACAAAGAGACCGGGCCGTACGCGCGGTGGCAACACGCCCCGGCGAGCGGGCCGGGGGACTTTCCGATCGCCGTGTGGCTCCAGGCACCGAAGAACGCTGCTCGCTACAAGGCGGCCGGATTCAACCTCTACGTCGGTCTGTGGAAGGGCCCGACGGAGGCCCAACTCGCGGCGCTCCGCAAGGCGGGCATGCCCGTCATTTGCCACCAGAACAGTGTCGGCCTGAAGTACGCGGGCGACCCGATCATCGTCGGCTGGATGCACGACGACGAACCGGACAACGCCCAGCCACGGCCGGACGGCAAAGGCTATGGCCCGCCGATTCCGCCGAGGCGGATCGTCGCCGACTACGCGCGCATCCGCCGAGCCGACCCGTCCCGCCCGATTCTGCTGAACCTCGGCCAGGGCGTCGCCTGGGACGGTTGGGTCGGCCGCGGCGTGCGGACGAACCATCCCGAAGACTACCCCCAATACGTGAAGGGCTGCGACGTCGCGTCGTTCGACATCTACCCAGCCGTCAGCACGCGCCCACAGACGGCGGGCAAGCTGTGGTACGTCGCGCGGGGCGTGGAGCGCATGCGGAAGTGGGCCGGGCCGGAGCGCGTCGTCTGGAACTGCATCGAGTGCACGCGGATCAGCAATCCGAAACGCAAGCCCACGCCGCACGAGGTCCGCGCCGAGGTATGGATGTCGATCGTGCACGGCTCGCGCGGGCTGATCTACTTCGTGCACCAGTTCAAGCCGCGTTTCATCGAGGCCGCCCTGCTGGCCGATGCCGAGATGCTCGCCGCCGTGACGAAAATCAACGCCCGCATCCGTGAGCTGGCGCCGGTGATCAACGCGGCGCCCCCGGCCGCGGGGGCCGAGGCGACGGTCACCTCGTCGGCGAGGCACGTGCCCATCGCGACGATGACGCGGCGCCACGGCGCCGCCACGTACGTATTCGCCGTGTCGATGCGCCGCGGGAAGACGACCGGTGCGTTCCGCGTGCCCGGCCTGGGCGCCGGGGCGAAGGCGGAGGTGCTCGGCGAAGGCCGGTCGGTTGCCGCGCCACACGGGCGATTCACCGACGCCTTCGCCGGCTACGACGTCCACCTGTACAAGCTCGCCGATTCGCGCTGAGCGCCACGCCGGGGCCCCACAAGCACGTAGGGTGTGCAGCGTTTTGTGCTGCACACGGAACGAAGGCGGCCAGTGCGATGGTGTGCAGCAGAAAGACGCTGCACACCCTACTGGTTACCGGCTACCGGCTACCGGCTACGTGTGGTAATCGGCGTTGATGGTGATGTACTCCCGCGAGAGGTCGCACGTCAGGGCGGTGTAGCGGCCGTTGCCGAGGTTGAGGTTGACGTCGATCTCGACGGTATCGCCGGCCATGTGGGCTTCGGCGGCCTTGACGTCGAACGGGCAACTGGCGCCGCGGCGCATGACGGTGACGCCGCCGATCTTGCAGGTGAGCTTGTCTTGGATCACCGTGGCGGGGCTTCGCCCGGCGGCGCAGACGATCCGGCCCCAGTTGGGGTCGCCGCCGTGGACGGCGCACTTCAGCAGCACGCTGTTGGCGATTGTTCGCGCCGCGGCCGCCGCGTCGGCGTCGCTGGCGGCACCGCGGACGGTGATCCGCATCAGCTTGGTCGCCCCCTCGCCGTCGCGAACGATGGCCTCGGCCAACTGCCCGCAGACGCGCGTGAGCAGCTTGGTGAACTTGCCCAGTTCGTCCCCCCCCGAGACGCTCGCGTTGCCCGCGGCGCCCGACGCCATCGCCACCACCGTGTCGGAGGTGCTGCGGTCGCCGTCGATGGTGATGGCGTTGAAGCTGCCCTCGCAGACGGCGCGCAGGGCCCTGCCCAACGCGGCCGGGGAGACCTTCGCGTCGGTGGTGATGAAGCTCAGCATCGTCGCCAGCGACGGGGCGATCATGCCGGCCCCTTTGGCGATGCCGGCGACGGTGACGGCCTTGCCGCCGATCCGGCCCCGCACCACGGCCGACTTGGCCCGGGTGTCGGTGGTCATGATCGCCCGCGCCACGGCCGCATCAGACCGGGCCGACCGGCGTGAGCCCACCGCCGCGATGCCCTCGCGGACGCGGTCCATCGGCAGCGGGTGCCCGATCACCCCGGTCGAGCACACCAGCACCTCCGCGGGCCCACACCCCAGCCGCCCGGCCGTCAGTTTGGCCATGGTCGCCGCGTCGCGGTCACCGCGTTTGCCGTTGCAGGTATTGGCGTTGCCGGCGTTGACCACCACCGCCCGCGTCCGCCCGTAGCCGAGAGGCAGTATCTGCCGGCACCAGCGCACCGGGGAGCCAATTACCTGGTTTCTCGTCGTCACGATCGCCGTCGCCACCGCCCCGGCCGCCGCGGCAATGATCGCCAGGTCTTCCTGGGCGGTGGTCTTGAGCCCGCAGTGCGTCGCCCCGGCCACGAACCCGGCCGGCAGCGTGATGTGTCCCGTGTTGGCCATGGGTGAATCCTTCGGGTTGTGCAACTTGTCCGCGGGAAATGCGCATCTCCGCGAACGCGCGGGCCAAGGCCCGCCGCTAAACGGTCCAGCGCCATCCCCGGCAACCGCCCCGGCGCGATCCGTGGCAACCAGTCCGGCGCGATCCGCGATAACAGGACGGTGTCCCGAATTAACGAGTCAACGAATCAACGAATCAACGAATCAACGAACCTCAGATCAACCCGCTCGTCTCGTCCAGGCCGTACATGATGTTCATATTCTGTATCGCTTGGCCGGAAGCGCCTTTGGTGAGGTTGTCCAGGGCGCTGAACACCATCACTCGGCCCTTGGCGACGCGGACGGCGATGTCGCAGAAGTTGGTCTCGGCGACGTACTTGGTGGCCGGCAGCACGTCGGTGCGGACGCGGACGAACGGGGCCGACCGGTAGGCCGCGGCCAGCACGTCGGTGAGCCCCTCGGCCGTCAGGCCGTCGCGGGTGGGCCGGGCGTAGATGCTGCACAACATGCCGCGGTCCATGGGGCACAAGTGCGGCACGAACATCAGCGTCACCGGCCGGCCGGCAATCGTCGTCAGCGCCTGCTCCATCTCGGGCATGTGGCGGTGGGTGGCCACGCCGTAGGGCTCGAAGTTCTCGTTGCGGTCGGGGAAGTGGCACGTGCGGTTGGGCGTTCTCCCGGCCCCCGAGACGCCGCTGATGGCGTTGACCACGATATCGTCGGTGGCGATCAGCCCGGCGCTCAGCAGCGGCGCCAGCGCCAACGTGGCGCACGTGGGGTAGCAGCCGGGGTTGGCCACCAGGGAGGCCGTGGCGATGCCATCGGCGAAGAACTCGGGCAGCCCGTACACCGCCTCGGCCAGGCCGTCCGGGTCGGTGTGCGGGCAGTACCACCGCTCGTACTCGGCCGCGTCGGCCAACCGGTAGTCGGCCGACCAGTCGATCACCCGCAGACCCGCCCCCCGCAGGGCCGGCACGTAGCTCATGGCCACCTTGTGCGGCACGCATAGCATCGCCAACTCGGCCGAGGAGGCGATCTTCTCGATGTCGAACAGCTCCTGGCTCAACGACAGTTGCCCGGTCAGCAGCGGGTGGAACTCGTCGATCGGGCCCAGTTCGTGCTCCGGCCCGTACAGGCCGGTGATCTCGGCATTGGGGTGTCGCAGCAGCCGGCGGATGGCCTCGAAACCGGCATACCCGGTGGCGCCAATAAGGGCGATGCGTATCTTCTTGTGTGTAACTTCTGATGCTGACATTGGTTGCATTTCCTAACAGCAGTGGCCTCCCGATGCGGGCCTGCCAAGGCGGCCGAACACCCGACGGCGTAGCGATAAAAGAATGGCCCCGGCCTCTGTCGGGGCCGGAGCCATGATTTCCTCTGGTTCTGGTCCCGGATCACCGCTTGGAGAACTGGAAGCTCCTGCGAGCGCCCCGGCGGCCATATTTCTTCCGCTCGACCATCCGGCTGTCGCGCGTGAGCAGCCCGCCGTCGCGGAGGGCGCCCTCCACGTCGGGGCTGGCCTTGACCAGCGCTCGAGCCAACCCCAGCAGCACCGCACCGGCCTGGCCGGTGATGCCGCCGCCCTTGACGTTGACGAACACGTCCCACTTGCCGACCGCCTGGGCCGCTTCGAGGGGGGCGCGGGCATCGAGGCGATGCCGATCCAGCGGGAAGTACTCGTCGACGTCTCTCTTGTTGATCTTGTACTCCCCGCTGCCGGGGCGAATGCGGACACGGGCGACGGAACTCTTCCGCCGACCCACGCCCCAAATGTACTCCTTGGGCCCGCCCGACGGCGCCGGCGTCGCCGCTTCGGCGGCCGGCTCGGCCGGGGTCTTCCTGGCGGCCGGGGCCGCCTTGGCGGCCGACTCGGTCGGGGTCTTCGCGGCATCCGGGGCCGCCGGCGCCGCTTCGGCGGCCGGCTTCT
>SDBU01002297.1_pt1 | contig 25715 bp, 24 predicted proteins | sample 2277071 | NCBI WGS metagenome assembly SDBU01 (sample SAMN10397929, study PRJNA504765) | marine sediment metagenome | isolation source: marine sediment core GS08_GC12, 126 cmbsf | place: Arctic Ocean: Gakkel Ridge, Loki's castle | collected 2008
AGAGTTCTGCAACAACAGCAGCACCAACTTCTAGTGCTCAGAGTTCTGCAACAACAGCAGCACCAACTTCTAGTGCTCAGAGTTCTGCAACAACAGCAGTACCAACTTCTAGTGCTCCTAGTGCTACGACAACAACTGCTTCTACTCATGTTGCTTCAAAAAGTCTTCCAAGTCGAGCATTGCAAAATATCTCTAGTTCTTTGGCAGGAAATGCTGATTGGCTCTTGCTAACAGGTGGGATCGCGGTAACATCTGCTGCAATCAATCAACTCACTACAAACAGAATAAAAAATGATGCTGCGCGCAATATGTTTTCTGTATTGGGAGGAGTAACAATTGTTTGGGGAGCTGCTTTTGGTCTCTCTTATTTTGGTTATTCTAACCCTGTAGAATTTTCAAAGACCATAGATATTGGCGCTCGCCTACTTGCATATCATTCTATACTAAAAATGGTAACACCTGGTGCACAAACTTCCATGTATTGGATGAGCAGAGCACTCACCACTCTCCGCACATCATTTGCTTATGAATCACCCAAAGCAAAAGCAAAAACGGCTTAGGAGATCAATATTTATCATAGGGGTCTGCAATCTTTGCAGATCCCCTATTCATTAAAATAATTCAGACATAAAGGGAGGAATCATGGCAGTAGGTGAATCAATTATTAATGGAGGAAAAAGTCTTGCAGCAGGAATATATTATCTAGCATCAAGAGCTGTGCATCCTGCAGCCTATGTAGTCATTGGCTATGCTTCCAACATTGAAAAGCGAATTCCCAGTGTTAATTTGAATAGCTTTCGTCCCAATTGGGACCAAATTGGGAATATGAAATTGAACCAATTGGGAAACTACTCATCAAGCGTAACTCAAAAACTTTCAGGTGCAGGAAGAGCGATTTTCCGATTGGATGTTCCTGCAGCATATTCGAGTGTTCAGACTGCTTTTAAAGACCATTCATTTACTGTTGGAGTAGCTGCTACATGGGGATTAACTTCTACTGTAGCCGATATGATCCTGAAAAAAACGCCTGTCACTCACAATCGCCCAATTGTTCGTGGAATCGTTGCCGTTGCCCTTGGGGCAGGGGCCACTTGGGCTGTCTATAATTTCGGGTTGGAACAGAATCTCGATCCAAAAGTTTTTAGCGATATTGCCTTCAAGGTAGCAAGCATTGGAGGATCCTGGAAAGTAGTCAATGTCTCTTCTCAATATCTCCTCAGAGCCCTTCAACGTTCTAGTGAAACGATCGGTGCAGCCGTATCAGGCACATGCAGAATAGGAATAGGTATCCTTAGCTTGCTCGAGTGGAGGAGCATGACATTCGCTAATAAGAGTGCAACACATGATGCACCACCATCAGCACCAACAACAACAAAAGCATCTCCTCTGCCCAAGGTGAAACTCTTGCCAGAAAAGGAACCTACTTCTCCTGATACTTCGGCAGATGAAGTTCCTAAGGAAAGCAGCGGTAGAGGAGGCCTATTCTCATGGTTTAGCTCCTCATCCGGATCTTCGACTAAAGGATCACATTCCCCAGCCACCGTTTCAAAGCTCACCTCACCAAAGGGAGAGGAGGTCGATCGTACGGATCATTTAGAAGAAGAAGAAGAAGAAGACTCTGGCAGCGGAAGCGATTCAGGCCTTTAGACAAAAAAAATCGTTTTATAAAAAAAGCTTGCCATTTCCATGGCAAGCTTTTTTTTGCTCTAGAAAACCCTCAGATTTTGTGATAAACTCAAGAACGTATGCCCAATTTATCTTGTGGAATTGTAGGGCTTCCCAATGTGGGAAAGTCTACCCTTTTCAACGCTCTTATTAAAAAAGCTGTTGCTGCTGCAGCCAATTATCCCTTTTGTACGATCGATCCCAATGTGGGGATTGTCGATATGGAAGATGAGAGATTATCTGCTTTAGCTGAGCTATCTAAGAGCGCAAAAACCACTCCGGCAGCCGTCACTTTTGTCGATATTGCAGGACTCGTGGCAGGAGCATCTAAGGGAGAAGGGCTCGGGAATCAATTTTTAGCCAATATCCGTGAAACCGACGCCATTATTCATTTGGTCCGTTGTTTTGAAGATGATGATGTGATCCACGTTGCTGGAAAAGTCGATCCAATTAGCGATATTGAAGTGATCAATCTCGAGCTGATTTTGGCTGATTTACAAATGGCAGAAAATACGGTCGCCAAACTCGAAAAACAGATGAAAGGGAAAAAAGAACTGGGAGCCAATGTCGATGCTTTAAAAAAGGCCATTTCCCATCTGAACGAGAATCTCCCCCTACGAGAAATAGAAGTCTCTGATGAGGAGAAAAAAATTCTCAAAGGCTATCCCTTCTTGACCCTCAAAAAAGTAATCTACCTCGCAAACATAAGCGAAAAAGACTTGCCTGAGATGGACAATCCCCATGTGCGAACAGTGCAAGCCTTTGCGCAAAAAGAAGGAAGCACAGTCATACCGATCTGTGCAAAACTGGAAGAAGAACTCGCTCAGCTTAAAGACGAAGAGGCAAAAGAATATCTCGAAACACTTGGTCTTATGGAGCCAGGGCTCAATCGCCTGATTAAAACCGCCTTTCATATGTTAGGGCTGATTAATTTCCTGACAACCGGGGAGCAAGAAACACGAGCTTGGACGATTCGTACAGGGACAAATGCCCAAGAAGCCGCTGGGGAAATCCACACCGACATCAAAAAAGGCTTTATCCGAGCAGAAGTAGTGCCCTTTGAAGATTTGATTTTACACAAGGGTCGAGTCGGCGCACGCGAGGCGGGCAAAGCCCGTTCTGAGGGCAAACAGTACGTCGTAAAAGACGGCGACGTGATCCTCTTCTTCCACAACTAATTCCCCTCATTTGCACAGCTTTTTTCACTAAATGACAGGCCCTGGAAGGAGACAGAAAAGTTGGTGGGATCCCGCTTTTCTGCTCTTCCAGCCGATTCAAGACGAGAATCGCCGTGACATGGCCACGCAGTAGCCGTGCCGCATGATGGCGGCCCTCCACCAGATGAAAACATTTTTTCAATAAAAAGAGCCACGAAATCAAAAAAAGCATCATTTTAAAAAATGATAATTTTCTTTTCACTTGATTGTGTTTTCTGGGATTGCTACCGTTAATATGTGGCTGAGAAAACCGAAAAGGCAACCCCAAAGAAACTGCGTGATGCACGCAAGAAAGGACAAGTAGCAAAATCGCAAGATTTCCCGTCTGCCTTGACCTTTATCGTCTCTATTTCAACTGTCCTTGTGACTGCCGGTTACATCTTTAAGCAATTGGGCAGTTTCACCATCAATATGTTCCGTCGGTCTCAACTTGGGACCATCGATATGAATACTATGGCTGCTGGTCTGATGACCGAAACGATTCAGACGATTTTTCGATGCAGTTTTCCCATCCTCCTCTTGACGGTTTGCGTTGGCCTCCTGACGAGTTTTTTGGTTGTCGGCCCCCTCTTTTCCCCCGAAGCTATGAAGCCCGATCTCAAAAAGCTCAATCCCGTCACGAACATCAAAAATATGTTCAAATTTAAAACAATTTTTGAGCTCCTCAAATCGGTTTTCAAAATCTCTGGTGCATTTATCCTAATCTGGTCTGCTGTTTACGGCAGTATCCCTGAAATTATTGCCTGTGCGGCCCTGCCAGTAGCGGCCAGTGCGCAGGTGTTTGCCGCATTTTTAATCAAGGTGATCATTCGAGTAGGGATTTTCTTTTTAGCGATTGCTGTCGCCGATTTGATTTATCAAAAACGCAATTTTGCAAAAGAAATGCGTATGGAAAAATTTGAGGTAAAGCAAGAATTTAAGGATACGGAAGGAAACCCTGAGATCAAGGGGCAACGTCGCCGCGTGGCGCAAGAGATCGCTTACCAGGAAGGCCCTACAGGCGTAAAAAGAGCCCGTGCTGTGATCACCAACCCAATCCATATCGCTGTGGCCATTCAGTATGATGAGCAGGACGAGCCTGCCCCTCGGATTGTCACCATGGGGAAAGGCACGGTGGCAGATCGGATCGTAAAACTGGCTGCTGATTATGACGTTCCCGTCATGCGAAACGTCGACTTAGCACAAACACTGTTCGAAAAAGGCGAAATCGGCGATTATATACCAGAGGAGGCTTACGAAGCTGTCTCAGAAATCTTGCGTTGGCTCGAACAAATTGAATCCGAAGAAACCGCGCACTTGGAATTATTTAAATAATGAAAGATTTTTTTAATAAATTAGGCAGTGTTTTAAGCGGAGAGAAAATGCTCCGTCTGGTCACTCGCTCGACGGATCTGTTCCTCGCTCTTTTTATCATTCTTCTCATTGCGATCATCATTGTTCCGATCTCTCCCGGACTCCTGGACAATTTCATCGCGATCAACTTGACGATCTCGATTACGCTCTTGATGGTGGCACTCTATATTCCCAAAGCCGTCAATCTTTCGATCTTCCCATCGTTGCTTTTGATCACAACCCTCTTCCGCTTGGGGATTGAAATTTCTGCCACAAAGAGGATCTTGCTCTATGCCGATGCGGGGGAAATCATCTACGCCTTCGGGGAATTTGTCGTCGGAGGGAATTTTGTCGTCGGTGGTATTGTCTTCTTAATCATCACGATCGTTCAGTTCATCGTGGTCACCAAGGGTGCCGAACGGGTTGCCGAGGTGGCTGCACGTTTCACTTTGGATGCGATGCCTGGTAAGCAGATGAGTATCGATGCCGACATGCGAAGTGGCGTGATCGACTCCACACAGGCTAGACAACTCCGTCTCGCTCTCCAAAAAGAGAGCCAGATGTATGGAGCGATGGACGGTGCGATGAAGTTCGTAAAAGGGGACGTCATCGCGGGCATTGTGATTGCAGTGATCAACATCGTTGGGGGACTCATCATCGGGATGGCACAGCGTGGGATGACGGGGATGCAAGCGGCCCGTACCTACACCCTCTTATCGATTGGGGGTGGTCTCGTTGCACAAATCCCTTCCCTTTTGATTGCTCTTACCGCTGGTATTATCACGACACGAGTCTCGAGCGATAAAAAGGAAGAGCACCTCGGAGGAGAGATCGCCTCGCAATTGCTCGCCCAACCCAGGGCGATTATCATCGCGGGTGTTGTGATCACCATGATGGGGTTTTTCAAAGGGTTTCCAACGGTGACCTTCATGCTCCTCGGCTTGGGGGTCGTGGGAACTGGAACATATTCTCATTATAGTCAAAAGAGGAAAACGACCAGAGAAGCACAAGTTGCCACCGGTGGACTTGTCGAAACTGATGTTTCAGGCCACAAGGTGGTGCGCGGAGGCGTCGATGAATATGCCCTCACCCTTCCGATTATTTTAGAGGTGGGCACCTACCTCTCGAAAGCAATCCGTAAGGAAAAAGGGGGGATAACCTTTGTCGAACAGATGATCCCGAAAATGCGGCATGCTCTCTATCAAGATCTCGGCGTCCGTTTTCCTGGGATCCACGTGAGAACCGAATCGCCGACGCTTGGAGCCGATGAGTATATGATCTATCTCAATGAGGTCCCCGTTGTCCGTGGAAAAATCGAAGAGGGGGCTCTTCTCACCAATGAAGATCCCGAAACGTTAAAACGCTACAATATCCCCTACACCGTATCGAAAAATTCTTTTGGACAGCCCTCATACTGGGTAGAAACAAAATATGAAGAGGTGATGAAAAAAGCCGGAGTCAAGTACTGGAAACCACTTGATGTGATGATCCTCCACCTCTCGTACTTTTACCGGCAACATGGTGCGGATTTCATTGGCATCCAAGAAGTTCGTGGGATCTTGGAATTCCTCGAGAAAGCTTTCCCCGACCTCGTAAAAGAGGTGACTCGTCTTGTCCCCTTACAGAAGTTAACGGAAATTTTCCGTCGCCTCGTGCAAGAACAGATATCGATCAAAGATCTTCGGACAATCTTAGAATCGCTGAGTGAGTGGGCACAAACAGAAAAAGACACCGTCCTTTTGACCGAATATGTCCGCTCTTCACTCAAGCGCTATATCAGCTACAAATACTCACAAGGGCAATCCATCCTCTCAGTCTACTTGCTGGATCCCGAAATCGAAGATATGGTCCGCGGCGCCATCAAGCAAACTTCCGCTGGATCCTACTTAGCACTCGATCCCGACACCACACAGATGATTATGAATGCAATGCGCCAAGTCGTCACTCCCACTCCTACAGGAGGACAACCCCCAGTATTATTGACAGCCATTGATGTCCGTCGCTTCGTAAGGAAATTGATTGAAGGAGAGTTTCCCGACATGGCGGTTGTTTCGTTTCAAGAAATCGTTCCCGAAATTAAAATCCAACCTCTCGGGCGGATTCAACTCACCTAAAGCTACCGTGCAAAATCAAAGATAAGGTAGCAGTTACGTGTGTAAATTATTTTGTGTTTTTGAGTGGAAAGGATGTCTTGAAAACCCTATTGCATAAATCTGAATAATTTTTTTGTAGTGCAAATGGTGCAATGATGTTGGTTTGATTGGTGCATTTATTCGAAGTTTGGTGCAATTGGTGCGATTGTGAACCCCGCCTTGAAGGGCGGGGAATAATTTGGAAGGGGCTTCGTACCCCCTTCAAATGTGGATTTGAACTATCCGGCCCTAAAGGGCCTGGATGAAGTTCAAAGTTCATCCTATTTACATCTGACAAGCTTCCGTGTTATGAAAGGGAAATATGCAAGACGACTTTTCCACATCACCTATTGAACCTTCTGAAAGCGCGCGCATCCAAAAGCAAGAACAGATGCAGGCGCGTAAAATTTCTATAGCGCAAGAAGCCAGTCAAGTGAACATGATCGAATATGCCGATGAAGCAGCCTTCAATCCAGTGATGATGGCCAAAAGGTTCCAAACGCTTGAAGAAAAAATGCGCAAAAAATATCTCGAAAAAAAAGAGCTGGAAAAGGCAGATGAATTAGTCCTCACGCTCGATGAGATTGAACAAATTTCCGAGGAGTTTGAAAAGCGCAATCCAGAACTGTCCTCCCGCAGTTTGCAAAGCCTCCTTGCCCAGATCAAAAAAGGGGACTCTTCAGAAGAGATCTTGCGCAAAGCACGGGACAATTTCCCCGACTACTCGCTCGCTGATGAATCGCTTGAATTTTTGGAAAAGTCTACTTCGGGAGATCTCCTCGCAAAAGTGCGGGCAGCAAAAGAAAACCTCAATGATACCTACGGCAGAGAAGTGCGTGCTGGACACAATATGGGAACGCAGGCAAGGGAATTTTCTCAGCAAGGCCTCGGCTCTCCAACAGGTCTTCGCGATCTCTATCGCGATATCACAGGCAATCCACGTGATGCCACTACCCTCTTTGGAGAACTCAACGAAAAATTCACCTATGAAAGGATGCAAATCGCGATCAATTTCGTTCTGCACTCCATGGGTGCCGATCTCAAATCTAAGGGACCATCGATTGCCCCAGGACAGCTTCACGCTCTCGTATCCGAAGCGCGCAATCTCCTTGCCATTTTGTTTGTGTTTCGCTTCTTTGAAGGAAGAATGGATCTCATTTCTGCTGCCTTCCAGCGGTCGGGAATGCTTCTCCCCTCCCGGATCACATTTGAAATGCTCGCAAAAATGTTTGTCCAATTCTTGACAGAGCGTTATCCTTCTATGGACAAAGTTTTTCAGATGGCGCTCAAAATGGGATTTTCTGCTGATCTGCTCGCACAAATCATCTTGTTCATGCAGATGCGAGATGCCGTAAGAGGAGTCGCCCCCAAATTCTTCCGCACAGAACAACACCGCCACGATGTGCTGATGTCTTTCATTGAAGCCCTTGAAGAACTGGAAGAGCAACTGGAAGAAGAAGAGGAGGAGGAAGAAGAAGAAGAAGAGGAGGAAGAAGAATAATGGACCGCTTTTCCCAAATTCTCTATGACCTCGGCAAACAGATCGATTCCTCTCTTTACCCCGATCCCAATCGGATTTGCCAACTCAATTACCAAGATGAATTGCACATTCAAATCCAGTATGACGAACCAAAAGAACAAATTTTTCTTGCCTCTTTTATTTGTGATGTTCCCCCCGGAAAATACAGAGAAAAACTTCTTAGAGCAGGGCTGGTGAGCAACAATGAATATCCTCGGGTGGGCACCCTCTCTTTTAGCGAAAAGAATAACAAGCTGACCCTCATCGAATATGTCCCGGCTCCCAATTTATCCGGGGAAAAACTGTTTAAAATCCTTCAGGAATTCATTGAAAAAGCAAAAACCTGGAAAGATGCAGTTGAAAATGGACGTGCCCTCCCGATCAAACCGCCAAAAGGGGACAATGAAAAAATATTTGGGATGAAACCATGAATCTTGAAGAAAAACTTTTACAGACAAAAGTGGGCCCGCAATGGGCACACATCGGAATCAAACCCCATCATGGGATTGATCTTCCCCTCTCCGCTCTCCACAGCAAAAAAAGCTGCGGTATTGGAGAATTTTACGATCTGATCCCAATGATAGACTGGTGCAAAAAAGTGGGATTCGATGTCATCCAACTTCTCCCCTTGAATGACACAGGCGATGACACGAGCCCATTCTTTGCGCTTTCCTCTATGGCCCTCAATCCCCTCTTTCTCTCTTTGCACAAGCTGCCAGGAGTAAAGGAAAAACAACTCGAAGAGCTCCGCTTTTTCAATCAATCCCCTCGCGTCCGCTACCATGAAGTACAGAGTCATAAATTTCTTTTCTTACGCAGTTATTTTGAAAAAATGGGTCCCACCCTCATCAAAGACCCGAAATTTGAACAGTTTGTGGAAGAAAATGAATGGGTAGAAACCTATGCCCTTTTCAAAGTGCTCAAAGATTTGATGGCAAAGAACCACTGGCAAACCTGGCCAAGAGAAATGCAATATCTCGATCAAAAACGGTTTGATGCCCTCATTAAAAAATACTGGTCCGAAGTTTGTTTCTATGTCGCTCTCCAATATTTATGTTACGTCCAACTCACCGATGTGAGGAAATATGCCAACTCTAAGGGAGTCTTTTTGAAAGGAGATATTCCCATCCTCATCAGTCCCGATAGCGCAGATGTATGGGAATATACCGATATATTTGATCTGACCCTTTCTGCTGGTGCTCCCCCTGATCAATATACCCCAGAAGGACAAGTATGGGGCCTTCCCATCTTTCGCTGGAATGTGATGCAACAGCGCAATTATGATTGGTGGCGCAAGCGGATTTCCTACGCCGGAAATTTTTATGATATCTACCGCATCGACCACATCCTTGGATTTTTCCGCATTTGGGTGATTCCCCATGGACAACCCGGAAATATTGGCAAGTTCATCCCTGATGAAGAAGCCCATTGGCTCGAGCATGGAAAAGATATCCTCTCTGTTCTTGTCGATCACAGTCAGATGCTTCCAATTGGAGAAGACCTTGGAGCAGTCCCCGACTCCGTCCGATTATGCCTCACAGACCTTGGAATCTGCGGCACGAAAGTCATTCGCTGGGAAGAAAAAAATGGAGCTTTCATCGACCCCCTCCATTACAATCCCATCAGTATGACCTCCGTTTCCACGCACGATTCTGAAACACTCGAGCTTTGGTGGAGCGAAAATCCAACTGAAGCGAAACCCTATGCCAAATACAAAGGCTGGGATTATATAGGCAATCTCACCAAAGCACAACGGCGGGAAATCCTGTGGGACAGCCATCACAGCGCCAGTCTTTTTCACATCAATCTGATTGGGGAATATCTCGCACTTTTTCCAGAACTAGTTTGGGACAATCCCCACGATGAGCGGATCAACGTTCCCGGAATTGTGGCTCCCACCAATTGGACCTATCGGATTCGCCCCAGTGTCGAAGAACTCACCTCTCATGAACCACTCGTAGAAGAAATCAAAGAACTCCTATGAAAAAAATTCTCCTTCTTCTTCTTCTCCCCTTTGCTCTCTTTGGTTCTGATGCATCCATCAAAAGCCTCTACAGTAGCCTCGATCCCTATTCCTTGACACAACACATGGCTTTCTATGAACTCTATCCCGAAACAACTGAAGGGAAAAAATCAATCGACCATGCTTGGAGCCTTCTTCGTGCAGGCAATAAAACCGCTAAACTCCCTCGCTTTCTCCTGCCGAAATTCGATATTGATGCCATCGTCTCCCTCATTACGCGACAACCCTTTGATGCCCCCGTCAAACTCAGCAAAGAACACCTCGATGCGATCGACTCACTTTCCAGCCGATTTGCCAACCGAAAATTAAAAGGATCCACCATTTGGTCAAAAGAAGAAGTTCTCGTCCTTCCTCCCGAAGAGATCGACCTCGGTCGAGGACTCCTCATCGAGCAATTTGAAGATTCCAAGAATTTCAAAGACGATATTTTGCAATATGAGGCAAGTCTCGATCTCATGGCACTGCAAATTCTCGCGCGACTTCCAGAAAATGCCACACACTTCGACAAAATCAAAGAGATCAACCGCTATATTTTTCAGGAGATGCAGTTTCGCTTTCCTCCCCATTCCCTCTACGCCAAAGACATCGACGTCTACACCTTTCTCCCCTCCGTTCTCGATAGCCGCCAAGGAGTTTGCCTTGGAGTTTCCATCCTCTATCTCTGTTTAGCCCAACGCCTCGACCTTCCGCTCGAAATCATCACCCCGCCCGGGCACATCTACGTCCGCTACAACGACGGAGAAAATATCCTCAACATTGAAACCACAGCCCGTGGCATCAATCCTCCCTCCGAAATGTATCTTGGAATCAACACCCGCAAGTTAGAAGAGCGCAACATGAAAGAAGTCATCGGAATGGCCTTTTTCAACCAAGCTTCCGTCCATTGGCAGCGGATGGAACATGATATTTGCGTCAAACTCTATGAAAAAGCTCTTCCCTACATGGCTGACGATCGCCTCTTGCACATGTTTCTCGGACTCAATTACCTCTTCGTGGGGCGCAAAGCCGAAGGAGAAAAACTCTTAAAACCCCTAAAAAACTACACCTTCGACTATGCAGTCGCTCCCGATACCCTAGCAACCGATTACCTCAATGGACATATAGACCCAGAAGGGATCGAAGCCATCTTCATGCCCGTGGATGAAACCCGCGAATCGATCATGGGGAAACAAGCAGAGCTAAAAAAACTCCTCAAGCACCACCCGAAATTTCGAGGAGGGATCCTCCAACTAGCCGTTACCTATTTACAACTTGCCAGAGCTGGTGAAGCGAGGGAAATCCTCACACGCTACCACAAAGTCGATCCCAACGATCCCACCGTCGAATACTACCTTTCCATCGTCTCTGCGGAGCGCCATGACTTCAACCAATCATGGAAATATCTCCAAAATGCGGAAGCCATCACCGCTGCTCGCGATCACAACCCCATTGCATTACGTGGCCTTCGCAACAAGCTCCGCACCATCTGTCCCGAACCAAATTAGAATTTCTTATTCCAGAAATGACAATATGGATGTTTGCCCGTTTTGTCGTAGTATTTTTGGTGATACTTTTCAGCTGGATAAAAAACAGAAGCCAAAGCCACTTCGGTCTGCACATCGATCCCCTTTTCTCGTAAAATCGCAATGAGTGCAAGAGCCGTCTTTTTTTGCTCTTCACTAAAGAAAAAAATCACCGAGCGATATTGCGAACCAAAGTCCGGACCTTGCCGATCTTTTTGCGTAGGATCATGGATCTCGAAAAAGAACTTCGTAAGCTTTTCAAAGGAGATTTGATTTGGATCAAAGACCACTTCGACTGCTTCCGCATGACCCGTTTTGCCAGAACAGACCTCTTCATAAGAGGGATTTTCTTTCGTGCCGCCGCAGTACCCAACCCGTGTTGAGAGAACTCCAGGAAGAGCTTTCAGCAAAGATTCGATCCCCCAAAAACACCCACCAGCAAAAAGAGCTTTTTCGTTCATTTGAGAAAACACTTCGTGAACCACTTGACGGCGAGATTGGATACCTGCGCAAGACAACCCGGCTCTTCGAATAAATGCGAAGCCCCTTCAATGATATCCATCTTTTTCTCACAGCCAAGCTGGGCATAGGCCTGCTCATTCAAGACAATCACCTGGGCGTCATTGCCACCCACAATGAGAAGCGTAGGTGCTGTCACCTGAGGAAGTGCAGCGCCAGCCAAATCCGGACGTCCCCCACGTGAGACAACCGCTGCTACATCCCTTTTCATCAGTGCCGCAGCTTCAAGAGCCGCAGCAGCTCCTGTGCTCGCTCCAAAAAAACCAATTTTGAGACCCTTGGTCTCTGGATGCTTTTCTATGAAATGGGCAACTCGCATCAATCGATCAGCTAAGAGAGGAATATCAAAACGCCTTTCGTAAACCGTGTCTTCTTCTTCCGTCAAAAGGTCAAAAAGAAGCGTTGCATGTCCTGCGTTCACAATTTCTTCTGCAACCATTTTGTTGCGAGGACTTTTGCGACTACTTCCGCTGCCGTGGGCAAAAATCACAATCCCCACGGCATCTTTAGGAACCTGCAAATCGCCTTCTAGCGTGACATCTTTAAGAGGAATTTTCATGATTTTTTGAGTTTCTCATGTTTGGCTTTGCCAAATTTCTTTAGAATCGCAAACGTTCGTCCGACAAAAAGTCCGGTGGAAAGACCCGACACAACGAAGTTCAATGAATGGAGCATGGGACTCAATTCAGGACTTGTGGCTCGCATGTACCCAAAGAAATATTTCACTGCAAAAATCGAAAGCATCAAGATCAGAATGAAATAATTTCCCGGGAACCGAATCAAAAGTTTTTTATGGTCAGCGCGAATCTTATAGCGTTGAAAAAGCCCCCAGCCCGCAGTGAAGCCAATGACAATAAAAATTCCCCAAATGAGAAGATCCATCGCACCTTGAAATCTCGCAATCAGACCCCAAATCGACCAAAAAAGAAAAAGCAGAGGGATAATAAAAATTCTATTAACAGACATCGTTCGCGGTTTCATCGCCCGAATACCAATATATAGAACATAAAAGAACAGAACATAGACCCACCAGGGGGTCGCTTTGATTGCTTGTAGAACAGTTTCCATACTTTTCTTATATCAAATTTGATAAAATATCCGTATGAAAAAAGTTGTTGTCGGAATGTCTGGAGGAGTCGACTCCTCAGTTGCTGCCTACCTACTCAAAGAAGAGGGTTACGAAGTAATCGGCCTCTTCATGAAAAATTGGGAAGAGAAAGACGAATCTGGAATCTGCCAGTCTACCGCCGATTACGAAGATACCCTACGTGTTTGCGATATTCTAAGCATTCCCCTCTACACCGTCAACTTTGTGCAAGAATATTGGGACAACGTCTTTTCTCAATTTATTGAAGAACTCAAGCAAGGATATACTCCCAACCCTGACATCCTCTGCAACCGAGAAATCAAATTCCATCACTTCTTTGCAAAAGCAAAAAGTTTAGGCGCCAACTTCCTCGCCACCGGACATTATTGCCGCACAAACGAAAATCAGCTCCTACGCGGACTCGATCCCCTCAAAGACCAAAGCTATTTCCTATATGCGATTTCCCGCGAGATTTTACCCGAAGTTCTTTTTCCCGTCGGTAATCTCCACAAAAGCGAAGTCCGTCGCATCGCGAAGCAGCAGAACCTCCCCATTCATTCGAAAAAAGACAGCACAGGGATTTGCTTTATTGGCGAGCGGAACTTCAAAAAGTTCATCAGCCAGTATATTCCCTACCATCCCGGCAATTTTGAAAATTTAAAGGGAGAGATCATCGGCCACCATGATGGTGCAGCCTATTACACACTTGGACAACGAAGAGGCCTTGGCCTTGGCGGTCCCGGTGACGCCTGGTTTGTCGTAGACAAAGACATGAAACGCAACGTCGTCGTGATTGAGCAAGGAGGCGATCACCCAGCTCTCTACACATCAGAGCTCATTGCCACAGAGCCCACATTTCTTCCCAAAACATTCCCCTACCGCTGCAAAGCAAAAGTTCGCTACCGCCAAGAAGATCAAGAATGTGAAATTGTTGAAGCGGACGAAAAGAAGATACAGGTCCACTTTGACAAGCCCCAGAGGGCCATCACACCCCGCCAATCGATTGTCTTCTATGAAGGAGACCTCTGCCTTGGCGGAGGGTTCATTGCTTAGGATTTTTCTTCGAAAATTTCCGCGTAATGTTCGATCATGAATGTGACAATTGCACTCGTCTTGTTTAAGTTTCCAAGTTCTTCCCCAGGAGATGCGAATGTGAAAAGATTGGGCGCCATACAAGTTGCAAGGTTGCTTGCTGGCATTCTATTTGTTTCATAATTTGCTGCGATTTTAGAAAGAAATCCCATCAGCTTTTTCAGTAGAGCTTTGTCCATATCATTTAGTGTGTTGATTTCGTCTATTAAAGCATTCACATCAAGCTCTTCATGATCCATTTCCAGCAATGCGTTCTGAATCTTTTCGAGAAGCCGTGGAGACATCTTTTTGATAAATTCCTTGAATGCACTGGCGACAGTGTGAATATTTTCTTTTGCAGCAGTTGCAAGACCATTATTTGTCATTTCTTTTACAAGCGTAGTAGCTTCAAGTTTAGCCCCACTCAACCGAAGGATCCCCTCTGTATCACAATACTCAAGTATGACATTCATCATCTTTGAGAGAAAATTATCTTCCACTTCAACTACAGCTGCAGCGGATATCATTACGGTTTTTTTAGGAACCTCTGGATGCTTTTCAAGCCCCTCTGGCAGGCCACGCCAATCAAGGAAGCGCAAGCTTTTGACAGACGTCGTAGCGATTTTCCATACTCCTCCGACGATCCCCACCTTCAGGGCCAGATCGGTACATGCTTGAACGTCCAGAGTTCGATTTAATCCAAAATGCCAAGTAGCCCAAGTCGTTCCAGCACCGATCATACCAGCAACAATCACTCGAGTTTTCGGGCAATTACGAATGCCAGGAGTATCCTGCAGAATTCGATTGGCAAGAGCAGAAGTAACGCCCCAAAAAGCTGCAGTACCCATTTCAAAAGAGTGCTCTCGAAAAAATTTCATTGGAATTTCAGCTGATGAGAGATCCAACTGTGTAACAGACTTCATAAAACTCCCAAGAGCCGCTTTTTCATTTGTAAAGGTAAGACCTTGCCAAAGTTTTCCAAGTTTCGCAGAGACTCCCAATCCCTTCGGACCAAAATTGCTAGTGATATGCAAAAGATTTCCCAGCGCCACATAAGCAGCTGGATGGATAGCACCTTTCGCTATTGCGCCGATTTCCTGAGTTGCTGACATAATTTCTCCTAGTTTGAGATCCAGAATGGGTCGTGATGATACAAAGAATCCCAGAAAACACCTACTACAAAAAAAACTTGCCATTTTTATGGCAAGTTTTCATATCTAAGAAATTGACTCAGTAGATTACGCAAAGATTTCTGAATAATTCTCGATCATAGACTGTACAATAGGAGTTGTTGCAAGTGCTTTAATAGGATCCGCAATTGAGAAAAGATTCTGTGCCATACATATGGCAAGTTTAATCGGGTCCATCTGATTTGTACCTGAAGATTTTGCAGTTTCAGAAAGCAGACCAATCACCAATTTCGTAATTTTGTATTCTGGCGAATCAAACCCAAGCTTTTTTACCACTGATTTTAATGTGGTTATGTCTGATGCCCTCAATAATTCTTCCTGAATTTTTTCCAGAAGAGAAGAATGCTCACCTCCAAACCCTTTGACAATTTGCTTAAACACGCTTACTAAGGTGTCTCTCGATTCCTTATTCAAATCTGCTTTAGGGTCCTTTTCTAGCCTTCCTGCAAGAGATATAATTGCACTGGTGCCCCCAGAAAGACGAAATATTCCTTCCTCGGTAACGTGTGTGAGAAGGACGTCTCTTAGCGAGCCCAATTTTTTCAATACATGCGCCTTATGAGCATTTGTCTCAGATAATTTGGCTTTTATTTGAGATAGCTTATCGTCTATAAATTCCAATGACTGTTTTTCTGCTTCAATTGGAAGAATTGCCCATTCCTCATCACAGGTAAATTTTTCTCGTTTTTTTACAGCTTCTCGAAACGCAGAATATTTTGTTTCTAACTGACTTGGAGAAGCTTTGCTCACATCCCCAGATAATTGAATAATTTCTTTTGTTAACTGTTCTATCTCTGTTGAGTCATTTTTCTTGTTTTTAGTCGGTCCTGAAATATCAAAGCTAGGCTCGGAAGCTCTAGGTCTAATACCTAAAAATGCAAATAATGTCATAAATTACTCCTTATTATTTATTAACTAATATATTAATTATAATAAATTTATTAATAATAGTCAATTAATTTTTTATTATTGAAATTAAATATTATGAATAGACAATCCACTCATTCTAAAGAACTTAACAAATCCAAGGGTTGAGGGCTGGATTTTTATCGGCCCGCTTGCCATACTCCTGAGAAAATGAGAGTAAGCCATATGAGATTCCTCCTCACCCTCCTTCTTCCCACCCTAGCTTTTTGTAGTGAGCTCAAGCTCGAAAAAGAGACCCTTAGCCGGATCGGGCTAAAGATTTGGCAAAATGAGTGCCGCGGCACAGTCGATGGCCTCATCTCCTGGAACCCTGGTGAAGAATTCCCTTCCCTTGGCATCGGCCATTTCATCTGGTACCCAGAAGGAGCCACTAAAAAATTCGAGGAGGGCTTTCCTCCCCTTGTCGCTTTTCTTGAAGAAAAACTGAAAGAAAAAGACCAAAAAATCCCCTCTTGGACCAAGTCCAAAAAGGGTTTCCCCTGGAAAACCCGCGAGAGCTTTCTCAAGGACAAGAGGAGCAAAAAAATGCAACAGCTCCGCGAGCTCCTATCCACAACTCTCGATTTGCAAATCACTTTTCTCTATGAGAGGTTCAACGCAGCCGAAGAAAAAATCCTTCCCCAGCTCACAGAAAAGCAAAAAGCACATCTCAGTGCCTTAAAAAATTCATCTCAAGGGGTCTATGCTCTCATTGATTATGTGAATTTCAAGGGAACTGGGCTTTCAGAGGCTGAACGATACAGAGGAGAAGGTTGGGGGCTTTTGCAAATCCTGCAAGATATCTCCGAAGATACATCAGAAGATCAACTTGTCTCTGCTTTTGTCACAAGCGGCAAAAAAGTTCTCGCCCGCCGCGTGCGAAATGCCCCTGTCCACCGAAAAGAAGATCGATGGTTAAACGGCTGGTATAAGCGCCTTGAGACCTATTCGCAATAGAGAATCTCTTGTGAACAAGAGTTAATTTTTATAGGAATGTGAAAAATTCTCGCCCTTCCAAAACCTTATCGAACTGGGCAAGTGCTTTTTCTTCCTGATCTCCAGGAATCCATAAGAATTGAGAAGGATCTATCGACATGAACTTTGTCCCGAACATTGCTGCCCGTACAAATAATGATGTGACTTCATTCGTTAATTTCTCAGTGAATGCATCAAGGCCATGAGATCCCAGATCATCCAAACAATCACCTCTAAATTTTTCAAAATTTGCTTCCTCACTGAGCGCATCAACATATCCATCACCATAAATGACGCTATGAAATTTGATTACAAAACCCTTAAGGGATTCTACAAATTTATCTTCTTGACCGCTATGAAATTTTTGTAATTCCTTCAAATCACGAATTAAAGCATTAAACTTTGTCTCATTTGCAGGATCTTTTAATACTTGAGCTAGAGCCACTACATCTTCTACTTGGAAAAACTCTTCAGGAAGTTGAGAGACTCCTTGGGAGTCGCTATATGCGAGAATAAAATTCTTAAGAGAGACTAACGGATCTTTTGGCAATTTCTTTTCCATCTCCTTTAGGGAATTATTTAAATACTGAATCAAAGCACGAATTAAATCATTTGAAATATTAATTAATTCATGATCCGAAACAATCTCCCAAGCAAAATCTTCCAGACAAGAGAGTTTAATAGATTTTTGATTTAATTCGCTGAATCTAGATATAATTTCTACATAATTTTTTGAAGATAGACTATCATGTGCTAGCATCTTTTTCACTAAAGCACTTGCTTCTTTCGCAAAATAAATGAATTCACGAATCTGCTGAATCTTAGTTTTAAGCTCTTTTAATTCTGGGATTATTTTTCCTGAGCTTTTAACTGTTTCCATTTTTTCAAATAATAAATATACTTTTTTCTTGATAGCTTTCAAGCTTTTATCACATTCAATAGCGACACGAGCGCTTTGTTGTTCAGAAGTATCTAGCTCTGCTAGATCGACCCCAGGTTGAACCCTATGAGAAGAGAATAATATGCCTGTAAAAAATCCCATAAAAAAACTCCGCTTATTACTTTGTTAATATAATTATACATTATAATAAATTTGTAATTAATATGCAATTAAATTTTGTTGTTATGAATAAAAACAACCCTCTCATTCTAAGGAACTTAAGAGACAAGGCCAAGAGCGAATTAAGATGTGTTTTTCAAGGAGAAGCGATGTAACCGCTACAACCTCTTACAAATAAAAGAGATAGGCTAGGCTTTTTTCTGTTTCTTGCGGAGGACGCTGTTGCGGATCCCATAGCTAAAATAGATGATATAGCCAAGAAAGATCCAAATGATGAGCTGCATCCAGGTGACGGATGGCAAGGCGATCATTTGGAGGAGGCAGGCGAGTGTCCCTGCCAGAGGGATCCAGGGAAAGAAGGGAACTTTAAATGGACGGTGGAGATTTGGCTGACGATAGCGCAGGACGAGAACGCCAAAACAGACGATCCCAAATGCGAGCAGGGTTCCCATCGAAACGAGTTGACCCAAAATGACGACAGGGAAAAAGCCGCTGATGAGCATCCCTAGAAGAGTGAGGAGGATGGTATTGTAAAAGGGAGTGTGAAACTTCTTGTGGACTTTTCCGAAAACTTTCGGGAGCAGACCATCGTGTGCCATGGTGTAGAAAATACGGGTTTGACCAAGGAGCATGACAAGAATGACAGAGGAAAGTCCTGCGAGAATGCCAAACTTGGCAAAATAGCGGAACCAAGTGAACTTGCTCCCAAGGGCTTCGAGGGCAACGCTGAAAGGGGCAGGTCCTCCTAAAGCGGTATAACTCACAATTCCTGTGAGAACAAGGGCCATGATGATGTAGATGGATGCGGAAATGCCAAGCGATCCAATCATGCCAACAGGCATATCTTTTTGGGGATCACGGGCTTCTTGTGCAAGTGTGGAAAGGGCATCAAAACCAATATAAGCAAAAAAGACGACTCCGGCACCGCGAAAGATTCCGCTGAAGCCAAATTCTCCAAAGATTCCAGTATTCGACGGAATAAAAGGTGTCCAATTTTCAGCACTGATGTAGGAGATGCCGAGGATCACAAAGAGAACAATGACGGTCAGCTTAATCACCACAATGATATTGTTGAAGGTAGAAGCTACTTTGATCCCAACAGCAATCATGCAACCAATGAATCCCATGATCAACATGGCAGGCAAATTGACGACGGAGCCTGTGCTCACCCAACCTGTTGCCACATCGTATGCTAGAGGAGAACTTGCAATTTTTTCGGGTAAGTAGAGACCAAACTCGGCAAGAAAACTCGAGAGATAGCCCGACCATCCCACGGAAACGGTGGCGGAAGAAAAGAGGTATTCCAGTGTTAGTCCCCAGCCAATTGTCCAAGCGACGATTTCTCCAAGGGTTGCATAGGCATAGGAATAGGGGCCACCCGCAATGGGAATGAGCGAAGCGAATTCTGCATAGCAAAGGGCCGCAAAAACGCAAACGATGGCAGCAAAAAGAAAAGAGAAAACAACAGCTGGTCCTGCATAATACGCTGCCGCTTGTCCAACGAGAACGAAGACGCCAGCGCCGACGATCGCTCCAATCCCCATGGACATCAAATTGATTCCGGTCAAAGAACGTTGTAAACCGTCTTTTTTGTTGGAGGCTTCTTCTTTGAGATCCTGAATACTTTTTTTTGCAAAGAGTCCTTTAGCCATATTTGGGCAAGCATAGCAAAGGCTTTTGTTTTATAGCAACTCACTGATCGCTTCTACTATCAGCTCAAAAAAGACAAAGAGGGCCAAAAGGCTCAATGTGAGCTTCCCACCGCCGAGTTGCTGGAAGCGACGATCAAGTTTTTTATAGTACCTTCCCGACCAAACCATCATCACGGGAAAAAGGCCAAGGAGCAGGGCGCATCCAATTCCTCCGGCATAGCTGAGGGCTCGGATAAAAATGTGAGGAAAGATCATGGCAATGAACGTGGGAGGAAGGAACACTAAGAGGTAAAGGAGAATACGGGTTCTTCCTTTTTTGGAGAGTTTTAGCCCATCGGCCAAAAAGTCAAATAGGCCTAGGGTCACCCCTAAAAAGGAGGTGGTCAGCGCACAAAAGGCAAAGGCTTGTCCAATGGCATAGACCATGGGAGAGGAAGCAATATTTTTTAGAGGAACAACAGCAGAAAGTCCCTGCTCATTTGCAGCGATGAGGCCTTTGGCTCCTTCTAAAGGAACAATTCCCAAAATGAGATATTCCCAAAGGATATAGACGAGGAAGGGAATGGTACTTCCAATCAGGATCACTTTGCGCACTTTTTTTGTTTCGCCGTGAAAATAATTGCGCATGCTCGGGACGATCCCCTGATAGCTAAAGGAGGTAAACACAACGGGCAAGGAGAGGATGGCAAAGCCCCAATGGAAGTTTGCCAGGAAATCTATGCGTACTTTCCCAAAGCCGATCAAAATAAAAACCACAAAAGAAACGATCAATCCCACCATCAAAATAAAATTGAGTCGATCGACGGCATGGGTTCCGATGTAGACAACGGGAGAAAAGAGCGCAATAAAGATGAGGATGGCAACCGGCGCTGGAAGGACATTATTCGTGACTGCCGAAACAAAGCCTCCACCTCCTGCTGCATAGGCCACGGTCAAACAGTAAAATAAAAAGAGATACAAAATCCAGCTGGCATATTTTCCTTTTTTCCCAAGCAAATGGGACGAGAGTGAGACAATGTTGGAGTCTTTGGGAAGCCAGAGACATGCTTCCAAAAGCAAAAGTCCAGTGGAAGCTGAAAAAATCCAACAGATGAAATAGATGACGATTGCTGGCCAAAAACCACCAGCGGCTGTTGTCACTGGAAGGGCTAGCATTCCAGCGCCAATAGCGGTTCCCGCTACAAGAAAAGATGCAGATAAAACTTTTGATTTTGACATTTTAGCTATTTCTTGGTTAAGGGTATCAGAAAAACCTCTTTAGACAAAATGGGTTTTGAGATATTTTGATGACTAACTCAACTTGCCCCCTATCGATTTTTGGAGCGTTAACGATCGGAGAAGCTGCAAGATTTGTGAGGAAGGGAAGGTGGAGTGCACCTTTCCAACGAGCAAAGCGCAGCAGATTCTTCGTGCAGGTAGCTCAAGAAAGGGATAGGGGGCAAGTTGAGTTAGATAACCATTGCACCAGGACACTTTGGAACAGAAAATCATTCCCGTAGAGGAACATCAGCTTCCCATTGAAAAGGTCGATACTCATGCGATCTACGTTGTAGAAAAACTTAAAAGTGCCGGGTTTGTCGCCTATCTCGTAGGAGGGAGCGTCCGAGATCTCCTTCTCGGCAGGCGTCCAAAAGATTATGATATTTCGACTTCTGCAAGACCTGAAGAAATTAAGGAAATTTTTCGCAACTGTATCCTGATTGGTCGAAGGTTTCGTCTCGCCCACATCCGCTTTGGAAGGAAAATTTTAGAAGTTGCAACATTCCGCTCGGGCGATCCAAAAAAAGAAGAACTCATTTTGCGCGATAACCAATGGGGATATCCTGAGGAAGATGCACTGCGACGGGATTTTACGATCAATGCCCTTTTTTATGACCCTTCTACAGAGCAGATCATCGATTATGTTAATGGATATGATGACATCAAAAGAAAATATCTCCGTACGATTGGAGAGCCATATGTCCGCTTCAAACAAGATCCTGTGCGGATGCTCCGTCTTTTGAAATTTCAGGCCCGTTTTGGGTTTGAAGTCGATCCGGATGCACACATTGCTCTTGTAGAATGTCGAGAAGAAATCATCAAAAGCTCTCCTGCACGTGTTTTGGAAGAAATGCTTCGCATGCTTGAATCGGGGGCTGCAAAATCTTTCATTCAGCTCTTATGTCATCATGGCCTCATGAATCATCTTCTGCCTGAAGTGGCCCACTTCATTGAAAAGGAAAAAGAAGGTGAAGAGATTTATTCTTATCTTCAAGAAATTGACATGATTTCTAAAGATCCAGAGGCGGAAAATTTAGAGCGTTCTCTCCTTCTCAGTTCTCTAGCCTATCCCCTCCTCCAAAAACGGATCCACACACAATATTTGGAGAGGGAGCACATTCCCCACCTGGGTCAAATCCAAAACCAAACCCGTATTCTCGTCTCCGATCTTTTTCAAGAATTCTTGCTTCTTCCTAGAAGGCTGCGCTACAGCATGCAAAATGTGCTGCTCGGACAATACCGCCTCACTCCACTGCACAAAAAAAAGACGAAACGAAAAAGAATCCCTCAGGATAGCGACTTTTCGCTCGCCTTAAAATTTCTCTCTTTGCGCGTATGCCTCGAACCGGGCCTGAAAAAAATCTACGATGATTGGTATCAACTCTATTCGAGCATCGAAAGGCCCGAAGAGGAAAAACCCAAAAAGCACCGTCGACCGAGAAGGAGAAGAACAAAGAAAACTTCATGAATGTTCTGCAACTCTCTTCAGATATTGAAGTGGCGCACATTGGTCCTTCTCTGGAAAAGGGGCGCCTTCCCAGCGTTTTTTATTTTGCCTTATCCGCACAGGAAAGTCTCGAGCTTGAACCTTTCAATCAGCCGGCAAAATATCTTGCCAAGCAAGGGATCCGTGTCTTTTCGCTCGATCTTCCAGCACATGGCCCTGATCTCCAAGCAATCGATGCTGTGGGTATTTGGGCAGAGGAATTTCAGGAAGGAAGAGATCCCCTTGCCCCTTTTCTTAAAAAGGTCCATTTTGCCTTTGATGCATTAATGGAAAAGGGATTGATCGTTCGAGAGAAGATCGGTTTGATGGGACTTTCTCGCGGCGGGCTCATTGCAGCCCTTTTAAGCGCACAATATGAAGTACGCAGCTGTCTTTGCTTTGCCCCTCTGACAGAGCTCACATTTGCCCGTGCATTTAAAAAGTCGAAAGAAATTCCGCAGGCAGAAATATATAACCTCACCAATCATCTCGATGCCCTTTGCGAGAAAAAAATCCGTATCTACATAGGTAATCGCGACATTTGCATTGGGACAGACAAATGTTATTCTTTAGCCTGGGAACTGGCCAATGCTGCTTTTGAAAAAGGACTTCGATCTCCGCCTATAGAACTCATCATCAGTCCTTCGATTGGGCACTTAGGCCATGGCACACCAAAAGAGATTTTCGAATCAGGAGCCGACTGGCTCGGAAAAACCTTAGGAGCGATTCGATGAAAGGTCCATCTATTTTTCTTTTTGCTGGAGAAGCCAGTGGGGATCTCCATGGAGAAAAGTTGATCCAAAATTTGCGCAGGGAAATTCCGAGTGTTCGCATTTTTGGCGTTGGGGGCCCTAAGATGCGCTTTGCGGGTCTGGAATGCATCATGCCTATGGAAAAATTTCAGGTGATGGGATTTGTCGATGTCTTTTTTGCGCTGCCAAAACTCTTTCGACAATTTTTCCGTTTGCGCGATGAGATCCTGAAGGAAAATCCCGATATCATTTTACTGATCGATTATCCAGGCTTCAATCTCGCCATGGCAAAAAGCCTCTTTAAACGTTCGTTTCCCGGGAAAATCTGTCAATACATCTGCCCTTCGGTCTGGGCATGGGGGAAAAAACGGATTCCCAAGATGGAAAAAATCCTCGATCTTCTTTTCGTGACTTTTCCCTTCGAGAAAGAGATCTTTGATCCAAGTAAACTGCAAGTCGAGTATGTGGGTCATCCTCTCATCCAACAAACGGAAAGTGACAAAGCCCCTCCAATCGATGTCGATCCAAAATATCGCGTCCTTGCCCTCTTTCCTGGAAGTCGTCACAAAGAACTCTTACGCAACTTCCCTTCACAAATTCGTGTTTGCAAAAAGCTGTTGGACGAGCATCCCGATCTATTTCTTGTTGTTTCTGTAGCAGAGGCCCCGTTTTCTCTTTTGCTCGACCAGATGATGCGAAAGGAAGGCTTCCTCTCAAAAGATCGGATCATGTTTGTCAGCTCAGCGCAAAATCGCTCTCTCATGAAACGGGCAAACTTTGCCATTGCAAAATCGGGAACATGCAATCTTGAGCTTGCCCTATATGGCGTTCCCACCATTGTCACTTATGCAATTAACCCGTTAGACCTCTTTATTGCGAGAAATCTCCTTCGGATCCGCCTACCTCATTACTGCATTGTCAATATCATCGCAAAAAAACGCATCTTTCCTGAACTCTATGGCCCAAACTTTACGCAAGAAGCCCTCTACGATCATGCCAAGAAATTTTTGAGCTCCGATCAATCTCTTGAAGAATGTAGAGAAAAATGCCGAGAAATTGGTATAATTCTAGAGAAAAAACAACCTGAAGAAGAAATTTCTTCCGCCTTAAAAAATTTATTAGATGAAAGACCAATTCAAAATTTACATTGATCGTCTCAATGAGACAGACACAGAAAAAATCTTTGAGGTACTTGATGCGACCTTCCTCGACGTTCAGGAAGCAGAGCTTTCATTTGAAGGAAACGTGACGATTTCTGGTCAGGCCTATTTAGTAAAAAATCATTTGATTCTCGATCTCAAAATCAAGGCGAGCGCCAAAATGCCCTGCTCAATCTGCAATGAAACGATGCTCGTCCCCATAGAAGTTACGGACTTCACCCACACAGTAGAACTCGGTGAAATACCATCAGCGATTTATGATTTTTCCGATGAAGTGCGAAGCGCCCTGCTTATAAAAATCCCCCAATTTATCGAGTGTCACCAGGGGAAATGCCCAAAGAGAAATGAGCTAAATAAATTTTTAATGGATTCTCCTGAAGATACCTATACTCCTTTTTCGGAGCTCCCCTCTGTAAAATAATTCCCTTTTTCTATATCCTTAGAATCTCTGTAAATTAAGGAGCTTAAAAAAGAAATGGCTGTACCACGAAATCGCACTTCAAATGCCCGAAAAAATTCACGGCGCGCTCACCATGCAAAGAAACCACAAAATGTTGGAAAATGCAAAAACTGCGGAGGCTCTTGTCTTCCCCATAAACTTTGTATGCATTGTGGGTATTACTCTGGTCGCCAAGTAATTCATGCCAAGAAAGATGAAGAGTAGCGAAGACTACCACCGTCCTAGAATCGGAATCGATCTTCTAGGATGTGAGACCTCTCCCGATAAAATCCTCACTGCAATCGCCTCGCATCATTTCGAAGGCGAACATCCCCCTCTATTCACCATTTTTGGCACAAAGGAAATTTTTGAGCGTGTTTCCACTTCGGAAGATTTTTTCTGCCATGTTGTCACAGAAGAAATCACTATGGAAGAGGATCCCTTGCTTGCAGTGCGCCGCAAAAAAGATTCCTCGATTGCCGTCGGCATTGACAAGCTCAAAGCCTTTGAAATCGATGCCTTCATTTCCGGAGGGAATTCAGGGGCGCTGCTCGCCAAAACCACCATTTCCCTGCAAATGCTTCCGGGAATTGACCGCCCCGCTTTTCTCACCTTGATCCCCTCAAAACTCGAACCCATTGCTGTTCTCGATGTGGGAGCTAATGTAGATGCAAAAGCTGAAACTCTTCTCCAATTTGCCAAAATGGGGATCGCCTACCAAAAAGCCCGTGGAGTTTCGCATCCCGTCGTAGGCCTCCTAAATATCGG
>SDBU01002298.1_pt1 | contig 25700 bp, 47 predicted proteins | sample 2277071 | NCBI WGS metagenome assembly SDBU01 (sample SAMN10397929, study PRJNA504765) | marine sediment metagenome | isolation source: marine sediment core GS08_GC12, 126 cmbsf | place: Arctic Ocean: Gakkel Ridge, Loki's castle | collected 2008
CAGCACCAACTGGTACACTTGATGTCCCAAAGATTCCAGTTAGTGTGTATAACCTTGCAGTTAGCTCACCAACTGGAGAACCAACTGTTTTCTTAATATAGAATTTGACGTATCCTAGCTTATTTCCATCCCCAGTAAAGCTCTGTCCTAAAGCGGAGACTAAAGCCCCAGCGGAGGGGTGCAAGGCTTTTATTGAGATGTGATTATCTCGGTTTGCTTCTACATAACTATCAACAATCACTCTTGGCACCGATAAAGTCAGTCCTAGTGCTGTGCTCACCGTTCTGGGAAAGTTGGCAAGCCTAGAAACCGCAATAGTAAAACCCATAGTATTTGTGCTTGTTCTACTCGTTATAATAGCCCTAGAAACAATGGGGGATAAACCCAAGGATACAGAACAAGATGCAGTGTATTCAAGTATATAAGTAACCACCAGCTTGAGCTTGTAGCCAGCACCTTGGTCGGAACTCCATAACTTAAGAAGACCGTATTCGTTAGCACCCCAGTTTGGGGGGGCAGATGCAGCCACTACATAATTGACTTCCCTGAACGAATATCTTGATAAACCTGCCTTGTCTATCGTAGCACGTCCAACGGGGTTAAAAGTCCACGTGTTTATAGTGCCAGGAGTTCCAACATTTATGCTACCTAGGGCAATAGGCGTATCGCAGTAGGGTGTTGTCCCAAAACGTGCTGATGCATAGTCAGCATTAACGATTGCGTTGTCATTAAGCGGATTACAACTATAAATATTATACGTGGGGCTGTTCCCACCCTCTTCCGTTACGCTAGTTCCATAAGCTGCATAATCCACTTGAGATATATTTGCAGCATCGGGCAATGGACTGGTATCAAAAACGGCATGGTTTCTCCACCCTGTTTGCCATCTGTTCGCTGTATCATTGTCGGCACGATACCCCTCATATAAAGAGGTATTTGTTGATGATGAACTATTCCCTGCGGCACCCATTAAGGTTGCCCAAGTCATATCTGCGGGAGCATCATCATACGCTGCATGTCCGTCAACGGGGCTGTTTGCCCCCACAGCAGGATTGAATGTAGCTTCAGTGCCAATCTCAACGGGGAAGGCACTATCAGGATAGTTCGTAGTATCAAGTATTTCTGTATTGCTGACTACCTGAAGGTCTGCTTTAGCCTCATCAGCTCTGAGATAATAACCAAGTTGGAGAGGTAAGTTGCCAGTAGCGGTATGTGTTATCTCATGTATTCCCCTGTAATTAGTTATCCATCGTTCATAATAAGCACCCTCTATTATCCTGATGCGTCTTATGCAATCTCCATAGCTCCAGACAAGACAATTCTTTTTGTAAAACTGGTTAGTCGGGTCATCAATATTATTCGCTTTATCCCTAGTTGGATGAACCTCTACGCCATCCAATACGAATCGAGGGCTATACTCTATGTAATCCCCTTCCTTCTTGCCTATTTGGTCGTTGATACACCTTAACAGAACGGTACGTTTTGTAACCTTAAGTTCAAATTGATTTTCGTCAGCTACATAGGTTCCACCTTTATCTGTAAATCCAACCTTACACTTCTTTCCCCTGGCATTGACCATCGGTAAAGCAGACGAGACCATGATGTGCTTCCCAGACTTTAAGTCCCGATAAAACTTCACATACGGACTCTTTCCCTTCTGCTTCTTGCCGCCTATGAAATTGGGCATGGCATAGTCTTGTACGAACTCCACATAATCCTTGTCTATGCCCTGCTTCTCCAGGATAGCGAGCAAAACGGGGTCTGTCGTTACCCTTAACGGGTCTGTTACTTTTTCAATCACGGTAACCCCTTTTAACCGTTTTTATCATAACTGTTCCATTGTGTCACCCATTTTTCCCGCGAATCGTATGGGTTACGGTAATTGTGTCGTCACTTTCTACGGATATGTCACCAGCATAGCAACACACCGAATACAAAGCATCCCCATCGCCATTGACCAGCATATGCCCTTTAACAGTTGCACTCGCCCCCGCTGTAAATGGGTGGACAATTTTACACGTATCATTAGAGAATGAATCGCTGGATGCCGAAATAGTACCAATAGTAGCTAACGTTAAACCAGCCTCGGTGCACTTGGTGTAGTTAGCATATCCACTTGCCGTAGCAGCCGAACACGCCGTCTTAATGCACGAAATGCTCTCTATGGCTGTCGTTGTCCCCGATACGGTAGCCATCCATTGCATTAGTTCCCCAATGCCCTCGTTATTCATAACTTGTTCTTGCACCATGATTTACCTCCTTAATTTGGAAATCTCTGCCTTCGCTTCTTCTACTGTCTGGGGGGAAGGCTCACCCATTATATATTTTTCTTCTATTACATCACCCTTATGATTCATGCAATACTCACACCTAGCGGAGTGATAATCGTGTAAAATCTTGTAGTAGGCTGCTCTATCCTTACAGTAAGCAACCCAGAAATCTAAATCCGACACGTATTGGTCTATGCAGTTGTAACAACCATCGGGGAATTGAGGAGGGTCTGGTAATATAGGGGATTCAACAGTGGTCTCGCTGTAAAATAAAACCCCATCTTTCTTTCTAACATCTACGGTAAATTCAACCGCCATCCCGCCTGAAGCTTTCATCTTTTCCTCGCAATGATCGTAAAGGGTTCTTTTATATCAATTATTTCCCCATACTCATTTATCTCTCTCTTCCATCTCTCTCTATCCCACTCAACCTTGTGTGTGGGGTCTTGCTCAAAGCTAATATCTTCAACAGGGGTGATGGAGTTGATAACTATGTCGGAACTCACCCGAAACATCTCAGATATGGCCCTCAATGGCTCTGATAGGTGTTCTAGGGCATCTACCGAGTAGACAACCCCCAGTGAATTATCTGGGAAATCCAGATGCTCGGCATCCCCCAATTTAACATATCCGTTTACGTGAACTGGGTTTATCTCAATCCCTATAGCATTGATGCCTTTATCTATTAAGTCCTTGACTCTTTTTCCATCACCGCAACCAACCTCCAATACCTTACCGCCGTTCATATATTTCGTTATATCTGGAGCGATGGTGTGATATTGTGATTGCATAGCCCATTTGTATTCATCATTGAAGTCAATCTTTATTTTATCCAGCATAATATGCTTATCTGTTAGTTCGCTGTCTTTGAACGCCTGCCTTACCTTGGGGAAACCCCACAGATAGTTCCACGCTTCCTTCGCCTCATCCTTGAATTTCCTGGAGAGCCACTTATGTAGGGGGCATTCCGTTTTAACCATGAGATTGCCGTCTTTATCGGGAACTATGGGGTAACTGCGAGATAAAAGGGGTCTCTCTGATTCCCCCTCACCAAAGAGTAGGGGAAAGTTTACAACACATCCCCTCTCACACCAATTCTTGCAGTCTTTCATCATTATTCTGCCGTCAAACTTCAACCCCTTGTAATTGGGGATTTTGTGGACTTTTGTCTTTAGCCCCTCAATCTCTTTTAATATCGGCTTCCAGCATGTGTCAAAGACTATATCCCAGTCATAACTTTGAATATCACGGCATCCCTGTATCCCGACTTCCTTTCGTTTGGGGTCGTTATAAGCTAGTTCAAGAACTTCAAGGATACTTTTAGCACTTACATTGGGTCTCCATTCCTTGTTGAACCACTCCCATTCGTGGTCTTGAACTGGAATTAAATACTGGTTAGGACATAATTCTGGCCCAGTAGATGCTCCAGTAGTTATAACTGGAGTGCCACAAGCCTGAGCCTCTATTAAGGGTAAACCAAATCCCTCACCTTTGGTTGGCATGCAAAAGACATCCATCAACCTGTATCGGTTAGCCAGCATCCCATCGCCGACACGACCTAAAAAGTAACTGTCTGGCTCTGCCCACTGCATTAAGTCCTTTAGGTCAAGGTTAAGCATCTCTTGAGTTAGGGTATCATTCTTATCAGTGTGTAATGGGTTGACTGACATATATAATCTGGCATCATCGTGCCTTTCGTGAAACCACTTGAAGGCTAATAGTAAATTGTGGTAGTTCTTTCTGTCATCACCGTAATTCACGCCGACAGTGCCGATAATAAATTTATCTTTCCAACCTAGCTTTTCTCTGCCTTTTTCTTTCGCCAACTCATCAGGGTAGTAAATCTTGGTATCAACCCCATGAGGGGCATACCACGATTCGTAACCTACCCGTTCAATCTCACTTTGTCCGTGTTTTGTCAGGGCGATTATCATTAAGGGTTTATCAAGCGTCCTAGAAATGGATTGGGGTATTTTATGGGTATCAAACGGAGTATAGGAAATCCAGTTCTTAGGCGCACCCTCCATAGCGTGATTGTCTAGTAAACTTATAATGTAGTCAACCTCCCCGTTATCAACCATCCGATTCAACATGTCAATATCCATACCCTGAATAGTTGGTATGCCTTCCCAGACTACCGTCCCAGTATGAAAATGTTTACAGGCTACCATTACCTCATGCCCTTCTGCCTGTATTCTTTTAACTACCTGTCTGGTAACAGTCCCGTATCCAGTTGGTGCCCAAGGGGCAACCGATAGCCAGATTAGTTTCATAACCTTCCTTCTATAATATTATTTATGCGCTTCCCAACAAATTCCGTTTATATCTCAGTTTGATATCAGTTATTACGACCTCGCCAGCTATCTCATTAGCACTTGCAGCTATTCTCCGGAGAAGTAGCCCGAGAATATCACCCCTAGCGATAACAGCGGGAGTGTCAATATCATAATCTATGGGAAAATCCAATTCATAACTCTGATACTGGACTGCCGACCCCCCCGTGGCCGTTTGCACGTCTACATCGTTATCGGTCGCAGGGTAAGTATCGGTTCCCGGCGTCACATTCTCCCATTGCATCCGCAACTTGAAATTCTTGGTATCGTTGGCGGTGTCTATATAACAATATAGTTTAATAACGAAATCGCTGGCTTCATCCCAATCGTGAGGGATATGAACCTTAAAAAATATCTCCTCATTATCACTCGAATAAACAGGGAGACTAAAGCCATTAAATACCCCTCTGTGAACATCAGTCGGTTTACCAAATGCTCTAATAGTGGAATAATCCATATCCGTTTGGATTTCAATATTGTCACCAAGCGTCAACAGCAGGGTTAGAAGTTGGGCGGCTGTTAGCCCGGTGATGTCACCACCGGTTATCCGACCGACCACCCTCTGCTCGGCAACAGTCAGTTCCGCAGGGTCTTGAGCCAGCGTAGATGTAAGTATAGTCTGCGCTGAAGTAAAGTAACTCTTGATAATAGACCTTACCTTTGGAACAGTTAGATTAAACATTACTTCTTCTTCGGCTTAGGATGCTTCGGTGTTGACTTATAACTCACACTCTTACTTTTATGTGGCATTATCCTTCTCCTGCTACAATTTCTATTTCACTCTCATTTTCTGAATATACTACCACTTTTATATGGCGATATGCGTTTTGAAGCCCCTTATGCCGATTATCCCTTTCTCCTTGTGGGGTGTTTAGTTCGTCAATCTGTCTCCAGTTTTGACCATCATGGCTACCATAAACGATAAACTCAGCCCCCTCATTTCTTACCCAAACATCTTTCAATGAGTAGCCGCCAAAACCCTCTGTATCAATCTCTACTTCCAGTGGATTCGGGGATAAGAGTTGTCGGCAAGTCCATGTAACGGGGTCTACAAGCACTGGGGGGTCGCCTACCGTATCACCGTCTATAGTGGTAACATCAATAGTTGAGTTCCACGATGGTTCATTAGTACCCGAAGTCCCTGGGTCACTACATTCATAGCACTTGCCATTGGGGGTCTCAGGGATAACGTAATCAAGATATGTATATTCCGTCTTACTTGCCCACGTTGGGTGGTCTGTAGTGGCTATCCTATAAACCCTGATTGACATATTACCCCCTGTCAAAACCCTGTATTTTGATAGTTGAGTCACCCCCTTGTGCTGAACCGAACAATACCTTAACAAACTGCGCTCCGCCTATCCTGAAAACAACAGCCATAGTTGTCGTTGCTTGTGTAGTAGCGTGGGCAAAACACCCCGTTGCATCATCGTCAAGCGCATACAATGGGAAGAATGTTCCCCCACTTGCCTCGGCTACTTGAATGGATGTAGTAGAATTTGTGATGGTCGGTATCAAGACTAGGAGAAACTCATAAGTGCCACCCAAATCTACCTCTGGGGTTAGCGTAGTATGTGTCCCATAAGTTAGGGTCGCTGTTTTCCAACCTCCAGTTATCATGCTAAACCTCCTGCTTTTCTTAGAAATCTCTCGGCTGTTTTAGGGGTCATAGTTGAAATCTGCCTGGCATACCTTTCTCTTAGGGCTGCCATTCCCATTTTCCTCTCACACGTAGTTTTGTGGAGATTAAAACCCCTCGCATCTTTTTCTTTCCCGCAATACGGGCATGTATTAGTTGCCATACGTTCCCTCACTTTGTCCTAATTGGTATCCCTTTCTTTTCTCTGCTATCTCAGCATTGGGTGTCCACCTTTGGGTAAACCCCTCACCGTCTGCTTGGTCTATTCTGGTAAACTTCTTTATTTTAAACATAGACGGCACACGCTTAGACTCAACACCGCACTGGGGGCATGGGTCTATATCATGCTCTATGCCCCTTATCGCCTCAAACTTGCCATGTTCCGAGCATTTGTATTCATATATCGGCATAATTTAACTCTAAGCTGTAGAATCCGCCCTGACGGGTGTTACCATGATTTCTGTCTCCGTGAGGACATAACCTATGATGTTATCAGTATCACTACCATCGGTATCGGCAGTTTCAGTGTATTGTCCGTCCGTATCTGACGGATAAACTGGATTGCCTTCCGTGCCCCCAGTGAACCCCCCCAAGACAGCTATGAAGTAACATTGGATATGGTCGCCTGTAACACCATTCTCGCCAGCAACAAACCTACCAAATTCACCATCATCGGAATTAACGGGAAACACACTACCAAGTGTAGTACCTATCCCAAGGAGGTCTCCACAATTAACAGCCTCCTCGCACACCATTGTAACCCCGCCTTCGGGTATGCCTCTGTAAATTATTCTTCCTACCCCATCTGTTAAAGCCATATTAATCTCCTATGCCGTAGAATCGGCTCTCATCCCTGGTATCGCCAGAATCATTGTCTCTGTTAAAACGTAGCCAACAATAGTATTAGTATCAGAACCAGTCACATCAGCCGTTTCAGTCCATTGTCCTGCTGTTTCTGACGGATAAAGTGTCGCAGCCTCCGTGCCACCCGTAAAACCCCCAACGACAGCCCCTATGTAACACGGTATGGACCGCCCAGTTGTGCCTGAATTACCAGCGACTCCTCGCCCCTGTTCTCCATCACCACTATCTATGGGAAATGCCTTGCCGCCTGAGTCTATCCCTATTAAGTCACCACACGTAATAGCTTCAGCACATTCCATTGGGAATCCACCAGTAGGCCATCCTGCGACTATCCTTCTTGCTACTCCTTCTGTTAAACCCATTTTTACCTCCTATGCACCGTAGTTCAAGTCTGCTCTCATGGCGGGGGTTGCCAGAATCATGGTCTGCGTTATAACATAACCTATGATTTGGACAGTATCAGTCGTACCAGTAGCAGAACTTTCATTGTATTGACCGTCTGTTGTGGACAAGTAAAGTGCAGCAGCTTCCGTGCCCCCTGTGAACCCATCAATGAAGGCTCCCACATAACATGGTATGTATTGCCCTGCTATACCATTCCCGCCAGCAACTAATCTTGGTTCCTCATCAGCCGTGGCATTTGCTGGGATTAATGTACCCGTCCCACTTATTGATAGCAAGTCGCCACATTTCACTGCTTCCTCACAAGGCATCGCAAACCCGCCTGTAGGCCAGCCAGTTATAATCTTCCTTGCCACCCCTTCCGTTAAAGCCATATATCCTCCTTATATGGGGGTTAGTTTAAGGCCAACCCCCAAAGCCTTTTAATTATCTCCCCAAGGTTACAAAAACCATCGGCATAGAAAATGTGCTTGCATCATACTCTTGCATGTACCAACCCAATATCTGCCTTGTAGAGCTTGCCACACAGTATCCAGCACCGTTATAACATACCAACTGACGCTCGTCATGGGCATCACCTTGGTGAGCTTGTGTGATTACCATGAAAGTAGGCCCCCACGTCTGAATCCATCCATAGTAGCCTTCAGAGTCCGCAGTAGAGTATCCACCATTATGAACACCAACTACCTCATAACCAGCATCGGCAGCACCACCACTATGCCTGACTACATCCTTATACCTAGATTTGGTTAGCATTGTAGTATAGCCTGCGGCAAGGGCAACGGGGCAACCAGTTTCCATTGTAAGTTGCACCTCATCACTACCACCAGAAACAGTATTACTGATTATATGACCCATCCAAGTTGTGCTTCCACTCTGAACTACGAGGTATCCACCAGCGAAGTCATCGGCAGTTACAGTAGCCTCGGTAATTAAGATAGGATTTGCTAAGGCAGCATTTGTTTTCATAACTGTAGATACTTCAAGGGCTGTAGACCCCATTAAGCAACAGTTATCGAGAGCTTGTCCTGTTCCTGCACCCCAAGGAGCTGCACCATCTTGGTCTCCATACTTTATGTATCGCCAAACCCTATCACCTTTCTCCAGTTTAGTTCCTAAAGGATACGCTTGGGTTATATCGTAGTGAGTCCTGCCATAGATTTGTGACATCTCAGGAATTGCCAGATTGCCCCAACCTGATTGATTTGAGACATAGTGAGGCATCGTGATTGTAGCACCATTTACTGCTCTCAGATCGTGATTAACTATTTTGTCTCCCATTTTATCTTCTTTCCTCCTATTTATATGGGGGTGATTTATTAAGGCTCACCCCTCGGCCCTTGAAGTCTATCGCTCATTTAAGGCTGAGTTTACGCCTATAGTGTTATCGCCGTTGCAGCAGTAATGTCGTGGATACGTGCCATACCAAGCGTACTACCCAGTGCTAAAGCACAATAAGCAGTCAACCTGATACCAGCCGCATCATAGTCTTCCAGCGCTTCCAGTTCCCTAATCTTGAAGAAGTTAGCACCACCAGTTGACCCGCCTGTTACCATGCACAGTCCGCCATCCATGATTTGACCGAACCTGATGGCGTAGATGCTATGGTCTGCACCACCCGAAGAGTAGTCACCAGTACCAGCAGCCTCATCAAGCATGTAGTCAGAAACCTTTATCCTGATTCCGTCAAAGTAACTGATGCTTGTGCCGTAGTCATCCTTGCTCCAAGTCACCCGTGACAACGGAATGGAAGAGGCAACACCAGACTCGCCGCCAGCAGCACTGAACAAATTGTGCATAGCCCTGTTCATCAAGAGTACACTTGCCTTGGGTCTGACCCTGTCAAGCATAGACCGCATAACTTTAATGCTTAATGCAGCGTTCATGTAGTACATCTGAAGGTTGTAAGTTGTGTCAAACGTACCCGAAGTCGTAGCGTCTGTGCCAAACAAGTGACCTATCCCGTCAAACTCCGCAGCGTCATTGTCAATATCACCATAAATGAATTTATCCTCTATGGTTCTCATACAACCCTTGCGAAGCTCGCTTAACACGATGGTCTTGTAGTCGTTAGGGTCTTTGTAGGTGTCCATCATAAACTGGTCAAGGACATCCTGCCTAGCCACACGCTTTAGTTCTACCGTTATTTGGGTAGCGTAGTCCACATCAGCCTGCCAAGGTATCTGCTCGTGAATGTCGTAGAAAGCAGCAGTTGGGAGAGTTGATTCCCTGTTATATACAATGGACTTAGAATCTATCGCCATTACAGGGAGTTCGGATATAAGAGAACCCTCCTCTATAGTCTCTTGAACAATACCTTTAAGCAGTTTTGATTGGACTAGTTTTTGGGCTTCACTTAATGATTCCCAATGTCCCACGATTGCCAATTAATTTTCCTCCTTTTAAGTGTTTAGAATTCGCACTACTTCAGATAAAACTTCACGTTTCTCTTGGTCTTTGCTAAAAAGGTGTTCAATTGTATAATCTGTAATTTTAACCTTTCTCCCATGTAAGTATGGTTTTATACCCTCTAGTATCGGCAGTGCTTTTTGCCCTGCCCATTGGATACGAAGGCACCTCTTCCCCCCCATAGGATGTATTGCTATTGGCGATTGAAACTCCTCCACCAAATACCTTGAGAACCCAATTAATCAAATCACCATCTGTGTTAAAAAACCTTACAACGGCAATTCGGGTGTTAGGGTTATTTCTGTGAATGCCAATACTGCCATCAGCTTCTATTAAACCAGCCAAAGTCGCAAAATCTACCTTGAGCAATGCTTCTTTCTCCTATTTTCGTTTCTTTGATATATCCTCCCAGCCAGCCTTAATTAATCCCTTGGCGGTAGTTGGGAGTTCACCACCTGAGTTGCTTGACTGTCCTTGGTCAAACTTCTGGGATGGTTCTTTGGCTTTCTTGGTCTCGCCCCGTTCTCTTTCAAGTGCGAGGTCAGCCGCCTTAGCCCTCATGTCGCCTGGGGTCTTTACGTCCTTGTCACTCAAGATTTCAGTAATCTGGTCTGATGTTAGACCGTATTTTTTGCCAAAATCCTGTGCCGCAAGAACCCTCCCATACTGCTCAGTCTGTTGAGACATCTGGCGCAATGTCTGTTGCTGCTTTGCTATAGACTCATCAGTCTGTCTCTGTTGAGTTCTTACATCCCGCCTCTTTTCTGCTTCAACGGTAGTTAGTGACCCATCATCAATTTCCTTCTGGTCTCTAGCAGTAGCTTCCCTTTCAGACTGCTGTGATTTGGTAATCTCAGCCTGTAAGTTTAGTTGCGCCAACTGGTCTCTAGCGTGAGATATTTCCTTATCCTTTTCAGATTCCCTCTTTGACCACTCATCTTGTGAGTAAGTCCTTGGTGGTTCTGGAGGCTTTTCCTCCACCTTTTCTTGAGGTTTTTCTTCCGCCCCAAGTTGCTCTGGCTCAGGTTGCTCGGCTGGTTGAGGGATTTCTTCCCCAACTGGCTCCACTACCTTTGCTTCTTCTACTTGAGGTTGATTCTCCTCTGACATAAATTCCTCCTTACCTTAATGAGTTCTCGTATGATTGTCGTAGGGTCTGTTTCGCCCACGTGTTAAATACTGGTTGCCCCATTGGATTTGATTGATGCACTCCCCATAGTCTGGAACTTTCTGATGGTGATAATTGACCACCTCCATACCACAGTCTGTTTAATGCCCCTAAAGAACCACTATCCAAACTAGGTCTGACATCACCCCATGTTCTACCACCCAACTCCGCTATGGGTTTAGCCCCTTCACCGAATACATTTTCATAACCCCTTATATCTTCGGGTTTAATTTTATGTTCTTTCATTAGTTTAAGAACGTGTTGTCTTGCTGCCCCAGTGCTTAATGTAGTAAATCTCCCTAATATAAATAACTTGGCTTCATTTTCGGGATTAGCCCTTCTATAAGACTGCCTCTCTTGAGTAGTTTCTAAACTAAAATAACCCTCAAGTTCTTGCCAGTTTGGTAAGTCGTAAGATACTATACCCACACCGAGAATGCCTGGAGTAGCTACGAAACCTCCAGGGACTCCCTCTGCGCTTATTGCATCCACCATATCCTGAACAAACATTGGAGCTAAACGCTGATAAGCCTGTTGGACATCCATTTCCATCTTTTCCCCGATGAATGTTCTGCCTTCCATTAAGTCGTAAAAGAAACTAACAGATGGCATTAACTTTGAACGCACAAATTGTTGCACAGTCTCCATTCGGTTTTTCTCATAAGTCTGCCCCGAAATAGTTGACTTCTTCATACCTGTTACCAAGGTTGAAAAGAACCTTGCGTATTGCTGAAATCCACCCCAAATATCAAGGCGCGTTTTCCCTATTTTAATCTTGCCAAAGTCGGCAGATAACGGATTCTTACCAACTTCTGCTCCAGCTAAATCAGCCAAGGCGAGAACGGAAATGCCAGCCCCGACAAATGATGCGAGAGTTGCTGCTGCCTCTTTGCGAACTTTAGCTGTTCCCGTTAAAAGACTATTGGCTATTGTAAGACGAGATGCCTGAAGTCTAGGTGAGAAGAATATACCACTTAGAAATGGACCACTTTCTTCTAGTTTCCCAAGACTCCCCCTGCCAGATGCTCTATTAATGAATAATGCGAGTTCCTTAAAATCCTTTGTCGTAGCCTTAAAACCAGTGCGTTCCCACATACTAACTGTGGTATCAAAGACATCAGACCTTAATTTGTTCAAATAAGTAATATAAGCCCTTTCAGACCTTCTAACTAGTGGGATATATCTAGCGAGGTTACTGACAAACATCTCCTCACGTTCTGTAAGCCTTGACCCCACACCACTAATCGGCGCATGAAATAACTTTGATTCAGCCCTTAACTCGGCGTATTTACCAGTCTGAATTACCCTATCTATATCTAAGGCGTGTTTTTCCTTAGCAAATGCTTTAATCATAGGCTTTAACCCGCTTGCCCACTCCTTAAAATGCTTGGGGGCTAGAACCGCACCCTGCCTTAATGGTGCGGATAAGTCCCAAGAAGCCAGAACTGCCCTCGGAATATTCCACACATCCAGGAATGTCTCCCACGCCTTCGTCCCTAAGGGTCTTTTTGATAAAATCGCCTTTGCAAAATTAGTTCCGAAGACCTTTTCTAAAAGTGCTATTTCACCCCTTGTTGGTATCTGACCCAATAAGAGTTTTTCAAGGGCTTCACTGGTATTTAGTTTTGTGAAGTATAATATTTCCGAATCACGGATTTTATTAAATAAGCCCGTAATATCATCAGGGGTTAATCCTACTTCTGGGGGTGCAAATTCTGCTTGCGGTAATTTACCTTTTAATGGTGCTTTGGCTTGAATGAATGCCTGCCTACCCTCACCTGCTTCCAAAATCCTAGCACCAACAGCAACTCGCTGACTTAATTCCTCATGTTTTAATATCTGAGTCTCTGCCCTTACGGGTTTGGCAGCCCTTACAAGACTAGTTAATTTAGCAGTTGGGTCTACGCCTACTACTGGTGGAGGAGTAATTGGCGGTTGAGCCATAGGGGGTTTAACTGGAGGAAGTTCCAGTGTAACTGGTTTAATTTCTGGTGGTTTTGCCATAGGGACTTCGGGGTGAAACCGCTTCTGTATTGCCCCTTCAGTTGCTTCTTGCACCCCTCGTTCTGTTGGAGTTAATCCAACTTTCGGGGGTTTAATCCACCCCTTCTTAGCAGCTTGCTGATATGCCAAATTAACAGCTTCCTCAGTGGACTTTCCTTTAATTAACTGTTTAGATGTGTAGTTCACAATCTGTTCCAATGGTTTCTTGGCTGCACCACCACCCATAAAGATAAGTGGTCCCATTTCGTAAACATCAGCAGGTTTAATCTCCATCATTTGTCCCAGTAAACCTAACCATTCTGGCATATTTATGATTGGTTTTTGCTTCTCTTTCCACTCCTGAAATGCCTTATATTCAGCACCACCAGGTAAGAACTCTTGAGGCATAGAACCCAACCCTTTAACCTGCGCTCCCTCTTCAGGTCGGGGTCTAAATGGAGAACTCATAATAGCTCCAATAGTTCCAAATGTCTGCTCTGCACCCTTCCCCAGAAATTCCAGTGGTGCTGTCCAATCTATACCCTCTTTCTCCTTATAATAGTCGGCAAAAGCCGTCTCCCTCTCAGGTTGAGGTGGGGGTGCAAATAACCTCTTCACCTCAGTGCTGGAGTCTATATATTTCTCAGCTACCTTATCGTAAGCTGTTACCATCTACACATTCCATTGTAAACTTGGCGATAATCCCATATTAAGTCCCCTCTGTCTTGGTGACATCTGATACCAACGTTGAGACCAAGGGTACTCTCCTAAGAATTCTTCAAATCTTAAACTGGGAGGTTGCCCCCCTAAAGCTTGTCCCCCCAAAGCACCCTGATACTGACCCATTACCCTGCTTTGCTGTCTTTGCCAGTAATCAACAAAGGATGGTGATATGCCCCCAGGTACTTTTGCCTGATATAATGCACTTGGAGTCTCCTCCAACCAGTACTGCCACGGATTTGTATTCGGCATAATTTACTCCTTAAAAGTACCTGCCAAGATTATACTTATTTGTGACGTAATCAAGGAAACTTGGCCCCTGACCTTGGGGGTACTGAGATACCCACGACTCTTGTTCCTGTGGTAATCTACCTGACAACCACTGTGCACCAGGAAGCCCTACTTGCTGCCGTAATCCCATACCCATTAAGTCCTGTAAGGCTGCCGTTGGCCCCTGTAAACCAAATCCAGCCCTTTGTTCTGGAGCCATGCCCATAACATCGCCCATCATACCCCTAGCCTGTGCATACATTGCAAAGGGATTCTCGGCATAGGGTTGTCCCCACTGCCCCATGAAACCTCCTGGCTCATAACCTGGCACACCCCCTGCTGTAAATTGAGAGGAAAGGTCATACATCCTGCTCAATGGGTCATATAGTCTTTCTTGATATGATTGATAGGGAGTTCTCCCCTGCTTCCCATACATCCCCAACCCAGTCATATATCCTGCCCTTGGCCCATAAACCTCTTCCATCCATTGCGGACTACCCACTGCATAAGGTTGTGAATATAAATTCTGTTCTGCCAGTGGTTGCTCTCCACCTGGGGCTTCCGGTCCAAATTCCTGTGAAACCCATTGCCCATTTACTAGTCTATATAGTATATTATTAAATGACCTATATTCACCCTCGGTGGGGGTGTCAGATGGTGGTGTTGGCACTGGTGGCACTGGTGGCGTTGGAGGAGGCGGTGGAGGTGGTGGAGAAGGAGGTGACGGTGGGAGAGAGGGTTCTTCCCCTGAAACCATTGCAACAGCTTCCTCTGGACTTGCACCCTTGGCAATCTCACGATAATACCCTATTAAATCAAAAACCATATTCTATTCTCCTTTAATTAAATTTGAGCAGGTGGCGGTTGAGGAGGAGGTTGTCCTGTCGGTTGCGGGGGTGCTCCTGTTGGTGCTCCCGTTGGTGGTTGCCCTGCTCCCATTACTTTCATAATCGCTTGTGCGATAGGTGCTGTCTCTGGATTCATGGATAATGCTTCAACTGCAGCAGCTAATAGTTCAGGTGGCACTTGGGGCATCTGTTGTCCACCCTGCCCCCCTTGCCCTCCTTGAGGTGGATTTAATAGCATCATTACATCTTGTGCTAACTCGGTATAACCCCTTCTTTCCAGGGCCGCCGCTATCTGCGTAGCCAGAATCGGAGGCAATGCCATACCCATCTCAGCTAATGCCTTATCAGCCTCAGCATCGGGGTCACGCATTTTCAGTATGTCTTCTCTGGCTGTTTGTTTAGACATCAATGGTATATCTTCAGGGCTCTTCCTTGAGGTAGCAGCCAATGACATCATTATCTCAGCTTCCATATCCCTTGGCATCCTTGGGGAGACATTAACTGAAACATACCAGCTTGGGTCAATCTCTTTGGGTTTAACTTTAACGGTGAAAAAGTGTTCCTTGTGGTCATACCCCCTCATTGTAGATTTGGTGCCGTTTTCCTTGAACTGAACCAATAACTCCTCACATAACCACGTATATGCTTGCCCCATTAAACCAGTCCGAGGGTTATAAACTGACCTCGTTGCATCTGCTAGGACACTTAATGCAGCCCCACTCATAGCCTGCCTTGTACCACCATAGGCTAATGGATACGGTAGAGTAGAAGTCTGAATATCAGTGTTTATAACGCTGTGTAAAATAGCCGTTTCCGTAGGGGTCTTAACTGTGGGGAATGGTAGAATCTCCTCTTCATCCTCGGTGGAAATCTTAACTTCCTGATACGTTTTATAAGGGTCTCCTGGTATATCTTTATCCCCTCTTTTGGACTTATGTATTATTGAGCCGACTACCGCCCTTTCATATAAGTCCATAGTCCGAGATACAATTTTATTAAATGGCTCGTATAAATTGCGGGAACCAGTCCAGACAGAATCCCCCCTGTATTCAATGGTTGGGAGAAAGTCCTTAGTCTGTATTGTGGGCATTGAACCAACCGAACCTATAAATACTGGAATTCGCTTTAATCCAGTGTCAGTCATCTCTTTGACAAATTCATTGTCAACTAAAATCGCATTGTAGACCTTACCCTCTTCCTTATACCAGAAGTCAATTAAGGTCGTATCTTTACCTTTTATATCTTTCCCATACTCTGATAGAATCTGCGCCTTGGCTACATTCCTCTTATTGGCAGCCCATAAAAGACCGTCAGCCCCCGACTCCCACGTTTCATGTAATATATCCCAAGGCATGACATCAAATACAGTCTCATCACCATCGGTGTAAACCAACGCCCTCATTGAAACCCAACCCCTTAAGTCACCAAGAAATCCCAGTGAATCCCTTAAAGGAGGCTCTCCACGACCTCTTAAATTCCTGTCTATCGCATTGAGGGCACCGAATAAATACAACTCACCCGTTGAGGCAGCCCTTCTCTCTTTTTCCTTGGCATCTTCGGGAAGTTTTATCTGAATAGATAACTCCGCCCTGTTTAATGCATCGGTTACCTTATCAAAGAAATTCCTTGGCTGTGAGGATGTGTAGGCTTCATACCCCGACATTTCAGTGCCATCACTGTTTGTGGGTACAAATGCCTCCAGCGTATAGAGGTCAAAGTCCTCATCCATACGCTGACGTAGTTCTTCCAGTTCAGATTCCTTATCACCTATAAGGGCTATTATCTTCTTTGCGTCTAAATCCATATTTTAATTCCCACCTCCATTGGCATTTTAATTAGCCAATACCCCTGCAAGAGCAGTCACCTTTATTTTCTCCACATATCTAAATAACAAATCGCTCCTTGCAATATTATTTTATCTTCAGTCGAAAATCCCAAAAGGGCATTGCAATTGTTACACAACAAACCCCGCACTTCACCAGTCTTATGGTCATGGTCAATGCAACATCTATTCTCTATTAAATCTTTCCCACAAATAGCACATAATCCACATTGTTCATTGAACATGGCATTATATTTCTCTGCCGTAAAAGTATATCTAGTTTTAAGAAGATATTCTTTATGGCGAACCCCAAGTCTTTGTCCATGCCTTTCTCTATAAGCTTTCTGTTAAACTTTAATTTGTTCCTTATGAGATTCTCTGTAAGCTTTAGAATCTGGCATTTATTTCCCTTTTTTGCGACTAGAAGCCCATCCACCACCCTTTTTCCTTTTAATACCCGTTGACTCGACACAAACAGCATAGGGATTCACTTGTTTACTTTTTGATTTCCCTTTATTTGAAGCTCTAACCTTTCTTACACATCTATCTAATTTGGGGGGTGACATGAGATAACCTCCCTAATCTCTAATAAGGGACTATCTACCTTACATTCTATTTGTATGTAGAAAAAGGCTTTACACTTAGAACAGTAATACTTGTTACCCACTTTCCGCAACTTACGTGGGCAAAAAGGACAATTCGTAGCTTCTAGCATTAATTACACCGTTGGGGGTTTCCTAAATGGCGGAAGCGGGGACTCCACGCCATCCGGAGAACCCCCGCTTCCATTAAGTGTCTTATTCTATTCCCTACTTATATTATACCACACCCTTAAAAGGGGTGTTTACAATACCAACTACAGAAGAAAGCACAGAAAATCATACAAATTGGAAGTTCAACCAAGAAATGAAATCAATCCATTATTCTTTGTATTTCCCTTCGTCAAAATTCTTCTTTACAATAGCTAGTTTCCTGATAACTTTATTGTTGACACCCCATCCTATTCCCAAGCGGGCTAAAAAACGCTTCTCATCAGGTGTGAGTTGGTTCTCCCAAGCTAACATTAGTCCCTAAACAGCCCTGCACTAAATCTGTGTATTACACCTAAGTTAGATGTCGGGGCAGCCGTAGCGTACCCAAATCTACTCACTAAACCATGAACCCCATACCTCATGGCATCCATTAAGTGGTCGTGATACTTAACGGGGTCTTCCAAAACCATCTTAACACCATTTACAACGGCTGCCTTCCTCTGATAGCCCCTGATTTCCTTTAATAAATTGGTGGAACTGGATAGAATGTGCAACTTCTGTCTTAAGCATAAGTCTAAAGTTGCCTTAACATCCCGTGGGGCGGCATAAATGTTGTATCCAGCCCCCGAAATCTCGTCAATTATCATCAAACTGGTTGGGTCGGCATAAATATCAGCTTTGTCTTCATGGCCTAACCTTTCAATTATATCTGAAATGGACAGGTGTGACTTGTAAAAACGCTCATCAAGGTAAACTTCCCCGTTTATAAGGTGAATCTTGCATAATGCCGACTCGTTTACCGTCCCGAAGTCTAATCCGTAGCAGAATTTAGCCTCACCTTCTGGAAGTTTGTCCACTACGTCATAATTGGTATAAATAAGATTTTCAAGGCTCCCCCACTCGCCTAAAACGTAAACCCTGTAGTAATTGGAGTCCTTATCTATGATACTTTCAAGGCTTTTTATGTAATCATCTTCCAAGAAGGGGTTGTCTTTATACGTGGAGTGAATGACCTCAACATCATTCTCTTTTACTAACGTTTTGGCTATCCAGTTGTTTTCGTCTATAGGGTTGAAACTTAAAAAAATCTGGTTCCTTTCACCCTTTTTAGTCGGCTCCGATAACCTTAACCATAAAGTAAAGTAATCATCATAGGTGAACTCATTCGCCTCTTCCATCCAGATATAACTAAATCCAGTAGACTTCAGTTTCTCAGGTTCGTCCATACCGAAGAATTCTATCTTGTTGGTGCCATGTTCATACGTTAAAAAGGACTTATTGTGATTCCTCTCCTTGTAAATACCATAATCCTTAAGTAATCCTATGATTAAATCGTAGGCAGTCCTCCTTAGGGCAGGGAATGTCTTCCTTGTTACCCCAATTTTCTTATGCTCTTCATTGATTAATTTGTAAACTATATACTGAGCTATGGAATAACTTTTAGAAGACCTTGCCCCACCTACATTTATTACCGTCTTAGCCCTGCAATTAACTAGTTTGTCATATACGGGGGTTACCTTTTTTATATCCATCAATATTCCCTTCAAATTTTACAACAAAACTCTCAGGTTTTTACTTCTCCCCTGGGATAAAGACCCACTTACCTAACTTCCCATAAACCTTACCCTCAAACGCTTCTTCCTGCTTTAGTAAACCTTCCTTGTAAGCATCTAGCACCAGCTTCCCACGTGTGTTCCCTAGCCTCTCTATATAATTCCTCCATACAGGTTCCGTCTTTCATCTGGCACCGAAGTGTGGCTTCGTCAATCCTTTCAACCTGTGCCTTGCAATATGGGTTCTTAAATCCTTCTGGTCTATACATTATTCCCCCTTATTGGTATTTTCCTGCAGATTTCCTTTCCACTTTCCATTTCACTTACATCATCTTCATTGATTATTCCCTTTTCTAATAACTCATTTCTGGTAAAACGATATTCTAGAAAATAAGGGAACCCACACAACTCCGATAACCTCTTAGACGGCTCAACCCGCATTATTATATTTTGTTTCATCTTTCCCCCTTTACATAATATTACTAGATTTCCACTATTTTATATATGCGAACAAATATATCATCTCTGTCTTCCCAAGAAGTGGGGTAGGGGTATCCATATGTGGGTTATAAAGTGTCTTAATGTCCATATCCACGCCTGAGTATTTGAGCCGGTTTACTATTATTTACTTACCTGTCCACGTAGGCACGAGTTTGGGGCGCACAATTGAATTTATGTTAACTACCGTGGTCTATACTACCATCAGTGTCTATGACAGGGGAGACAGGACTAACCACATACATCTAAGCAAACAAGCCCTCTCTCGTTGATTCAGTTGCGACTCACTCACTCTTAGGTTGAAGAGCAAATACAAATAGAATCACTATCACTAATATAAGCCAGAACATATCACCCTCCCTGATATAGTATCCTATTCATTATACATCAAGTAACCATCAATGTTAAGTTCTGGTATTGTGACTACCTTGCCTTTATACATTACCGTATCACCTGGCTTGTGCATTGCTGAGTTATAGATAGGTATCGCTTGACTGTCGTGACTGGGAGATGCTAATTGAACTAGTTTGTTATAATCCTCAGTCGTGAGTAGTACCATCGTAGCTTGACTGTCACGAGTAACCGAGACTGGGAGTGCTTTTAAGACATCATCAATGCTCCATCTTTGCAAGTCTCGGTACTTTAACTTATCCATTACTCCCCTCCACGTTGACTGTCATCCATATCCTCCACCAGGATTAGGTAGCCTTTGAAGTTAGCCTTGACAGGGGTAGTTAGGATTGCCCATCTTGTAGTCTCTACTCTCCACCTGTATTGATAGCCATCTTTATCAACCCAATTATCATTTGTCATCTCTACCCCTTACCAGTTCGTATAGTATTGATACCCCGGTAGTCTGCATGTCTATCTCTTCTCTAACCTTGCCCTCACACCTGTTTAAGAGTTCTTTTAGTATCTGGGGATCCTTTAATGCCCCTCTAACCATAGCCTCAGCTACTAACTGGGCGTAAGTCTTCTTAGTCTTACCATCTACCTGGTCTAGTATGTCTTTTACCAGGCTTGTAATAGTATCCTGCTTCTTTGGTCTGCCTAAAGGGTTACCCGATTGACCTGGTTGCCACTGCTTCAGTTTATCACCGAAGTGAGTAATAGGGGATTGCTTAACAGTCTCTAACACACCTGTATACTCTGTGGTTATCCCTTCAGTTTCATTCTTCATAATACCACCTCTATATATATTATAGCACAAAGGGAATCGTCACCCTGTCTTAGTCAAGATACACCCTTATTGTTACACTGTAGGCGCAAGTTATCTATTTATACCCATTAGCCCTATTAAATGACGCACTGTAATCAAAATCTGGGCGATTACAGAACAAAGTAATAGTATACTACCCCTTTAATAAGTATAAAGAATTAGAATAGCCTTTAAAAACAGTGCCAGTTTGGGTACTAAACCTATTGACATTCAGTGTGTATCCTGTATAATTGAAGTACGGAGGATTGAAATGATAAGAAAGCCATTAAAGAACATTCCCAATAGAGCCAAGAATAACCGTTATTGGCGTGTTTTCCTAGGTAGTGGGGCAGATTGTGGCCATTGTGGAACTGTAACAAATTACCTGGGATGCATGATAAATCGCAAGACATTAAGACAATTATGCATTTGGTGTTATAGGGAAGGTAGGTAGTATCCTGTATAATGTAAATAGGAGGTTATGAAATGAAAGTGAAACAGGGTGATAGTAGCAAGGTTATAATCATTGAGCCTGGTATAGTTAAGGCAATAGACGGGAAAGAGTATTACAACGAACAACGCATCATTACTGGTAACCCAAAGGATGTGGAAGTATACCACGAAGAAAGAGCTAAGTTGTTCAAGGCTATTTACGGTTAGTATAACTCATAATTAAATAATAGGAGGTTAGAACAATGAAAGAACAGTGGAAATGTTATAGGGTTTGGTTCAGAGATGGTTCGGCTTGCCTGGTTGATGCTCTTGGGGAAACTCAAGCAAGGTGCATTGTTGAAGCAGGGATAAAAGAGGGGAAATACTGTGGGAATGTAGATTATATTGAATGCCTAAGCTAAGCCTTTACCCACTGGACATCTTAACAGGGTGTCCAGAAGTAAGAGCCTAGAATAAATAAAATAGGAGGTGGGAATAATGCCACCAATGAAACGATACTTTGTAGTAGCAAAGATTGGAGTGAGGGATGTTCCCGTATCACTAGGTTATCACAGGGCTTATACAGAACAAGGGGCAATAAATGAAGCAAGGAATATGCCCTTTGCAAAAGAAGTATTCATAAATTCAATATCTGCAGAGCAACGCTAAACCCTAATCAATAAGAGTAAGGGAGGACATCATGTTAATAAAAGTACCAAGACATATTATACTAAACACCATAGCTAAGAATTATATGAGAGTGGGTATCATTCGGAAAGACGAGCTTGACTACACTAAGGAAGTACTCAGCCAGTTAAATGAGGAAGAGTTAATCAAATCCTTAATGGAATCCCACATGCTGAATCCTATCAACCTGGAACAGCACCAAATACGCTATATTTCAGAAAATTGAGGAGGGTAAATAGAATAATGGAAATTCAACGTTGGATAACAGTCAATATATTTTTTAATGATAATGAAGAAGCTGAAGCTGACAAGATCGCTAATAGATATATTAGGAGAGGTTATGATTCAAATGGTAAAGATGATGGGTCTGATGAACACCGAATTTGCCACCAATTAGTTGGCAGTGTTCAGCGTAATGTCTTAAGGAGGGTAAATAATGGTTACTGAGGGAAAATGGGAAAAGGAGGGTAATCGGATTACGGTTTCAGGCAGCGGCGTAATAGCAATATGCCCCTCACCAACTACTAGCGATGGCATAATGGAATTTATAGCCAACACTAAACTAATAGTCTCTGCGGTGAATGCCTGTAAATCTGTGAATCAAGATAACCCACAAGCCGTAGCCGAGAGTATTAAAGAGATGTATGAGGCACTAGGGACTATCAAGAGAACTGCCGAAAGTTCAGGTGACTTATACTACCTGCAAAATGCACTAAAGACAATAGCTCGTATTGTCAGAGAAATCAAAGCTAAAGCCGATAGGAGGGAGTAATGGAGAAAAAAGTAACCTGTGTTGTGTGTCTGGGCGATAAATATAAAAAGCGTAATTGCTCGCACTGCCAGGGTAAGGGCTATATTATTCTCAAAGCCGATAGGAGGTGAGATAATGAAAGTTTTATTATTACCCTTATTGACTATCGCCTTACTTTTTACCAGTTGTGGGGACTTAACGACAGAGCCCGAACCCACGCTTGAACCACGGATTGCAGCCCTTGAGAAGAGAGTCGCCGAGTTAGAAGAGAAAGAGGATGAACGGTTGTGGCATCCCTCTGCTACCCTGGAAGACAGGTTATCTCAAATAGAACGTCAACTGGGTATCAGCAGTTCTGGGCGACTCTGGAATCCGTGAGCCTATATGAACGCGAGATATAAGGAGGTAAGATATAAGAAATAACAACAGAATAAGCGAGAGGGGCGAGATGGTCGCCCCTCTTTTATTGGGAATCTTTACCCTGATTTACCCTATTATACACCCTTATTACTCACTAACTGCTCATCAAGACTAAACAATAACTGCCTCTTGAGCATCTTCGGCTTGCCCCCCTTGCAACTATGCATCTCAATCCCATTATCCCCTTGATAAATAAATACGGTGTCATCCTTATCAAACTTAACGGCACAAGCCTTGTGTTCGGCATCGTAGTATACTTCCATCATCCCTCCATTATACACCCTTATTAAACCAGCTAGTAGACCATATGGGGGCGATAGCTTAATGCTTCCTGTCCACCCTTACTACTTCAGCCCCATCTCTTAGTGTGGCTCATTTGAGGATAGTGTCAATTCACTATCGGTAGCTGGTCTAAACTCATAGCTCGGTGGGAGCTTCACAATAGCACCTCCTTATGGGTATTTCTTTATCTCTTCATGGGTGGGTTTCTCCCGGGATTCGTTATACTTATCAGCTAAACTCTTTACTTCCTTTCTTTTACTTAAGGGTATAAAATGAGTGTCAGCATAATTACAATGAGCCATAGCTATTAGTTTCCACTTAGGGATAGGGGAATCGGCACTATCTTTTTTAACTTTCATACTCCCTCATTGTTACCTAATACCTTTTTAGTAAAAGCCACAGCACTTAAAAGGGCTTTATTGGGTTTACGAGCTTTTGAGCAGGTTTTTATGAAGCGGTCAAAAACACCATCTTTAACTTTCATACTCCCCTTAAGAGCCTACACCACCTAGACTACTAGGATATACCTTAATGCTATTGGAGTAACCGTTTACCGTTACCCCTCACAAGCCCTGCCCTCTCCTCGGCTCTGTCTTTATTATAACATACATCAATTATCTTGTCAAATTTATCCCAAAATAGTAGTGTTATGGTAAGTAATCGCTTGACATTAGGTTCTAAATAGTATATTATTAGAGTATGTTAAGAATATTATTAGTAATTACAGGGGGGATAGGGGCTTACGCTATGATTACGTGGGCTTTTATATTCTATAAGATTATACAAGATGGCCAGGTTATTTTAGTAGAGCCTGTAGAGTGGATAATCCGTACTGAGTTCTATTTAGCTCTATGCTTTGTAGTAGTATCACTGTTTGCTATGATTATAGGTATTGGGAGAGGGAATCGGCACTATTTTTAAGGGCGATAATACACCCTTATTGGAGGTAACATGAAAGAACTTATTTTGGATTTGAGGGAGATGAACACGGGCGACCCTGAGGATGATGCCGAATTAGCCGATATACCAGCAAGAACTGAAATGGAAAGTATGCTACTTGATTATGCTGGCAAAGTTATTAGGGTTAAAGTAACTGTGATAAAGCAAATATGGTTCACTGGGAGGTAACATGAAAACTAGAAGCGAAAAGCTTTTGGTGAAAATCGGACAAAAGACACTTTGTGACGGCTGTGATAAGAAAAAAGTACTTACGAGTTCCTGGATGATGGATAGAGATCGCCTAATTTACTGTCAGGACTGCTTGAAAACCATAAGTAAACCAGTAACGTCAATTTAGAGCGACCGACAACGCTATGAACCGCACTGAGAGGCGATGAGATGCATATTAAGGGGCATTGGGGTATAAAGTAATACTATGGGATAGGTGAGCTATGGAATGTCAATACGGACACTGTAAAAATGAGGGTAAATATACACCCTATTTATTTGAGGGGAAGATAATATACTGTTTAATATGTGCTGAGCATGTTATATTTGTTGATAAGTATAGTGAAAGGTTAAGGAGGGTTAAATGAGATTAACACGTAAAAGGGCTATTGAGTTAAGTATTGAACTGTGGGAGTGGTTGGCAGAAACGGGGAAGGCGAAGTGGGAGTGGGAAGGGTGGAAGAGGTATGGGGAGACAGAGGCTGATTGCTTCTTGTGCGAATATAACGATAGGAAGAAGCCCCAAATAAAAGGCGATTCTTGTCATTATTGCCCCTACCATAAATGTTATACAGAAGGTGATTACTTTGAGTTGTGGGAGTATGCCAAAACCCCTGAAGGCCGCAAGAAATATGCCAAACTATTCTTAGAACAACTTAGAACATTGGAGGTATGAAATGATATGTCCACTTTTTACGTCAGCCATAATGATTAGTAAAAGCAACACCACCATAGAGACTGAGGCGATTAGTAAACTAATACAATGTAAAAATGAGTGTGCATGGTGGGATGAAGAAACGAAACAGTGCTGTGTGAAAAATATATCTAAAAGGCTAACAAACATTAACAGGGGGATGGCAAAATGAATCTAGTTAAACAAATATTAAAAGACAAAGTCAAGGAGTATGAGAAAACACTAAAGCATTTTGAAGAATACTTAAAGAAAAGCAGCGAAGATGTAGACCTGTATACCCGTATAGTTAATATCACGAAACAAGATATAGCAGAAGTTGAGAAAGCAATTAAAGGGGCTGATAATGGACAGGGGATTTGACCCATTCTTTTTAGCCCACTACGAGGAGTTAAGATTGGGAAATATTAAGAAACCGCGTCTTCATACCGAGCCGTGTATATATGATAAATACTGGGTATGCTTTGACCTGACAAGATGTACCTGGTGTAGACACAGCCCATTAAGTAAAACAATAAGGGAATATCACGAGGGGAATTGA
>SDBU01002299.1_pt1 | contig 25698 bp, 38 predicted proteins | sample 2277071 | NCBI WGS metagenome assembly SDBU01 (sample SAMN10397929, study PRJNA504765) | marine sediment metagenome | isolation source: marine sediment core GS08_GC12, 126 cmbsf | place: Arctic Ocean: Gakkel Ridge, Loki's castle | collected 2008
GTGAAGGAAAAGCCTGCTAAGGCAGCGGTAAGAAAAGCCAGGGCAGCACCTTCTCCACAACCTGAGAAGATACCTGCCGAACCAGTAGCTGAAGTAAGCGCTGAGGAAACACCCGCCGTAGAGGTGGAGGAAAAGCCTGCTAAGGCAGCGGTAAGAAAAGCCAGGGCAGCACCTTCTCCACAACCTGAGGAGATACCTGCCGAACCAGTAGCTGATACTAGCGCTGAGGCAGAGTTATCTGCTGAACCGAGGGAGAATAATGCAGCAACCTAAGCGAGTGAAATTCCGTAAGACTCACAAAGGACACCGTCGGGGTAAAGCCAATTCAGGGAACACGATTGTCTTTGGTGACTTCGGTTTACAGGCGCAGGAAGCGGCTTGGCTTACTGCCCGTCAAATTGAGGCAGCTCGCCGGGCGATTACTCATCATGTTCATCGTGGTGGTAATATTTGGGTATGTATTTTCCCTGATAAACCGGTTACCAAAAAGGCAGCGGAGACCCGTATGGGTTCAGGGAAGGGTGCCCCTGACCACTGGGTAGCTGTAGTTAAACCAGGCAGGATTCTATTTGAAATGGCCGGTGTTGATGAGGTAGTAGCTAAAGAGGCAATGCGCCTCGCTTCACATAAGTTGCCTATACACACTAAGTTTTTAACCAGAAAAAGCTTAGTAACCATCGGCAGAGAAAAAACGGTAGGAGCTAGCACAGGTTGAAGGTCGAGGAAATTCGAGGTCTAAATTCTGAGGGATTGGTAATACAACTAGAAGAAGCTCACAAAGAGCTTTTCAACCTGCGCTTTCGCCTAACCACCAAGCAGTTGGTAAACCATCGTGAGATTCCGAGAGTTAAAAAGAAGATTGCTAGACTGAAGACAGTAATGAGGGAGAGAGAGCTAAACCCAAGGTAGGTTTGAAAATATGGAGAAAAAGCACAAAGCTAGAATTGGTCGTGTAGTAAGTAATAAGATGGATAAAACCGTAGTGGTGGTGGTAGAGACAACTAAGCATCATCCGCTATACAAGAAGACTATCAAAAAAATGGCTAAGTTTAAGGCTCATGATACTAAGAACGAGTGTGGGGAGGGAGATATAGTAAGGATTATAGAAACCCGTCCTCTGTCAAAGGAAAAGCGGTGGCGAGTGGCCGAGATAATAACCAAGAAAGAAGTAATAGAGATTCAACCCAAGGAAATAACCTGAACCATCTTTTGTGACTAGAGAAACAGCATAGTTGCTGGCAATAAAAATATACTAGGAGCTAACACAGGTTGTAGGATTAGAAAAGGATAGAGTAGCATGATTCAATCTAATACTAGACTTAAAGTAGCAGATAATACCGGTGCCCGACAGATTATGTGTATTGGCTTGCTGGGTGGGACTGGTAAGAAATATGCTCGGGTGGGTGATATCATTGTAGCTTCAGTCAAACGGGCAACCCCAGGGGAAGCAGTGAAGAAGGGAGATGTGATCAGAGCAGTTATTATTCGCACTGCTCAGCCATATCGGCGCCCCGACGGTTCCTCCATTAGGTTTGATGAGAATGCTGCCGTGATTCTCACTGACAAGAATAACCCCAAGGGAACCCGAATATTTGGGCCGGTAGCCAGAGAACTGAGAGAGAAAAATTTTACTAAGATTATTTCGTTGGCACCTGAGGTTCTATGAGATGAAAATTAGAAAGAATGATACCGTGCTAGTTATCACCGGTAAGGACAAGGGAAAGAAGGGCAAGGTGCGCTCAGCTTACCCCAAAAAAGAACGAGTATTGGTAGAGGGTATTAACTTTATCAAAAGGCACACCAGGGCCACACGTCAAGTTAGGCAGGCGGGCATAATAGAACGGGAGACACCAGTTAATGTGTCAAATGTTATGCTACTATGCAGTAAATGTAATCATCCTGCCCGGGTTGGTTTCCGTTTTTTAGAGGATGGCAAGAAGGTTCGGGTTTGTCAAGCTTGTCATGAGGTGATTGATTAGTGTCACGGTTGAAGGAGAGCTATAGAAAAGAGGTTGTCCCAACCCTGATGGAGCGTTATGGGTATAAGAACATAATGCAGGTGCCGCGTCTAGAGAAGATGGTGCTTAATATTGGCGTGGGGGAGGCAATTCAAAATGCCAAGGCCTTGGAAGCGGCAGAGAGAGACTTAGCCGCTATTTCAGGACAGCACCCAGTGACCACCCGTGCCAAGAAATCTATCGCTGCCTTTAAATTGAGGGCAGGTATGCCCATCGGGTTAAAGGTAACCCTGCGAGGAGACCGTATGTATGACTTTTTTGACAAGATGGTAAATACTGTCTTATGCCGTATTCGTGAGTTTCAAGGGGTCTCTAGAAACTCTTTTGACGGCTGGGGCAACTACACTTTAGCCTTTAAGGAGCAAACTGTTTTCCCTGAAATAGATTACGATAAGATAGACAAGGCACGAGGATTAGAAGTGTCAATTATCACTACAACAAAGACGGATGAAGAAGGCAGGCACCTGTTAGAGTTATTAGGTATGCCTTTCGCTCCGGACTGAGTGGAGTATAATGGCTAAGAAATCAGAAGTTGCAAAGTGGGCACGTCCAGCCAAATATAAGGTTCAGCAGCATAATCGATGTCACTTGTGTGGTCGGCCCCGCGCTTATATGCGTAAGTTTAGCTTGTGTCGCATTTGCTTTCGCCAACTGGCCCTTGTCGGTCAGATTCCTGGCGTGAGAAAATCAAGCTGGTAACCAAACTAAGTATAATCTAAGGGAGGAAGGGTGACTATCTCTGACCCAATAGCGGATATGCTAACCCGGATACGCAACGCGGTTATGGTGAGGCATGATTTGGTGCTAATACCAACCTCAAGGATGAAGCTGTCTATTGCTAGAATCCTTAAAGATGAAGGTTTTATTCGAGACTATGAGGTGATTAAGGGTAAGCAGCACCGGGTAATTAAGATTCACCTCAAGTATGATGATAGAAACCAACCGATTCTTTCTGGATTAAAGCGAGTAAGTAAGCCCGGGCTAAGGGTGTATGTCGGGCAAAAAGAGATCCCCCGTGTTCTTGGTGGGCTGGGCATTGCTATTGTTTCAACACCTAAGGGTGTGACGACGGGTCAGCAAGCCTGGCGCCAAGGGATTGGTGGAGAACTGTTATGTTATGTGTGGTAAGTAAGCCTGGGGGTAAGGTATATGTCTAGAGTAGGGCGGATGCCGATAATTGTGCCACCGGATGTGGTGGTGAGCATTAAGCAAAATAAGGTCACTGTAACTGGGCCCAAAGGAGAGCTTCATCGCAGTTTTAACCCGGACATGTCTATTACTCTAGAGGATAATAACTTGGTGGTGTCGCGGCCCAGTGATGGCCGGGTGCATCGCTCCTTACACGGATTGACACGGAGTCTTTTGGCTAACATGGTGGAAGGGGTAGCTAGTGGCTTTGAGAAAGGGCTTGAAATAGTGGGGGTTGGTTATCGGGCTGAAAAAACAGGGGATAAACTGGTAATCCGTATTGGGTTTTCACATCTAGTAGAGGTGCCACCACTACCAGATGTGTCCCTTGGTGTAGAAGGAGGCAACCGCATCAAGGTTACAGGGATTGATAAGGAAGCAGTTGGCGAGATGGCAGCTAGAATTCGAGCTATCCGTCCGCCTGATGCCTATAAAGGCAAAGGTATTAGATATGTTGGGGAGTCAGTTCGCCTTAAAGCCGGCAAGGCAGGTAAGGCTATAGGCAAGAGGGAATAAATGGCAAAAGATGAACCAAGGGTAGCTCGTCATAGAAGACACGCTCGAGTTAGAGCCAAGGTGAAGGGCACAACCTCCGCACCTCGACTGTGTGTTTTCCGTAGCCTGAACCATATTTATGCTCAGGTGATTGATGATTCACGGGGGCAGACGCTAGCCTTTGCCTCAACCCTAGACCCAGAGGTAAAAAGTGTGGCAGATGGTAAAACAAAGACGGCCAAATCAGAGCTAGTCGGTTTCCTAGTAGCTAAGCGAGCACTGAGTAAAGGGATAAACCAAGTAGCTTTTGACCGTGGTGGATGTAAATATCACGGTAGAGTTAAAGCCTTAGCGGAGGCAGCTCGCCAGGAAGGATTGAAATTTTAAGGAGGCCGTTTAAAAGAAAATGCAGGAGCTGCTAACCAAGATAGACCCAACGGAGCTGACACTGAGTGACAAGCTAATCCATATTAATCGGGTGGCCAAGGCGGTCAAAGGGGGGAAACGCCTCCGTTTTAGTGCCTTGGTGGTAACCGGGGATGGCAATGGTCATGTAGGCATTGGTTTAGGTAAGGCTAATGAGGTACCGTTAGCAATTAGCAAGGCTAATGTTACCGCCAGAAAGAATTTGATTAAAGTGCCGCTAGCCGGGACAACTATTCCTTATGGAGTGAAGGTTAAGTTCGGAGCAGCTCAAGTCTTGCTTAAACCAGCAACACCAGGCACAGGTATCATTGCCGGTGGTAGTATACGAGCTGTGCTGGAGATAGCCGGAATCAAGGATATTCTAACTAAATCGTTGGGCAGTGCTAATCGCATTAATGTGGCTAGGGCAACGATACTTGCCCTGAACCAGCTTAAAGACCCAGAGGAAGAGTTGGCCAGACGGAAAGCAGTCGTTAAGGTTAAGGAGGCAGTATAACTAATGGCTAAGCTACTTATCACCTGGGTAAAAAGTGGTATCGGCTATAGTGAAGACCAGAAGAGAACCTTAAAGGCTCTTGGCTTTCGTCGGCTAAATCAGAGGGTTACTCAGGATGATTCAGCCTCAATTCGAGGTATGATTAACAAGGTAAGGCATCTAGTTAAGGTAGAGGGAAAAGCTAATGAGGCAGAATGAACTATTCCCACCTCCTGGTTCTAAGAAAAGCAGGAAACGAGTGGGGCGGGGAGACGGTAGCGGACACGGTACCTACTCGGGACGGGGCTGTAAAGGGCAAAAGTCTCGTTCTGGCTATAAGACTAAGCCTGGCTTTGAAGGTGGGCAATTACCCCTAATTAAGCGCCTGCCGCAGAAGCGCGGCTTTGTCAATATTTTTAGGACGGAGTATAGCGTTATTAACTTAAATAAGCTTAATATGTTTGAGCCAGAGAGTGAAGTAACACCAGAAACGTTGGTAGCCGTTGGGTTAGTGAAATCTCTGCGGTATCCGGTTAAGATTCTGGCTGAGGGTGATATTAATCGTCCCCTTTTGGTAAAGGTACACAAGTTCTCTACTGCCGCTAAAGATAAGATTGAGGCGGCAGGGGGCAGAGCGGAGGAGGTGGAGCATGCGTCCTAGGCAGGCTAGGCCACGACTCCTTCAGGCGATGATTGATGCCTTTCGTCTGCCTGACTTGAGGCGCCGTATTCTCCTTACCTTCGGTATTCTGGTAATATTCCGCTTTGTGGCTCATGTGCCGCTACCCGGGGTGGACGCCAGTGCCCTAAGCGACCTATTTGATCGTAATGCTTTGCTGGGCATGCTAGACATGTTTAGCGGCGGTGCCATGAGGAACTTCAGTGTAGCGGCGATGGGGGTTTACCCCTACATAACAGCTTCAATTATTATGCAGTTGATGGTGCCTGTTATACCACAGCTACAAGCTATTTCCCAGGAGGGAGAAGCTGGTCGGCACAAGATTAATCGGATTACTCACTGGCTGACAGTACCCCTGGCCGGTCTTGCTGGTTACGGGCAGATAATCTTACTCCAGCGCGAAGGTGTGCTCGCTAGCGCTGAATTATTGCCAACAGTAGCTATGGTTTTTGCTATGGTAGCCGGCACCATCTTCTTGGTCTGGCTGGGTGAACTCATTACTGAATACGGCATTGGCAATGGTATATCTATAATAATCTTTGCCGGCATTGTGACGGGCTACTGGGGGTTGAGTGGTAACGTTTTTATGGCCGCGCAACAGGGACAGTTCATGGGTCTAGCTGCTTACATTCTCATAGCTCTAGCCACTATCGTGGTCATAGTTATCTTTACTGAGGCACACCGCCGCATTCCGGTGCAATATGCTAAAACGGTCTTTCGTGGTAATCGTATGTATAAGCAATCAGGGGCAACTCATATTCCGCTGCGGGTAAACAGCGCCGGGATGATACCCCTTATCTTTGCTATGTCCATGGTACTCTTCCCGGGGATGTTAGCCAGCTATTTTGCGGGTCCGCCTGGTAATCCTAATTTTGCTAACGCTATTATGAACCTGTTTAACCCTAATGCCGCCATGCCTATGGGCTTGTTCTACTGGGGGCTCTTTTTTATACTGGTAGTTGCCTTTGCTTTCTTCTATACTATGGTACTTTTTGAGCAGCAGGATTTGTCTGGTACTTTGCAACGGCAGGGGGGATTTATCCCCGGAATTCGACCTGGAAAGAATACCAAGACGTACCTTGACGGTGTCATAAAGCACATTACCTGGGCAGGCGCCCTCTTTCTAGCCGGAGTGGCGGTAATGCCTTTCTTAGCCCGAGAGATTACCGATGTCCAGGTGATACAGCTATCCAGTATGGGCTTATTAATTGTGGTTGGTGTAGCTCTGGATACCATGAAGCAAGTGGAGGCACAACTGGTAATGCGGCGCTACGAAGGCTTTATTAAATAAAAGCACTGAAAAACTGCGTTTTTCAGTAAAGACTAAAGTTGGGGAAAGCAGAGGGTTCATATTCTGCAGGGGTTTAAGGTTGCTTTGGACAATATAGATAAAGCGATTACTACTGTCCGAAAATCTGGAACTGCTGGAAAGGCTCTAAAGGACTTTCTCAAAGCTTGAAGCAGAGGTAAAAGGTGTATATTATTTTTCTGGGCGCGCCCGGTGCCGGTAAAGGAACACAAGCAACTAGAGTGGCACAGAAGCTGAAACTGGTATATATTGCCTCTGGCGACCTGTTCCGGCAGGCACTAGAACAGGGGACCGAGTTAGGCATACAAGCTAAGTCCTACATGGAGAAGGGGATGCTAGTCCCTGACAAGATAACGATACGAATGGTTTTAGAGCGTATATTGACTCCAGATTGTGAGTCCGGGGTGATTTTTGATGGCTTTCCCAGAAATCTGAACCAGGCAGAGGCTTTGGATAAAGCTCTGGCGCTGCAGGCTAAGGCTATAGATAAGGTAGTATATATCACGGTTTCTGAGAAGGAGTTGCTGGAGCGACTCAGCGGGCGTTGGATTTGCCGTCAATGCCAAGCCCCATATCATGCCGTAAATTCTCCTCCCAAGGTTTGGGGTAAGTGTGACCAGTGTGGTGGTGAATTGTATCAACGCCCTGATGATACTGTGGAAACAATTCAAAAACGTCTTGAGGTCTATTTTGCTGAGACGGCTCCCCTTATTGATTACTATACCCAGACGGGAAAACTATTAGAGTTAGATGGCGAAGGAGATGTTAATGAGGTGGAGAGAAGAACGGTAGAAGCTCTTGACAGGGAGTTTGTCCACCCGAGGAAGGGATGAGTATAGTAATCAAATCCGACCAGGAAATTGCAACTATGCGGCAAGCTAGTAAGATTGTGGTCACCGTACTGGAGGTGCTAAAGTTACAAGTGAAACCGGGGATGAAAACTGAGGAGTTAGATGTTATCGCCGCTAGAGAGATAAAAAAATTAGGAGCCAAGCCCTCGTTTAAGGGGTATCGAGGATTTCCAGCTAATCTCTGTGTATCAGTTAACGACGAGATAGTGCATGGGATTCCGGGGACACGAGTTTTACATGAGGGTGACATTGTCTCCCTTGACTTTGGTGCTATTTTTATGGGTTTTCAGGGTGATGCTGCAGTAACAGTAGGTGTGGGCAACATTAGCCCGGAGGCTGAACAGCTTATGGAAACTACCGAGGGCGCCTTAAAAGCTGGCATCGCGGCTGCTTATCCTGGGACGAGACTGGGAGACATTTCTGCCGCCATTCAGCATTATGCTGAGTCAAAGGGATATTCAGTGGTACGTGAGTACACGGGGCACGGCATTGGCCGAGAGATGCATGAAGAGCCTCAAATACCTAACTTTGGTCAACCAGGAGGGGGACCAGTGTTGAAGAAAGGTATGACCCTTGCCCTTGAGCCTATGGTAAATATTGGTGACTGGCGCACTAGACTCGGTGATAACCAGTGGACAGTGTTTACCAGTGACGGTAGTCTTTCAGCACACTTTGAACACACCATTGCCGTCACTGATGCTGAGCCTGAGGTGCTTACTACTTTCTAGATAAGGAGAGTATGCCTAAAAAGGAAACAATTGAAGTTGAGGGAGTAGTAGTTGAGCCTTTACCTAATGCTATGTTTCGTGTTGAGTTGCCCAATGGACATAAGATATTGGCTCACATTTCGGGCAAGATGAGAATACACTATATTAGAATCTTACCTGGCGACAAGGTGTTGGTTGAGCTTTCACCTTATGACCTGAGCCGGGGCAGGATTACCTATCGGTTTAAATAATACTTTTGCTGGATATTATGAGAGGCAGTTAGATTTATCATGAAAGTTAGCGCTTCAGTTAAGGTTAGATGTGAAAAGTGTAAGGTGATAAAACGGCGAGGGGTAGTCATGGTCATTTGTTCTAACCCCAAGCATAAGCAGAGGCAAGGTTAATATTCTACAGGGCAAGGAGGGAATATATGGCACGTATAGCCGGGGTTGATATACCCCGAAACAAGCAAACTTGGGTCGCCTTACAGTATATTTACGGCATTGGCCCCACTCTGAGTCAGAGAATTCTAACTCAGGCTGGTGTCAACTCTGAGGTTAAGACAGATGATCTTACTGAAGCGGAGGTTAATCGCCTCCGGGAGATTATTGACCGGGATCATAAGGTTGAGGGAGAGCTTAGAAGAGAGGTTGACCTTAATATCAAACGCCTTATTGAAATTGGCAGCTACCGGGGTACCAGGCATCGCCATAACTTACCGGTTAGAGGGCAGCAGACGCGCACTAATGCTCGTGTCCGGCGCGGTTCTCGTAAAACAGTAGCTGGCAGAGGCAAGAGGCGCGGCGCGACCAAGTAGTAACAACAGAATATTTATTCAAACAGAAGAGGCATGACTAATTCATAATCACAATGTTTAATAAAACAGGAGATAAAAATGACACAGAAGAAGCGAACTAAGGTAAGAAGACGAGAGCGGAAGTCCATTCCCTCAGGGAGAGCCTATATACAATCTACTTTTAATAATACCATGGTAACCCTCACTGACCCCCAGGGGAACGTTCTTGCTTGGGGGAGCTCGGGGACAGCTGGGTTTAAGGGTTCACGCAAAGGCACTCCCTATGCTGCCCAGTTGGCGGCTCATGATGCAGCACGGAAAGCTATGGCGCATGGCTTACGTCAGGTAGAGGTTTATGTTAAGGGTCCGGGTAGTGGGCGTGAGGCGGCTATTCGTTCTCTCCAAAGCTCAGGCCTTTATATTACCAGTATTACGGATGTGACTCCCATCCCGCATAACGGTTGTCGCCCTCCCAAGAAAAGGCGGGTGTGAGGTAGAGAAATGGCAAGATATACAGCGTCAGTTTGCAAGTTGTGTCACCGCGTCAATGGGAAGCTAATGCTTAAAGGTAGCAGGTGTCTTACTCCTAAATGCGCCATGGAGAGACGAAGGAGAGTCCCCGGTCGCCGGCGTAGAGTTTCTGACCGTGGCCTGCAACTGATAGAGAAGCAGAAAGTCCGCTATACCTATGGAGTTCTGGAGAGGCAATTCAGGCGGTTTTTTGCTCAAGCTGAGAGGCAGTCAGGTATAACCGGGGAAAATCTACAAATACTGCTAGAGAGACGGCTTGATAATGTAGTGTATCGTTTAGGATTTGCTGACTCCCGTGCTCAAGCTCGTCAGCTAGTTCAACACGGGCATATCATGCTTAACGGGCGCAAGACTGATATACCTTCTTGCTTGGTCAAGGAAGATGATACCATTAGCTGGAAGGAGAGCAGTACCAAAACTGAGTATTATAAACAACTGGTTGAGGATATTGGGGCTAAGTCTGTAGTTAGTTGGTTAAGCCTAGATAAACAGAACCTTGTTAGTCAGGTTTTATCTTTGCCTACTCCTGATGATGTCGATGCTAAGTTTGACGGGAAGGCCATAGTTGAGTATTACTCACGATGAGGAGGTAACATTTTGTCCCATTTGGTAGTGCCTAAGATTGAGTGTGTTGAAAGTAGAGATAACTTTGGACGATTTGTCGCCGAGCCACTGGAAAAGGGGTTTGGGGTTACTCTGGGGAATACTATGCGCCGAGTGCTGCTTGGCTATCTTCCAGGAGCAGCGGTGACCAGGGTTAAAATCGAGGGGATTCAACATGAATTCTCCACCATTCCCTATGCAAAAGAAGATGCCATAGAGTTTCTACTCAATGTTAAGGCATTGAGACTAAAGCCCCTTTCTGGTCGACCAGGTAAGCTAACATTGGAAGTGGAAGGAGAAGGACGAGTTTCGGCAGCTGATATTAAGCCCTCAACCGACTTTGAAATTGCTAACCCTGAGCTTTATCTAGCCGCCCTAGATTCACCCGAAGCTAGACTTTATGTAGAGTTTGATGTGGAACTATCTAAGGGCTATAGGGAAGCTGAATCCAGCGATAATCTCCCTGTAGGAGCAATTCCAGTGGATGCTATCTTTACCCCAACACGCAAGGTTAATTTTACTGTTGAATCAATTCATATTGGCCAAGAGACCAGCCGTGAACGGTTAAATCTGGAGGTATGGACAGATGGCACTATATCGCCTGCAGATGCAATTAGCCGTAGTGCCGAAATTCTGATGGAGCAGTTATCTCCATTTGTCAGTTATACCCGGATTTATCAGCTAGAGGAGGAAAAGGAACCCAGCCACTTACCTATTCCTGAGGAACAATACAATATGCCTGTAGAGCAGCTGAATTTATCAGTGCGTACTATGAATTGCTTAAGGCGTGGCGGCATCGCTACAGTGGGAGAGCTGGTGAGTAAGAGAGAAAAAGACCTGCTAGGGCTACGTAATTTCGGGCAGAGGTCTAACCAGGAGATAAGGGAGCGTCTTAAGGCACTGGGACTCTCTCTTGCTCCTCCAGTTGAAGGTAGGAAAGAGGAAGGAGAGTCCACCGAGCAGGAGGAAGCAGCAGATTCAGCGGATGAATAATGCCGCTTTCGTTTATTTACTGAGGTAAGATAATATGGGACGTAGAACAGATGTTAGAATAACAGGCAAGACTTCAAGTTACAAGAGAGCAATGTATCGTAACTTAGTGACCGATCTTTTGGGTTATGAGAAGATTACTACTACTCAGGCTAAAGCTGAGCAAATCCGTGGCTTGGCTGAGAAGATGATTACATTGGGCAAGCAGGGCAGACTTCACTCCCGTCGCCAGGCGCTATCGTTTATTTTTAATAAAGATGTGACCGATAAAGTATTTACTGAACTTGCCCAAAGGTATGCCGCTCGCTCTGGTGGCTATACCCGCATCACTAAATTAGGATCCAGGTTAGGTGATGGAGCAGCCATGGTTCGGCTTGAGTTGGTAAAGTAAATGGTACCTACTGTAGTTAATCCAGCGGTAGAACCAGTCGTTAACTTGGCAACAACTACCCAGATTGTATTAGTTGTGGAATATGATGGCACCCGCTACCACGGTTTCCAGCTACAAGCTAGTCTCCCTACCATTCAAGGAGAAATAGAAAAGGCACTGCAGAAGCTTACTGGAGAAAGGATTCGTGTGATGGCAGCTAGCCGAACTGATGCCGGGGTTCATGCTAGGGGACAGGTGGTCAGCTTCAGGATTAGGTTATCCCATTCCCTACAGACATTTGTTAATGGGCTGAATTTCTATTTACCTAAGGATATTGCGGTTAAGGCAGCACATAGAGTTAAGGATTCCTTTAGTGCCAGGCGTGGTGCTATCAGCCGGGAATATAATTACTATATATTGAATAGCCTGACACGGTCTCCACTCAGAGAAGATTTTTCTTACCTTGTTACCGGACATCTAGATATTGGGGCTATGAATCAGGCGTGTCAGGCTATTATTGGTGAGCATGACTTTGCCTCATTTACCAGTGGCATCGGACTTGGAAGAAAGAGCACCGTGCGAAGAGTTTATCGAGCTGCAATGGGAAAGGACGGAAATCTGGTTGTTTTCAATATGGTGGCCAATTCCTTCTTAGCCCATCAGGTGCGTAATACGGTAGGGGCTCTAATCAGAGTTGGCTTGGGTAAGATGAATAGAGATGAGTTTTATAGTATAATGAAAGCCAAAGAGCCTGGATTAGCTAGACCAACCGCTCCTGGCTGTGGATTGTACCTGATACAGGTAAATTATCCACATCCTTTTGAGGAAGAGATATGATGAAAACTTATAGCCCTAAGGCTTCTGATATTAAGCGAGAGTGGCATATTATTGATGCCACGGATAAAATTCTAGGCAAACTAGCCACCCAAATAGCTGGCTTGCTTATGGGTAAGCATAAGCCAATATTCTGTCGCCATCTAGACATGGGCGATTTTGTTGTTGTTATTAACGCTGAGAAGATTCGTGTTACCGGTAATAAGACTAAACAGAAGTTCTATTACCGACATTCTGGATATCCCGGGGGGCTTAAGAGTATTAGTTTAGAGAGAATGATGCAGACCCACCCTACCCGGGTGATTGAGCATGCTGTCAAAGGCATGTTACCCCACAATCGGCTGGGGGTTGGGATGATGAAAAGGCTCAGGGTCTGTGTTGGTGATATTCACCCTTATCAGGGTCAAATAAAAACTGCCTCGGTCAAGGTGGAGGAGAAAGAATAATTGGAAAAGCAAACCTACTTCCAGAAAACAGGTAGGCGCAAGACGGCTATAGCCCAGGTAAGACTATTGCTGGGTGGTGATGCTATTATTGTAAATGGTACCCCCTATGAAGAGAGGTTCCCTCGCCCAGTGCATCAGCAAACAATAGTAAAACCTCTTATGCTTACCGAGAGCCTCAGTAAGTATAATGTGACGGTTAAAGTAGCTGGTGGCGGTATATCAGCGCAGAGTGGTGCCATCTCTCATGGCATTGCTCGAGCTTTAGTAGCGGCAGATGAGAACTTTAAACCGGTATTACGCCAAAACGGGTTGCTTACCAGGGATTCTCGGGTCAAAGAGAGAAAGAAGCCCGGCCTCAAGCGGGCCCGCAAGGCAAAGCAATACACCAAGCGGTAAAAAGTACCATCATCTTGACCTACCCCTCAAAATTAGGACCACTTGAAATGCGAGATTCCTGTAGAATAACTGCAGGAGGCAAGGATAGTGAAAACAAGGAGGTATTCGGAGGCGCAGGACGGAATCTGCAGGAGAGCTAATGAACAAGGCAGGAAATCTCTCACTCTAGGTGGTACTAAAATTGAGGACAACCCAAGGGTGTGCTCAAGTAGGAAAATAGCTAAGGAGAGAGAATGTACCAGATATCTGTAGAGCAGCACTTTGATGCTGCTCATTTCTTAAGGGGCTATCAGGGCAAGTGTGAGGCAATACACGGGCATCGTTTCAAGGTAGTGGTAAAGATACAAGCTTCCGAGGTTGACGATATAGGCTTAGCCTATGATTTCACGGTACTAAAGCAGCACTTAGCTGATATTCTGTCCAGGTTTGACCATACCTGCCTCAATGATGTATCGCCATTTGATAAGATAAACCCGTCTTCAGAGAATATTGCTACCACCATATATAATGAGATTCAACCCAAGCTGGCTGGAACCCCCGTTTCTCTCTCCTGTGTAGAGGTATGGGAATCCCCTGAGAGCTGGGTAGCGTACAGCCCTGATTAGTGGCGCTGGTCTGGCGACAACAGATTGGGGATGGTATCCATAATAGGGTAGTGCTCATTGCACTTCTGGCAATATAGGGAACCAGTAATTATTTCCTTCTCGTTTTCCTCTTCCACATTGAGCTCAAGCTCCCCTTTGCACACTGGGCAAGCTAAAATATCCATCAGTTCTTTTTTCACGGTTTATATTATACTACACTACAATTACTTTGACCTCTTTTCTAACTTATGCTATAAGAAATCCAGTAATATTAAGGAGGCTTTGATATGGTGAAGCTAAGTGAGGAAGCAAAGAAGATGATAAGTGAGTTTCATCCGGCACAAGTCGCTACGGCCAACAAGGATGGAAGGCCAAATGTCTCGCCCAGAGGGTCGTTTCGGGTCTTGGATGATGAGCACGTCATCTTTACCGACCGAGGGCGACTATACACCTTAACTAACCTGCGAGAAAACCCGCAGGTATCAGCAATAGTCTTTAATGCTGCCACTCGTCAGGGCTGCCGAATCTGGGGAAAGGCGGAAATTTTAGAAAGCGGCAACCTATTTGATACTGTTTCGGCTGAGTCTGCTTCTAGAGGAAGGACGGTTCAGCACCTGGTTAAGGTTGCCGTAGAAGAGGAACTAACATTTTAGTTGGTTTTTAGCTGACTGTCTGAATTAAGAATACCGGGCTTATAGTTGACTAGTCCTCGCCATAATCGTAGTAGAGCAACTTGTATAATAGACAGAACTTTTAGTCTGGCTTTTCATTTATCTTAATAACTTGGGGTTCCATACACTTTAATTATAATAGACCTGAGATGTAAATCTAAATGGGATGGTTAGTGTATAATTGTGTTAACAGCCATGTTAAATAATGAACTCCATTTCAATAATATTCAGATTGGCTAAACAATATCTAGCGAGGTATCTATGTTTGAATCAAAGCAGAGATATATCTCCAGAGAACTCACTCATTTCGTCGGGACTAGCTTGAGAAACTCTGTACCCAATCATGAAGCTGAGCAATACAAACTTCTCATAAAAATAGTTAAATCGGGGCTTCTAACTCACGCGCCTACTTCGCGACTAAAAATGGGATTAATTATATCAGACGACTTAAACGCTAGTAGCAATGTAATGTACTCTCCCACCATGGTCTGTTTTTGTGATATTCCCGTTGATGACCTATCCATTCACATCGGTAAGTACAGTCGATTTGGATTGTCATTCAGCAAGGACTTCATTGCTAACCTAGGGGGCACACCTATATATTATATCCTAGGGCAGCCAAAGTCTCTCACTTAGGTGAATATCAGGATATGTCCATGGCGGATTATTTCGATGTCATGTCAAAGCATTTTCGTAACTTATTTGAACTTTTATTGTGCGCTCTTCCAAGACAATATAGTGGTAGCCAAGTCCCACCAATTAATCGTAATGATCCCGATGCTCCACAGAATCTTGGTGACCTTTTGAATAAATTCCCAGCAGTTATTACTGATCTAAATTGGTTCTTCAACTACAGCATTTTCAGTTATCTTAAGTTCTTCGACCAAAGCCTTAGTGAAGACGACCCAGAAAACTACTACTTCGAAAGGGAATGGCGTGTTTTAGGTGAGGTTAAATTCGATATTAAAGATGTCCGGAGAGTTCTACTTCCTGAAGAGTATGCTAAACGATTCCGTGAAGATTTACCAGACTACTATGGACAAATCACATTCTTAGAATAGGAACGAAAATAGCTTTCTAGATAATCTGTTAGCACTGTGTTCGCAAAAAATAGGCACGGCCTTTTTGTTGTGTCTCTCTATTATGATTAGTAGCTCGCATTGGCTTCGAACCAACAACCTACGTGTTGGCTTTCACTCTCCTGCATTCTTCATTACCCGGGTAAAAATATCCAGAAATTGGTTTAATATCCTGGCGGTGGCTCCCCAGATTACTTTTCCTTGATAATGATAGAAATACGCAGTAACTACACGACCATCTACAACTTCAGTCTCCTGACGCAGGTAATCCTTATTCAAAAGCGCTGAGACTGGCACTTCAACTATTTCCTCCACCTCTGTTGGGTCTACCTTAAATGAATAAAGCCAGGGGATGGCAGCGACAAAGGGAGAAACAATATAGCCTGAAGTTTGAGTAGCGGTATCATCCAGTTCACCCAACAGTTCAACTGCCTCAGCCGCCAAGCCTATTTCCTCGGCACACTCTCTTAAGGCAGTATTAAGAAGCGTCCCATCCCTTTTCTCGTAGGCCCCCCCGGGGAAAGATATCTCGCCTTTATGGTCTTGCACTGTTTCTGTCCTTTTAGTCAGCAGGAGATAATGCTCCCCCTGTTTACAATAGATAGGCACTAGAACCGCCGATGGTACCCGGCTGGCATCAATAATATGGGTCTTCTGCCGCTGAGAAAGGGCTTGCTTCAGCCTTTGCTTCATAGCTCCTATGGTAACACCACCCTCACCGTCGATACAAATTGTCCATATCAACCCCAGCCACTGTACCCTCCACCCTGATAAGGAGGAGTGGTTAGGAAGGTTAGGTTACAAAAACTTGACAAGTTAATATGTGCTTGTCTATAATAGATTAGACTACTTGCTTCGTTTCCTTTCCAATAAATCTAACGGAAAGTCGCTTTTCATATACCCTTAATGCTTGGCTTGGTTTTCCTGTATGTCAAAGTATATCTTTGTTACTGGCGGTGTTGTTAGTTCAGTTGGTAAGGGTGTCACTGTCGCCTCCATAGGTACTATTCTGGAGAGTCGTCAAATCACCGTGTCTGTGCTGAAGCTAGACCAATACCTTAACGTTGACCCGGGAACGATGTCACCGTATCAGCACGGTGAGGTATTTGTCACCCAGGATGGTGCCGAGACTGACCTTGATTTAGGTCACTACGAGCGTTTCATTGATGTTAACCTTACTGCTGATTCAAATGTTACTTCAGGTCAAATCTACAATACCGTCATCGCCAAAGAAAGGCGGGGGGACTTCTTAGGCGGTACTATCCAAGTAGTGCCCCATCTTACCGGTGAGATAAAGCGGCGATTTTTGAATCTTGCCGAGAAATCCCAGGCAGAGGTGGTTATCGTTGAGGTGGGTGGAACCGTAGGCGATATTGAGGGACAGCACTTTTTTGAGGCTATCAGGCAGATGAGAAACGATGTCGGGCGGGACAATGTGCTCTATATCCATGTTACCCTTCTCCCTTATCTTGCCACCACCCAGGAGCTAAAGACCAAGCCCACCCAGCACAGCGTTAATGAACTGCGCCGTACCGGTATCCAGCCCGATATTATCATATGCCGCAGTGACCAACCTATCCCGGAAGGGATAAGGGATAAGATATCCCTGTTCTGCGATGTAGACCGGCAGGCAGTCATCCCCCTACCTACAGTACCCACCATCTATGAGGTACCACTAGTCCTTGAGGAGGCAGGATTGGGACAACTAATTATGGACAAGCTTGAGCTTAAAGCACATCGGTCTGACCTGAGCCAGTGGCAAAAATTGGTCACATCCCTCAAAGAAGACCATGAGCTAGTTAATATTGCCTTAGTCGGCAAATATGTAGAATTAAAGGATGCCTATTACTCAGTTCGTGAAGCGCTACACCATGCCGCTCTATATCACAATAGAGATATTAATCTCATCTGGATTCAGTCTGAGGACCTAGAAAGAGAAGAAGGTGATGCTCTGCTGCGTTCAGCCCAGGGCATCATAGTCCCCGGTGGCTTTGGCGTTAGAGGGATAGAGGGTATGATAGAGGCAGCCAGCTATGCCCGAAACAATAAAATTCCCTACCTAGGGTTATGCTTAGGAATGCATATTATGGTAATTGAGTTTGCCCGCTATGCCTTGAACTCACCTGAGCCAAACTCCACCGAGTTTGATGAATCTACTCCTTATCCTGTCATTAACCTACTCACCAATCAGAAGGGCATTGAAAACAAGGGTGGCACCATGCGCCTGGGTAACTACCCATGTAAACTGGTTGATGGCAGCTATGCGGCTAATGCCTACGGACAGAGCCTGGTTTACGAGCGTCATAGACACCGCTTCGAATTTAATAACAAGTTTCGTGCCCAACTACAGGAGGCAGGAATGGTTTATAGTGGGCTATCCCCTGACGACGAGCTGGTAGAGCTCTGCGAGCTAGCTAACCACCCATGGATGGTAAGCTGCCAGTTCCACCCTGAATTTATTTCTCGCCCTGGCCGTCCCCACCCCCTCTTCCGCGATTTCATCAATGTCGCCAAGGATGTATTGCGAGAAGGGGCTCAACCATCGCTGCCCCTTTCAACCTAGTTATAATTAACACTTTGAGAGAGGACTAGATGCGCATTTTCTTGGATACAGCCAATATTAACCAAATCAAGCGAGCGGCCAAGCTGGGCGTCATCAGTGGTGTTACTACCAACCCTAGCCTGGTATCCAAGGAAGGGACAACTGACTATGAAGCCACCATCAAGGAAATTTGCTCCATTATCCCCGGACCGATTTCAACTGAAGTACTAGTTGAGGGAGTGGAGCCAATGATTAAGCAGGCACGACAAATCTCTACCTGGGCACCTAATATCGTAATTAAAATCCCAGCGACTACCGATGGTCTGGAGGTAACCTCAGCCCTAGCTAAAGAGGATATCAAGGTGAACTTCACTCTGTGCTTCTCACTAAATCAAGCCCTCCTGGGAGCACTGGCTGGTGCCACCTATGTTAGTCCCTTTGTTGGCAGACTGGACGATATTGGAAATGATGGTATGCAGTTAGTCAAAGATATTGTTGATGTATTCAAACACTACCAGCTATCCACCGAGGTGATTGCTGCCAGCATTCGTCACCCTCAGCACTGTGTGGTTGCGGCCAAGGCAGGAGCTCACATTGCCACCATTCCCTACAATGTGCTGATGCAGATGATACACCACCCGCTTACCGATATCGGCGTCAACCGTTTTCTTTCTGACTGGCAGCGTGTTTCACAACCATAGCTTTAAAAGATGACGAGCCAAAGGGGCTGGTCACTAAACAAAAAATCTTAGAGGGATTAAAAATGGAAATTAGTCAATTAGAAACCAAGACTAGAGATGAGCTGGTTGAACTGGCTAAAGAGATGGGTATCTCCAGTTATGCTAGCCTCAAGAAGCAAGATCTCGTTATGCGCTTGCTCCAAGCATATACCGAGCAAGAGGGCAACACCTTCTGTAGTGGTACCCTAGAGACTATAAGTGACGGCTACGGTTTCCTCAGGAATGATACTCTGCTGCCCAGTTCAACTGACGTCTACGTCTCTCAGTCCCAGATCCGGCGTTTCGGTCTGCGCAACGGTGATATGGTTGCCGGTCAGGGTAGACCAGCTAGGGCAGGTGAGAAATACTTCAGCCTACTGCGGATAGAGGCAGTTAATGGAATGAACCCTGAGTTAGCCAAAAGCCGACCCCATTTCGGTTCACTCACCCCCACCTTCCCCGATAAATTAATTAACCTGGAAACCCCAGCCAATGACCTAGCTGCCCGTTTGCTTAACCTCTTCGCCCCAATCGGCCGAGGGCAACGGGGCTTAATCGTATCACCCCCTAAAGCCGGTAAGACAATGCTGCTCAAATCAATAGCTAATTGTGCCAGCGCTAATTATAATGATATCTCTCTTATGGTGTGCCTTATCGGTGAGCGACCAGAGGAGGTTACTGACATGAAACGCTCAGTCAAGGGCGAGGTGATAGGCGCTACTTTTGACGAGCCAGTGGAGGATCACATCCATGTCGCTGAGTTGGCGCTGGAAAAAGCCAAGCGTATGGTGGAAAGCGGTAAGGATGTATTTATCCTCCTTGATGGCATCACCCGTCTCACCCGGTCTTATAATCTGGCTATGCCCTCCAGCGGCCGTACTCTATCCGGTGGTATTGACCCGGCTGCTCTTCACCCAGCCAAACACTTTTTTGGTGCTGCACGTAACACAGATGAGGGTGGTAGTCTGACTATCATCGCTACCTGTCTCGTTGATACCGGCAGCCGCATGGATGACCTCATCTATGAGGAGTTTAAGGGGACCGGCAATATGGAAGTCCACCTCGACCGCCGCTTAGCTGAACGCCGAACCTTTCCAGCAATAGATATCCAAAAAAGTGGCACCAGGCGGGAAGAACTACTGCTGGATGAAGATACCTTAAAGCAGGTATGGCTACTACGACGCATGGCGTCTATGATTTCCTCCAACTCAGTCACCTCCGCTGAAGCCACCGAACGAGTTCTCGACCGCCTGAAGAAATCAAAAACCAACGCCGAATTTCTGGTTTCCCTGAACAAGGAAACATAGCCAAAAAACAGCACCACCATTTCACTTGACAATTTCAAACTATTCCCTCTTAATCAAGAGAAAGGGGATAATATTACTAAAAAACCAAGGTGATGAGTTGACTAGTAATCTTATATCAGAGCAATTAAAGCAGCTACCAGCCAGCCCAGGTGTCTATCTCTTGAGAGACACCGAAGGAAATATACTATATGTGGGTAAGGCAGCTAGCCTAAACCATCGGGTAAAGTCATATTTTGGCGCAACACAAAAACTATCGCCAAAACTGCAACGGATGGTAGCACGAATCAATGACATTGACTTCTTTGTTACCAATTCGGAACAAGAAGCTCTTATCCTTGAGTGTAACTTGATAAAGAGACATCGTCCATATTACAACGTCCGCCTTAAAGATGATAAAACTTTCCCTTACCTCAAGATTAACCTCAACGAAGACTGGCCCAGAGTATATGTTACCCGGCGCCTGGAAGAGAACGGAGGGCACTACTTCGGTCCGTTTGCCAGTGCCAAGTCAATACGACAAACCACGAAAGTACTGAAAGGAATCTTCCCATTTCGCTCTTGTTCCAAGACTATCACTGGTAGTGACTTGCGACCCTGCCTTGATTATTACATTCACCGCTGCCTCGGACCCTGTATCGGAGCCGTGAGCAAACAAGAATATACTGAGGTGATAAAGCAGGTAATCCTGTTCCTTGAAGGGAAACAGGAAACGGTAGTTCAAGGACTTGAGAGCAAGATGCAAAAGGCGGCTGAGGCTTTAGATTTTGAAAAAGCAGCTCTGCTCAGAGACCAAATCCAGGCTATAGACAGGGTTATTGAAGGGCAGAGAATTGCTACTACAGTAAGAGGCGAGCAGGATGTTATTGCCTTCACCAGTGATAAAGACCGAGCCTATGTCCAGGTTTTCTTTATTCGTGGTGATAAGCTGATTGGGCGGGAGAGCTTTGTCCTGCAGGGTACCAGCTCTGAAGAGCCAAAGCAAATCATGTCCAGCTTCATTAAGCAGTTTTATGGTTCTGCTCCTTACATACCTCCCTTATTACTACTCCAGCATCCGGTAGAAGATAAAACCATTATCGAAAACTGGCTGCAAAGCAAAAGGGGAGCTAGTGTCCATATTCGGGTGCCTTACCGGGGCAATAAAAAACAACTGATGAAGATTGTCGCCGAAAATGCTGAACAAGGTTTACAGCAACTTAAGCTTAAGCAGCAAGCTACTCCCTCGTCACTGACAGCGGCTCTAGCCGAAATAGAAAAAGAGCTCCGTCTGCCACGTCTCCCGTCGCGAATGGAGTGCTATGACATCTCCAATATACAAGGAATGGCAGCAGTGGGTAGTATGATAGTTTTTGAAAAGGGAAAGCCAAAACCATCTCATTACCGGCGCTTTAGAATCAAAACAGTGTCAGGGGCTAATGACTATGCTATGCTTCAGGAAGTACTCAGGCGGCGGTTCAAGCGGAGCAGTCTCAAAAGTAGCGATGACTCTACCCCAAATACCTGGGCAATCCTACCTGACCTTGTCCTCATTGACGGCGGCAAGGGACAGCTCAATGCTGTCCTCTCAGTAATGAACGAGGTAGGAGCTAGGGATGTGCCTACCGCTAGCTTAGCCAAGGAAAACGAGGAAATTTTCATCCCGCAGCAGGCAGAGGCTATTAATCTGCCTGGCAGCTCTCCCGGCCTTCAATTGCTACAGTGCCTTAGAGACGAAGCACACCGCTTCGCTTTAGGTTATCACCAGAAGATTCGCCAGAAGGAATCCTTTACCTCGGTTCTGGATACTATCCCCGGTATCGGTCCTAATCGGAAGCGTGCCCTGCTTAAGCAGTTTGGCTCAGTCCGAGTCATTCGGGAAGCTTCCACAGAGGATTTGGCTGCTACCAGAGGCATGAGTCAGAGTCTGGCACGAAAACTAAAGGAATATTTGTAAATACCCGGTGGCACACTGGACTTTTATGGACAATAAAGAATTTCCTGTAATCGAAACTAAACGCCTTAAACTCAGACCGTTTACCATGAGCGATGTGGATGACGTGCTGGAATATACCAACGACTATGAATGGGCTCGGTACCAGGTAAATATCCCGCCGCTTCCCTTCACCAGGAAGGACACGGAAGAACTCGTCACAATGTTCTCGGACCCGGCGAAATGGTTGAAAATCGGAATGCTCCAGATGTTCGCCATAACACTTGAGGGAAAGGTAATTGGAGAAATCGTCTTAAACCAGCGGGACGAGGACCGTCCGAATGAGCGGGTTGAGCTGGCGTATTCTCTTTCCCACCAGCACTGGGGCAAGGGATTGATGACTGAAGCGGCCATAGCAGTCATGAATTGGGCTTTTAAGACGTACAGTTTTAACCGGATGTATGCCTGGTCCGACCCGAGAAATATCGGTTCATATCGAGTACTGGAGAAACTGAGTATGAGCCAGGAAGGACTACTTCGTAAACATATAAAATGGAACGGCGAGTTTCGTGACCAGTTGTATTACGGGATTCTGCGCCAAGAGTGGGAGGGCAACCGGTAGAATCAGGGAGGACAGAGGAGAATATCGGGCGTCTAAGAGGGGCTTCGCCCCTCTTCTATAGAATCTCCCTCCCCCTTTCTAAGGGGAAGGGTTCACCCTGAAGGGGGACACAGGGGGATGGGGTTATATAATATAATAGAATAATATAGGATAAGAGAAATGCCAGCTAATTTACCGCCACAATACTTTGCGGCGGAAAAGAACTTCCGACAGGCTAAAACTACCCCGGAAAAGATAGCTGCCCTTGAGGAAATGCTGGCTATTATGCCCAAACACAAGGGGACGGACCACCTCCGTGCTGAGTTAAGAAGAAGGATAGCCAAGCTAACCCAGGCATCTGATAAGAAGGCAGCTACTCAGAGGGTTTCAATGGTGATTCAGAAAGAGGGAGCCGCCCAGATAGCAGTAATTGGTCTGCCCAATGTGGGTAAGTCTCAACTTGTTTCCACTGTTACCAACGCCTCGCCCACTGTAGCCGAATACCCCTTCACCACACACACTGCCACCCCGGGAATGATGGAATTTGAGAATATACAGATACAACTAATTGATACTCCACCCCTAGTACCCCAATCTATTGAATCCTGGCTGCCACATACGCTGATACGAGTTGATGCCCTATTGGCAGTAATCGACTTAAGTGATGACTCCTTTATGCAGCTGGAAACTATTACCTCCGAGTTGAGAAACATGAGGATAAGCATTATTGATACTGAAACTGAGAATGAACAACATGGTGTTTTACGCCGCAAAAAGGCACTAATTATCGGCAATAAGATAGACCTGGGCAAAGCTAGCCAGAACTACACGGCTTTACAGAATAAGTATAAAGGCCAACTGCCAGTCATGGCTATCTCAGCCAAAAAAGGAATTGGCTTGGAAGAATTGAAGCTTAAAATCTATCAAATGCTCGATATTATTCGGGTATATACCAAGACACCCAGTCAAAAACCAGACTTTGATGACCCGATAATTCTTGAGCGGGGCAGCACGCTAGAAGATGCGGCGGCATCAGTACACAAAGATTTCCAAGCCAAGTTAAAATACGCCCGGGTGTGGGGTTCGGGAAAGCACGATGGCCTAATGGTAAAAAGAGACCACATCTTACAAGACGGTGATATAATAGAACTGCACGTTTAACTGGGAGGTTACAATGCCCGTTCGCCCTGGTTGGCATGACGCATACTGGAAGAAACTTGATAAGAAAACGGCGAAGAAAATAAGAACAACCTGTCCTCGTTGTGGCAGTACTAACACGTACTATAACCAGCAGTACCGGACCTGGCGGTGTGGCAAGTGTGAACATTCCTTCGTGGTAGAGGGATTTGGTGATAAGGTGCCTTGGTGGAAACGCCTATTTCAAAGAGGTAATTAACCAATATTACTGACGACGCACAGGTTTTGGCTGCTGAAGTATCCATTAATTCCAGGACTAAAATGTCCTACTTTTACAGACGACATATAACACCTAACATGCATTTCCGACAAAGTCGATAAAAGGATTTATATTTGTGCGCTTAGCTATAAAGCTGTTCTCAAGAGCAAGTCAAGGTTTGCGCCGCGATGTTCTTGGTCGATTTGAACCCGGCATATGGATCATTACTATATTCTCGCTCTTCACTTCCTTTAGTTTCAGCATCTGCCTTCCCTTTCTCGCACTCTACTTATATCAGGAGCAGGGCTTCCCCATGACCCTGATTGGGGTAGTGTTTCTGATTGCTGGGCTCTGCAGTGCTGCTACCCAGATCGTGGCTGGGTGGCTTTCAGATCGGTTTGGCCGCAGACCGCTTCTGCTTGGGGCCACGGGGATAAGCATGCTCCTGTACTCTGGGATAGGGGTCTTGATTTGGGTTTCAGCTCCATTATGGGCCATCCTAGCCGTCTACATCGCTGCACGGTCGGTGCTGACGACGACACGTCCGGTTGTCCCAGCAATGATAGCGGACCTTTCCCCGAAGGGCCGCCTGACGGAGGCTTACGGCATCATGAGGGTGGGTCGTAACGTAGGCTGGGCCGCCGGCCCAGCGATAGGAGGCTATCTGTTGACTTTCCTCCCCTATGCTTGGCTTTTTGGAGCGGCAGCTTTGATATGCGCCCTTGCTTTTTGTTTCGCCCTCCTCTTCATCAAAGAGTCCTTTCATGAGGCTGCTGAGCGGGTAACCATTCGCAGCATATTCTCTGTTGTCACTGATCGGATATTTCTGATATTCACCGGGTTATGCCTCTTGGCCTCTTTGTCCATGGGACAGCTTAGCAGCACTCTCTCGGTTTTCACTGTAGACCGTCTGGGGTTTTCAATAGCGCAGTATGGTCTCCTGCTTACCATGAATGGCCTGGTCATAATCCTCTTCCAGTACCCGGTGGCCCGTGGACTTGGCCGGTTAATGAAATCCAGAGGCCTTATCTTGGGGTGCCTCCTCTACTCAATTGGCTACCTATCCCTGAGCTGGGTTGGAAGCTTCGGCTGGGCACTTGCGGCGATAGTAATCATCACGTCTGGTGAGATGGTGTTTCAACCTGTGTCACTTGCGGTGGTGGGTGAGCTCGCCCCACAGGACCGGCGGGGTCGGTACATGGGGTTCTTCGAATTGGCTGAGATGATGGGCATGTCGGCTGGGCCATTAGTGGGCGGAATCCTGCTCGACGTCTTCCCAACCGACCCTCCGTTCATCTGGGGGACTATAGCCTCTGGGGTGTTCGTGGCCGCGGTGGGGTTTTACGTGTGGGGCCGCCGCACCGCCTCATCAATAAGAATCAACGCCAATACTTGAACTGTACAAAGGTAGAGGTACTTTACGAAAATCTAGTTGGAGAACTCGGGCATAGACTTGCCCTTGGAATTCTGACTTATGAGAGTATAAATCCTCAGCAAACATGGCATAACTCACTAGTAGACACTTTAAGCAGCTGACCTTATTCATTTTGTGTGCTGGATTATCAACCCGACTGTTAATTTTGTACTTCTACACGGAGAAGACTTTGTATAAGAGATGAAGCCCCTCTTATATTCCTTCTTGTCTATAATAAAAACTTGCTTATAGCTACTGCCAGACCGTGATGGCTAACATCAAAAGTAATATAGTCAGCTACGGCTTTTAGTTCATTAGGGGCATTGCCCATAGCGATAGCCAGACCGGCTGAGGAAAGGAGT
>SDBU01002300.1_pt1 | contig 25685 bp, 23 predicted proteins | sample 2277071 | NCBI WGS metagenome assembly SDBU01 (sample SAMN10397929, study PRJNA504765) | marine sediment metagenome | isolation source: marine sediment core GS08_GC12, 126 cmbsf | place: Arctic Ocean: Gakkel Ridge, Loki's castle | collected 2008
GAGCCGGAACCATGACCATGTGTGGTGAGGAAGGAACACCACCCCAGAACCTTGTCCCCGGACTGGGGGACCAGATGGCGGCAATTATGGGTGCCTTCGGGATAGTAACTGCCCCCTTGGCCCGGGAGAAAACAGGGAAAGGGCAACTCGTAGACAGTTCGCTGCTGGGTGCCATGATTGAACTGGAGGGACTGGTCCTGTCCGCCCCCTGTATGCTCGGGCAGGAACTCCCCAGACCGGTCCGGAGCAAGGCGGGGAACCCCCTTTACAACCATTACCAGTGTAAGGATGGCCGATGGATTGCCATTGTTAACCTCCAGCCAGATAGATACTGGCCCAATGTCTGCAAAGCGCTAGTTATGGAGGAACTGGAGCATGACCCTAAGTTTAACTACCTTGAGGCAAGGGGGGAGAATGCCGAGGAGCTGGTACGTATCATAGACGAAAAGATTGCCACCAGGACTATGGCCGAGTGGATAGAAATATTCAAGAGAGAAGGTGTCATTCACACACCGGTGCAGACCGCCACCGAGGTAACCAATGACCCGCAGGCCTTAGCCAATAACTATTTTGTCTGGTTTGACCACCCGGTGTTTGGTAAAGTCAAGATGACGGGTTGGGCCTGGGACTTTAGTGATACACCCTGCTCAATAAGGCGAGAAGCCCCAGAATTCGGTCAGCATACCGAGGAGGTACTGCTGGAGTTGGGTTACGACTGGGATGATATCATCCGGCTAAAGGATGAGGACGCAATCTAAAGGCGAACGGCTGAGAAAGGACTGAGATTAGGGCAGAGGCGAGGGTTGCTAGTCAGGGACTGGCTACCGTTGAGCAATACTATCAGGATTATGGTTGTCGAGCCAGAGAACTGAAAAAGCAAGGTAAGCAGGTAATAGGCTACCTCTGTGCTTTTGTTCCCCTGGAGATTATTACCGCCGCCGGCTTGATTCCGTTTAGAATCAAAGGCAATGTGCGTGAGCCGATTACCAGGGCTGATACCGAGATGGAGACCATAGTCTGTCCCCTGATTCGGAGCTGCTTTGACATAGCACTTAAGGGGAACTACGAGTTTCTTGACGGCCTGGTTATCCCCCATACCTGTGACAGCGTTTCTCGCACCTATGATATACGGATTAATATTAACAGCTAGCTCAACACGCAAAGACACGCTATTAATCGGCAGAGGACACGAATGGTAAGTCTGCTATCCACTGATGGTTGCTGTTAATGATTGGGAACGTGCAAGACTAATGAGCCACCATCATTTCCAGAGGCAGATTGCCCAACAGTCTACCTGCCTATGTCTTTAGAGGCAACCTAAAGGCTAGACGTTAGCCTGCCAGACCTGTTTGCAATCAAATCCCTCGGGAATCAATCCGAATTCCAGTAATTCAATCTTGCTGGGCGTCACCTTCAGTATTTGACGCCCCTTTGGGAACTTGGTATCTTTCCTGCCCAGCGCCCGGTAATACGACTCAAAGTTTATCATTTCCCGAGCACGTTCATATACGGAGTCATACCCAAGGTCACCTTCTTCAAACAGTTCACCCTTTCCGGTAATCTGCATTCCCCAGACTGTCCGCCAGTCAGTTTCCCAATCAGGGGATAAATTGTTATAGATGCTGACGCTGACATTGGGGTTGGCCTTCAAGTTATTGGTCTTGGTTCCAAGGTCGGGCGAAATATACAGCGTCAATCCGTCGGAAAAGTATTCCAGTGGTGTACCTCTCGGAATGTCACCCTTTGACGTAACTAGGGTACACATTTTCACCTGCTTTAGCTTCTCAGCGACGTATTCCGTAAGTTGGTCCTGAAGCATCTTCTTGGTGACCTTCAGTCCTCGTGCTTCGCCTAGCTCTCCACTCATGAATCTCCTCCCTATGACTTAACCGATTCTTGCTATATCAATCCGGGATTTCCCATTTCAACTCGCGATGGGGCATCCTGACCCTCATCGGTCTTGTCACTAATATTATATCTATAGCACTTGGTTGTCAATCTCCCTCTCAGAGCCCTGCAGTAGTCCTCGACATGCGAGGGGTGCACTACAGCCCCCAGAATCCTCGTCTATCAGCGCTGGCCAAGCTCTCCACCCGAAAAAATACGATACTTCCCCTATATTCTCACCTTACCACCTGCCTGCTGTCAGGTGTACTTAGCCAGGTGACAGGCACAACCGGGTTATACGCTCCAGAGTGGCAGCAAACAGGTCTCTGGGCACTGCCACCTCAGCCAGTTGGAAGATAATCTGCCGAGCATGGCGCACAATCCGTCCCCCAATCTTGATCAGTTTCACTTGAAGGCTACGCAATGACCAGTCCTTCCCTGGAAGGATTGCCCAGATTGTAGGCCGGGATGAAAAGCTGGAGCCGCACTTGATTGGCAACAAACCGGTGGCAGGAGAGCCTGGTCCAGTTTAGAGCATACTTACCCTCCTTAATCCACTGCTCCGCCGTCCCACGCCTGTTGTAGAAGTGCACCACACCCTCAGGTTTAGCGGAGAGGTTGGTCACGACAAAGCCCACTCGGGGGAATAGCTGTCCCCGATGCCACTCCACTTTGGCCACCACCCGCCTGGGGTGGTCCCAGCTCTTTGCCTGATACTGGAAGTCGTGGTAGCGGATTACGGGCTTCTCAGATAACTCCCCTTCTGGACGTTTCAGCAGGTGCTTAATCTCCCGTTTCAGGATATCGTTGGCTGGCAGACGAATGGCGCACAGAAAACTGTGCTCCTCCAGATACAGGTCAACCTCAGGCTTGGCAAAGGCAGTATCCGCCCTGAAATACAGCCGCACTCCTGTCTTTCCATCCTGCATTTCCCATATCAAACTGGGGACATAGGCATCTTTCTATGGTAAAATAGCTTCAAAAGCCCCTTGTTTAGCTTCATCAGATGGGGCTGGCTGGAGGAACCCAATGGGTGAAAAAGCCAGGGAGGTACTGAAGCTTCAATTCGATAAGCGGCTGAGGCTGGAGTCCCACGGGGTCAGGATCACCTCGGATGCAGGGCTCCGAGAGGGGGATTGACAACCAGATGACATGGATATATTATTGGTGACAAGAGCAATGAGGGGCAGGATGCCCCATCGCGAGTTGAAATGGGAAATCCCGGACCACTGGAGTTCACTTTTGAAATTTTTTTAAGAAGTCCCGATTTACCTCTTGACAAGGGGTTATAACTAGTATATCCTTGGGCAAATAAACCAACGATTGAGTGCAATCTTTCAAGAAAGGGGAGGAATTAGATGCTCATAGGGGACGTAACAGAATGGAATGCCAGAAGACAGCCTGACAAAATTGCCGTGATTTATGATGACACAAGGATTAGTTTTGGCGACCTCAACAAGCGAGTGAATAGCCTGGTACATGGGCTGTGGGATATGCGGATTAAAAAGGGGGACAGGGTAGCTGTCCTGGCAGATGTATGTCACCAATACATGGAAATAGGTCTGGCTGTTCCCAAAGGTGGCATGATTGTGGTGCCAATCAATTATAGATTTACCCCTGAGGAACTTGCCTACGTGGTAAATGATTCCGGGGCAGAAACCATCTTCGTGGCTGATGAACTTAAGGGCATGTTTGATTCCATGCGCCCACACTTGAAAGCGGTTAAGAACGTTATTGCTATTGGCAAGCCATCCCCCGGCATGAAAACTTATGACGAGCTGGTTTCATCATACTCCACGGATAAACCAGAGATAGAGATTGATGAGAACGATCTCGCTTATCTTATTTACACTAGTGGCACTACGGCTTTGCCCAAGGGAGTAATGAAAAGCCATAAGAGTATGATGGCTTCGGCTGCAGGTCTGCTATTATCGTTTCGAATGACCCGTGATGATATCTGTTTCAACGTAATGCCGGTCTTCACCATCGCTTTCTTCTGGGCAACGGTAGGCTACCCTTATTTGGAGTGCACTACAGTCGTCAAGAGGTGGGACCCCGAGGAGTTCTTGAAGTTCGTCGAGAAGGAGAGGACAACAATCGGCATCCTTGCGCCTTCCATGATCCGTGGTTTGCTTGAGCATCCGGACATCAACAAATACGATGTTAGCAGCATTCGCAGGATAATATATGGGTCCGCATCTATGCCCGAAGACCTGCTAAGACGAATGATAGGCAAATTTGGTAATATCTGCGACCAGGTTTACGGGTTGACCGAGTTTGCCCCGACAACTATTATGTATGCCGAAGACCTCGATTTGGATAATACCAGGGGAAAGAAAGGCAGATTATTATCTTGTGGTAAAGAGACGGCTAGCTGGGAAGTGAGAATAGTTGACGAAAATGGGAAGGATGTGGTGCCTGGGCAGGCTGGTGAGGTAATAATTAAAGGCGATGCCCTAATGACTGGTTATTGGAACTTACCCGAGAAGACGGCAGAAAGCCTGAAAGGCGGCTACTACTATTCTGGGGACATAGCAAAGTTTGATGAAGATGGCTTTATCTATATTATTGATAGAAAACAGGACATGCTAATCACCGGAAGTGAGAATGTCTATTGCCCAGAAGTGGAGAATGTAATAAGCTCCCATCCGGCTGTGCTAGAGGCGGCAGTGATAGGCATTCCCGATGACAAGTGGGGAGAGTTGGTCAAAGGATTGGTTATTCTGAGGCCAGGGATGAGCGCTACTGAGAAGGAGATAATAGATTTTTGCCGGTCTCGCATAGCCGGCTTCAAGAGACCCAGGTCTATAGATTTCTATGAAGATTTCCCTCGCACTGCTATGGGCAAGGTATCCAAGAAGGATTTAAGAGAGAAATACTGGGTTGGGCATGAAAGGAGGGTTCATTAACCGCTTGCCTTCTGGCAAGGTAGAATAGGGCAAGTTTTTCATGTAATGGTTAGCGAGGATTTCAACTATACTCTTTCACACAGAATAGTGTAGACCTGACGAGCTCAATAGCGCAAGAAGTAAGCAAATTCCTCCAGGCGCTTCTTCCCCATCCAAGTCTTACCCAACCCAACGGAATCAGCGATCATCACGCCATTATAGCGAGCCAGAATGCGCCGGGCCTTGTTAACCGCATCTTCTTGGAACTCAGCAAGCTCGACCCTCGAGCGACCTAAAGCCTGCTTCTCCTCGGGCGCAAGTTCATCCTTAAAGTACTCGTATAGAGTTTTGAGGTATACTTGGTACGGGGTGTACTCTTTGCCACCAAACTTGGATGCACTGAGTAAATCAATGAGTTCCTGCTTAAAGTTACTACACTCATTCCATGGTCGTTCAAACCAACTATCCAGTTCTGCAATTGCCATTGGGACCTGTTGAACCTGAAGAAACGCGTAAACCTAGAAGTAGTAGCTAACGAGAATGACAAGTTAGTAGGAATTTATCACTACTAGTCATGAAAAGTCTTTATAGTTTACATCTCCTATTCAAATACTCATTACCAGCGCGATAGTAGTCACCTTCGACTGCAGCCCTGGCGTGTCGCTCATTCTCATCACTCCAAAAGCCAAGGTCGATACCCCACCACGGCTCCTGCAACTTTAGTGGGGGCAACCCCTCTCGTTCCCATAGACGAAGAGCTTGGTCCATGAATTCCTTGACAGGTAGTGATACAGGCGGATATGGCCATTTCATGGTAGCATCGATTAACAGACGTGAAGCACGTGGCCTGGGGGCGCCAGGCTCTGGTGACCTGTTCTGAAGCGTGTCAATGTGTTCCAAGGAAAAATCGTTCAGTTGAGGCGCCGCCAACGTTTCGATGCGGTAATCGCGGTGCGGTTGGGTACGCGTCAGGATGGCTAATAATATTGAATCGATATGTTTCATGCTAACGTCACTGTCTACAGCGACCATTATCTTGACGAACGGTAATCGGTTAGCAGCAGCGTTGAGGATATCCCACACCTCTGCTGGTTCGCCCTGCTCTACCTGAATGGCCGCGAGTCTGTAGCTTCCAACGGTCTCGTAAAATGCTACGGCTCGAACGCGGGACCTCTGAAGCGTGTACCGGAGATGCTTGTATAACGTGCCTTCAAAGGCATGTTGTCTTATCTTGCTACTTTCGCTTGGCGGGTATTGACTTACCGTAGCCAACCAAATCGGGTTCCGACGGTGAGTTATGCACTTGATGGTGAAGTAGGGACGCATGTCGGAAGGCGCGACAAATCCTTGAGCCTCTCCAAAAGGTCCTTCCGGTTCCAACTCACTCGTGGATATTTCGCCTTCAAACACGATTTCCGCAGCGGCAGGAACTTCCAAGTCGACTGTTTTACATTTGACAAGCTCCAAAGGCTCACCGGCGATACCACTGGCAACAGTAAACTCGTCAACCCCTTCCGGTAGTGGTCCGACAGCTACATAGCCAACACTAGGCGGCCCCCCAATCACGATGGCGGCTTCCAGAGGTACACCTCGTTCACGGCACTTGCGCCAGTGGACAGCTGCTCCGCGAAAGGGAACAGCAAAGTTTATGCCGGTGCGCAGTGGCGCTTTAACCATAGCACGGTACATTCCCACATTTGGCACACCAGTATCCGGGTCCTTGGTCACCCAGAAAGGAGCTGTAATGAACGGAGACGGGTCGAATCCAGGGGTAGAAATCGGAATAGGAAACTTGTCCAGCCCGCCACTCTCCTCTAGCCTGCTGCCCAAATACACTTCCTCGTGTACCGGCCCATCTTCAACCAGTACCGGCTCAACTGGATTAAGTTCTGCCTCAGCCAGCCGTTGCGATATTTCCTCTGGCCTACTCTTCATTCCGATACTATAGATTTCTCCTGAGCCAGCTAAGGCACCCACCACCACCGGTATGTCATACTTTCGCCCCCGGCTGTCAATAACATTTTCAAAGAGAAAAGCAGTACGCTCCTCTTCTGGAAGACCCCGGTACTGTAAACGGACCATCGGGTATAACTGCGTATCCTTACTTATCTCTGTCTTGACGCGCCTTAGCTTACCACTTACCTCAAGCACTTTCAGATACTCTCGAAGATCTTGATAGTACGCCATTTTGTTCCTCTCCTTACTATTAATGATAATGGAGTTAGGGTGCCCCCATTTTCAGTACCACCTATAATGAGAGAGTCCCTACCATTGAGGTTACCCCCTTTTCTGCTTGTTTGTTTTCGTGGTATCCTCCGGCAAACTCGTCCGGAGTCAGGTAGTCCATCTAGCAAAGACTTATGTTAAGACCTGTCTTGGCCTTCCCTCTTAAGCTTGTTGGCGATATCCTCTTCCAGTTGTATCCTATCCACTTTATTCGCTGCGGGCACTAGAGGCAGTTCTGTCAGGAGCTCTAGTCTCTCTGGTAGCTTATAAGGAGCGATCTTTTGGGATCTTAGAAAGGCTACCATTTCCTCGAAGTCAAAAGTCTGTCCCGGTTTGGGTACGACATAAGCACACTGCTTCTCTCCCATTATGGGATCAGGCATTCTAACAATGGAGACATCACTCACCTTCGGATGCTGCATCAATATGTTTTCAATCTCAGAGGGATAGATATTTTGGCCCCCACGGATTATTACGTCACGTTTACGTCCTAAGAGCACGATATGTCCATCCCTATCAATCCTACCCGCGTCGCCAGTAGAAAACCAGCCATCCTGCCACAATTGCTCGGTCAATTCTGGATGCCCATAGTAGCCGCTAACCAGATGGGGGCCTTTTACACAAACTTCACCCACTTCTTCTCGGGGTATCGAATTACCATCACCATCCACTATCTTAACTTCGTTACCATTTACGGGTGTTCCCACTGTTGCCAGACGTACTTCAGGAATGTCATCTACCGATGTTGTACACATAACGCCGGTATCCCCGGACCCATATATCTTTACGATTTGGCACCCTAATTTCTCCTCTGCCCTAGCACCCAGTGCGTAGGTAAGTAATTGTGTTCCGGTAAATAGCACACGTAGTGAACTGAGATCGTATTTCTCTAGATCAGGGTAATCCAATAACATGGCTATTTGTGCTGGAACCAAGGCAAGAATAGAAACCCTTTCCCTTTCCACTAATTCACAAGCTTCCTGGGGAGTAAAATGCGCCAGATTAACAAGTTTTGCTCCGACCAAAGGTATGCAGGCGTGAGCCAGAAGCTGTGCTCCCCCACTGGCAAGATTCCAGCCAGCCAAGATAATATCGTCTTGACGTAGTTTCAACCGCTCCGCCATAACCCTTCCTGATAACAGTCTAGGGGCTGTGGGCCATTCTACACACTTTGGTATGGCGGTGGTACCACTAGTATTGAATATTCGAGTAATCTCGTAAGGCTTGAATCGAATCCGTTGTAGATAATGTGCAGGATATTTATCTGATAGCTCTCTTTCCATTAGCTCTTTTAACGATACTGTTCCCCTGGGTATATCATCTCCCACAACAATTATGTGCTTTAATTCTGGCAGTCCAGGTTGAAGCTCCTCGACCATACTAAAGTAGTCGAAATCCCTGAACTTACGGGCAATGATTATTCCCTTAGCCTTCGTCTGTTGTAGGATTGATTCCATCTCAGTCTGGCGGAAGGTGGGTAAGGCACTTACTATAGTAACGCCAGCTTTTTCACAGGCAAAGAACAGGAGAAAGTATTCAACACTATTATATAGCTGGGTTGCCAGTACATCGTCCTTCTTAAAGCCCAGGTCTAGCAGGCCCCGGGCAATCCTGCTAATTCGCAGGCCCACCTCTCTCCATGTCAGCCTTGACTTCGGATCGACAACTGCTTCCTTGTCGGGATAATCCCGGGCACATCCATCGCAAAGGTCTGCTGCTAGCAATGCAGGGTCCCAGAATCCCCGTTTTATGAAATCATTGACCAGCTCCTCGGTATACCTAGTTCCTATCACCTCAGCATAGCACCTCTATAATGATATTCCCGCTGCTCATATCTTGGTCGGACGGACAGTATGATTTAATATTTTGATATCAATGCTTTAACAGAGAAAGAGAGTGGTTCTCACACCACATGGTAACATAGCGTGTGTCGTTAGCCACTACTAGCTTCTTGCTGGCTTTGCCTCCGTCTCGGTGAGCACTTTTACCTGTCCCAGGTTATTGTACCACCTTTTAAGTTAGAGTTGCCGGTGTAATAGCTGGCTGTATTGTTACAGGAGCTGGTGGTCGATACCCCAGAGAGCTATGCGGCCTAATTTGATTGTATTCCCTCCTCCATTCTTCAATCAATATCTTCGCCTCGGTCAACGTAGTAAATATCTCCCGTTTGAGCAACTCATCTCTCATCTTCCCGTTGAACGACTCGATGTATCCATTCTCCCAGGGACTACCCCGTTCTACAAAGAGTGTCTTCACCCGGCAGTGTCCCGAAAGTGGTGGAAAAAGGAATCGGCATATCCTACCCTATAGGAAAGCCAAAAACCAGGTTCCATCTTTATAGCCTCCACCCTGTTCTTGGCATTAAGCACATTCTGAAGGTGTGTGTAGAAGAAAGTGCCCAGTCCACTTGAGAAGATAATGAGCAAGATATCAGAAACGATATTGCGTAATTTCCTTTGCATATCATCCTCCTAGCCTTGTTTGCTAGAAGGATACCCCACCCTAATAATACTTTCAACCAAATGCAAATAAAACCTTTATGAATCGGGGGTTGACAACGCGCATATGATATGTTACAATACGGAAAACAGTTTCCTATAGCCTTGTTGCGAAGTTGTCCGAGGGCGTTGTGATGGGCTTTGAAACCCAGGATGTAGAGAGAAAAGTGCTCACCATTTTGAAGGTTTTAAGTGACTCCCAGGAGGCACTGGGAGCCAGAGTTATTGCTCGCCGCTTGAAAGACCACGGGATTGAATTGGGTGAAAGAGCAGTTCGTTACCACCTGAAGCTGATGGACGGCCGGGGTCTGACCCGGCTTGTTGGCAGAGACGGCAGGCTAGCCACGGAGTCGGGGATTGAGGAACTGAAAAGTGCGCTGGTCAGGGACAAGGTCGGTTTTGCTATCTCAAGGATTGAGCTACTTACCTTTCGCACTAGTTTTGACCTACAGAATCGCACCGGTTATGTGCCGGTCAACGTTTCTCTCTTCCCGAGGGTGCAATTCAGCAAGGCACTCCAAGCAATGAAGCCTGCTTTTGCCAGGGAGCTTTGCTTTAGCCACTTGGTAGCAATAGCTCAAGAAGGTGAGAAGTTGGGCGAGTTAATCGTTCCCCGGGGTAAGGTGGGGCTGGCCACAGTTTGCAGCATTGTGGTCAACGGCACCCTGCTTAAGGCTGGGGTTCCCATCGATTCCAAGTTCGGTGGTATCCTTCAGATTCGTGACCACCGGCCACTTCGCTTTGTGGAGCTTATCCATTATGCCGGCTCCTCCCTCGACCCTTCAGAGGTATTCATAAGAGCCAGGATGACCTCTGTGACCGAGGTAGCCAGAAAAGGTGAGGGGACAATACTAGCTAATTTTCGTGAGATACCAGCCTTGTGCCGGCCGATGGTTGAGGAAGTGGTAACCAAGCTCAAAGAGGCCGGACTGGGAGGTCTTTTAATAATGGGGAATACCAGTGAACCAGTGTGTGAAATGCCGGTGGAGCTTAACCGAATCGGGATAGTTCTCATCGGTGGTTTGAATCCCGTGGCGGCGGCCGAGGAAGCTGGCATAGAGGCTGAAAATCACGCCATGAGCACCGTCCTGGAATACCAGGACTTAATCAAATTTGAGGAGCTGTAAGATGAAAGAGGTGAAAATCATACCCTGTCTGGATGTAAAAGATGGGAGGGTAGTCAAGGGAGTTAACTTTGTCAACTTGAGGGATGCCCGTGACCCAGTGGAGGCAGCAGAGGCCTACTGTCGGGAGGGAGCCGATGAACTTGTCTTCCTTGACATCTTCGCTACCGTGGAGAATAGAAGGACACGATTTGAATGGGTCAGCAAGGTCTGCAAGGTGGTTACAATTCCCTTTGCCGTGGGGGGAGGTATCAGCAGCATTGAGGACATGAAGGCATTGTTTGACCTTGGCGTGGATAAGGTCTCAGTAAACACCGCCGCAGTCAGAAATCCTGAACTTATAACGAGGGCGGCTGGTGAATTTGGCAAGGAAAGGCTAGTAGTGGCTATTGATGGCAGGAAGAACCCGCCGAATAGTGGTCTTCCCCGCCTTGAGGTAGTCGTAAAAAGCGGCACAGAGTCCACCGGGCTAGAGATTGTGGATTGGGCAAAGAGGGTGGAGGAACTGGGAGCCGGCGAGATTTTGCTCACCAGCAAGGATGCTGACGGCACAAAGGAAGGGTATGACCTGGAGATGACCAGAGCAGTAGCCGAGGCGGTTAGTCTTCCAGTTACTGCTTCTGGCGGTGCTGGCAAGCTAGAGCACCTTTATGAGGCGGTGGTAACCGGTAAGGCATCCGCGGTCCTGGCGGCATCCATCTTCCATTTTGGCGAGATATCCATACCTGAAGCCAAAAAATACCTTAAAGAAAAGGGAATACCAGTAAAAATATAGAAAGAGGAGTTCCAGAGAATGAATCTACAACGACCAAATGCAAATGAAGCGACCAGAACTGCCAATCGTTCCAGAAGTGTAGTGCCCATGAGTGGTATCTGCACTCGCTGCCTTGACGGCTGTACCGGAAACTGCGAGGTATTCAAGGCAACCTTCCGCGGTCGGGAGCTAATCTACCCCGGACCCTACGGTGAAATCACTGCCGGCGGCGACAAAGAGTACCCTGTCGACTACTCTCATCTTAATATCCAGGGATATGCCCTGGGAGCTGAAGGACTACCCGCCGGCATCGCCGGTGACCCTGATACAGCTACTTTCCCAGTGGTAAATACTGAGACCGAATACGGCTGGAACATTAAAGTCAAGATGAAGATTCCCGTCTTTACCGGGGCTTTGGGTTCCACTGAGATAGCCCGCAGGAACTGGGAACATTTTGCCATTGGTGCCGCCATTAGCGGGGTTACCCTGGTCTGTGGCGAAAACGTTTGTGGTATCGACCCGCAGCTTGAGCGTGATTCAAACGGCAAAGTTGTCTTAGCACCGGATATGGACCGTCGAATCGAGATTTATCGACGCTACCATCAGGGATACGGCGAAATCCTGGTCCAGATGAACGTTGAGGACACCCGACTAGGCGTAGCTGAATATATCAGCAAAAAGCATGGCCTGAACACCATTGAATTAAAGTGGGGGCAAGGTGCGAAATGTATCGGTGGAGAGATTAAAGTCAATAGCCTGGAACGAGCACTAGAACTTCAAAAACGCGGCTATATTGTCACTCCTGACCCTTTAGCTCCCATTAACCAGGCAGCCTTCAAGGATGGCGCCATCAAAGAATTTGAACGCCACAGCCGTCTTGGCTTTATCGATGAAGAAGGCTTTTACGCTGAAGTTCAGCGCTTAAGGAACCTGGGATTCAAACGCATTACCTTGAAAACCGGCGCCTATGGACTGCGTGAGCTGGCGATGGCCATCAAGTGGGGCTCGAACGCTAAGATTGACCTGCTTACCATAGATGGTGCCCCCGGCGGCACCGGTATGAGCCCCTGGCGAATGATGGAAGAATGGGGTATGCCCAGTCTCTACCTGCACGCTGCTGCCTGTGAGTTTTGCCAGAAGCTGGCCGATAAGGGTGAGCGAGTACCCGATATCGCCTTTGCTGGTGGCTTCAGTAGCGAAGATGGTGTATTCAAGGCACTGGCCCTTGGTGCACCCTTCATCAAAGCAGTCTGCATGGGAAGAGCCTTGATGATTCCGGGCATGGTAGGTAAGAATATCGCGCAGTGGCTCAAGGATGGCAAGCTGCCAAAAACAGTCAGCCAATTTGGCTCAACGGTCGAAGAGATTTTTGTCAACTACGAAGACGTCAAGAATCTGGTAGGCGCTGATGAAATCAAGAATATCCCTCTGGGTGCCATCGGAATCTACAGCTACAGTGAAAAGCTCAAGGTGGGGTTGCAGCAGTTGATGGCAGGTGCCAGATGCTTCAGTATACCCGTAATCACCCGGCGCGAGATTATGTCCCTTACTGAAGAATGTGCCAAAGTAACTGGAATACCCTATCTCATGGACGCCTACAGGGAAGAAGCAATGAAGATTCTGGCAGGTTAAGCCTTCACCTGAGATTAAAGCTTGATATTGCCCTTCACCCTTTTGCGAGGTTGCTTGTCCGGCAGGTGCTATCACCATCGCCGTGAAGGAAAAGAATGTTTATGCTGACCCCGATAAGTGCAACCGGTGCGGTGTTTGTGCCAGTTGATGCTCTACTGGGGCGGCAAAATTGAGACTAAGGACTGATAGAACAGACCACTTGCCACTACCCGACTTTATGAAACTGCACGAAAAATCTTGGCGGAGAGAAAGTCAGGATAGGATGGTAAGAAATAAAAGTCTCCTTTTTCTCGTCTGCATCGCAGCTCACCTAAACTACTTTCTCCTGTAAAGGTTCGATAACATCCTCAAGGTCAAGCCTAATCAACGTATCCTTTCTCAGCAGTCCCGTCTGGGGGTCCCATCCCCGCAGCTGGTAGTACTCTTCTAGCATCTGTTCAAATTTCTCCCTGTCTACCGCTTTCCCTTTGCGTGAGATAACTTCATCCCCTTCAGCTGGAAGAAGCAGTTCCGGGTTGTAGGCACCAAATATGCCGGCGGAGCTGAGTTCTTTCTCCTCTATGAATTGAAACTCGGGCAGATAATCATCCTGTCTTCCTTTTCTGCCTTCCCTCAGGAGAATAGCGCGATTCAAGGTGAATATCCTTTCTGCTGTCCGGTAGAGTTCTGTCTCATCTGTTTCCCTGCCGGTGACCGCGGTAAAGAGCTGGCTTTCCAGGGTTGGGTCCCCGACATGCTCCTCGGTGCTGGCATCATCATGGACCGGCCAGGCAAAATCGCACAGAATCAGCGAGTCTTTTGCCGTCTGGCGGTCTTGGATTCTTACCGTCGCGGCCGCTTTGCCTTCGTAGGTTGAGTAATCAACCGCCTTTCCACTGCCGAAGAACTTCTCCGCGATTTTCCTGAGTACATCGGTTGATACATACGATTCTTCGCCTTTTGACAAATGCCAGACTGCCCACTTGGTTAGTGGCCCACAGACTTCATGAAGCTCGGTTATTGATGGTCGTGGCTCAGTAGCGTAGATGAGCGAAGCAGGAATAAATATCTTGGGGCCATAGGCTATTCCACGGCCGGTCTGGGTAAGGAAGTTGCTGGTTATCTCCTCTGATTCCTTGCCAAGAATCTTTGAGGCACGCAGAGCGCCTTCAGCCAGTACCTCTCCAAACCCTTCCTTAAAAGAAATCTTTCTTATCATGGTCTCCAGGAATTCTCTGCTGCCTATTTTTGATAACGGCAGCTCTGCTTCTTTCTCCGAGAGGATGCCCTGCTGAAAGCATCTGTCCAGCCAGGTGAAAAGGGTGCCGAGCTCTACGATACAAACTGAATACTCATTGGCGAGTGTTGTGGCGTGGAAGCTTGCTTCCGTTAAATGTCCGTGAAGCTTTTTATCCCAATTGGTATAAAAAGGGCCGGTTTGGCATTTGCGAATGCCTTCTTCACCAGCCGGGCTTCTGCGGAGTGTGCGCCAGCAGCCCTGCGGGCAACCGTGGCAGTGAATTCGTTTAACAATTTCACCGAATATCGTGCGTGGCCACCCGAACAGGTTGAAATACCCCTCACCGACCATTGCTCTAAACCGGTCCCTTATCAGTCTTGTTCGCTCAGGGTCGGCAACAGGTATTGTCCCGGAACCTCTAACGGCGATTGCTTTCAGGTTTCTTGAGCCCATCACTGAGCCAAAACCCATGGAACCGCTGCTGGCGATATCACCAAGAATTATCCCGAGGCGCGAGCCATGCTCTGCACCCGGGCCTATTGATAGAATCCTGGGATTTCCGCCGAGTTCTTCCTTGATGATATCGCGGGCGTTACTATTGGTTAGACCCCATAAATGGCTGGCATCCCTGATTTCAACCTTTTCATTGGCGATACTGAGGTATGCCGGCTTATCAGCCTTTCCCTCGATTACGATTCCGTCATATCCGGCTTTCTTAAGCTCTGCCGGGAAAAATCCGCCGACACAGGAGCGGACAAATGTCTCCGGGTACGTAGCCGGGGATTTTCCGCACACTACCATCCGAGAAGCACTTGGGGCTGGCGTAGCCGCCAGCGGACCGGTCATAATAATAAGTGGGTTGTCAGCATGGAACGCTTCTAGGGCGGGGGAACTGCTGTCCCAGTAGATCTTTTCTCCAATTCCAATACCGCCCAGAAAACGGTCAACGTAGTCTACCGTTTCAGATATGGAGGTTTTTCGTTCCGTAAGGTCAACCTTTAATATTCTTCCTGCCCATCCGAAAAGGGTTTTCATATGGCCCTCCGTTTTATGGTTAACTGGTAGTACTGTTTAGCCAGAGTGCTATTGTGGGGACTCAGAGTTTTCTTAGTCCGTTCCGGCTTGGTAGAATTGTGCCATCTGCTGCAGTGCTTGTCAACCTCGAAACCGGCTTTGGACGGAGTAAATAATATTTCTCCCCGGCAGGTAGGTAAAGTCACCAACTGTATCCATCATAACCATGTGCTATACTCATAGTCGACGGGAACCGGAATTCTACCCGGGAAAGCTGCAAGAGGATTCGCTTAGGCGTGACTTTGCTGGTCGTTTCTAGCTAGTGGAAGGTGCCCTAATATGTCGTACTGGGCCGATATTACCATCATTGGGGCTGGGGTAATTGGACTGGCGATAGCCTCTCAGGTAACAAGGGAGGATAGAGAGGTTTACGTGCTGGAGAAAAACGAAACATTCGGGCAAGAACAAAGCTCTCGCAACAGCGAGGTTATTCACGCGGGCATTTACTACGAAAAGGATTCCTTAAAGGCCAGGACGTGTTTGGAAGGCAATGGTCTTCTTTACCAGCTTTGTGAACAGAATGGGATAGCCTGCAAGAAGTGCGGAAAGATTATCGTAGCAACTAACGATGTAGAAGCCACGGAGCTAGAAAAACTATATAGAAGGGGTAACGAAAATGGTGTCCCGCTGAAAATGCTCTCGCGGAGGGAAATGGGGAAGCTAGAGCCAAACATAAAGGGGATTTCGGCCTTCTTTTCCCCCACTACCGGTGTTGTAGATTCATACTCCCTGGTGAGGTATTTCCTGGGGAAGGCCAGGGAGAACGGTGCGCAGATGGCTTTTAAGACAGAAGTCATCGGCATAGAAAAGGTATCAGGTGGATACAAAGTTGAGGTGAAAGAGCCGTCCGGTAATTCCTCATTAATGACCAGAGTTCTGATAAATTGTGCTGGCCTTTATAGTGATAAAGTGGCTGAGATGACCGGGATAAATATTGATGAGGCAAACTATAAGTTACACTGGTGCAAGGGTGAATATTATAGTGTAGGTGGCGGAAAGAATAAGCTGCTCAACAGGCTGATATACCCCGTGCCAATGGCTATCAGTGTCGGTGTACATGTTTGTTTTGATGTTGACTGGAGACTGCGTTTTGGACCTCTTTTCTATTATGTCAATGAAATAAATTTTGCGGTCAATGATTCGAGAAAAAGGGATTTCCTGGAGTCAAGCATCATGAAAGCTCTGCCATTCATCGAACCGTCTGATTTAGAACCTGAGTCGGCAGGCATAATGGCCATGCTTCAGGCAGAAGGTGAGGGTTTCCGGGACTTCGTCATCAGACACGAGGAGCACAGAGGTCTACCTGGCTTCATTAACCTGGTTGGCATAGAATCCCCGGGCTTAACTTCCTGCCCCGCAATCGCCAGATATGTCAGCCACATGGTGAATGAGATACTGGAGAATTAAAGGAGGAGGAGCAAGATTCTTGGTGCTGTACTCGCATGCTTGATTATTGCCTCGATGTTCGTCGCCCTTCCGAGCATAGCTGCGGCGGCAGGTACGTTCAAGATAAGTGACACTGTTGCCGTCACGGCTAATCCCAATGCGCGCTTCGTGCTTTGTCGCCCTGCTGGTTCTGAACACGTCATAAAAGTTTTGCCGGTACCATATGTGACCTGCCCGCGGTAGTGGTGCCAATATTCAGAACCAGGTTAGCGGCCTGATGCTACCAGGAGATACCGGTTGGAGGCTGAACACGGAGGTCAGCCTGCTCAGCTGACGGTGCTTAGAAAATCAATCACGGCGCCAGCATGTTCTTCTGGCATTTCAAGTGCTGCCAGGTGACCAGCGGGAAACATCACCAGTTTTGAATTGGGGATTCCTACCCTGATTGCCTCATAGCCCTGGGGACTGATTTCGGCATCGTACAGACCGCCGATGATGAGAACCGGGCATGAAATTCTCTTCAAATCAGGGGGCTCCGAGGGCACTGTTCTCTGTAATACCCTGATAACCTTACGCGGAGCGTTATTCATCACGATAGACTTGTAGCGCGCCACCGTTGCCGGGTCTTTCTCTGGAAAGTCCGGGGCGAACATCATCGGGATTAACCTGTCTGCCACGGCGGCCATGCCTCCCTCTTCAATGGCTTTTATGCTGGCCTGATTCCTGGCCTGGAGTTCACTCACCGGAAACCTCCTTAAAGAGGCGGCGGCTGAGCTATTCGACAGGATTAACGCCATCGTCTTCTCCGGGTAGGTCAGGGCAAAATTCAGAGCAATCAAACCACCCCGCGAAGTGCCTAAAAGAAATGTCCGGGGAATCGATAGCTCTTTAAGGAGGGCATGCAGGTCTTCGACCCACAATTGCGTCGACACATTGCCTTCCGGAAATTCGGTGAGGCCGTAGCCGCGGATGTCATAGGTCAGTACCTGGAAATGCCGCGACAGTATCGGAACCTGCTTGTACCATACTCCGGAATTGTCACCAGCCCCATGTATTAAAGTAAGACACCGCCCGTCACCGGTTAACTCATAATTCATCATAATGCCGTTTGCCTTTATCTTCACCGTTACCCCCGTATACTTCGCTATCCTGGAATCATCGAAAACACCAGCCGGGTGAATGATAGAGGAATAGCTTAACCCCTTAGCCTGATGAATTCCCCGATATATTCAACAATAGCTTCTCTTTCCTGTTTACCTATGTCCTGGTGGTTGCCAAAGAAGAAGCCATGGTGCGAAATAAGCCTTGAATTTGTCCCATGCTAATTTTTCTCCTATAAGATTTTAGGGCACTCCGACAAACGGCCCTGCTAAAATGTTAGTCTTCAGCCTTCGCTTCTGTCAAATTAAGTACTCGTTCCGTGGTGGTGTCCCGGCAGGAATGCCCAGGAAAATACTGGCGGCGGTAAAGCATGCTTCACCTAACTTGCTTAACACTTTTAGCTGTGCTACAGTTAATATGTTGAGCAGTTCAGGTGCATTTCCCTGTCTGCCAAGCAGGTTATGGTGGGCTTCAAGCCCCTCTCCCACTCTACCAGCATAAGAAGAAAGGGGAACTCATGGGAAGTCTCCCTCTCAGTTCACCCCAGCCCCGAGCCAGTAGTACCTATTGTTCGTTAACCAAACACCCATGCCAAAGGGCTAAATAATTCGGCGTAGCCTGACAGAAGCATACGTGAGAAGAGAGGAGAAAAATGGGTAGCTTCTCTGGCTCAAGCACTGATAGCCGCCGCGTCACCATGTTTGCCGGCAAGGGAGGCAGCTAAGAAGGGACGACCTGCTGTTCTCTAACGTAAAGTCCACTCAACTGTGCTTAAGCTGTTTCAACAGAGGTAATTGAAAGACTACAAGAGTAATGAACTAATGAAGAGACCACTAATCATTATCAGCACTTTAGCCGTGTTACTGGTCTTATCCGGTACCGGCTACCTTTTGGCCACTGGTGATTCTTCCCCACCGGAACCGCCACCGCCAAGCGCACCACCAGTACAGCAGCCGGCCTCGGTTCCCCAAAACAAACCACCACCTAAGCCACCACCTCCCAGCTTTGAGGAAAAAATGGAGACCCTGAAACAAACTATCGCCGATGTCTATGATACCGGCGAGGCTAAGGAGATAACCCTGGTCTTTACCGAAGCGGAAGCTAACACCCAGGCGGCAAAAAGGCTAGCCCAGACGGAGCTACCGGAAGACATCCCGCTGGAAATAGATAGCGTCCACATAGATTTCCAGACAGCCAACAACGTAGAAACCGAAGTCCGTGTTTCCTACGGGTTTAAGTTCACGATTAAAGTAAAAGCACAGGTCGACGTTAAAGAGGGTAGACTGGAGATAAAAGTGACCGAGGTTAACTTTGGCTTTGTTCCGCTACTCAAGCCAATAAAGGACAGAATCATGGAGCTAATTACCGAAAAAATTAATTTTAATGACTCACTGGTACGGCTAATCGAAGTGGAGACAGGTTCTAAGGGAAAAGTTGACCTGGAGTTTACCAACATAACTATTCACCCGAACAAGATAGCTATTACGATAATAGTAAAACCGTTAGCTTAAGCGTGATAGCGGATAGGACACATTATGGCAGATTCTCCATAGAATCTGCCACCTTTCTATACCGTTCAGGGGCTTAGGATTTCGGCAAAACGATGATTATCGTTGCCTTCAGTCCTTGTCGCCGCTAGTGGGTGGTATCCTGGCCTCGCAGGGTACCTTCGTCTGGCACAGCCCGCAGCCGATGTAACTGCCAACATAACCTTCTTCTCTGCCCAGCTCCTTGAGCAATGCCGGTTGTTCAGACACCAGAAACTCGCGGCATCTTATCTTATCGTGCCCCTCCTCGCTGATGGCACCCGCGGGGCAACGCTCGATACAACGCCGACATGACTTATCTCGGTAGAAAAGGCAATTGGCCAGATGGTTTTCATATACTCGGGGACTGGGTTCGAGTGCTATGTCACTCACCACACTTCCCAGGCGCATGGCCATCCCCCTGGGAGTGATAAGAGCATCGTTGAGACTGAAGGTCCCCAGTCCGGCGGCATAGGCAATGTGTCTCAGTGACCAGTTGGACATCCGGAGACCAGGCGACGCGTCAAAACTTCCGTAGAAACTGGCCTGGTCCGGGGCTATCGCTTGATAGCCCAGCTCTTCCAGTAGAGACACCAGGTACTTCGCCAGTTCGTTGATGAGTTCCTGGCCTTGCCAGCGCGTGTGATTCCACCTCAGCGATGGAACACGCGATTCCCGGCGCATGCTCAGCCGGGTCTCATAAACAACCGGCAGGACAAATGAGATTACACTCACGCCAGGTGGTTGCTTTTCGTCACCGCCCTGCTCTTCTAGATGCCTGGCAAAGACCTCTCGAGGCGTCAGGTGGAAGTCCCCGATGATTGATTTGTAATCCTGGAAGATAGGGTCATCCCCATCCGCAAAACCGACCAGTGGCTCATCAAAAATAGCCCGGTCATCGAAAGCCGGCAGGTGGTTACCGGGACTGGCACGCACGTATTCCTTGATTGCCTGCTCAAGGAACAGGGAGGGATTTTTCTCAAACCGTCCTTTATCTAACTGCTCCATTTCCCATCCTTTCCGCGCCAGAGATTTTACTGGCAAAGTTTTTACCTGACATTGTAAGAGAAAACTTTATCACTGGCAACAAAAAAACAGACCGGTTTAGTCAACTTTGCCGAGTTCCTCAATAATTGCCTGGAGCTTATCGGGGTTTATCTCATATTCCTCAGATATGCGGCGCAGCTCACTCGCCGGCAGCTCCACCACCGGCTTCCCCAGCGTCTCAATCTCTGGCGCCCAGGGCTCTCTCCTTACCTGGAGACGAACTACGTCCCACCTGGTATAATGGCCCAGGCAATCGAAAAGGGCTTTCGCTACTTTGAGGTGATGGGCATAGCAATCAGCATAAAGGATGGTCTCCTCTCCAATTAGCGGCCCGGCGATAAATCTGCCGTGAGGGTTGACGATAGCACTCCCACCCACCGCCCAGCTGTAGTTCATGTGGTGGCTATCTCTAAGGTGAGTCCATTTTTCCGGGAAGTCATTCTGGCCCAGGATGCCGCTGCAACTGAGGACAAAGGCCTGCGACTCAGCAGCATAAGACCTGATGACGGGATAAATCAGGCTGCTTCCTCCTTCGGGGTCGGTCTCCGGGTCCATAATATGTGCCCGGCCATGCCCACTCCAGGCCCCGGGCCAGACCACGATGTGGAACTCTTCTCCCTTTTGCATCATGACCGCTTTCAGCAGGACCATGAGGTTCTCGCCACAAATTAAGCCGCCAATCCGGCCGATATCTGTATCGAAAACCCGGAGGTCGCTGGCATCTCCCCATCCCCAGTAAGTGCGCTCGGTATAGGTAGGCATGAGCTTCCTGTGCCGGCCCATAACCCTGCCATCCCGGTCGAAGAAGAGGAGGGTATTATAGACCGTTCTGCTCCCCGGACGGTCATCAAGCTCGTTGCAGCCGATTACGGCATAAGCACCTGCTTCTCGGACCGCCTCCCCCAAAATCTCCGTATCCTCACTATTGACCAGTACGGAGTTATCCTGCAAGGCAATCATGTAAGGAGCCCATTCCGAAGGTTTGCTCTCCCAGCCCCCGGTGTAGAAAGCGGGGTAGCCGGGAATGAAAGTCTCCGGGAAGACGACCAGTTCTGCCCCGTTTCTCCCCGCCTCCCTTATCAGGTTACCCGCCTTCTCGATAGTCCTTTCCTTATCCATAAAGACGGGAGCAGCCTGGACTACCGCTACCTTTACCTTCTCCCGCCCGCCCAATACCTTTTTCTCTTTCATTTACCACCTCCGACCCTTCGAGCGCGTGACAAATCTGAAACTGGCCGTCGAACTCTAGCGTATCAGCATGGCGTCAGTGACGTGTCATTATAACATGAAACTAGCCGGATAATACGGCTAGTTTCATTCTGGCAACCCCAACAGCTTCTCCCCCCTTCAAGGGCTAGCCATGCATCAGGGTGGAGCATGGCTAGGGGCGTTAGCACTTTACACCAGGGCAAACCTTTCCGTACCAGGCAGTTATACCGTGGTTGGGGACTTTCTATCTCTCCAGTCACTTGCCGCGGCGAGCATTCACCGGTGTTGGCTATTCAGCTTGACTTGATGAAGCTCGTGACGGCAGCAACGAAAGCCTCAGGCTGCTCCCTGAAACACCAGTGGCCTGCCTCGTTGAGGATGTGCATCTGTGAGCGGGGCGTTGAGGGAAGGATTAACTGCAGAGTAAAAAGTCCCATAGGGTCAAATTTGGCCGTAGGATCGTTAAATCCCCACATAATAAGGGTTGGTGCCTTAATCCCCCCTGACCTTATCCGCTCATGGGTCTCTTTTTGTTCAGTCGCCAGGTCCTCCTTGAATTGTGACATCAGCCCGGCCTTCATCTTCGCCGCTGCCTCCTGGGACTTCGGCAATTTCTCAATTTCCATCATCTTATCCAGAAAGTCACCGGTTATATGTTCGCTTCCAAAAGAGTTGGCTGCTACTTGATAGCGATGCCTTTCTCTAACATCTTTGATAAGAGCCGCCTGTTTCTCCCAGTCGTCATAAAGAGGGTTGCGGGCAAGCATGAGGGTGCCACTGTCTACAATCACCAGTGTCTTGACCACCTCAGGGTGCTCCAGGGCCAGGCGGATAACGGCATACCCTCCCCTGGAATGTCCCACCATATGAACGCTGTCTACCCTCATCGTATTCAGGAAATCATAGACGTGCTGGACCATAGTCCCCATTACGTACTCCGCGTCACTCTTCGGGTTGCCCGTAAATCCACATCCCACCTTATCAGGGGCGAAAACATGAAAGGACTCAGCAAAGCTATCAATGACCGGGGCCCAGCCACTGGCATTGCTATTCATGCCAAAATGCCCGCCATGAAGCAACAGGAGTGGCTCTCCTGAGCCTCCCTCTAAATACCGTGTCCTGATACCTTTCACCTCAACATACTTTTCTTCCATTAAAGACCTCCTCTATTTATTTGCCATTACCGTAGCCGGTATTCCGTATGCCAGGCTAGACGCAGCCAGCGCTGGCGTTCAAATAGGGTTTCCCATGCGGTTGTATCCTATACGTTCAGTTCAATCGTGGTTGGTATTACCTCTCTGCCACAGAGCTAGAAAACGTAAATCTATGTTTCCTTCAATTTTAGTCTCGTCCTGTCTCTGTTAGACTGAATCAGCGTGATTACTTGCCGAATGTATATGTTAATAGCATCCATAAGTTGGGGTAACGCTTCAGAAGTCGCTCTGCTGTCTCCTTCTCTTGGGTGTAATGTCCCACCTGTAATTATGGCATCCCTAGACGCACCCCACGCAGTCCCCTTTATTGTTCTTAGGCTCATCTCGTGAGATATTTGTTTATCTCTATAGTCGCAAATACGCTCTTTTAGAAGTATTATGCTTTCAGAAAGACCTTGAGGAACAACTATGGATTTAACCTCACAGTATCCCTTATGATGTGCTGCCAGAGTATGATGTGAATTTAGGCGAACTCCTTGTGCTTGCCCAAAATACACATATAAAAACCGAGCAACACTGTCAAGGAATATCTTGGCAAACAGATAGAAACTCTCTATTTCCAAATGCACCAGAGTCATTAGCCAACTCGATTCTTCCATTAGACGCATTTGTTCAACTGACATAGGAACAGGCTCACTAGTCTGGGTAGGCATCAGCTTCATGCTCTTTTCGTGAATCGAAATCATGTTTCTACTAGCTTTCTCACACCTGTCAAGAATAATCAATAAAAAACCATAGTAGCGTGACGCCTGTCCTAAAGCAAACGCAAACTTATTGTTATCGTTAATGGCGTATTGAGACCTTTCGGTGTAAATAAATTCAGAGAGCATGTTCATTATTTGCCCCTCGCACTAGATATACTAATCTCAGTATAAACCTTGCCGTAATATTACACTCGTGCAGAAAAGGCGTCAACCGCGATTGAACTTAACCATCCCACACGAACACTTGACTAATGCTATAGAATCAACATACAGTCGCCAAAGCTGTAGAAGCGGTATCTCTGAGCTATCGCTTCCTCATAGGCACGAGTAATGAGTCCTCTACCGGCAAAGGCAGTGACCAGCATCAGCAGAGTTGACCGCGGCAGGTGAAAGTTGGTAATCAGGCCATCCACCATGCGGAACCGGTATCCCGGCAGGATGAACAGGCCTACCCAACCGTCAAATGGTTTGAGCTGAAGCGCGCCACTGGTCTGAGCCGCCGCTTCCAGAATTCTCACCGTGGTGGTACCAACCGCAATGATTCTCCGTCCCTCGGCCCTGGCCTGAGACAGTTGAGCAGCCACCTGCTGGCTCAATACGCCGTACTCTTGATGGATACGATGCTCCAGCGGGTTGTCTCCCCTGACCGGTCGGAAGGTGTCAAGACCGACATGCAGGGTGGCAAAAAGGCACTGAATTCCTTGTCCTTCCAGTTGCGCCATCAATCCGGAGGTAAAATGCAGGCCAGCGGTGGGCGCAGCAACACTACCATCAGCAGTAGCATAGACCGTCTGGTAACGCTCCGGCTCGGCCAGGGAACTGTGGATATAAGGTGGTAAGGGAATCTCGCCCAGTTGTGGTAATAGTGCTTCGTTGGAGAAGCTTAGCGTCTTGACGCCGTCCTGTCCCACCCCGGTTACCTCGGCCTCAACCCCACTACTAGCGGCCGCGTGGTTCGCAATCTCAATCCTGGTGCCAACCCTGACCCGCTTCCCCGGCTTAACCAGCGCCTCCCAGACACCGGTGCCCACCTGACGCAGCAGCAAAATCTCCACCTTACCCCCTCCCCCCACTTTTCTGCCCCTTAAGCGGGCCGGGATGACACGGCTATTGTTAAACACCAGGACATCACCCTTCAGCAAATAGCCCTTTATGTCCAAAAACTCCCGGTGTTCTATCGAGCCATCGCCGCGATTCAGCACCATGAGCCGGGAACGGTCTCTTAATTCAACGGGGGTCTGAGCAATAAGCTCAGGGGGAAGCAGATAGTCAAAATCACCGGTGCTCAAAGTAGCCTCCGTGCTGTTATGTCAGCCGACCCGATTGCTGAACCAGTTTGCTTCTCCGTAGACATCTGTTTATCAGGAAGTACCCACACTAAGCTAATAGTATATTCGGTAGCAAGCAGTAAATCAAAGTAAAGCCCACACGGCAAGCCTTGATAACCCCTGGCGTGAATGATACAATGTCTACGGGAGTCTGGATTGAATTCTGAGAAAAGACAAGAAGAGGAATGGGAACCGAAGCTACTCGGTTTCCTCTGTCGCTGGTGCAGTTATGCCGGTGCTGATTTAGCTGGAACCAGCCGCAAGAAATACCCCGCCAACATCAGGATAATCAAGGTCCCGTGTTCGGGACGGATCGACCCGCTGTTCGTCCTCAAGGCGCTCCGCCTGGGCTTTGACGGCGTGCTGGTCTCAGGCTGCCATCCCGGTGACTGCCATTACCAAACGGGGAATTACCGGGCGCGGCGGAGAACCGCCATCACCAAGAAATTCCTAGAGTATATGGGCGTTGAGCCGGAGCGGTTCCAGGCAAGCTGGGTTTCCGCTTCCGAAGGAGAAAGGTTCGCCGAGGTGGTTACCGAGGTGACCAAAGGACTGAGAGAAGTGGGGCCGAACGAACTCTTTACGGAACAAGGACAGGAACGTGGAACAAAGGCTGCGGTCTGAGGCTAAGGCACTGCTAGAGCAGGGTAAGGTTGACTACATCGTTGGTTTTGTCCCGGGAAGCCTGAAGTTTACCACTACCCCCTTAATCACCAGGGAAAAAGACGATACTGACCGCCTGGTAATCAACCCCTTCATCGTCAATAACCTGGCCAATTTTCTCACGGAACTCAAGGGACGGGTCGGTATTGTGGTCAAGGGCTGCGATAGCCGCTCCGTGGTCAGCCTGATACAGGACAATAAAGTC